>Ga0172369_10006258_pt1 | contig 14243 bp, 11 predicted proteins | sample LakKiv25m_FD_114539 | JGI IMG/M metagenome (GOLD analysis project Ga0172369, IMG submission 114539) | Freshwater microbial communities from Kabuno Bay, South-Kivu, Congo - kab_022012_11.25m | ecosystem: Environmental > Aquatic > Freshwater > Lake | place: Democratic Republic of the Congo...
TGTACAGCCGGCCGAAGGCGCCGAACGGGGTCACGTCCACGAGCAGCACGTCGGCGGCCTTCTCCGCCTCGTTGGCCGCCAGCGCCGCGTACGCGGCCGGCTCGGTCTCGAGGATGAAGAGGCTCATGCCGGGCTCGATCATGGAGCCGAAGCGGATCTTGTCGATGATCATCGCGTGGTAGGGCTCGATGGCGCGGATGATCTGGTTGGAGACGATTCTGGGCTTGAGGCGGTCGTCGGCCTCCACGCGGAGATGAGACAGAATCGCGTTTCCGGCCTGGAGCACCTCGCCCTTGTCCTCGTTGTGGACCTCGAGCATGCCGAAGGCGCGCTCGACGACCAGCGTGGCGGGCGTGACCTTGGTGGCCTTGAGGGCGGCGTCCAGGGTCTCGTGGATGGCCATGCCCGGCGCGATTTCGACGAAGAGCGAGGCGACGCCGGGCACCGGGAAGTAGCCGCGCGCCGTGGTGCAGATGTGCGCGGCAAGCTGCGGCTGCAGCGAGTCCAGGAAAACATAGGCGCGAAGGGATGTCGCCAAAGCCCGGTCTCCTGCTCGGCGCGCGAGCGTCGGAAGGCGTAAACTTCTACCGGAGGGGCGCCTGCCTGGCAAGGGGGGGACGCACCGGGCCGGCGGACGGCGCCGCCGGCGGCACCCAGTCGAAGAGCTGCAGCGCCCGGTCGGCAGGTGGAGGGCTCGGAGCGGCGATGGACGCGATCACGGTCACGGCGCTGGGTCTGCTGGCGTGCGGAGCCGCGCTGGGCCTTGCGCGGCGCAGGTTCGAGGCGCGCGGCGTGGTCCCTCCGCGCGCCTTCCGGGTCGTGCAGACCGTGTTCGCGGTGCTCGTCATCGCCCTGTTCTTCGGCCTGGTCGTGGCGATGGTCGGCGGGCCGCTCGTCTTCGCCGGTTGGATCGCGGCGCGTTCGGGGTGAGAGCGCTGCCTGTGCCGCGCTGCGATCGACAGCACGGCGTGCCGCACCCAGCCCGGTCTACGGGTCGTTGACGGGCTTCGGATTCGCGCCGGGGCGCGAGAAGAGGCGCTTGAAGAGGTCGCTGTTCTCGACGATGGCGCGCTCCCGGTCTCGACGCTGCTCCCACGTCATGCCCTCTTCCTCAGCAGCGATACGATCACGGATCTCCCGCATCATCTTGACGCAGTCGAAGCGTTCCTCACTCATTTGGCACCACCTCCGCCGGGTTCCGGATGTCGAGAGTCGGGAATCCCATCTCGATGTTGACGGCTTGGAACAGCCGGATCCGCCGTACGTTCACAAGGTGCTTGAAATTCCAACTCGTGAGGATGTCCGCGCCGCCGACCGTCGCGACGGCGACGTGCGCAGCGTCGTTGGCCATGGAGGCGGGCAACACACCGCGGCCGAGGTAGACATCCGCCAGTTCCTCAACAACGATCCGCAGAAAGGCTAGGCCGCACTCCGGTTGCGCCCCGCCGGGCCGCGCGCTTGGCCTTCCTGCGGATCGTTGTTCCTCGATTGTCAGGTCGGACAGCAGCACGTCGAACCGCCCTTGGGTGAGCGCTCGCCAGAACCCTGCCGACAGGGTCGCGAAGGCGGCGTCGAATGCCCCCCCGAAGACCGACGTGTCGGGATAGGCGCGCAGGCGGCGGATGGGCTCCATGTCGTACCTCCGCCGCCATTCTAACGCCCCGGACCGGGCGCGGCGACGCCCCGGCGCGTCAGACTTCCCGTCCGTCCACCCGGACCCGACGCAGCCCCGCGGCGCGACCCAGCGCAGCCGCGCGGGTCATCTCGTCCGGGGTGGCCCGCCGCCCCAGCCGGGCGTCGCCCGCCAGCCGATGCACCGGCTCGTACTGCGAGAGCAGGCTCACGTACAGATCCTGCGAGATCCCCGCCAGAAAACGCAGCGCCCGCTCCGACGCCGCCGCGTCGTCGGGCAGCACGAGATGACGCACCATCACGCCCCGGATCGCGACGCCGGTGGCCGAGAGCACTGGATCGCCCGCCTGCGCGTGCATTTTCGCGATGCACTCCATGGCGACGGTCGCGTAGTCCTGCGCCCCCGTCAGGCGCCCGGTTTCGTCCGTGCCGTGCTTCAGGTCGGGCAGGTACACGTCCACGACCCCGTCGAGCAGCTCCAGCGCCTCGGGCGATTCGTAGCCGCCGCAGTTCCAGACGACCGGGCGATCGAACCCCCGCTCGGCCGCTCGTCGCAACGCCGACACGATGACCGGAAGCTGCGGCGTCGGTGTCACGAACTGAACAGTCTCGGCGCCGCGGCGTGCCAGCTCCAGGACGATGCCGGCCAGTTCGGCGGCGCCGATGCGTCGGACTCCCTCCATTTCCAGCGAAAACGATGCGGACTCGCACCCGCGGCAGGCGAGATTGCACCCGCCCAGGAGCACCAGGCCGCTGCCGCCGCGGCCGGTCAGCTCGGGTTCCTCGCCGAAGTGCAGGCCCCAGCCGGCCACGTGGGCCGCGTCGTCCAGGCGGCAGAGACCTTCGCCGGCCGAGCGATTCGTTTCGCAGTACCGGGCGCAGAGCCGGCAGCGCGACAGGTGCGCCCGCGCGGCCTCCTCGCGACGGCGCAGTTCGGCGGCCTCCAGACGCATCGCGGGGAGCATAGCGTGGAGGCGGCCGGCACGTCCGGCACCGGGCGGTCGGTGTCGTCCGGCACGACGCCGCTACCCCATCCCTGCCCGTTTTGCGATAGTCGGCCCGGCATGATCGGGCGCACGCTCAACCGGTACCGGATCCTCGAGCAGGTGGGCCAGGGCGGCATGGCCGTGGTCTACCGGGGCGTCGACTCGTCCCTCGAGCGCGACGTCGCGGTGAAAGTGCTGCACCCGCACCTGGCGGGGCGCGTCGAGCACCGGCGCCGGCTCGCGCGCGAGGCACGGGCCGTCGCGCGGCTGCACCATCCCAACATCCTGGAAATCTACGACTTTTCCGGCGAGGACTCCCCCGACGCCTACCTCGTCACGGAGCTCATCCGCGGCCGCACGCTGCGCGCGTTCGCTCTGGAGCACCCGTTCGACCCGCCGGAGCTGGCCGCCGCGTGCGTGTACGTGCTGGCCGGGGCGCTGGGCCATGCGCACGGCAACGGCATCGTCCACCGCGACCTGAAGCCCGAGAACGTGATGATCCAGGAGCTGGGCCCGGCTCCGATCGTCAAGCTCATGGACTTCGGCATCGCGCAGGTCATCGACCGCGACGAGCGCATGACCGTCACCGGCTCGCTCATCGGGTCGCCGGCGCACATGGCGCCCGAGATCATCGACGGAGAGGAGGCCGACGTCCGCAGCGACGTCTTCTCGCTCGGAACCATCCTGTACTGGCTCGCCACCGGCAGCCTGCCCTTCGAGGGCGCCAGCCCCGGTGCGCTGCTCAAACGCATTCTGCTCGGGGAATACGCCGATCCGCGCGAGCTGCGCCCCGGCGTCTCCGACAGCCTGGCCCGCGTCGTCGCCGACGCTCTGGCCCGCAACCGTTCCGAACGCATCGCGAGCGCGGAAGAGTTCCGCAAGCGTCTCCTCGCGTCGCTGGCGGACTCGGGCGTCGAGCGCCCCGAGGAAATGCTGGAGCAGTTTCTTGCACATCCGGCGGAGGCCGCCCGCGACACGCGCGCCCGCGTCGTGGCGCACCTCATGCGCACGGGGGCGAACGCCGCCCGCGAAGGCCGCCACGCGCGCGCCCTGGCCTGCTATGCGCGCATCGTCGCCGTGGTCCCGGGCACGCCCGAGGCAGGTGCCGCGCGCGAGGCCATCGACCGGCTCAAGACGCGCGTGCGCCGGCGCAAGCAGTTGGCATGGGCCGCGGGCATCGCGGCCCTGGTGGCGCTGGTTTCGGCGGCGACCCGGCTGGACCTGTGGCCGCACCGCCGCGCGCCGGAGCCCGCCGCGGAGACCGCACCGGCTGTCGCCGCGGCGCCGGCTCCCCCGGAGCCCGCGCCGCCCGAGCCCGCGCGCGTTGCGGATGCCGAAACGGGGCCCGCCGTGCGGCTGCAGGCCGTCGCTCCGACGGTCGCTCCCGAGCCGCGGTCGCGGCCGGCGCACCCGCGGCCGGGCGTCCGTGCGCGGCCCGCCGCCGCTTCCGGTCCGGCGGCGCTGGGGCACTACTTCATCACGGTGAAGCCCTACGCCCACATCGCCATCGACGGCCAGGACGCGGGCGAGACGCCCCGCGAGGGCGAGCTGCCGGCCGGCGACCACGTGGTGCGGCTCACGCACGACTGCTGCGAGCCTCTGGAGGTGAAAGCCACCATCGCGGAAGGCCGCCCGTGGACGTTCCGCGACAAGCTGCGGCCCCGTCCGGCGCGGCTGCGTCTGGAGGTCGCGGGTCCCGCCGACACGCAGATCATGGTGGACCGCGACTACAAGGGGCCCGCCTCGCAGTTCGCCGAGGCTCCGCTCCTGGTTCCCCTGGGCACCGACGCGAACGGCGAACCGCGCTATGATCGCGAAGTGGAGCTGAGGCTGTTCCGGACCGGCTTCCGCGATCGCACGGTGCCGGTGCGCGTGCGCGCCGGGCAGGAAACGCCCGTGAAGGTGACCATGGAGCCGCAGGGATGAGGCAGGCTCTGGGTGTCGGTCGTTTCGCGACGCCCTTCCGGAGTGCGGCCGTCCCGGCCGCACAATCGGACCGCAGCCGTCCCGGCTGCGTGCTCCCGACGATGCGGTTTGGGTGCAGGCCCATCGGGGGAGGTGTCCGTGCGGCCGGGACGGCCGCGCACCGATTGTGCCGCCGGGACGGCCGCACTCCGGCTGGAATGCTGGCCGCCGCATGGCTGCTCGCGTGCGCCCTGCCTGCGCAGGCCCAGACCGGCCCCGACGCCCTCAGGCGCGCGCGCGACACCTTCGAGTACGGCGACTTCAAGGCGACCGTCGACCTGCTGCGCGACGTGCCCGACGCGGGCGTGCTCGCCACGGAGACCGAGCGCGTCGAGGCCTGGAAACTGCTCGGCCTGAGCTACTTTTTCCTCGACCGGCGTCTGGAAGCCGCCAACGCTTTCTTCGGCCTGCTCAAGCAGAACCCCGACTACCGACTGGACCCGTTCTATGTGCCGCCGGCGGCCGTCGCGTTCTTCGACCAGGTCAAGAAGGAGAACGAGTCGCTGCTGGCTCCCATCCGCGAGCGGCGCGCCCGGCGCATCCGAGAGGAGCAGGCCGAGGAGGAGGCGCGTCGGACGGCGGATGTCGCCAGGCAGCGCAAGTTGGCGGAACTCCTGGAGAAACAGGCGGCCGAGCGTCGCACGGTGCTGGAACGGCGCGTCGCGGAGCACTCGGTGCTGCTGGCCTGGATGCCGTTCGGTGCAGGCCAGTTCCAGAACGGCCACCGCAAGACGGGCCTCGCGCTCCTGGGCGCGCAACTGGTCGCGGGCCTCTCGTCCGTCGCGTGCTGGGCGGGTGTCGAGCTGCTGCGCGAGCCGTCGTCGTCCGCGGACGATCCGAAAGGCGGCAAGTTCGTCGGGTCCGCGTTCCACACCGCGCAGTCGCTGGACCTCGCGAAATGGATCAGCGCGGGCATCTTCTACGCGCTGTGGCTGGGCGGGGCCATCGAGGCGAACATCCGTTTCGTGCCGGAAAGGCAGGCGGGCGAGAGAACCATCGTGCCGGCCGAGCCGCCCGCCGCGCCCGTCGAGCCCGCCATCGCAGCGGTTGCACCGCCGGCCGCGACGCCCCTGCCCGCAAAGGTGCCGGCCCCGTCGCCCGCCCTCTCGCCGGTGCCGGATCGCCCCGCGATCCCGAAGATTGCGCCCCCGCCGGTGCATCCCGTCGAGCCGCCCCTGCTGCCGAAACCGACGATTCCGATCCGCACCGACGCCGAGCCCGCTCCGACCGCTCCGGCGGCCGAGCCTGCCTCGGCCGGCGACGAACCGCATCCCGGCGCGCCCTGACGCGCCCCATCCGAGGACACCCGACGCCATGCCCGAGCTGAGCCTGCGAACCCCCGGCGCCGAATCGCGTCCCCCCGTGAAACTCGTGCGCGAGAGCATGACCCTCGGCGTAGGCGCGGACGTCGACATCCCCGTTGCGGATCCGGCGATCGGATCGCTGCAGCTTCTGCTGGAGAAGAGGCCCGACGGGTGCAGGGTGTCGGTCTTCGGAGGCGAGGGCGCGTTCTTCGTGTCCGGCCGCAAGGTGCGCGAGCACACCCTCCAGGACGGCCAGAGCCTTCGAGTGGGCGCCACCGAGGTGCAGTTCCACCTGACGCTGGCGCCGGCGCCGTCGAGCCCGGGCGCCTCGCGCGAGCTGGCGGCGCTGCAGGGCCTGTACGCCCTGAGCGAGCGCATGAGCGCCGCCGGCGATGTCGGGCGCGTCATCGAGGCCGTTGTCGACCACGTCATCGAGACGACGCGCGCCGACAAGGGCTTCCTGGTGCTCGTGGAGGGCGGTGCACTGCACGTGAAGGTCGCCCGCAACATGGACCGGCAGAACATCTCCGACGCGGTGGAGCGCCTGAGCGACAGCATCGTCCAGCGCGTGCTCTCGACGAAGAAGCCGCTCATCGTCAGCGACGCGCTTCACGACGACGAGTTCAACGCCAGCGAAAGCGTCGTGAACCTGAAGCTCTGCAGCGTCATGTGCGTGCCGCTGCTGGAGCGCGGCGGCGAGCCGCTGGGGCTCATCTACGTCGGCAACGACCGCACCCCGAACCTGTTCGAGCGCCGCGACCTGGAGGTGCTGAGCATCCACGCGGCGCAGGCCTCGCTGCTCATCCGCAACGCGCTGCTGCTCAACGAGCTGCAGGTCGAGAACCGCGCGCTGCGCAAGGACCGCGACGACGCGCGCTTCGGCGAGATCATCGGCGCCTGCGACGCCATGCGCGACATCTACCGTCGCCTGGAGAAGATCGCCCCGACCGACATCAGCGTGCTCATCACGGGCGAGACGGGCACCGGCAAGGAGCTCATCGCCCGCGAGCTGCACCGGCGCTCGCCGCGCAAGGGCGGGCCGTTCATCACCATCAACTGCGGAGCGATCCCCGAAAACCTGCTGGAAAGCGAGCTGTTCGGCCACGTGAAGGGCGCTTTCACAGGGGCGGTGGCGACGCGCATCGGGCGCTTCCAGGCGGCCAACGGCGGCACCCTGTTCCTGGACGAGGTGGGCGAGCTGCCCGTGGCGCTGCAGGTGAAGCTGCTGCGCGCCCTCCAGGAGAAGAGCGTCACGAAGGTCGGCGACACGCGCAGCGAGACGGTGGACATCCGCATCCTGGCGGCGACCAACCGGCGCATCGAGGAGGAGATCAAGGCGGGCCGCTTCCGCGAGGATCTGTACTACCGCCTCAACGTCGTGGGGCTGCACCTGCCGCCGCTGCGCGAGCGCGGCGACGACGTGGAGGTCATCGCGCGGGCGCTGCTGGGCCGCTTCGTCAAGGAGTTCGACAGCAAGGCGCGCAGCTTCGCGTCCGGCGCGGTGCAGGCCGTACGCCGCTACGCCTGGCCCGGCAACATCCGCCAGATGGAGAACCGCATCAAGAAGGCGGTGGTGCTCGCAGAAGGGCCGTCCGTCACCGCGGATGACCTGGATCTGCGCCCCGAGACGCTGGAGCCGATTCTGCCGCTGCAGGGCGCCGTGGAGCGTTTCAAGGAGCGCTACATCGACGAGGTGCTGGCGCGCAATAACGACAACCGCACCAAGACCGCCCGCGACCTCGGGGTGGACGCCCGAACCGTCTTCCGGTACCTGGAGCGCAAGCGCGCCCGCGCGGAAGGTCGCGCGGTCGAGGACATTCCCGAGGACGAACCGGCCGGCGACGCCTGATCGCCGTGTCGCACGCCGCGCCGCCGCGGAGAAAGGAGGGCTGCAACCCCTTGAAATCACTGGGTTCCTGGCTGGCAGGAGTCTTGCTTTCCCCTCGGGGTGCGCTCGCGGCGATCGCCCTGGCCGCGGTGCAGACGGGGTGTCTGGCGGTGCAGGACATCGAGGAGTACCAGGAGCCCGCGATGGTGAATCTGCCGCCGATGCTGAACCTGTCCGACGTGGAGCCCAAGGGCGTGCGCGTGTGCGTGGATCGCCGCGGGGACCTGCTGGTGCCCACCGAGTTCAAGCTGTCGAACATCCGCGACCCGAACGGTCCGGACGGCCAGACGCTCGCGGTGCGCTGGTTCTTCGACTACAGCCTGGCGTCGGGCTCGGTGAACGCGCAGCTCAAGCAGGACGCCCTCAAGCCGCTGGGCAAGGGCACCGACGTCTACGAGCCCACCACCATGGACACGCAGACGGTGCTCTCGCTGCTGACCGACTCGGAGCCGCACGCGCTGGAGGCGGTCGTGTCGGACGGCTTCGACAAGTCCGACAAGGAGCCCAGAAACCGCGCGACGCTCGCGGGGTCGTTCTCGGTCTCGTACAAGTGGATCGTCGGTCGGGCGGTCAAGGAGTGCAGCCAGGAATGAGTGTCTCGGCTTTCGGCTTTCGACTTTCGGCTTTCGGAAGGGCACACCCTGCCGAACCCGGGGGCTTTTCCCGAAAGTCGAAAGCCGAATGCCGAATGCCGGTTCTCCTCGTCCTCGCGGCCGCGGGCTGCGCGTCCATGGGCTGGGACAAGGCCGCCCCCATGGCCGCGCGGAGCTGCTACGCCGACGCCGACTGCGACGACGCGCTGGGCGAGGTGTGCCGCTCCGCCAAGGGCGCGGGCGCGGTGACGGGCAATTCGGCGACGACCGAGAACGCGGGCGTCTGCGTCATCCGGGGCAGCGGCACGTCGGACAAGGTCTGGCTGGAAATCCGTCCCCAGGAGTCCTCGGTGCCGCCCACGCAGGCGGGGCCTTTCCGGCTGTCCGACGGCCAGAACCGCGAGCTGCTGCTGCCCGTGCCCGTGTCGGTCGACGGCTTCGTTCGCTACGACGGCCCGGAGCCGCGCACGGGCGTGAAGAAGGCGAAGCTGCGCTTCTCGCTCGCCGGCGGCATCCCGGGCCGGCCGCTCCTGTTCGACACCGACACCAGCGACACGGATCCGGTCGGCGCGTTCCGCCGCCGCCTTCCCTCGGGCTCGTTCGTCGTGAGCGTGTACCCGCCCGACTCCCAGGGCGAGCCGGCGCCGCCCGAGCGCTGGAACGGCGGCACTCCGGTGCCCATCGCGACCGACAGCACGCTGGTCATCGCCGTGTCGAGCCCGTCGGACCTCATCCGTCTGAGCGGACGGGTGGAGACGGAGTGGAACGGCGTGCGCACGCCGGCGGCGGGCGTGGCCGTGCGCGCGCTCGACGCCGTGTCGGGCGTCACGCAGGCGGTGGCGCAGCCGGCGGTGACCGCCGCCGACGGCTCCTACGCGCTCTGGCTCCCCGGCCGGACCTCGCCCACGCCCGAGGTGCGCCTGGAGGTGGGCCCGGCGCCGGGCGGCCGCGCCTTTCCGGTCTTCTCGCCGGCGGCGACATTCAATGTAACGCGCGACATGACGGCCGACCCGATTGTCGTGCCGGGGCTCTCGGGCGCCGTGCCCGTGAGCGGCTGGGTGTACACGCCGGATCAGAAGGCGATCGAGGGGGCGATCGTGACGTTCCGCACGGTGGCGCCGACGGCGTTCCAGTACGCGGTTTCGGTGCGCACGGATCGCGGCGGGGCGTACGCGACTTCGCTTTTCCCGGGTGCATACGCGGCGGTGGCCGAGCCGCCCGACGGATCGGAGCTGCCGGCGCTGCCCGGTTTCTCCGCCCGGGACGCCGAGAGCGTCGGGCTGTGCCCATGGAAGGCACCGGGCGCAGGGCGCACGCTCGTCGTGGAGCACACGGAGCCCGGCGTCGAGTTCCTGTGCGACAAGCCGCGCCAGAGCATCACGGTGCATGTCGTCGACCACCTGGGGCGACCCGTGACAAGCGTGGTGGCCGAGGCCGTGCGTCGGCCGGACGCGGTGCTGGCGGACGAGATCCGCGAACAGGCGGCGGCCGAGGAGGAGGACTGGTTCGAACTGCGGCTTTCCAGCGGCACGTGGGACCTGACGCTGCGGCCGCCGCCGGACTCGAAGCTGCCGTTCCGGAAGCTGCGCAACCTGCTGGTGCCCGAGGCGCGCGGCGACCGCGCCCGGCCGTTCGAGACGTCGATCATGGTGGAGCTGGACCCGCCCTTCGAGCTGTTCGGGCGCGTGTACAGCGGCTCGCCGCAGAGTCCGGTCGCGGCGACGCTGGAGGCCTATGCGACGGACGCGGCGGGCGTGCCCTTCCTTCTGGGGCGCGGGCTGGCGGACGTCGACGGCAGCTACTCGGTGGTGCTGCCGGGCGCGCGCCAGTAGTCCTCGACTGCGCCCGCCCGGCGGCTCGCGCGAACGACGGCGACCGGCATTCCTCAGCGCGCGCTGCGCACCCGTGCGACCACGGCTGCGGGCGAAAACGCGAACTCCGGCGGCGGGTTGCCGTTTTCGGCACAGCGCCGGCGCGCGATCCCGATGCCGACCCCGAAGCGCTGCACGAAGCCCGTGTGCTTCAGGCCCTCCGCGAGGGTCTGGTTGCGGTAGTCGGTGACGCCGGGTTGCCCGAAGTTGCCCTCGTTGACACGGCCGTACAGCCCGCCCGGGCTGTGGATCTCGATCCGGTCCCGGAACCAGTACCAGTATACGGGCGCGCCGATCTCGTAGGTCCGGTGCAGGACCGCATTGCGCAGCAACTGCTGGACCGCCGCCGCGGGGTAGTCCGGAAGGCGCTGCTCCGTCACCGCCCCCTCGATGCCCAGCGCCACCCGGATGTTGATCGCGCACAGGTCGTCGGCGCGCCGCAGCACGTCGCCGACGCGGCCGCCCAGCAGCTTCTGGTCCAAGACAGGACTGGTCAGATCCCGTCCGTCGAATCGCACGAACTGCACATACGCCGCCGGCATCCACGCCGCCGGGTCCCTGCCCAGCAGCAGGACGGCGGCGCGGTTGGGCACCCCGGTGGGCGCCAGAAGGTGCAGTGCGGCAAGCTGCTCGGGGACGCTGCGCCGGTTCTCGGCAAGAACCTCCGCGCTCACCGCCGACGGCAGGTAGGTCGAACGGAACAGCTCCAGATCGAGGTCCTCCGGCCGCGCTCCGGGCACCGGCTGGCGGTCGTAGGGCAGGTCCCCGGCCTGTCTCTTCTCGACGAGAATGCGTTCCTCGTCGCGGCTCGCGACCGCGCGGCGCGGGCCCACCCGCACCCACACGCGCCCTTCGTAGCGCACGGGCGTGTCGGACGACGGGGCGACCGTCACGGCGGCGACGTCGCGGCCCCTGAGCCGAACCTTCCGCACGGTCATGGTGGGCAGCGGCAGGACGTTGCCGTCGCTGCGAATCGCCCCCAGGTCGCGCAGCAGCTCGTCCGTGATCGGAAGCCCCGTCGGCTCCCCGGCGTCGTCGACTCCGACCAGGACAAGCCCCGGCCTGCGGCGACCCGGCAGGTCGTTGGCGAAGGCGCACACGGCCTGCGCGACCTTGTCCTTCGCGCTTGCGCCCAGGGACTCCTTGCGTTCGACCAGGTCCGACTCAAGGTCGGCCGCCGCCTGCGCCACCTCGTCTTCCGTGAGCACCTCGGCCTCTCTCTCCGCGGAGCACCCCCGCAGCCGAAGATAGCGCGCCGGCCCGGCGCGGGGCTCGGGTTTTCTCGACTCCGGTCCGAGTGCCGGCTCCTCCGCTCCTGGCCCTCGGGCACCGGGCCGTCGCCCGCTCTTGCGGCGAGGCACGCCTTCGTCCAGCCGGGCGCTGCAATCGCTTTCCGGAAAACCCAGTGATTGCGGATGGTTGCACGGCACCCGCGCGCGCGACCGGCCCGCGCAAGCCGTGAGGGGCGTGCGCGCCCGCGGTCGGCCGATGGGCCGCCGCGTCACCTTCGGCGGGATGCTGCGGCACGTCGAAGCCCGGCCAGCGGCAGCAGCGCCCATCCCGCTCCTGCCGCGCCCTCGCACCCGCAGCCGACGGGCCGGCGATCATCGGAAGCCGGCGGCGCTCCGCCGTCACCGGCATCCGGAGCGGATCCGCCATCCGGCGCCAGCGGATTCTCGTCGGCGAAGACCCCGCAGGCCGGCTCGACCGCAAGACCGCGATCGTGCAGGGCCAGCAGGAACGCGCCGGCCCCGAGGCCGGCCATGGGCGTCTCGCCGGCGTAGTCCGCGGTGGCCCGATCGTGCAACTCCGCGAATTCACCGAAGTTTTCCGCCGCCTGCGCCTCGTTCCAGGCGAGCAGCAAGTCCGCGTCCCGGGCCTGTCCGGCGAGTCGCAGTGCGTGTCCCGCGCGCAGATCCACGAACACCCACTCCTGCGAGTCGTACCACTCGCCGCCCTCGTTGCGCATGAACCCGCGCCCGCCGGGAGGCACGAGGCGCGCGCGCATCGCGGCCAGCGTCGCAGTCGCCGTCGGACCCGTCGGGTCGAGCAGGCCGAAGTTGAACGCCTCCACCGCCGAGGCGTCGAGCCAGTTGCGTCCCGAGGCCAGGGACTCCGTCGCCTGCGCGAGGATTCCTTCCGCACTCCGCAGATGCCGCACGATCGCGTCGCGGGCCCGCGCAGCGGCCTGCGAATAGCGCTCGGCCGCCGCATCGCCCATTCGGCCTGCCGATTCCGCCGCCGCGGCGAGTCCGCGGGCCGCGGCGATCGTCGTGTAGGCGAAATGCCGCTGCTTTCCGTTCCAGTGAACCTCCCAGATGGACGAATCCGGCCGGATGAGCCCCGACGGTTCCTGCAGCGACACCAGCACGTCCGCCACGCCCGTCTTCATGTCGGGCCACCACGCGGCGAGCGAGGTCTCGTCGCCCGACGCGCGCACGTACTCCCCGAGCGACCAGAAGAAGAGCCCGAACCCGTCGAACTCGACGTTGGGACCGTCGGCGTTCGAGTCGGACTCCTCGGTGCCGTCGCCGAAGTAGCGCACCACCGAGATGCGGTAGGGCATCCCGACGTGGCTGAGGAAGGCCCCCGTCTGCGCGCCCATCTGGAACGCAAGTGCCCGTCGCGCCTCGGGATAATGGCCGGAGCGCACCAGCGCGACCGTCGCGTAGGCCATGTCGCGCACCCAGGCGATGTTCCACTTGCCCGGCGCCATGCTCGCCAGGATCTGGCCTTCGCCGCGTCCGGGTTCCGCCACCTGCGCCATGCGCAGAATCGCCTGCGACTGGCGTGCGAGATCCGCCTCGCCCGCCGTCGCGCCGGCAGGAGGTGCCGTCGTCCAGGCGCGCCACTCCGCAAGCACGTCGGCGAGCAGTTTCTCCGGCGTGCGCCGGGCCACCCACGCCCGCACGGCGTCGATCTTCGGCGCCGCATCCCGATCGGCGGCAAGTACGCTGAACCATCCGACGGTCGCGGGCGCGTCGAGCGCGCCCAGGCTCTGCTGGAACCCGCACACCGAGTCGTCGAGGGCGGCGCCGGTCGCGCCTTCGTCGGGCAGATCGCCGGCTGCGTTCAGAATTCCCCATGGATTCCGAGGGGTTGCGGACCAGTGCGCGGACGGCTGAAGCCCGGCGTGGCCGAACGTGACGCCGGCCGGTCCCCATTCGTAGAACGCGTCGCGCGCCTCGTCGCGGAGGATGTGCTCGCCGGCGGCGTCGGGCTCCGGCGAGCCGGCGCCGAGGTGGAAATTGAACAGGGCGTACAGGTCCACCGGATCGGATCCCGACAGGCGTGTCGCCCGCACGACGAGGAAAACGGCGTGCTGCGGGAGATCCGGCGGCGAGAAGTACCACTCCTCCACGCGGATGCCCGCGAACGAGCGCTGCACGCGCACCACGCCCGTGCCCGGCTCGTAGCCGAGTGTGTCGGGCGCGACCTCGGCGAGCCACTTCGCCTGCGCGCCGACGCGGAGGCCGGGGTAGAGGTCGTGGAGGAAGTTGCGCGTCTCGACGCCGGCCGATGGAAAGCGATACGGGTGCTCCCAGAAGCGATTCAGCCGGCCGGAGCGCACGTCGAACGCCGCCGCCGCCCGGCCGTTGGAGAAAGGCAGGAACGCCACGGACCGATGCGGCTCCACGAGCGCCTCCGCGGTCGCGGCCGCCGAAAGAGCCGCGAGCAGCGCAGGGAGGCGGGCGCGGGCCATGGGGCGAACCTTCGCGCCGGCCGGCCGGGGGCGCAAGCGCGGGCTGCGCCGACGCCTTCCTCCTCCCGGGGTCGGTCCGCCGCGGTTTCGAGCCCGGCACGTGGACGCACGTCGGGCGCCCGGTCTGCGGCCGGATTGCGGGGAACCCGAGTCGAAGGAGGTGCAACTCCTGCCAGATCCGACTGCGCGAGGGCGCCCGCGGCCCTCACCCCCCGACCCCCTCTCCACACGGGCCGCGATTCGCAACGCTCGATCGTGCGTGGTTGCGGCCCGGTGGAGAGGGGGAGAAGAGCGCCTCGAA
>Ga0172369_10006264_pt1 | contig 14228 bp, 10 predicted proteins | sample LakKiv25m_FD_114539 | JGI IMG/M metagenome (GOLD analysis project Ga0172369, IMG submission 114539) | Freshwater microbial communities from Kabuno Bay, South-Kivu, Congo - kab_022012_11.25m | ecosystem: Environmental > Aquatic > Freshwater > Lake | place: Democratic Republic of the Congo...
CCGGCCGGCACGACTTGACCGGTGTAGCGCTTGACGCCACGGTATTGCGGCCGCGAGTCGCGACCGTTGCGCGACGATCCTTGGCCTTTCTTGTGAGCCATCGTGTCCTCCGGTAACTGACACTGCGCAAAGCGCAAACTGGCGGCCTGCAGGCCGAAAAGGCGAAAGCCGGCGCGTTACGGCGCCGCGTGGATCACTGCGCTTCGATCGCGTCGACCTTGACGCGCGTGATCCACTGGCGGTGGCCCATGGACTTGCGGCTGTTCTTGCGGCGGCGGTAGTGGTGGATCAGCACTTTGTTGTCGCGGGTCTGCTCGATCACCGTGCCAAGCACGCGCGCACCGGCCACGTTCGGCGCGCCAACCTGGACGCCGGCCGCGCCCGAGACAAGAAGCACTTCGCTGAAGACGACTTGCGCGCCGCGCTCGCCATCGAGTTTCTCCACGCACAACTGCGTACCCGCCTCGGCCCGGTACTGCTTGCCGCCGGTCTTGATGATCGCGTAGGTGGCCATGATCCTTGTCTCCATCGTTCGCAGCGCGCAGCGCGGGATTGCCCAGGTCGCGCGGAGGGCGGGAGTTTGCCGCGTTCGACCGGCGCCGTCAAGGATCGATCGCGCCCGCAAGCGCAGTGAAGTGGATCCGTTGGCGTCACTTCACCAGTGGATAGCTCGGCAGCGCCTTGCCCTGCTCCAAGCGCACGAGGTAATTCGCGCGCACGTTCTTGAAGTGCTCGATGGTCAAGCTGCCGTCCGGCCAGCGCACCTTCACTTCATCAATCGTGCAGTTCGCGCCAAGACCAAAATGCAGCACCGTGTCCTGCTGCATGCCGAAGTGGCCGTACCCGCCTCCGAGTTCCTGCATCTGCGTCACACCGCCCGCCGTCACCCACACGCGCGCGCCGATGGCGCTGCGGTTCGAGCCGCCGGTGCCGACGAGTTGCAGTTCGGTGAAGTTGCCGTCCTGGCCAAAGACGTTGCGAAACACGTGAATCTGCTCGGTTGCCTGGCAGTCGTCGTCTGGAATGCCGCTCGCTGGCAAGGCTGCGCAGCGCATCCGGCTGCTGCCGAGCGCGACATCCAGATCGCCGTCGCGATCAAAATCCGCCACCGCCACGCCATGTGCGCGGTGGTGATCGATGCCGAGCTTGATCGGCACCTCGTCAAAGGTCCCTTTGGCGTTCTGATGGAACAGCATCGCGTGCGTGCCCGGATAGTCCGACGACGCGATCAAGATGTCCGGCCGTCCGTCGTTGTCGAAGTCGAACACCGCGCCCGTCATGTCGCCGACATCTTCTTCGCCACCGGAAAACGTGTGCACAAGGCCCGTGTCCTTGCCCTTCAAGTGCGCGAACACCGGGATCGCATTGCCATCGTTGCGGATGATGCGCGTGGCGTCCGACGACGGGCCGACATCGGGATGCGTGATGGTCGTCTCCACGAGATCGAGGTCGCCATCGCCGTCGAGGTCGGCGCAGATCGCTGTGCCCGTGTTGCCGCCGAGGCGCCAGGCTTTGCGGTCGGATTCGTGGCTCCAGCGGTAGCTGCCCTTGAACGCAGCCTTGAGCGCCGCGCAGTTGACCGCGGGTTTTCCACACTTGTCGCACTCGGCCGCGGTCGGGTTTTCCTGGCAGTAGCATTGCGCATTCCAGTTGCTCGTCCAGTCATCGTTGTCATCGCGGTCCAGGTGCGAGTAGTCCTTCAAGTCGTCAAAGCGTTTGCCGGAGTCGCCGAGCTTGCCGCCAAGCCAAAAGCTATTGAAAAAACGGCCGTATGTTACTCCGAGCAGATCCGGGTTGCCATCGCCGTTCATGTCGCAGGCCGCCGTGCCCCAGGTGTGGCGGTGCACGGTACCGGCCTCGACATCCGCCATGAGTTTCCAGTCCTTGGTCATCAAGCCTTCGGCCGTGGTCACGATCGCGAAGTCGCCCGTGCCGGTGCCTTGCAGCAACTGGCTGGGAATCGCAAAGCCCGACTTGCCCCAGGTGGCATAGCCGAGCCAGAGGTCGAGCTTGCCGTCGCGATCGTAGTCCGTGAACGACGCACTGGTCAGCGAGCGACGCAGGTCGGCCTGCGCGAAAGTCTGCGTCGGCGCAAAGGAAAACTTGCCCTTGCCATCGTTCAACATCAGCTCGGAGCTGTCCGTCTTGGTGACATCGACCGCCGGATCCTCGCTGATCTGCGCGCCGGCAAAGACGTCGAGATCGCCGTCGTTGTCGACATCGCCATACACCACGATGTGCGCTGGGCGGCCGTCCTTGGCGTCGCGCGTCTGCAAGATCCCACTTTCCTTGGTCATATCCGTGAATGTCCAGGTGCCGGTGCCGGACATGTTCTTGAGCAGCATGAGGTTCTGCTTGCCGGGCAGAAACGCTTCGCGGGTGCCGATGACCATGCGGCGTGCGAACAACTCGGGATAGAGATCGCCATTGAGATCTGCGGTCGACAAGCGGACGGCCACGGTGGCAAGGCCCTTGGGGCTGACGCCGACGGATTCGGTCGCGTCTTCATAGACCTGGCTGTCAATCCACGCCTTGGGCGCGCGGCAGATTGCCGGCGGTGCCCCGGCGAATGGATCAGCAGTGCTGTCGGATTGAACGGTATCGGCTGCAGCCGCGTCCGCGGCCGGTGGGGTGGAAGTCGTTGATTTGGCGTCGCAAGCGGCGATGGACAAGACAAGGGCAATCAAGGTCGGGCGCATGGCGATCTCCGCAGCAAGGTGGCGCGCAAGGCTAGCACCGGGTGGGCTTTCCAGCCAAGGAAACGAAGGGCTATCATGCCGCTGCCCGCGGTCGTCGGTGGTCAGGTCGTTGCCATGCAAGATCCCAAGTTCCTCACGCGCCGGCGCTTTCTCGGCGGCGCGTTGACGCTCGTCGCAGTGCCCGCGCTGGGCGCCTGCCGCCGCGGCGACGGTGCGGCCACGGCGCGCGACGCTCTGGCCGATGCCCCCGCAACATCGGATGGCCATGGCGAGATCGCGGCGACGCCAAAGCCAATTGGCCGATGGTTGGTGCCAGGTGGCACGACCCTGTCGCCAGAACGCTATGCCATGCTGCTTGCCACCATGGACGCGTTGATTCCTGGCGATGCTGTCTCGCCCGGCGCCACCGACGCGCACGCCGCGTGGTACCTGGATCAGTTGCTCGGTGCCTTTCGCAGCCAGCCGCCGCGCATCTACGCCGGGGGGCCGTATTCGGGAAGGCACGGTGGCATCAATGCTTTTTCGAGCTTCCAGCCGCTGACGCGCATCGAGACCCTGAGGTGGCGCACCTACCTCGAAGGCTCCAAGGACGCGAGCGGCAACGCGATTCCCGAGCGCGAGTGGAATGGCCCGGTCAAGGGCCTCCAGCAGCACTATGCGGAAGGGCTCGATGCCCTCAACGCGGCGGCGCTCAAAGACAATGGCAAAGGTCTCGCGCAGATCGACGCCGATGCCGTCCGGACGCTGCTCGATTCGGCCGACGAGACGTTCGTGCAACTGGTCTACCAGCACGCGGTCGAAGGCACCTACGGCGATCCGGTCTACGGCGGCAACTACCAGCAATCTGGCTGGAAAGCCATTGATTACGAAGGCGATCGCCAACCCATCGGCTACACCGCGCGTCAGATGTCGCATCCCGAGGAGGGCTAGACCATGGCGCAGGATTTCGACGCCATCATCGTGGGTTCCGGGGCGGGCGGCGGCATAGTCGCTTGGGTTCTCGCCAGCAAAGGTTGGAAGGTCGCCCTGCTGGAAAAGGGCCGCAGCGCCTACCCTACGCTCGGCGCGCCGGTGTTGCGGCAATCCCTATTTGGCAATGACGAGTTGCGCAGGCGTCGCTACTTCGGCTTTCACGATCCGTTCATCGAGCCCCGCACGATCGTCCAGTCTGCGGGCGGACTTGCCCAGCAGAAGGAGTTTCAAGGCCTGGGCGTCACGGTCGGCGGTGGCACGGTGTTCTACGACGGTGACTCACCGCGCGTGACGCAGCTCGACCTGCGCATGCTCTCGACGTTTGGGCCAGTTCCTGGCGCCAGCATGGTCGACTGGCCGATCAGCTACGAAGATCTGGCGCCGCACTACGACGAAGTGGAGCGGCTCATCGGCGTGCAAGGCGCAGCCGGCGCTGATCCTTTTGCCGAAAAGCGCGGGCCGTATCCGATGCCTCCGGGTCGCCCGGCCAAGGTTGGCACGATCTTGTCCAAGGGCGCAAAAGTGCTGGGTTATCATCCACACCCGATGCCGATGGCCAACAACTCCATCGCCTACCGCGGCCGGCCGGCGTGCGTGGACTGCGGCTTTTGCGCCATGGGCTGCCCGATTGACGCCAAGGGCTCGACGGCGGTCACGGTCATCCGCGATGCCCTGCTGACGGGAAACCTGACCCTTCTGCCCGAGTGCTGTGTCACGCAGGTGCTCAAGACACCCAAAGGCGATCACGCCACAGGCGTCGAATTCCTCGACAAGGACGGCAAGCCCTCGACTTTGAACGCGAAGCACATCATCCTCGCTGCCAACGCCATCGAGACGCCGCGTCTGTTGCTGGCCTCCGGCATCGGCAATTCGAGCGGGCTCCTCGGTAAGAACCTGATGTTCCACATGGTCTTTGCCGCAGTGGGCACCTTCGAAGAGGAAATTCGCTCGTACCGCAGCCGCGTGGTGGCGCACGCCCTTGCGGACTTCACGGTGCCCGATGGTTCCAAGGACTACATCCGCGGTGGTTACGTGGAGTTGGGTGGCCAGATCCAGCCAGTTGAGTACGGCGCCACCCTGCCGCGCCAGGTGCACAAGGCGTTGATGGTCAGCGGAAAATTCCGTCGCAAGATCGCCTCCGTATCAATGATGGGCGAGGACGTGCCCCAAGAAGGCAACCGCATCGAACTGGACCCGAAGGTGCGCGATGTCTACGGCCGGCCGGTGGCGCGCGTGACCTATGTGCGCCACGTGCACGACCAAACTGTGATTGACCGGTACATGCCGAAATTGACGGCGATTGCCAAGGCGGCCGGGGCGACAGGCGTGATGGAGGTCGACTTCGTGAAAGAGGACGGTGTGCCCGAATCGAAGCACCTGCTGGGAACGACGCGCATGGGCGACGATGCCAAGCTATCGGTGACCGACAAGTGGGGAAGATTGCACGACATTGACAACGTGTGGGTCGCAGATGGCGGGGTGTTTCCCACCTCGACGGCCTTCAATCCCACCCTGACGCAACAGGCCCTGGCGCACAGATTGGCAACCTATCTGATGAATCCTGCTGGACAAGGTAAGGTGACGCCATGAAGCGCGTGTGGCTCGGCGCCGGGCTGGCATGGCTGACACTGGGGGCGGTGTGGGTGGCGCAGGCAGTGCCCGGCGACGACAGCGTGACGCCAACCGGCATCGGCTCGGATCTCACGGTCGCCAAAGCGTGCGCGCCTTGCCACCTCGCCGCGGCGGCTGCATGGGAACACCTCTCGACGCATAGTCTTTTGTACGACTGCAAGCGCTGTCACACGGTGCTGGAGGGGCAGCCACTCAAGGGCCATGCGACCACGGCGACCTGCACCGAATGCCACAGCGAGCAGAGCCATCCCGCCGGCACTGATTGCGCAGTCTGCCACGCCGTGCACGGCAGCGAAAATGCTTTTCTGATGCGGACTTTGATCGCTACACCGACCGGCATGGCTTCTCTGCACCTGACTGCGCCCGAGGGGGCGAGCGCGGCCGGCCTGGCACGGTCGGGTGTCAAGGGCGCCGCGCCAGGCGGGGGGGCGTGCGAGGTATGCCACACGAATACGAAGTACTACCGCGCAGATGGTTCAGGGGCGGCACACCCCGCGGCTTGGTGCGGCCAGTGCCACAGCCATGCGGTGGGGTTTGCCGCCGGACAGGTGTACTGATAACCTCCGCGCCCCCGCGCCACAGCCGCGCCCGAGGCCGCCATGCTCGAAACGATGACCAAAGGCTTCCGCTCTGCTCGCCACCGCTTGCAGGGCTACCGGGAGCTCGACGAAGACACCCTCGACGAGGTGCTCGCCGACATCCGCGCCAGCCTCTTGGAGGCGGACGTCGAATTCGGTGTGGTCAAGAAATTTCTCAGCGATGTCAAGCAGAAGGCCCTTGGCGAGACCATCCAGACGCGGGCGACCGACAAGTCGGGCAAGACACTCAAGGTGTCACCGCAAGATCACTTCATCAAGATCTGCCACGACGAGTTGGTCGCCCTCATGCAGTCGCCCGAAGAGGGGCTAAAGCTGCAGAAAAAGGGCGTGTCGTCGGTGATGATGGTGGGTTTGCAGGGCTCCGGCAAGACGACGTCGGCCGGCAAGCTAGCGTATCTGCTGAAGTCTGGCGGACACCGCCCGCTGCTGGTTGCCGCCGACATCTACCGTCCGGCGGCCATCGAGCAGTTGAAGGTTCTGGGCCAGAAGCTCGACGTGCCGGTGTTTTCCGTGCCAGGTCTGGCGCCGCCGGAGTTGTGCGAGCAGGGTTTTCGCGAAGCGCAGAAGACCGGGCGCAATGTCGTCATCTTCGACACCGCGGGACGTCTGACGATTGACGCGCAACTGATGGACGAACTGGCGGAAATCCGCCGTCGCGTGCCGCCGGACAATACGTTTCTCGTTGTCGACGCGATGATCGGCCAGGACGCGGTGACGACGGCCAAGGCCTTCAACGACAAGATCGGCATCGATGGCGTGGTGTTGACCAAGCTGGACGGCGACGCGCGCGGCGGTGCGGCGCTGGCGGTACGCGTCGTGACCGGCGCGCCGATCAAGTATGCCGGCATGGGCGAAGGCCTCGACAAACTAGAGCCTTTCCGCGCCGAGGGCATGGCCAGCCGCATCCTCGGCATGGGCGACATCGTCGGACTGATGACGGACTTCGAGAAGGTCGTCGACGAGAAGAAGGCCGAAGCCGACGCCAAGAAGATGTTGAGCGGCAAGTTCACGCTCACGGATTTCTTGGACCAGATCAAGATCCTCAAGAAGATGGGCAGCCTGCGCGACGTCATGGAGAAGCTGCCGTTCTTTTCCGACGCGATGGCCGACGGCGCAAAGTTCGACGACAAGGAATTGCTGAGGATCGAAGCGATCATCCACTCGATGACGCCGCAGGAGCGCACCAAGCCGGAGATCATCAACGCCCGCCGTGCGACACGCATCGCGCGGGGCTGCGGCCGCAAGCCGGCAGATGTGCAAGATCTTCTCAAGCGTTACGACGTCATGCGCCAGCTGATGACGCGCATCGGCCAGTCGCCGGGTCTGCTGTCGCGCCTGCCGGGCTTTGGCCAGATGGGGCAGATGGCCAAGATGAAGGGCGTGGGCGTCGATGAATTCTTCGATGATATCGAACAGATGAGCGCGGATGGCCAGCCGGCTCAGGCCGCCAGTCAGAAAAAGCTGCCGCCACAGCGTGCGTTCGACCGCGACAAGCGCAAGCAGAAGAACAAGATGGCGGCGCAGGCCCGCAAGAAGAATCGGAGAAAGTAGCCTTCGTTGCGGTAGTCAGCGCACGCACCGCACCCGGTAGCTGTTCGACACCGCGTAGCTGCCGCTGTAGCCGAAGAAGTAATCGAGATACCAAGCAAAATCACCTGCGCCAGCGCGTTTGGTCGCTGACCACACGCCTTCGAGCGGCGTGGCGGGAAACGCGTCGACGTCGATCGCCGGCTTCTGTTTGCGCCGGTCGACCAGCGACGAGAGTTCGATGATGTCCGGCAGACGCCAGCCGCCGCCGTCCAGCTTCAAGTCCGCGCAATACTTGGCAGCCTGACTCCAGCCCATCGCCCCACTCGCCAGCGCGTCGCGTTGCCAGGTGCGCTGGCCAATCGTGTCGAATACTGTGCTATTTTGCGAATTTGCAACGAAGCGGCCATCGATCGAGACAGCCGGCAAGGTACCATTGGCGCGTACGCACCGCACATGATTCTTGTAGTTCACGCCAACGGCGTAGCTGGAGCCCTGGTCGAAGAACACCAGCCAGGCGTACATCGAGGTGCCTTCCAGGGCGCCAACGGTCCAGAACCACTCCGGAGGCGTAGCGGCGAAGGCGCCGGTGACCGCGGGCGCGCTGTGCGTGAAGTCGATGAGCGTCTGCAACTCCGCCTCGGTGGGCACGCGCCAGTCGACAAATCCGGCCAATTGCAGGCTGTTGCAGTAGGCCTTGGCCTGCGTCCAGGTGCCGGTGTTGGGGGCGCTGCCCTGCTGCCACATGCGCAGCGTCTGCGTGTCGCTGACTGTGCCGTCGCCGCCCGCAACCAAGAGCGCCTCGGGGTTCAAGGGACGGATGCCCCAGACGGGAAAGTCGGGCGCACATTCAGTTTTCTCGTCGACTTCGACGGCCACGTAGCCGGCCAGGCAGGTTCCGGGAAAGGCTTTGCAGCTCTGGCCGTCGCCGACGTAGCCCTGGTCGCACTGGCAGCCGGCTGGCTCCTGGCAAGTGGCGTGGAGGCCGCATGCGATCGTCTTGACGACACAACTACCTATTTTTGCGTCGCAAGCCTCGGTGGTGCAGGCCTTGCCGTCGTCGCAGTTCACGGGTTTTCCGGCACCGCACGCGCCGAACTGGCAGTGGTCGCCCACCGTGCACGGGTTGCCATCGCTGCACGCGTCGCTGTTGACCACGTGAAAACAGCCCAGAATCTTGCACTTGTCATCGGTGCAGACGTTGCCGTCCTCGCAGGCCGTCAGCGCGCCCGGCTCGCAACTGCCGCCCTTGCAGCCGTCGCCCACCGAGCAAGGGTTGCCGTCGCTGCAAGGCGCCGCGTTGTCCGCGTGCCAGCAACCTCCCGTTTTTACGCAGCCGTCCTCGGTGCAGGGGTTGCCGTCGTTGCAGTCGGCTGGCTGGCAGGGCTTGGGCACATCGGCCACGGCATCGCCGGGCTTGGCCGGCACATCGCCGGCGACATCTGGCGCGCCCGCATCGATCGGCCCGCCATCGGGCGCGGTCAGATCCGGAGCGACGTCTACCGCCCCGCCTTGGTCCGTCACCGCCACATCGGAGTTGGGCACATCGACAGGTTCTGGGGCATCGTTTGCCGCCGACGTATCGATATCATCTGTCACTTCAGCCAATTGCGGAAAATCGGCCAAGCCGCCGGGATCTGGCGTTCCTGGCGTGGCACCTGCTTCGGCGCCATCCCAGCCAGGCGTCAGCGGCGCACAGGCCGCCGTCGCGATCAGGAGCAGCAGCAAGGGCCGAGACATCGCGCATCCGTGGCGGCCGCCGTGGGCGGCGTCGCATCATCCCGATTGTCCTCAGCCAACGCGTCCTATCTCGGCAGCGAGGCGATGAGCGCCTTGACCCGTCCGCGGTAGTCGTCCAGGGCCGACTCGAACGCCCGCGCGCGGCTGCTGTCACTGGAGGCTTCGGCGTAGGCGGCGAGCAAGGCGGCGGTCTGGCCGCCCTTGCCGCACAAAATCTGTAAACTCTTGAAGATATCGATGAGACCCTGGTCGAAGACCTTTTGCGCGGCGAGACGGCCGTAGGCCTGGCCCAACTGGTCGAAGTTGTGGCTCATGTCGCGCGCCACCACCAGCACATCCGCCGCAGGCATGCCGCCGGTGCGCAGCGCCTGGCCGACACCCGCCAGCGCGTAGTGACCATGAATCACTGAAATAAGTGAAACTTCGGCGATTCCCGACAGCATCGCAGTCGTCAGATCCGGATCCTGGCCGGCCTTGCGCGACGCATCGAGGGAGGCACGCAGCGATCGCACCAGTGCTGACAGCGCTGCATCGCCATGAAACGTTTCATCTCTTGGCTTTTCCGCCTGCGCCGTCGGCGCCTTCGGATGCGGCTTTGCCAGCGCTGGCGCGGCCATGCACAACGCGATCACGACTACCCCGAGACGGCGCACAGGGACCTCCAGCTACACGGCTTTTTGCAGTTCGGCCGCGCGCCTCTTCAACTTCTCCGGCATGTCAGGCGTCTCGATGAAGTCCTGCAGGTAGCGGCTCTTTTGCTTCTTGAGTTCCCCGGCGGGAATGCTCGCCAGCGCTTCCAATGCCTTTTCGCGGACTTCCATGTCGGGGTCGCCGAACAGGTTGGCCAGCGGATCCATCGCCTCGGGCAGCTTGGAGGCCTGCAGCACCGCGATGGCCGCGAGTTTGACCTCTTTGGACTGATCGAAGGCCGCCTGCCGCAAGGCCTCCAAGTCCTCGCCCACCGCAGTCTTGTCCGCCAGCGCCTGGATGCAGGTCAGCCGCACCGCGGAATCCTGAATGCCCATGCCTTTCTGGAAGACCGGACGCAAGTCCGCTGCCGTCTCCGGCGTGCGCAGCGTCAGCAGGGCGGCAAAGACCGCGCGGCGCACTTCCGGGTCCGGTTGCTGGGTCAGCTTGATCAGCGCCGGCAGCGACGTCATCTCCTTGCGCTTGGCCAGACCGCCGATCGCCTCGATACGCACTTTCTTGTCGGTATCCTTGACCATTTCATCGAGCAGCTTGCCGGCGTCGGCGAACTTGGGGGACGAAGCCGTAATCGCAATCGCCACTTGCAGACGAATGTCGGCATCCGGGTCTCTGCGCATTTCCGACAGATCACGTGCAATTCCATCGTCCTGCAATCGGGCGAGCGCGAACACCGCCGAGCGGCGAATCTGCAAGTCACTGTCCTTGCGCGCCTCTTGCAGGATCGACACGACGTCTGGCCGCGGCCGGCTGCCCTTGGCAAACTCCGCCAGCGCGCGGATGGCCATCTGGCGCACATCGAGGTTCTTCGACGTTACCAACTGCTTGACCTGCTCGAGCCGGAGACTGCCCAGAATCGTCACAGCGGCCGTCATCATGAAGTCGCGATCGCGGGCCCGCGCCGCCGCGGCATCGGCGAGGGGCGAGATCGCGCGCTCCTCTTTGAGCAGGGCGAGAGCATCAGCAGCAGATTGGCGCACTTCCGGCGAGTCATGCTTGAGCGCCTCGATCAACTGCGGTGAGGCCGTGCGCGCGCCACGCTTGCCATAGGTTTGCACTGCCAGAATCGCACCTTGCGGTGTGCCCTTTTGAATGAGGTAAAGCAGCGCCTTGTCGCCCGCTGCCGGCGAGCCATTGTCGATCAGCACCGTGGCGATCTGCTCGCGCATCCTGGCCGAGAGCTGGTCGCCGTCCATCGCCTGGAACAGCAGGTCGTATTGCTTCAAGGCTTCCAAGCCCTTGAATGCTGCATCGCGCACGGCGCCGTCCGAATGCGACAGGGCGCCGACCAAGGCCGGCGCAGCGATCTTGACCTGCGAGGACTTCGAGAGTTTCTCCACCGCTTGCAGTGCCTCGCTCGCCGAGCCGGTCTTCAACTTTTCGCTTTCCAGTAAATCGTTGTACTTTCCCACACCTGCTTTGGACAGCGCCTTGACTGCGCGCAGCTTGAGCTCGGCATCGCCGTCACTTTCGATGATGCCCTCCAACCCCGCGATCGCCAGCTTGGAATTGGACAGCCCGGCCGCGATCATGGCGTCGAGCGCAGCGCCGCGCACCTGCAGCGACGCGTCGGTCAGTGCTGGCAGCGCGTCGTCGGCCTTGAGCTTGAAGGCTTCGCGCAGACCACCGTCGGCAATCGCTTCCAGAATCGCGACTTTGGGACGCAGCGCCGGCGCCGCCATCGCGTCGGACAGCAGTTTCTTGAGCAGCGGATCGCCGCGCTGCAGGCGGTGCATCGCGTCCACGGCCCCGATCGGCTGGCCACCGACGCGCACAAAGGCCTCGGTCAAGACGTTGGAGTTGTCGTGAAAGCGCAGCAGATCCCACACCGGCAGCACTTGCACCTGCGCGCCGTAGCTCAACTTTTCCGCGGTGACGGTGCCGGTGACATAGGGAGGCGCGCCGATCTCGGCAAAGCCCTGCGAGGCCAGCGTCCAGAACACCTCGGCCAACACCTGATCGGCATCGGCGATCTTGTCGAGCACCAGCGTCGCGCGCGTTCCCGAGTCGATGCGCAGACTTGTTGCGCCATAGGCTTTGGGCGAACGGGCACGCAGGGCCTCGAACGCCTTTTGCGGCCGCGACGAACTGCCCGATTCCGCAAGCCCCGGCTTGGCCTGGGGCACGATGAGCGGCACCACGACACCGCCGAGATCAACATTCTCAAGCACGTACAAATAGGCTTCGGCACGGTCGACGGCAAACGTCCACCTGGCCGGAAGCAGCGCGAGAGCCGTCAGCGCCAAGGCGAGGCCGGTGCGCAGGGAACGCAAACCCATGAAAGAACCTCCAAAAGACCGTCAGGGCGTCCAGCGCGGCCGACGTCAAGGTGCAGAAGCATCCGTGATCGGCGCGCGTCGATCAAGGGCAACGTCCCGCGCGGCGGGATGATTCATCGGCCTGTGCATCAGAACCGCCAGTCCACGCCGAAGGTCGCGGCAAGTTCGAGGGTGGTGGCAAAGACCGGCCAAGGGCCGCCCAGGCTTTGGTGCCAACGGCGCGCAGCAAAGACGCTGGCGTAGATCGGACCATCGACGCGGTAGCGCAGGCTGGCCAACGCGGTGGTCTGATCGTCCAAGAGATCGCCAGAGCCTTGAGCGTGGCGGCGTGCAAAATGGGCGCGCAGCTGCAATCCCTCGATCTCGGGAAGGATCACCCAGGCCAGAAGGCCGTAGCCGTCGTTCCTGGCCCACTCGCCTTGGATGGAGATCAGGCCTTCGCCGGGCGTCTCGAAATCGACTCCGACCATCGCCCCCGGCACGGTGTGGTCGGAAGCGACGAAGCCATAGGCTGTGCAGCCGCGGCCGCCGGCCGACGTGGCCATATGGAAGTTGCATCGGTTCTGCTGGCGTTCGATCTCGTAAAGTGGGCCAATTTGCGCGGGATTGTAGCCTGGCCCAAGGATGCGGCCTTCGAGGCGCAGGCGCACGCCGGTACTGGCAAACACGTCGGGCATGGCCGCAAGGAGTCCGAAGTGACCGCCGAATCCAAGCTTGCCGTTGTCGCCTGCGAAGTACTCCGCCACGTTGCCGTCGATGTAAGTGCTGATATCAACCTGGCTTGCGTGCCAGAGACGCGCGCTGGCGTCGAGTCCGGCGCGTCCCAGGCCCCACATCCAGGTCGTGCCGATCTCGATGGCGCGGTTGGGAAGTTCGTCGCGAAACAGGCGGGCGCGGATCCGGCCCATCACCATGCCGCGCGGGCCGCCGTTCTGGTCGGCCATGCCCACGAGATCGCTGGCCAGCGCGCTGACGCCGATCGCGCCGCCATCGGCCTCGAGCATCAGGCCCGTGCGGTAGTGGTCCATATCCACGTTGTTGTAGTACCTTCCAACAATCGTCCCATGCCCCAGCGTGACCCCGTTCAGTTCGCCCAGACGCACATGCACCGGTTCGCCGGCCTGCCCCCACTCGGCAAAGCGCAGAATGCGCGTCTTGTTCGACCAGCCGTTCCAGTCCTCCTGGCGCAGCCCCGGCGTCGGCCCGGCTGCCGGCGTGCCGCCGTCGTAAACGCGCAGGCGCAAAGGCGCATGCAGGCCGGTGTGGAACTTGCCGCTCGACAGCTCCAGGAAGGGCAGCAGCAGCGTGTAGGCGTCGCTTTCCAAGACACCCGCACCCAACTCCGCGCCCAACCGCAGGTTCGTCGCTGTTTGGGCCTGCGTCGGCGCGGCGAAACAGCAGGCGCCCAAGGCAGCGATGGCCAAGGTTCGCTTCATCGTTCGCCTGCATGCAACTGCGCGCGGGGATGCGCCCTGTCGTACGTCTTGAGCAAATGCCCAATCGACGCATGGGCATAGCGCTGTGTTGTCGACAGCCGCGCGTGGCCGAGCAGTTCCTGGATCTCGCGAATGTCGCCTCCAGCGTCCAGGAGGTGCGTGGCAAAGGAGTGGCGCAGCGCGTGTGGATTGACCACCTTGTGCAAGCCAGCTTCCATGCAGCGCTTTTCCAACATTCGCCCGACGGAACGCGACGTCAGCCGGCCACCGCGCCAGTTGAGAAACAGGGCGTTTTCTGCGTCGGCGCGATCCGGCGGTGCGGCGCGGCGCAGCAGCTCTGCGCGTACTGGCAGGTAGTTTCCAAGGGCATCCAAGGCTTTGGATCCGAATGGCACGATGCGCGTCTTGCGCCCCTTGCCCTTGACGCGCACCAGCCGTTCGTCGCGGCGGACATGCTGACAATCCAGGCCGGTACATTCGCTGACGCGCAGCCCGGCGCCATAGATGAGTTCGAGAATGGCCAGATCGCGCAATTGCAGCAGCGGATCGCCGTCTTGGGGTCCGGACAAGAGGGCGATCATCTCGTCAACGCTCAGCATGCGCGGCAGTTTCTTGTCCTGGCGCGGCCCGCGCAGGCCG
>Ga0172369_10006269_pt1 | contig 14220 bp, 10 predicted proteins | sample LakKiv25m_FD_114539 | JGI IMG/M metagenome (GOLD analysis project Ga0172369, IMG submission 114539) | Freshwater microbial communities from Kabuno Bay, South-Kivu, Congo - kab_022012_11.25m | ecosystem: Environmental > Aquatic > Freshwater > Lake | place: Democratic Republic of the Congo...
ACAGCTTGTTTCGCGCGGCAATATGGGTGAACTGCAGGTCAGCGGCCCAAGTTCGGCGATCATGTATTGGAACAACCGCGAAAAAAGCCTGGCAACCTTCAACGGGCCATGGACACGTTGCGGCGACAAGTATGTCGAGGACGAGGATGGCTATTTCATTTATTGCGGTCGCTCGGATGACATGCTCAAGGTGGGTGGGATCTACGTTTCGCCCTTCGAGGTGGAGGCCGCTTTGATGACGCATAGTGCAGTGCTGGAAGCCGCCGTGGTGGGAGCGGCCGATGTGGATGCGCTGATCAAGCCAAAGGCGTACATCGTCCTCAAGAGCGGTTTCGACGCTGCGCCACAGCTTGTTGAAGCACTCCAGGCGCACGTCAAGAGCAAACTCGCACCGTACAAATATCCACGCTGGATCGAGTTCATTCCGGAATTGCCAAAGACCGCAACAGGCAAGATTCAGCGCTTCAAATTGCGCGGTCAACGGCCCGGCACGTTCGCAACCCCGGAAGTTTAGATACTTTCATGAACGCAGCCGCTGATCTGCTGGCAATCGGTGCCGAGAACCGCGTTGCGCTGGAATGCGGAGAGCAGCGGGTCAGCTACGGCGAATTGCGCAACGCCGTGTATCGGTCTGCCGGCGCCTGGCGGCAGCTGGGCCTGCAGACCGATGAGCGGGTTCTGATATTTGCTCCGGACGGGATTGATTGGGTCGTTGCCTACCTCGGCGCAATCGCTGCCGGCGGAGTTGCGGTCGGCCTGAATTCGCGGCTTCTCGAAAAAGAACTCGGCATCATCCTCAGCGAAAGCGGAGCACGTTTCATCTGGTGTGAAGCGCACTCGGAGCTGTTGCTGACAACCATCTGCGCCACCCTGCAGAACGCGCCAAGAATCGTGGTGGGCGGCGGCGAGGCCTCATCGTGGCAGCAATTGCTCGGCGCGGCAGTACCCTTGCAACCGGTGTCGCGCTCGGCCGAGGACATGGCGCTGTGGATTTATACGTCGGGAACCACAGGCAAGCCCAAGGCCGTGATTCATGCGCAGCGAGTCGCCGAAAATTCTGCCGTGCTGGGACAAAAGATTCTGGGGCTGACTTCCAGCGATCGTCTGTACGCTTCTTCAAAGCTGTTTTTTGCCTATGCGCTCGCCAACAGCCTGTTTGCCGGATTGCGGCTTGGTGCCACCATCATACTTGACGGTGAATGGCCGACTGCTGAGCGTGTCGCGGAAATTTGCGAACGACATCACCCCACGGTCTTGTTCAGCGTACCGACGCTTTATCACAAGCTGGCTCAAGGCGATATTCCAGGCCGTCTCATCAAGGCTGGCGTGCGGCACTTCGTTTCTGCCGGTGAATCGCTGCCGGTTTCAGTGCGCAAGGAACTGCATCAAGCCACCGGCATATCGCCGTTGAGCGGCTACGGCACATCCGAGACCATGTCCCTGATGCTGTATTGCCAGGATGATTCCGGACTGCTGCGCCCGACGCCCCTGACCGAAGTGCGTGCCGGAACAGAGGACGGCGATTTGCCGCGGCGGCTCTGGCTGCGTCATCCAGCCGTGGCGCTTGGTTATTGGCAACGCCCGGCCGACCAGCACGACTTCGATTCAGGCTGGTTTTCCCCTGGCGACATGTTTCTGCCGCGTACCGAAGGTACCTGGGAATTTTCCGGACGTACCGACGACATGCTGAAGATTTCCGGCCAGTGGGTCAGCACCATAGCCGTCGACCAGGCGTTGCTGTCTGCCTGCGGTGACAGCGTGCAGGACATCGGCAGTGCGGCAGTCCAGAATGATCAGGGGTTGACCGAAATTGCAGTTTTCGCGGTTGCTGCGGTCGGTTGCGAGAAGGAGGCCAGAACGCGGCTTGCGGCTGGCATTGCCGCGTTGCCGGGTTTCAAGAGGCCGCGGCAGATCTGCTTTGTCGAACAATTGCCGCGCACGGCAACCGGAAAACTGCAACGCAACAAACTGGTGAACATGATCCGCCCCCAAGGATAAACAGAAGGTCAACGGGATACCCCGTTATGCAAGATATTGCGACAAGTTGCGTGAATTGGCATTTTGCATGTAATATATTGCATGTTTATCGAGGAAACCCGGCTACAACAATTACTTGAACGACGCTTGTGATCACAATGCCGCGCGGACTTTTTATATCGCATTACCCGATTCGGTTCTCGCATACCGATATGGCGGGCATCGTTTATTACCCGAATTTCTTCGACATGTTCCAGACCGTGGTTGAGGACTGGTTCGATCACTGGCTCGGCATACGCTACGCAACGCTAATCAGCGAACGCAAGGTTGCTTTGCCCTCGGTACGGGCTGCCTGTGATTTTCTGAGCCCGGCGCGAATTGGCGACACACTCGATTTGACTGTTCGCCTGGACAAAATCGGCCGAACATCGATAGCAATCCGAATCGACGGCGCTGTTCGCGGTGCACCGTCATTGCGCGGCGAAGTAGTGCTGGTCACCCTCTCGCTGGTGAACTTCAAGTCGATTCCGATTCCTTCGGATATCGCCGCTCGTCTTGAGGATTATCGGAATTCCACCTCGGGCGATCATCTTGCGCCAGGCGGAAACTCAAGCGCCAACTGACTTCTTGTTATAGGAGTGTGACCATGCTCAAGGTTCCTACAGCACATCAAGACCGGTTTGCCCGCGACAACCTGCCGCCGCCGGAACTTTGGCCCGAACTCGGTTTTGATCTGCCCGAGTTGCACTATCCCGAGCGGCTCAATTGTGCTGTCGAGTTGCTTGACAAAATGGTGGAGAAGGGTTTTGGGGAAAACATCGCGTTGCGCACTCCCGACGGCAAATGCACTTATCGCCAATTATTGGTGCGCGCCAACCAGATTGCTCATGTCTTGCGCGAAGACATGCACCTGGTGCCGGGAAACCGGGTGCTGCTGCGCGGACCCAACAATCCGATGATGGCAGCCTGCTGGATGGCGGTGATCAAGGCGGGCTGCATCGCCGTGGCCACCATGCCGCTGCTGCGTGCCAAGGAACTCCAGCAGGTAATCGACAAGGCCAGGATTGGTGCTGCGCTCTGCGATGTACGGCTGGTGGAAGAACTGGAAATCGCGAAAAAGATCTGCCCCACCCTGAAGCAGGTGGTCTGCTTCAATCAAGGGGGAGCCGGATCTCTGGAAGGGATGCTCGAAAGCAAGCCGGCCGACTTTGAGAACGTGGAAACCGCCTTAGACGACGTGGCCCTGATCGCCTTTACCTCCGGCACTACCGGGCAACCCAAGGGTACGATGCACTTCCACCGTGACGTCATGGCGATGTGCGACTGCTTCCCGCGGTCGATACTCAAGCCTGAAGCAAATGACGTTTTTTGCGGCACGCCGCCGATCGCTTTCACCTTCGGCCTAGGCGGCATGCTCTGTTTCCCGTTGCGCTATGGTGCTTCCACCGTGCTCCAGGAAAAGCTGATGCCGGATACCCTCCTGCAAACCATACAGGATCAGAAGGCGACGATCTGTTTTACTGCACCAACTTTCTGGCGACAGATGGCAGGTCTGGCACACAAATACGATATCTCCAGCCTGAAGAAATGCGTTTCCGCCGGCGAGGCACTGCCTGATGCGACGCGGCAACTCTGGAAAGAGGCAACCGGGATTGAGATCATCGACGGTATCGGTGCAACGGAGATGATTCACATCTTTATTTCCCATACTCCCGAGAAAGTCCGGCGCGGCGCGACGGGCTACGCTATCCCGGGTTATCAGGCCTGCGTTGTGGATGAATCGGGCAAGCCATTGCCACCCGGTGAGGTGGGTCATCTGGCGGTCAAGGGACCGACCGGCTGCCGCTATCTGTCCGATGAACGGCAGAAAAACTATGTCAGCAATGGCTGGAATATCACGGGCGATGCCTACATGATGGATGCCGACGGCTATTTCTTCTACCAGGCGCGCACCGATGACATGATCATTTCAGCGGGTTACAACATCGCCGGTCCGGAAGTTGAAGACGCCTTGCTCAAGCACCCGGCAGTAGCCGAGTGCGGCGTGGTCGGGGTCGCCGACGAGGAACGCGGCCAAATCGTCAAGGCGTTTGTACTCTTGCGCGCCGGTTTTGTGCCGGAGGCGAGTCTCGTCAAGGAACTTCAGGATTTCGTAAAAAACAGCATAGCGCCATACAAGTATCCGCGCAGCATCGAATTCGTCACCGCCTTGCCGCGCACCGAAACCGGCAAGCTGCAACGCTTCCGCTTGCGTGAGCAAAAATCATGAGGTTTAGGCGGTTGCACGCTTTTGACGGCAAACATCAGCCAATTGTTTTTTTAACCACACTTTTCAAGGAGTATCCGTAAATGCAATTTATACAACCACCGGGTTGGGCCCGACCCAAGGGTTATTCGAATGGCATCGTGTGCAAGGGGCGCATGGTTTTCGTTGCCGGCCAGGTTGGCTGGGATGAACAGGAAAAGTTCCAGACCGACGACCTGGTTGGCCAAGTGCGCCAATCCCTCACCAACATCGTCGCGATTCTGGCGCAGGCCGGCGCCAAACCAGCGGATATCGTCCGCATGAACTGGTATCTCGCCGATCAGAAAGAATACAACGCGCGTCTGGCGGAAATCGGTGAAGTTTATCGCTCGATCATCGGCAAGCATTTTCCCGCCATGACGGCCTTGCAGGTTGCCGGTTTCGTCGAGCACGGCGCCAAGATCGAGATTGAAGTCACGGCCATGCTGCCGGACTGAGTCTGGCTACGCCATGGCAACCTAGGCGACATATTTGTTCCCGTCAAAGACTGCGACCTACGAGGCAGCCTCTAATGGTCGCAGTTTTCTTTTCTGCCCCACCCGGAATCTGTCGAGTACCGGTAAACCGGTAATTCAAAATACAGCAGTCTGAGTATATCCACGCTCGGCGTTGCCGAATATAGTGCCTTCGGGTTTCATCTGTTTCGTCTTGCACCGGTCCGGAGGCGGGTGGATGTCATGGCAAGTGAGAATCTGAGCGTTACTTCGCTGCCGAGTACGGATCGGATGGCGTCTTATCGGATTTCGGCGACACCCAAGGAAAGCGAATACGGGACTCTGATTCTGGACGAGTTGGGAAATATTTGCAGTTGCGGTATCGCTGCCGGGAAGCTGTTTGGTGGAAATCTTTCCGGCCATATGGGCAAACCGATTTCAACATTGATCCCCGATTTCGTCCTGCACAATACCTCACAGAGCTACAGCGCCCGATATTTTGCCCACCTGTGCGCAGAGGGCGGTTGGCGGAAATTTGCTGCCATTGATGTCCAGGGGCACGAATTGCAGATCGAAATAAACCTGTCCTTGGTGGAGACGAAGGAGGCCCAGGGAGTGTTCTTGTTAAATGTTCGGCGTTTGGGACAAGATCAATGACGACGTGCCGACGATCCGGAATCAGTCAATAGAGGAGCAAACACATGCTAACGCAAAAGGAATTACTCAAGCTTGCCAAGAAATTTCATGTGTCCATCAGCGGCCTGACCAAACCGGAGCTGATCAGAAAACTGCAACTGGCGGAAGGCAATTTCGACTGTTATGCCAAGGCTTCCGATGGCGTTTGCGATCAACCCGCGTGTCTGTGGCGTGAGGATTGCCTGCAGGACTCACTGGCTGGTGCCTGAGCTCTCCGTAGGTCGTTTCAGGTTCAGGTCAACAGCGGCTTGCTGACCTGATTCCGCGACTCGATGTGAACTGCCTGGGGAGGAAGTGGCCAGGCGTAGAATGAACAAATGTTGTCTCGACCATTTCCTTTCATCCGCCAGGACAGGACAACCCAAGCATTATTGGTTGTCTGGCTGGTGATTGCAATGTTCATCGGTTATCTGTTCGTCAGTCTGGCCAACTCGCGCCGGCATACCGAGCAGCGTATTCAGGATCAGGCCAGGTCTTATGCCAGACTGGTCGAGGAGCATGCCTCGGCGACCTTTAATCGTACCAATGTCGCCTTGCTGGCAGTTGTCGACCAGTTGGATCCTCTCGACCTGTCACTCGTCAAACCGCTTTCGGAAACCCGTCGCGCGGCGATCAAAAAAATGCTGAGAAGCCATCTGCAGCGGACGGAAGGCATCGTTGCAATGCCTTTGGCCAACGCCCATGGCGTTGTAATCGCGGATGCGATAGAGGCACCCGCCGGACTCAATCTAAGCGATCGGGATCATTTTCAGTTATTGAAAAAAGATCCGCGCGCGCGCCTCTCGATTTCTCATGCCATCCTGGGGCGCGTATCCCACAAATGGGGCGTCATGCTGGGGCGTCGGATCGACCTTCCCGATGGGAGTTTTGGCGGGATGATCAGCGCCAACCTTGGGCTGGATGAAAATTTCACCTATTTCTACTCGACGCTGTCGCTAGGCAAGGATGGCGCAGTCTCGCTGCGCGATCCTGACGATCGCCTGCTGATGCGTTACCCGGTGGTCGAGAAATTACTGGGCAAACAGATTGCTTCCAGTGGTCCCATCAAGGAACGGCTGCAGGCGGGTGACACCGAAGGTTTGATTGTGATCGCCTCGGCCATCGACAATATCGAGCGCGTATTCGCCTTTCGCCGCCTGAAAAGATATCCGGTCTATGCGGCAGTGGGCTTATCGCTGGATGAAGCCCTGATCAGTTGGCGGCATGACCGAAATGCGGCGGCGCTGGGGGGCTTGCTGGTGATTCTGGCAGGAATTTTCATCACGATCGCGTTACGACGTCAAGATCTGGCGGAAAACAAGCTCAAGGCTTTGGGCAGCGTGGTGGAGTCGTCGCAGGATGCCATCACGACGGCAGATCTGAATGGCATCCTCACCAGTTGGAATGGTGGGGCGGAGTATCTCTACGGTTACACCGCCGAAGAAATGCTGGGTAAGCCCGTCACGCTGATCGTTCCGCCCGATCAGACCGAAATCTACAACCGCTGGCTGAAAGCTTGCCGCGATGGCGAATCACTGACCAATCTCGAGGCGGTCCGGGTGACCAAGGAAGGCCGGAGAATCGATGTTTCAATGACCGTTTCTCCTGTTAGAGACGCGCAAGGGCACGTCGATGCCTATTCCGTGATCGCGCGCGACATCACCGAAAGAAAGCGGTTGGAGGCTCAGGTCCAACAGTTCAATATCGAGCTCGAGCAACAAGTTTGGCAGCGCACTGCTCAATTGCGCACCCTGTCAAAAAAACTGACGATGGCTGAGGAAAAGGAAAGACGAAATCTTTCGCAGGATTTGCATGATGATCTCGGGCAGATTCTCGCCATGGTCAAACTCAAACTCACCTCGCTTGAACTGCTCGACAACGGAGACTCGCGGGAAACGCTGCGGACTCAGGTTAGAGAAATGGAAACACTGGTCGACCAGGCCAATCGTTCGGTTCGTTCCCTCTCACTCCAGCTCAGCCCGCCCGTGCTGCATCAGTTCGGACTCGTGCCGGCGCTGGAATGGTTGGCCGAGGAACTTCAGCGGGCTTACGGTCTAAAAGTCAATGTCAGTGACGACGGGCAACCCAAGCCATTGGGACAGGCTTCCAGCAATACTTTGTTCCGCGCCGTGCGTGAACTGCTCCTGAATGTCCATAAGCATGCAAAAATCGGCAAGGCGGATCTGGACATTTCGGTCGTGAATGACCGATTGCTGCTTAGCGTGAGCGACCGCGGCATCGGTTTCGATGCGGCCAAAGCCGCAATTCCGTCGGCAGCGGGCGGCTTTGGGCTCTTCAGCGTGCGCGAACGAATTGGATACATCGGCGGAGAAATGCACATCGACAGCAGCCCGGACGATGGAACTGTAGTAGTGCTGTCGCTGCCGCTGGAAAGACGCAAAAAATGGAGATCGGAAAATGATACGGCTGCTTCTGGTTGACGACCACAAGATCGTACGTGAGGCACTATGCTCAGTGCTGGAACGGGAGGCAGACATCACGGTGGTTGGCCAGGCGGGTGACGGAGAAACTGCGCTGAAACTGGTTGCAGAACTGAGACCGCAGCTGGTGCTGATGGACATCGCGATGCCCGGCATGGGCGGTATCGAGGCGACGCGACAAATTCTGTCCAAGCATTCCCAGGTCAACGTGCTGGCGCTATCTACTTATTTTGATCGGCGCATTGTGACGCAGATGCTTGAGGCAGGGGCGGGCGGGTTTGTCAACAAGGCTGCCGGCCGGGACGAGCTCTTGCAGGGAATTCATGCGGTCGTCGAGGGCAAACCCTACTTGTGCCAGGAAATTGCATCGATGCTGGTAAAGCCTCAAGGCGGTGCGGAAACTCAATTGGGGCGCCGGGAAATCGAGGTTCTGCAACTGCTGGTGGACGGCGGTACCTCCGCCGAGATCGCCGATCGGCTGCATATCGCCACCAGCACCGTCGAGGTCCACCGCCGCAACATCATGCGCAAACTGGATTTGCACAGCGTTGCCGAGCTGACCAAATACGCCATTCGCCAGGGGCTGATTTCGCCCTAGCCAGAGCGCCCAAGGGCGGCGAGCATCTCCTCAGTATCGACATCGGCAAGAATGGCTTCCGATGCCAGCTCCAAGCAGGTGATCCGATCGGCGTGCCGATCCAGCAATTCTCTGGCGCCCCGATCGCCCTCGATCGCGCAAATTTCCTTGAAGAAACTTCGTGGCCACAACACCGGATTGCCACGCTTGCCATTCACCGTGGGAACGATGACGCGCGGACGCGCTGTAAATTCCTCGATCAGGGCGTCAATATGCGCGGCATTGATCAGCGGCATGTCGGCCAGCAGAACCATGGCCCCATCGACATCGGCCGGCAAGGATTCAATGCCTCGGCGCAATGAGGATGCCATGCCACTCTCGTAATCCGGGTTGTGAACCAGCCGGATATTTTTCCCGGAGACTACCGCTTTTACCCGATCTTCCGCATTGCCTGTGACCACGGTGACCGACGCGGCGAGAGAGGCCAGGGCCGCATTGACTGCGCGCAGTAGCAGCGGAATCCCGGCAAGCGGCTCGAGCAATTTGTTTTTGCCGTTCATGCGACTGGAGCGACCGGCGGCGAGCACCAGCGCAGCAATGCGGGGTTTGTTCGGATCGGGCGGGGGCAGCGGCGGCAGCAATGTCTCGGTTTCATGACCCTCGACCTCGTCGGGTGCGCTGCGGATCAGTCCACCCACACCCATGGCGGCGATGTCGTCCGTATGCAACGGCAGTTTGGCGAGCAAGCGCCGCAGCACCCAATCCAGGCCGTTGAGTCGTTGTGAACGAGCACAACCCGGCAAGACAATGACCGGTACCGTCCCAATATAAGCGAGCGTCAGCATATTGCCTGGTTCGACGGGCATGCCCATGCGTTCGATCCGGCCTCCGGCTGCAACGATCGCAGCAGGTGCCACATCATTCCTGTCCTTGGTCGTGGTCGCGCCAAACAGCAGAATCAGGTCACAGCCGGCGGCCAGGGACTGCCGTAGTGCGTCTTCCAGGAAATCGATGCGATGCTGGCAGCGCACTTCTAAAGCAAGCCGGCTGCCGAGAGCCTCCAGCCTCTGTCGGGTTGAAGCAGTGGCGTGCGCAAACGCGTTTTCCTTGGTACCCGGCAGCTCGCTGGATATCAGCGCTGCCCGGTGTGGCAGGAGTTCGGCTACGGCCAGGGGCGGGACATCGATGGCAAGACGACAGGCCTCGACAAGCCGGCGGCTAACACCGAGAGGAATGATTTTCACCGTAGCAATGACCTGCCCTTTGCGGACCACGCTCCAGGGAGGCAGGGTGCCTACCGTGATGGCCTCGTCAATTCGATTGACCCGCTGGACGCAGTCCGCATCAATGACCACCACGCCCCGTGTGCCGGCGTGCAGGTTGCAGCGGCCGGTATATGGTTTGCGCGGTTCAACATTTTTTCCGGCCAGCAATGCCGCCACGCTGGCGGCCGAATCATCCTCCGACAACTCGTCGGGTTGCAGGCGTGCCCCGGTCACATGCTTGATGCCGGCAAGCTTCAAGTGCTCAACATCATCTACAGTGAGCACATGGCCCTTTATTAGCTTGCGTTCGCCAAACACCAGGCTATGGGCGAGCGTTAGACCAATTGCAGTTTCGCAGGGGAATTCGCCAAAGGAAATTCTGTCGAGCGCGGGCAAATCAGCTTGCGGCAAGCCGCTTTTCCTGAGTCGCTGACCAACCCCGGCGCAGCGTGCATGCTCGGCAACCTTGTCAAGCAGTTCGGCGATACCCTCACCGCTGGTGGCAATGGTGCGCATCACCGGCACCTGCCAGCCATTGACGCCCGGATGTCGCAGTTCACGCATCACTTGCAGATCGAGCTGGGTTCTTTGTGCCAGGGGCAGATCGCCTTTATTGACGACCAAGACATCCGCGATTTCCAGGATGCCCGCCTTGATGGCCTGGATTTCATCACCCAGCCCGGGCGGGCACACAACAATGCGCGTATCGGCGTATTTGCCGATTTCCACCTCGGATTGGCCGGTGCCAACGGTCTCCACAATCACCGTATCGAAACCTGCGGCATCGAACAAGTCAATGATTTTCCCAGTCGTGCGCGACAGCCCGCCGAGGTGGCCGCGCGACGATACCGAGCGTATGAAAATGGCATCATTCGCACCATGGTCCGCCATTCTCACCCGGTCACCGAGGATGGCACCGCCACTGATCGGACTGGATGGGTCAACGGCCACCACGGCAATGCGCCGGTTACGCCGCAGAAGTTCCTGGAGCAGGACGTTGATCAGGGTCGATTTGCCCGCGCCGGGGGCACCCGTGATGCCAATGACATGGGCATGGCCGCAATGCGGCAGCAAACGCGCGTGCAGCTCCCCGGCACCCGGACGATGATTTTCGATGAGGCTGATGGCGCGAGCCAGGGCCAGACGATTGCGCGCCAGAATGACGGAAAGGTCACAAGAAGAGTGTGGTTTCATATTTATATTGTGCCTGTTTTCAGTCACTGTTGCTCAAGGCGATCTGGCATAATCCCGCCATAGTCGCGCCTTGAGATTCCCACCTCTTGCTGCAATCGTGGCAGCGTACCTTCAAAAACGAATATCCGGAAAACATGGAAAGATCATTCAATACCGAAGTTGAAAAACTTCGCCTCGGCAAGGGGCAAACTTTTGTTGGCGAGGGCATTCTCGCTGTCACCAAGGCATTGCTGCAGTCGGGAGTCGCCTACGTCGGCGGCTATCAGGGAGCGCCCGTTTCACATTTGATGGATGTTCTGAATGATGCACACGAGGTGCTGGATGAACTGGGTGTGCATTTCGAGGCATGCGCCAATGAGGCAGGTGCCGCGGCGATGCTGGGCGCCTCGGTCAATTATCCGCTGCGCGGCGCAGTCACCTGGAAATCTGTGGTGGGTACCAATGTTGCATCGGATGCACTTTCCAACTTGTCCTCGTCGGGAGTCAAGGGCGGTGCGCTAATTATCATTGGCGAAGATTATGGCGAAGGTGCCTCAATCATCCAGGAGCGCAGCCATTCGTTCGCCATGAAATCGCAAATGTGGCTGCTCGATCCGCGCCCGAATCTGCCCTGCATCGTGAATATGGTAGGCAAAGGCTTCGAATTGTCCGAAGCCACCCATACCCCGGTCATGCTGGAGCTGCGCATCCGAGCCTGTCATGTGCATGGCAGTTTTGAATGCGCCGACAATCTCAAACCGGAATTTTCCAAGCTGAATCCGCTCACCAAGCCGGAATTCAATTTCGACCGGATACCGTTGCCGACTGCCAACTACACGCAGGAAAGGCTGAAGGTCGACGTGCGTATGCCGGCAGCCCTGAAATTCATTCGCGAGCAGGGACTCAACGAATTCTTCCCCGGCGAATACAAGGAGATCGGCATCATTCTGCAAGGCGGCATGTACAACACGCTGATCCGAGCGATGCAGCAGTTCGGGCTGGCGGATGCGTTTGGCGCCAGCAAAATCCCATTGTATGTGCTGAATGTGACCTATCCCCTGTTGCCCGAGGAAGTCGTGCAGTTTTGTTCCAGCAAGCGTGCTGTGATGATCGTCGAGGAAGGGCAGCCCGCACACCTGGAGGATGCCATCAATTCGATCCTGCGGCGTGCCGGCATCAATGATCCGCACGTCTTGGGCAAAGACATCCTTCCCATCGCCGGAGAATATACCGGTGAGGTCCTGCTGGGTGGGTTGGGGCGCTTCCTGAAATTAACCGCTCCCGACGGTGTCGATCAGTCTGCGGTTCATGCCGTGGTGGAGGAAGTCGCGCAGGTCAAACAGCGCGCTGCGGAACTGCTTGGCGAGAAAGTTCCCATGCGCCCGCCGGGATTCTGCATCGGCTGTCCCGAACGGCCGGTTTTTTCCGCCATAAAAATGATCGACCGAGAACTCGGGGGCATTCATGTCAGCTCGGATATCGGTTGTCATACATTTTCAACACTGCCGCCATTCAACCTGGGCAACACCGTGCTGGGCTTCGGATTGTCCCTGGCTGCGTCGGTGGGCATCGCCCCCAACATGGGGCAGCGCGTGATTACCGTGATGGGCGACGGCGGCTTCTGGCATAACGGTCTGTCAACCGGCGTCACCAATGCCATATTCCGGAATGACGACAGCGTCCTTCTGATCATGGAAAACGGCTACACCTCGGCCACAGGAACCCAGAACATCCCGTCCACGCCGGGACTGACGAAGACGGAAGGCAGTGGCATCAGCATCGAAAACACGCTGCGCAGCATGGGACTGCAATGGGTCGAACGGGTAGACAACTACTCGGTCAGCACAGTCAGTGATGCCCTGCGGCGAGCCATGAAAACCCCGCAAAAGGGCCTCAAGGTCATCATCGCCGATGGCGAATGCATGCTTGAACGCCAGCGGCGCCTGCGGCCGGTCAATGCTGCCCGCCTGGCAGCAGGACAGAGCGTGGTTCGGACGCGCTTTGGTGTCGATGAGGATGTTTGTACCGGTGACCGCGCCTGCATCCGTTTGTCGGGCTGTCCAGCCCTGACGCTCAAGGACAATCCCGACCCCTTGCGCGTGGAGCCTGTCACGACCATCAGCAACTCCTGCGTCGGTTGCGGACTATGCGGTGAGGTGGCACAAGCCGCAGCACTATGCCCATCTTTTTATCGGACCGAAGTGATTCAAAATCCGGGTTGGGGCGAGCGACTCATGAGCGGCTTGCGACGAAGGTTGATTGGGATCCTGTCCGGCGCAGCAAAGGATTTGTCATGAACCAAGGAACAAGTACAAACATGCCGCGTCCGTTCACGATTCTGATCGCGGCGCTGGGTGGCGAAGGCGGTGGTGTGCTCGCCGATTGGCTGGTCGATGCGGCGACGCATCTGGATTTTCCGGTACAAAGCACATCGATTCCCGGTGTATCGCAGCGCACCGGAGCCACCACGTATTACGTCGAGATATTCCCGGTACGGCAAGCCGAACTTGCCGGCAAGCGCCCGGTTCTGGCATTGGTGCCAACTCCCGGAGCGATCGACATGGTGGCGGCATCAGAACTGCTCGAGGCCGGACGGGCCATGCAGAATGCCTTCGTCACGGCACAGCGCACCACACTGATCGCATCGACCCACCGCATCTTTGCGACCTCGGAAAAGATGATACCGACCGACGGACGTTACGGATCGGAGAAAATTCTGAGCGCATCAACCAAGATAGCCCGGCAGGCGATCCTTTTTGACATGCTGAGCCAGGCACAAAAGGCCGGCACCGTCATCAATTCCGTATTGTTTGGTGCCATGGCGGGTTCCGGCGTGCTGCCCTTGTCTCGCGCGGCATGCGAGGCAGCCATTCGCGGTGCGGGCAAGGGTGCGGAAGCCAGCTTGCGTGGTTTTGCCTTGGGTTATGAGCATGCCACCAGCGCACAAGCATTGATCCCCAAGGCCCCCGAGAAGCTGCCACCACCCCCGGCGAAGGAAATTCAGCGCGTCCGCAACGAGTTTCCGGAAGCGGTGCGCGAATTGCTCAACCAGGCCGTGGCACGCCTGATTGATTATCAAGATGCCGCTTACGCGGATCTCTATTTGGACCGCCTGCTCAGCGTGGTCGATGTTGACAAGGCGACGGCAGGCGCAGCTCAGGGCTATCCGCTTACGCGAGAGACCGCCAGGCTGCTCGTGCTGTGGATGACCTACGAGGACATGATTCGCGTGGCCGAACTCAAGACGCGCCCGGAGCGATTTGCAAGGTTGCGCAAGGAAGCCGGCGCAAAGCCTGGCGAGCCGGTTAAGGTCGTTGATTTCCTCAAGCCAGGCCCGGACGAATTCGCCGACATCCTGCCACCGGGCTTGGCG
>Ga0172369_10006278_pt1 | contig 14207 bp, 11 predicted proteins | sample LakKiv25m_FD_114539 | JGI IMG/M metagenome (GOLD analysis project Ga0172369, IMG submission 114539) | Freshwater microbial communities from Kabuno Bay, South-Kivu, Congo - kab_022012_11.25m | ecosystem: Environmental > Aquatic > Freshwater > Lake | place: Democratic Republic of the Congo...
ATTCCATATAACTTTAGACAAGCAGATGTTGTTTTTCAATTTGCTGCTGAACATGATTTAAAAATGAGAGTACAACATTTACTTGATGGAGGAGATGCGCTTCCAGATTCCATCTATAATGGTGGATTTACAAGAGATGAACTATTAAAAATAATAGAATTTACCACGAATGTTACTGTGTTGAAATATAGAGGTCAAGTTGATGAGTGGGATGTAGAAGATGAATTGATAGCGGGTGGAGATGGAAAATATGGTTTTTGGGGAAGAGAGATTGGCTTAGCTGATGCTGTTGAAACTGTCGCAAGAATTGTTCGTAAACTAGACCCGGGTGCATCAATAATCATAACTGAAAATCACATGCTGGATAAGCAATTTGCCAGAGAACAACCATATTTACGTGATAAATTTTTTGCATTCATCGACGAACTTCAAAGTAGGAATGTTCCTATAGATGGTGTTGATATTGAAAATAATCAATGGGTTCACAATCCACCAGATGTAGAATTTATGGTGCAAATTTTAGAAAAAATCAAAAGTGAAGGTTTATATATTTCAGCTGGTGAAACAACCGTGCTAATGGGAGATACTTATCCTTGGTACGAACCAGTTGCAAATATCGGGACCGCAACTCCCGAACAGATTCATGCTGATGTTGTTGAAGCATATATTCGTGTTGGAGCGAGAGGAGTGGGATTTGGAGATGTTGCTGATAAATGGGCATTTCTTAACTATAGTGGTCTTTATGATGCAAATCCTTCACTTTTTGACGATAATGGAGAACCAAAACCAGCATACTACGAAGTATTAAAAGTGTTATATGAGTATGCAACAGCACAAAATAGGTAGAGTGATGTTAGTAGTCCAGTGATATAATTGTGCATGCATCCTACAGAGGCGATTATTGCTATAACACTTAATTGCAATGCGCGCTGTCAGATGTGTAATATTTGGCAGAATAAAATAATCAAAGAAGTTGATCCTCAAATATACAACAAACTTCCATCTTCACTCAAAGAAATAAACATAACAGGCGGTGAACCATTTTTACGAAAAGACCTTCCAGAAATTGTACGAATTATGAAAAAGAGATGTCCGGGTGTACGGCTTTTAATTAATACGAACGGATATCTCGTTAATCAGATAAAAAAAATATTCCCCTTTGTCCAAAAAGAAGATCCAAATATCGCGATGAGAGTTTCAATTGATGGTATGGGAAAAACACATACCCACATCAGAGGCCTTCCTCGTTTTTATGAAAACGCAATAGAAACATTGATGTATTTCAAAGAAATGGGTGTAAAGGATGTTGGTATCTCTTATACCTTAATGGAACAAAACAAACACGAACTTATCAAACTCTATGATATGTGCGAAAAGAATGATTTTGAATTTTCTATGACAGTTGCATCCGATTCACCTATATATTTTGGAAAAGGGAAAGTGAAACTTCGCCCACATAACGATATAGTACTGAAATCCATATTCAATGAGTTGATTGAAAAACAAATGAGATCGATGAAGCCGAAATCTTGGGTTCGCGCTTGGTTTAGCGCAAAGCTGGAGAACTATATAAAAACAAATACGCGCCATTTTTCCTGTGATGCGGGAAAATCCTTCTTTTATATGGATTCATTAGGCAAAGTGTACACGTGTCATCTCAAACCATGGCTAGTCGGGAGCCTCGCCACTCAAACTTTTGACAACCTTAATTTTGATAAGTTTCTGCCAAAAATCTCATCATGTAACGATTGTTGGATGGTCTGCTCCGCACGATCATCAATAAAAAACAATATGGCAGCGGTATTATACGAAATCTTCCTTCATAAACTTAGACTACGTTCCCTTCAGAAACCATAGCTGGAGTTGTATAAGTTGCCACAGTTTTTGAGGATTTCCGAATTCATTCTCATTGTCTACCAGACGCAAAACCTCCTTTTTCGAAACATAGTCAAACAATTGAGTCTGAGAGGTAAAAAGAATTTCCTTGATAAATGACCTATTCTCAATAGCATACAGCCATTGAAACGGGAATATGAATCCTTGTTTTTTTCTTCTGATTATCTTGCTTGGGACAAGGGATTGAGCAATATCTTTCAGGATAATTTTTGAATCAAACAGATTCACCTTATAGGAAAGAGGAAGCGTCGATGTATATTGAAATAATATATCATCCAATAATGGGGAGCGAATCTCCTGGCCAAACCTCATTCCCACCATGTCTGTTTTGACTAGTAGATCATTAGATAAATAAGTAGAAATATCAAACAAAAGCGGTCGCTCCTCATTTTCAATATTCGTATGCCAATATTTTTGAAAGTGAGAATATATATTGAACTTATTTGTAATATTTGTATTCGACGAGAGAATTCTCCTGACATAAAACTGATAGTCAGAGGTTGTCCCCATATCTGTAATAAGCTTACCGACTTTATTTTTTGAAGTGATGAATGGAGCATGGAGACGAGCTAATATAGAAAGTATAGGATATTTCCTCAAAAATTGTCGCTGATATCTTTCATACCCTCCAAACAACTCATCCCCTCCATCTCCATTCAACATCACCCTAAAATATTTTGATGATTCCTTACACAAAAACCACGTTGGGAGTAGGGAAGGGTCGGCAAATGGTTCATCAAAACTTGCAGCTGCTGAAGATAAATCCTTAATACTATTTTTCTTCAAAATAAACTCATGATGTTTCGTATTTAATTGGCGGGAAACATAGTGAGAGAACAGAGACTCATCCTGTTTTTTATCTTCATAGCCAATACTGAATGTTTCCTGTCTGTTTCCGGTAATTTCAGTTGCAAGCGAAGTTATTAAACTGGAATCAAGACCTCCTGATAGGTGAATTCCGAAATCACACTCGTCAGGAATCCTTGTCCGGACGGCTTCTCTAATCATTTTTTTTACTTCTTGTTTTGAGTTGTCATAAGACATCTGACTTTTTTCAGCACCTTGTATTTGCCAATAGGAAGAAATCTTATAGGCCCCTGTCGCATCTATTTTCAAATATGTTCCTGGCTCAAGCTTATATATATTCTTGTATATCGTATAGGGGGCAGGAATATAATTAAGAGAAAAGAAGAAATTAAGAGCTGTATTATCAATGTCTTTTTTTATGGATGAATCAGCAATAATCGCCTTCAATTCAGAAGCAAAAATAAATTCAGAATTCGAAATAGAGTAGAGGAGCGGTTTTTTTCCAAGCCTGTCTCGCGCAATAATGAGGCATTTATTTTTCTTATCCCAAAGCGCTAAGGAGAACATTCCTTCCAACTTTTTCAGAAAATCAACTCCCATTTCTTCATAGAGATGAAGAACTACTTCAGTATCGCTTTCAGAACTAAACACATGATCGTTTCTTAGCCCACGTTTTAATTGTCTAAAATTGTATATTTCCCCATTTAATACAATCATGATGGAGCCATCTTCATTCTTAAAGGGCATATTCCCCCTATAAGAACGATCTACAATTGATAAACGGGTGGATCCGAGGAATATCCGTCCATCCGTATAGTGTCCACTATGGTCTGGTCCCCGATGTCTCATCAGTTCAAGGTGTGAAATGGACGCTTGTGACTGGGGCTTAGTTTGCGTATTTGAATTGAAATAAAGTTTACCGTATATACCACACATAGCCTTTTGAGAGGTAATTTATTACTTTAAAGTATAATATCAAAATGACGAAAGTAGTTGTGACAGGAGGCGCAGGGTTTATCGGAAGCCATTTAGTCGATCGGTTGATACAAGAGAATAATGAGGTGGTCATTATCGACAATCTTTCCACAGGATTTGCCCGCAATGTGAATAAGAAGGCAATATTTCACAATATCGATATACGAGATTATGAAAAATTATTGGATGCTACAAAGTCTGCAGATTGCCTTTTCCATCTAGCTGCTCTTCCCCGTATTCAGAAATCAATTCATGACCCATTGATTACCAGTGAAGTTAATATCCAAGGAACGATAAACGTCCTTGAAGCTTCGCGTCAAAACGGGATAAAAAGAGTCATTTTTACTTCATCAAGCTCAATATATGGGTCATCAAAAGCATTACCACTTAAAGAAGGACAGGTGCCCGCTCCTACGTCACCTTACGCATTGCAAAAAGTAGTCGCAGAAAAATATTGTCATTTATACTCAAATCTCTATGGACTTGACACTGTTATCCTTAGATTATTTAGTGTATATGGGTCACGCCAAAATGGGAAAGATGAGTATGCCACGGCAGTCGGTAAATTTCTCTATTTAAAATCTCAAAAAAAAGCACTGCCAATTTATGGATCTGGTAAACAAAAGAGGGATTTTACACATATAAACGATGTGGTTGAGGCCTGTATTTCAGCAATCAATGCGCCAAAAGGCACAACGATCAATATTTGTTCTGGACATCCCATTTCTATACTCAAACTTGCCGAAATGATTGGTGGAGAAAAAAAATTCCTACCAATACGGGAGGGAGAGGCATTGAACAATTGGGGAGACAATTCACGTGCAAAACGATTGTTAAAATGGATTCCAGTCGAATCGCTTTCAGCCTTCCTATCATGAAAAAAATTCTTTATATCGTAAAAAATATTGATGGGGGAACTGGGTATTATGTCGAAAGTCTTCAGTCGTTGAGCTCAAAATACACAATAAAAACACTCGTACTTGAAAAACCATTATTCAGGAAGCCGCTGAAGAGTTATGAATTTTTACCTCCTTTTTCTCAATTTCCAGCTAGTGGCTATTTTGACTTTTTTAGTCAGTTGATATGTTTCATCAAAATATTCCAAAAAGTAAGTACACATATCAAATCAACGCAACCGGATATTATTTTAGGAGTTGATGCATACGTGAACATTCTTATTCTCCTTCAAAAAATACTATTCAGAAGTAAACATTGGATTGTCATAACAACCCACAACTATTTAGACGTCGTTATCTCAAAAAAGTCTCGGTGGCCACTATCAAGATTGATAAAAATAACCATTCATTTTTTCTATCCACACGCGGATAGAATAATTGCTGTGTCCGATGGGGTAAAGAACGATCTCAAAAATACCTTTGGAATAAAAAAGGAAATTCTCACTATTTATAACGGAATAAAACAGGAAAGAGAAGGTAAGACTCTTTGGGCGAAACCTCAAAAAGGAATGATAGTTAGCGTTGGGAGATTTGTGGAGCAAAAAGATTTTGACACGTTAATACGGGCATTTCAAATTGCCCAAAAGACTGTTCCAGAAATCCGATTAGGGATTATTGGTGACGGCCCTCTCAATAAGCATCTCCATGAACTTGTTCACGAATTGAAGGTTGATAAAAAAATTACATTTTTTGGATGGATACAGCAAACAGAAGAAGTTCTCAGACAAGCGGACTTTTTCATACATTCGACAAAATGGGAGGGATTTCCTTATGTAATTCTTGAAGCTATGAAATGCGGTCTTCCCATCATTGCGACGAAAAGTCCACACGGGATTGTCGAGTTGCTTGGAAATGGGAGGTATGGCAGATTGGTCCCTATGGAAGATACACAAAAAATGGCTGAACAAATGATTCTATTTTCAAGAAATAAGGCAGTGCGGAAACAATATGCCGAAAAATCGTTAGAACGATATGCAAGTTTTCCAATTCAGACAATGCTCAAGAAGTATGATTCTTTATTCTCTTCTTTTTATTTGAGATGAGTTTTTTATAAATGGCAATGATGCCATCATAATGACTTTGCACCGTATTAGCCGATGGCAATGTGATAGCATTTTTTTTATATATCAAGCGACCATCCCATAATTGTAATAATATTCTCTTTAATTCATCCGATGATCGATATAAATATCCGGAATTAATATTGATCATCTCCTGAAAATTCGGTTGCTTTGGTGCTATTACAGGGATTTTTAATGAGAGAGCTTCAAGAACCACATTAGGTTGTACGTCATACCATTTTGATGTGGCAAGTACTGCAAGTGACCGCGACATATATTTGAGCACAGCACTCCTTGGCTTTGCATTAAAGAATATGATATTATTTTTCCCTTCTGCCTTTTCTAGGGCCCTATACCTATCAGGACCATCCCCAATAATATAAAGTCTTTTGTCTTGGAAATCGGGGTTTGAAAAAATATCTATCAACTCCATAATTCCTTTTTCTTCTGCAACTCTTCCAGCGTATAAAAAATATTTTTTTACCCATTTTTTTGAGGAAACAGAGATGTTTATATCGGGCGCAGGTGAGGGGAGATGAAAAGACCTCTTTTTATCAAGTGGGAAAGATGAAGCGATATAATTTCCAATGAATTTTGAAGGAAAAATATATGCGTCCACAAGATCAAATGATCTCAAAACATATTTATGGAAAAAAAATGCCAAACTATAAATAACTGATGCAATTCTCGATTTTCCATAACAACCAAACAGTATCGCGGAAGAAGAAAACCGTTGTTTTATACACAATTCACAAATGTGTCCACCTCGGAACAACGTCGACTTAGGGCATAATAAACGATAGTTGGACACTCTTTGGACGATTGGAATGTCATTATGTGCAAGGACATGATAAATCGATGGGGAAAATAAGGGAAAAAGATTTTGCACTTGAGCGACATCGGGTTTAAACGTATCAATAATCATCTGAATCTCCTTTGTGGAGCCGCTATTCCAAAACAAACCAAGCCCAGCTCGTATCTTTCCAATCAAACCAGAAATCTCAGAGCTATTCTTTATGTGAAGTAATACAGTGTGGTCATGAGACCTGAGAATCTTTGTTAATAAACGGATGTATGTTTCCTCTCCTCCTTCATACCGATATGCATTATGGATAATGAGTATTTTCACGTTGTGTTATAAAAGAGATTGGATAAGTTTGTAATATGAGCTACACATTCTTTCGACTGAAAAATACTGAGATCTGGCCAAGGAACGCTTTCCATATTGCAGTAATCTTTTTTTATTATTAAGTAGATTTAAGATAGCCTTGCTAAATCGAACGGAGTCAATGGACAAATCCCCCGTAGTATTAACGAGGACTCCATGTCTATCATACACAATCTCTTTATTAGACAGAGAATAGTCATATGGAGCAGTTGACACAATCTCTAACGGGCCATACTTGCAGTTTGAACTGACAAGTGGTAATCCACAGGCCATTGCTTCAACTATCGCATTACCAAAACCTTCATATTTTGAGGTAAATAGAAAAAGGTCTGCTGCTTTCAAGTACCGATATGGGTCGTCTTTTATAAATCCTTTAAACTTTACGACAGATTTCATGTTTGTTGAGTCGACAAATTGTCTTAGGGATTTTTCCATTGGTCCTTTTCCAATAATTTCGCACGTTACCTTCATTGTTTTGGCAACTTCATGAATAGCACTCAATGCAAGTAGGTGATTTTTCTTTTGAAATAAGCGACTCAGTATTACTATTTTAGGAATGGTATTTTTTTGTCGGTTATCACTCCTTATGTGTTGAATTTTTATTACATCAACCCCATTGTGAATTACCGATATTTTTTTCTTATCAATATTGAAGAATGAAACCAACTGATCTTCGAGCCCATGTGACACACATACGATATGCGATGCCTGAGCAAAGCTAAATTTGAGCATTATCCGATAAATGAACCTTTCAAAATAGGGCCTTGTAAGCAAATCTTCTTGAAGATTGTCGTTTACTGTCAGAATAGTTCTTTTGCCATTCATCAATCCCGCAATTACCGTCAGGAGAGATGGATGGTATTCGACAATAGAGAAAAAAAGGTCATATTTTTCCCTCCTCAAGACAGAAAAATAGGTAATAATCCCCCGTATTGAATTAACGATATCTAACAGTGGATTAGAGTTTCTCTGATTTTTTATCAGTTGATATTCTTTAATTTTCCTGAAGAAATTCCCGTATTGATTCTTATAGTCCGTCTTATTTTTTATAGATATGAAATGACATATGGCACCGTTTTTGAGAAGATGTTCTGCAATGTGAATCGCATTCGCTTCTGCACCTCCTGCATACATTCCATAGCAAATAAATGCGATTTTATATCTTATTTTCATTTTGGATACGTCCATAAACTAACCCGCTCAAGAACCACAGATTCGAAAGATAGGCAAAATATATCCATGGGTTTAAAAGAGAATATATAAAGAAGGCCCAAAAGGAGACAATTATCATCTTTCCAAAAATGTCTTTTTGTGCCGTAATAACACGTAATATATCCCTTTTTAGCATTAATCCAAACAGGAGGAGAAAGCCAAACACACCAATCAAACCAGAAGACGCAAAAGTACTGAGTAGACTATTGTGCGGATCATCAATGAGGATAAATCTGCGCAATGAATATGGTTCAGAGCTCTTATTCTTTATCTTGCTTGTTTGTTTGAGATTCTCATAATAATTTCCAAGTCCGACTCCAAAGAGAGGGGAAGAGAGACCCATTTTCCACGCATTGTCAAGGAGTGATAATCGGGTTTCGTGTATTTCCTTGTTTTCAACATCTTCTTGGAAGATACGCGTCAAGACATTATTTTGTGTCGGGATAACACGTATCGAAGACAATAGAGAGAATATTATGAGGTCGAAAACGAGAAAAAGAAAGATAAACTTCAACCCCTTTACCAAATTAATGGAAAACGCAAAACCAAGCACAACGGTAAAAATATATATGATAAGCTTCGTTCTCCAGGACGATATGAATGTGATATATGTTATTCCCACAATAGTTAGGAGACTAACCATTTTCAGAAAGATTGATTTTTTATCGGGTCTTAATATGGCGTACAGGAGTATGGGAATAAAAGCCTCATCAAGGCTATCCCCAAAAAATCTCCCTCTTTGGAACTGGTAATCAAAGAATCCCACATAGACAGAGTTCATGAGGATTTTTATCACTTCACTAAAAAATGTGTTAGAGTATAAAATCAACTGGATAACCACATTAATAGATGTGATAGAAATCACCACAGCAAGAAACCTCTCCTTTTTTTGCATCAGTGCAAGCCCCCCCAGATAGAAAAATAAGCCAAAAATGACATCCTTATATGCCGCAATGAAGCTTTGTATGTTTTGGGCGTAGGTCACAGATAAGGTTTGGGTCAGAATATATAGGACAAACGGCAGAATATATACCAATTTTGCAGTTAATTTCCCCATTAATACATTCAAAACGACAACAACGAAGCAAAGAAGCCGAGCAAGATTATTAGAATAGAGGAAAGATATACTTTGGGGAAATATTGACATATTTGGGATACGTATGAGAAAGAAGAGCAGTATGAAGCTAATTCCATTTATATATTCCAAACCCTTCGATACTTTTGGTGATGTCATAAACATTTGGCATTAATAGGCCGAGTTTACTATATAATTATCAAAATAACAAACAATATGAGGCTGACATTCACCAGACTATTTTCCTTGTCAAAGACGATTCGAAGAATTTTCCTCCGCACCTTTAAGAAAAAAAGGAACATACTTGTCATGTCTTGGGTTGCTTTTGCGAGTTTGGCTTTCGTATTTATTGCAAATAGTGAATATATCTCCGTAACAAAAACAAATATAAATGCAAATATTAAGTCACGTATTCTTGCTTTTTTAACGCCATTTATTGCATTTCATGATGAATCTGAATTTATCCATGATGCATATCTCATGCGGGAGATAATCAATAAGGATTTACCCAATCTTCCTGATATGAAAACGGACTTTCAAAAAGTAAACCTACTAAAGAATTGGGTGACTGAGCAATCGGTTTGGGGGGGTAAAACAATCGACCAGACGGCATATGACAAACTAAATAACTCAACGGCACTTCACATCTATAATTTTATCAATGCCTCAGAAATAAAATTAGATTGTGGGATTTATTCAGATTTACTTTTGAGAGTATATGAGCTCTATGGGTATGAAGCATATGTATATGACATGGGAAGGGATTCTGATGGAGGACATCGATTGTATTAGTAAGAATAAAACACAACGGAAAGTCTATGCTGGTTATTGAAGACCCAACATATGATATCACCTACACCGAAAAAGATTTTGTTGAGCCTATGGATTTTTTCACGCTATTAAAAAAAATAAACGAAAAAAAATGGAACGATATATACATAAAAGGATATATCGGGAGAGGGCATAGGGTGAGATGTTCAATCAAAGGAAATTGCATCAATATTCCATTACCAACAAATATGAATGTTGAAACTCCGGCATACCAACGGGTTAATTTTGACATTAAGGAAGTAAAGGAAAATCTGGCAATATTTAGGCATTATCGCTACTTGAGATACACTGATACATTAAAACTAAAAAGTTTCGCATTTTATTAACGACTTCTCAGTTTTGTGATATTACACATAAAGATGCTGCCCTATATCCAGTTTGAACAGTTTAACAGATGGAATTACGGCAAGTAAAAAAACGTAAAAACTATCCTTAACGACATTGTGAGAAATATATATATGGTATTTGTATCTGTTGCGTGTGGCAATCGAGTTTTTTTCCGACATTCATAAATGTATTAATATTTTCACCATCCTCTGATTCGAGGAACTGAATAAAATATATATTGTTATTCATCTTGATTTGAGAGAGGGAGGCAGCGTCTACTTTTAATTTTTCGAAGAATGGGAGTGGTATTATTAGTATCTCTCTCCTATCGTTGGTCATCAATCCCAGAAACTCGAGCAAAGGAATATAATGCTTGTTATTACCAAGGACAAATAATACCTTTTTTCTAGGCGATACCTGATCCACAATCTTAACGATTTTTTTTAACTCATATGGCGGATCAACATAGTACAAATAAGGATACTTAATGATGAAAAGAAAAAGATAGATAGCGCTCAAGAGTAATCCAAAAGCTATTACCACATATCGCAGATATTTAGATCGATTTGAAAGAAGTGTCGAGAATAGGATGGCAATTCCACATAAAAATGAAAGATTGACCATGTGAAGATTTCTTGCAAGGAAGAGTGGTACGTAAAAGTAACTTACCAACAAGGAAGAAAATATGGGGATAATAAACAGGAAAAACATAAACATAAAGTGATGATTTTTGGAACGCAGGAGAAAAAGAAGATGAAGTGACTGTACAAATATCATGAGAATTGTTGCGGAGAACAGGAATACATACGCATTAAATGTGTCAGGAAGACCGCTAAAAAAAAGGATTGCTCCGCTATACCTTTCAAAGAACCCCTTTTCCCCAAATATGCGAATTGGCATAGCAGAGGATCCATCATAGTATTCAACTCGATACACTCCTTCAGTTGGAGATATAGTAAAACGAGAGATATTTTTCCACCAAGGTGTCTGTTGAGTACTGTTTCGGAATACACCGTAGATATTTATTCCTGGCGGATTCAATACATAATTTGAGTTGAGATTAAGTTCAAAAAGGATATCAGATTCCTCATTGATTGGATGACCAATCTTATAACGTCCCAATTCCCAGTTATTCATATGTAGGTTTACTATTTCGAATGTTTTTCCTAAGAAAAAATTACGTATCTTATTTGAAAATGGAACAGTCATATTCTTCTCTATCGGGACAATCGTATTTTGGAATCTACATGAGTTAACTAAACTTTTGATATTTTCTGATTGTTGTACGAGGCAAAATCTGACTGAATTTGTTCCCAAAGCGGAAAGAGGAGGTAAATTGAATCCTACATAGAAATTTTCCTTAGGAAACGGATCATTGGAAAGCTTGACATGCGAAAGCTCATTGAATTTTTTTCCATAGACGAATACATCCTTATTTGTCCTTTTGACAAGTATATACATTGGTTCATTTTGGTTTAATCCGCTATTGTTTATCATAATTGGCTCGATGAATCGTTCAAGTTCAAGAGATGTGCTAAGATTTTTCAACAGAAGGGGGACAATAGTTAACGAACAGAGGGCGGACAATACCAATGCAACAAAAATTGGCTTAATAAGCAGCTTTTTAGGCTTAAAAAAGAGATACCAAACAAAAAATATAGCATACGTGAAAAATAACCAAACAACACTATAATCAAGATGTACAAGCAAAATATTTACTATCACAAAACCAATCAACTTAAGATCAAAGATGTGATTGGATTTCAAAATATCCAAAAATAGGATTATGGATATAATCATAAACAAGATAAAGAATGGATAGGGTCTTACAACCATATTCATGGAAATTTGAGTATTCGAGAATACGAATACAAAAAGGAACATGAAAGGGAATAATCTATTTTTTTTATATATCTTTACCGCAAGGATTGGAACAAGATAGAGGATAAAAAATGAGGTAATCACGCTGGGAAGCCTAAGCATAAACGGGTCGTTTGAAATCATCTGCCAGAAATGAAGAAGGATAGAATGTAGCGGTGGATGTGCTGTGTCCCAATGCTGTTGAGTGACGAGCTTCCAAAGTGAATTATTTCGAGCAGTAAAGAAGATATATATTTCATCTCGCCAAAGTGGAGTAGAAAAGGCGACGATTCCACGAATTGCCGTACCAAGAAGGACAAAGATAAAAAGACCCAGCTGCTCTTTCCATGTAAAGTAAGTATTCCAAATAGGGAATGAAAGTAATTTTTTCGGTAGCACTTTCTTTTTCATCTCATCTATTGTAGCAAATCATTCATTGAGCAGAAGTTTTCCATGTATTATATATATGTGAAAAATATTGCATTATTCGCACTGATTACCCTTCAATTAATTATAATTGTTTTTTTGTTTATTAAAGTAAATGTAAAGTCTTCACAAACTCTAGGGGTATCAATAAATACTTATGATTATAGTAAGAAAATGAGTATGTCAACAAATGCTACTAAACTTAACTATTTTTATGAACCGGTGGCCAATTCAGTTTTTACTGAGTCGTTACCATGGAGTCCAGAACAAAAAGTAAAGTTTGATATCAATACAGACACTCTCAATGGACCCGAACCAATCATAAGAGATAACAATATTAATTTCATTGCTCTTGGAGACTCATTTACATTTGGTCAGTATATAAATCGAAAAGATAATTGGGTTCAGATACTTGAAGGCGAGTTAAAAAAAGATGATGATAATATACAAGTGCTTAATTTTGGCGTTGAAGGGTATGATATTGAATATGCAGTTGAAAGGTTTAGGATTAGGGGGCAAAAATATAACCCTAGATTGCTTATCTGGTTTTTGAAAGGTGACGACTTTATTAGTATTGCTGAACGGTTGACAATTCCAATTGAGCATGAAAAATATCTTTTTGAAAAAAATAACATAAAAAATAATTCTACTCAAGATACTATTGATGGAAAAATACTTCAACCACCTTATATAACTAGTGCGGTTGAATCATTTGTAAAAGAAATGGGAGGGTTAGAGAACATATATAAGTACCAAATGGATATCTTAAAGAAGATAAGGAAATATTATCATGGGAACATTTTAGTTATACACCTTCCCCTAGAAGACAGACACCTAAAACTATTAAAAGACTGGCAGAAAATTGACAATAAGGTTATATTGCTGCAGTTGCCCGATCAGGATGATTCGGTCATCTTTCCAGACACACACCCTAATATTAAAGGGCATAGAAATATTGCTAATGCAGTATTTAATTTTTTACATTTAAATAATTATTTATTCAAATAGTTAAATGTTCAAAGAAGAAATTTAACAAGCAAGTTTTTATCTAAGGATGCTACGTAAAGTCACTTACGTATATAAAAGTTTTCAATATATAAAACATCAAGTTTTGTCTTGATGTAATCTTGCACTGCTTGTTCAGAATTCTCAACAATAGGTTCCCCTTTTAGATTGAAACTTGTATCCAAAACACAGGGGATTTTCGAAAGTTTGTAAAACTCAGATATTAATTCATAATACGGTCCGTCATTTTTCGATACTGTTTGGATACGACAGGTATTGTCTGCGTGAACTATCGCAGCAAGTTCTTTGCGCTTTTCCTCTTTAACGGTAAAACAAAAATTCATGAAAGGTGAGTATTGCCTCTTTTCCGGCACCTCAAAATATTCATGGACATGATCTTGTAATATAGAGCCTGCAAACGGCCTAAACTCTTCTCTTATTTTAATAACATTCGCCTTTGTTTTCATTATTCGGGGAGAGGGTTTACAGAGGATTGATCTATTTCCTAAAGCCCGTGGTCCCAATTCACACCTTCCTTGGAACCAACCGATTATTTTCCCGTCATTTAATGCAGTTGCCGCAGATTTTATCAGCTCTTTTTCTGAAAG
>Ga0172369_10006279_pt1 | contig 14207 bp, 11 predicted proteins | sample LakKiv25m_FD_114539 | JGI IMG/M metagenome (GOLD analysis project Ga0172369, IMG submission 114539) | Freshwater microbial communities from Kabuno Bay, South-Kivu, Congo - kab_022012_11.25m | ecosystem: Environmental > Aquatic > Freshwater > Lake | place: Democratic Republic of the Congo...
TTACAATTTCATTTTTAAACTCGTATTCAACACCCATTTGTCCAAGCAGTTTAAGCATTGTATAAACATCATTAAGGATTGGGGTATTGTATAATGTAGAAATGCCAGCTGCAAGTATTGATGCAGGTAAAAGGGCTAAAGATGAGTTTTTTGCTCCACTTATTTTTACAGAGCCAGATAGTTTTTGTTTACCTTCAATAATAAATTTATCCAATTTGTAAACTCACTTTATTGTTATTTTACTTTTATTTTACTTTGAATAAGATTTCCATTATTAGCAGCAATAATAAAATTACCAGAGTTAAGTTTTTGTATATCATTCAGTATTAAAGGAGTGCCAATAAATTTTTTACTCCAATTTTTACCAGCGTCTGATGATATAAACACTTCGCCGCGGTTGGAAAGTATTATTCCTTCATCGCTTGTTACAAATTTTATTCTATACAAACCAGATTCTGTATTAAGATCAATCTCTTCCCAATCATTGCCGCCGTTTTCTGTTCTAAGCACTAATCCATTGCCGCCAATTATAAAACCTAAAAACTCGTTAACAAACAAAACATCTTTTAGATAAGAATTTAGATTTTGTTCTTTATACCACTGTTTACCTTTATCTGTTGATTTCACTATCAAACCATTCCAGCCAACAATAAATCCATTATTATCATCAGTAAAATTTATACTAAATAAATTTTCGTTGAGATTAAGATTAACTAAAGACCAGGTTAAACCTCCATCGTTGCTTATTAAAAGTGTACCATTACTGCCAACAATAAATCCTTTATTATGATCTTTAAAGTAAATTTTAAAAAGTGTTTCAGAAATTGGTAATTCAATCTTTACTATTTTTTTTGAATTTTTATTAATAAATCCTAAAAAACCGGATGAGCCAGCCAAAAATAATTTATCATTATTTAAATATGTTGAGTTAATATTGTTAGTAAAATCCACTGCAATTTTTCTCCAGTTTGTTCCACCATCCGAAGTGCTCATCACCAAACCAGAATCTCCAACCAGGTATCCATTATAATCATCAAAAAAAGATATAGAATTAATGTTAGCTAACGTTTCTAATTTTATTAATGTCCAGTCTGTAGAATTTAGTGTATTGGGATTTAGGGAATAGTCCTGCGAATAGCTTAGTTCATCGTCATTTGATTTTTCATCATCATTAACAATTATAGATTTAACTACATTAAAGACAATTAATCCTAATCCAATAAAAAGTATAAGTAATAAAACATTACTTACACGATTAAAACTTTTAGAAGCACTTTTTTGCGATTCATCGTTTAAATCTTTAGCTGTGATTGTATCTTCATTTGTTAGATAATTTTGGTAATTATATTTTTTTAATTCTTGCAATGCCATACTTAACTCCATAGCATTACTAAAGTTACCAGCAATTGATTTGTTTAATGCCTTTAAAATAATTTCATCGGCTAAAATCGGAACTGTTTCAATTTTATCAGAAATTTTATCTGGAATTTTGTTTACATGTGCATCAATTATATCATAAATTGTTGCTGCGTTATAAGGATGCAATCCGGTTAACATTTCGTAAAACGTAATGCCAAGAGCATAAAGATCACTTTTTATTGTAACGCTGTTACCACTTAACTGCTCAGGACTCATATAAAGCAAAGTACCTGGTCTTGCATTTTGTTGTGTAACAGTTTTAATCTCATCAACAGATTTTGAAATTCCAAAATCCATAATTTTTGGATTACCATTTAGATCCAGAATTATATTTGAAGGTTTTAGATCGCGATGAATAAAACCCTGATTGTGTGCGGCATCTATACCATCAAGAATTTGTTCCATCAATTCAACAGCATAACCAAGATCAATTCTTCCACGATTTTTAATTATACTTTCTATCGTTTCTCCTTCAACATACTCCATTGCAATACCAAGAATATCTTTTTCTTGAACAAATCCATAAACAGAAACAATATTTGGATGTGAAAGTTTAGCCTGGTTTCTTGCTTCCCTTTTAAATCTTTCAACTGAGGTTGAATTTGGAAGTGCATTTAAGTAAACAATTTTTAGAGCAGCAAATCTTTCAAGTACAGTATCTATTGCCTTATAAACTGTACCCATGCCGCCTTCACCAAGCAGTGAAATAATTTTATAATTTTGGATTTTTCTGCCAATCATTATTTTATTTCAATGATAATGAATGAATAATCATCAACTTCGCCGCGCAGTTTTACTAACTTTACAATTTTGCTCTTAATCTCTTCAAGTTCGTTTAGATTTAAAAGTTCTTCTAACTCTTTATCAGAAACAAGATTTGAAACGCCGTCCGAGCATAAAAAGAATTTACTGTTTTCCGTTTCCGATATTTTAATTTTACTTATATCTGCTTCGGGATTTTTATTATTACCAAGTGCTTTTACAATAACATTTTTCTGCGGATGTTTTTCTGCTTGCTTAAGTGTTATAAACCCTTCATCAAGTAATTTTTGAACAAGCGAGTGATCTTTAGTTAACTGGTTTAGTCGTTTTGATTTTAAATGATAAATACGCGAATCGCCAATATGCCCCAGGTATGCAAAACTATCTTTTATAAAAAGTATTTCAAACGTTGTTGCCATACCTTTTAATGGTTCACTGCTTGAGGAATGATTTAAGATAAAACTATTTGATTCAGCAATTGTCAGTTTAATCCTTTCCAAAATTTCAGTTGAATCGGATGAAGTAAAAAAATACAGAGCAGATTTTAATGCAATTTTTGCTGCTAAATCACCGCCGTAATCACCACCAACTCCATCACATAAAATAGCTAAAATACCTTCGCCAGTTTCAACAACTTCAATAGCATCTTCATTATACTTTTTTTCTGCACCTGCACTTGTAAATTTTAGATATTTATACCCCATCAGGGTTCCTTAAAAATTGATTAATTGATAATATGACAATCAAAAATAAGCAAATATCATTTCATCTGCTTAAATCTCAAATAATTTGAGCACCGAGCGATAAGTATCGTGCTTATTTGTTTAACAAAGGCTATAAGTTTATATTTGCAGGCGATTTTTGAATAAAATTGTTTAACTTTTTAAGTTAAATAGTTCTTTTAAAAAGGTTGTAGATTTTGGAATTTTCCAAAATTTCCCAATTTGCGAGAATGGCGGAATTTGGTAGACGCGCTAGACTTAGGATCTAGTACCGAGAGGTGTCGGGGTTCGAGTCCCCGACCTCGCACTTTCATTTAATCCCATTAAATTTATTTTCGAGGTAAGTGTTTTTATGGAATACAATGTTGTTGAAATAAGTGCATCTGAAAAAGAAGTTGAAATAAAACTTAATTACGATGAAATAAAAGTTGAGCTTGAAGACGAAGTAAAAAAGCAAACTAAAAAAATTCAGTTGCCAGGTTTTAGAAAAGGTAAAGCTCCAATTTCGATGTTAAAGAAGATGTATGGTGATGCTTTTGAATATGAAGCAAGTGAAAAAATTGCCAATACATTTTTCTGGAAGGTTGCAGAAGAAAAAGATTTTAAACCAATCGGTCAACCTTCAATGACTGATTTGAAATTTGAACCGCAAAAAGAATTATCATTTAAAGTAAAATATGAAGTGCTGCCCAAGCTGGAAGTTAAAAATTATAAAGGTTTAACTTTCGATGTACCGGATTTAGTTGTTGGCGAAGATGAGATAAATAAAGAGATAGATTACATTCTTAAATCGAATAAAACTTTGGAAGATGCAGAAGTAATTTTGGATAAAAACTTTTCAATTGATTCTGAAGTTGTTCTAATCGAAAAAAATGGTGAAGTTCAAACCGATTCTAAACCTGAAAAAATGCAAATAGATTTAACTGCTGAAGGAATAGCTAAAGACATAATTGAAAATTCTAAGGATAAAAAAATTGGTGATTCTTTTGAGTTTACTTTTAAAGATGAGCATACTCATAAGTTGGAAGATGGAAAAGAAGAATTACACAAAGAAGAATATAAATACCATGTAAAGATTAATGGTATTAAAAAGGTTGTACTACCAGAATTAAATGAAGAACTAATAAAAAAAGTAACCAAAGATAAAGTTTCAACAGAAGCTGAACTAAGAGAAGAAATTAAAAAAGATATTCAAGGTTATTACGATCAGCAAACTGAAGAAATGATTAGGGTTAAATTTGTTAGCGAAATTTTAAAGAACAATGAATTTGATCCTCCAAAAACTTTAGTAAGTAATATTCTTGAAGAATATGTAAAAGCTGAAGAAGACAAAGCGAAAAAATCTAAATATCCTTTTAGTAAAGACGAAGCCAGAAACAGACTTCAAAAATCAGCAGAGTCCGAAGTAAAGTGGTATTTAGTAAAAAATGAAATTCAAAAACTTGAAAATATTTCTATCTCTGATACAGATTTTATGGAGTTAGCTGAAAAAGAATCTAAAAAAACAGGGTTACCGGTTGAAAAACTTATCAACTATTATAAAACTTCTAACCAATCCGAAAGAATGTTGGATGAAAAATTATTTGATTTCTTAAAATCTAACAATACATTGAATAAAGTTCACCCAGATCAATTTAAAGCAAAACAAGAGGCAGTACATGAACACAAACATTAAGATATACAATCAACTTGTTCCCTATGTTATAGAACAAACAGGACGTGGTGAACGTGGAATGGATATATATTCTCGTTTGCTTAGAGAAAGAATTATATTTTTAGGTACTGCAATTGATGATCACGTTGCAAGTTTAACGATTGCACAGTTGATTTTTTTAGAGGCTGAAGATTCAGAAAAAGATATTCATATGTATATAAATTCACCTGGCGGCAGCGTAACTGCTGGTTTAGCAATTTATGATACTATGAAGTTTATTAAACCAGATGTTGCAACCATTTGTGTTGGAATGGCAGCAAGCATGGGCGCAGTTTTATTAGCCGGCGGTGCTGATAATAAAAGATCCTCACTTCCCCATTCAAAGATCATGATCCATCAACCCTGGACGCAAGGTATTGGCGGACAGGTAACTGATGTTGAAATACACGCAAAAGAATTAATTAAAACTCGTGATACTCTTTATCAAATATTAGCAAATCACACTGGTAAAACTGTAGAACAGATAACTAAGGATTGTGATAGAGATTATTTCTTAACTTCTGAGGAAGCTAAAGAATACAGGCTGATTGATAATATAATTGATAAACGAGTTGCAATTAAATAAAAGTTACAAGGCTGATTCAATCAGCCTTTTTTTTTAGTTACAAAAACAAATTTTTATCATTATGATTTTTAGATACTTTCAAATTGTTTTAATATTATTTTCAATCTATTCTATGGAAAATCAAAGTTACTCTCAAAATCAAAAAACAAAAATGTTTGATGATTATTTAACAAACTATATTGAAAACAAAAATGTACCTTCTATCTCAGCCGGAATTTTAAAGAATAGAGAAATAATCTGGTTAAATGCTAAAGGATTTTCAGATTTAGAAGATAATGATCTAGCAACAACTTCGTCTTTGTACAGAATAGCTTCAATAACAAAGCCAATTACCGCAGTTGCAATTATGCAATTAGTCGAAAAAGGATTAATTGATCTTGATAAAGATGCAAGAGTTTACATCCCCGAATTTCCTGAAAAAAAATGGAGGTTTACAGTAAAACAATTGTTAAATCATACTTCTGGTATTAGAAGTTATAAGGATGGAGAATTCCACAGTAAAAAATATTATTCATCAGTATCCGAAGCAGTAAAAGTTTTCGCATATGATTCGCTAATATTTGAACCCGGGACAAAATATGAATATACATCACTAAGCTATTCGCTTTTAGCTTTGATTATTGAAAAAGTTTCTAACCAAACATTTGAACAATTTTTAGTCCAAAATATTTTTACTCCGGCTCAAATGAAAAATACAAAAGTAGATAAACAGCAAGAAATTGTTTCTAACCGGGTAAAGGGTTATGAGAAAGATAATTATAGAAATCTTAGAAATGCACCATTAGCAGATTTAAGTATTAAAGTTGCTGGCGGCGGTTTGCTCTCAACAGCACAGGATTTACTTTTATTTTCTAAAAATCTATTAGATGGTAAGTTGATAAAAAAGCAAACACTTGAGTTAATGTACAAACAAACAAAACTAAAAAATGGCAAGCTTGTAGATTATGGATTAGGTTTTGCTTTATCCTATGAAAACGATTCATTAAAATCAATTTCGCATACAGGCGGCGGCACAGGTTTTTCTACAATGCTTTTAATTTATCCAAATATGAATCTTGCCGCAGTACATCTAATTAATGTAAGTGATAGAAACCTGGGCTTACCTGCAGAAGATTTAATAAAGATGGAAATCAATTCAAATTTAATTCTTCCAACAAAAACATTATCTGATCATTTGATGAAAATATATATAGAGAATGGTATTGATAGTGTTATTACCTCATTGAATTTTATTTACTCTAACGGAAGTGATAATTATACTATTACTGAAAGCGAAGAAATTTTTTTCGGGAAAGATCTATTAGGATTAAACAAACCGGCAGCAGCAATTTTTTACTTTAGAGATTTATTAAAGAAGCACCCAAAATCGTTTAATATAATTGTAGCTTTAGCAGAAGCATATTATAAAGATAAAAATAATGGTTTAGCTCTAAGATATTACAGAGCAGCGGCTCAAATTAAAGGTAATGATGCCAGCGTTAATAATATGATTAAAAAACTGAGTAGGTAATTGTTCTAAAACAAAAAAGCCGAAGCAAATAACTTCGGCTTAAAATTAAGGTGACAAAAATTATTTTAATAACAACATTTTTCTTACCTGATTAAATCTTGAACCATCAACCCCATTAGCGTTTAATTCATAAAAATAAATTCCACTGCTAACTTTATTACCAAAATCATCATCCGCATTCCATTCTACGCTGTGATTACCAGCGTTCAAATCCTTTGAAGATAATTGTTTAACAACCTCACCTAAAAGATTGTAAACGGTAACTCTAACATTAGCACTGACAGGTAACGCAAATCTAATCTGTGTGCTTGGATTAAATGGATTTGGAAAGTTTTGAGAAAGAGAAAATGATTCAGGAATAATGTTTTGGTCATTTATTGAATTTGGAATATATTCGATAAAATATGCTAATCCTGTTAAATCTTTAAGCCCAACCGAGCCAACTAAAGAACCTGTACCTGTAGATTGATTAATTTTAATTAAATCACTTATCGCAGCCCCAGATCCTTTTATTCCAAATAATTGATTATTCTCATCAAACGCAAGGTCTATTGTGTTAACAGCAAAACCAGTTCTACCGATCCGAGTAGTATCTCCAGTCTCTAGATAAATTTTAATTATTTGATCTTTAGGGTTGCCAAGGAAATTTTTGACTGTACCCCACAATTGATTATCAGAAGGTCTAAATTTAATTGATACTCTTTCACATGGCATCACTGATATCAGTGAATCCGTCTCATCTTCTAAATTTACTTTGTATATTTTCCCATTTTTTAATGCGGCAAATAGATTTCCTAGAGTATCAAAAGCAATAGAAAATATATCAGGTAAAGAAGAATAAATTAAAGGATATGCATCTCCATTTGCGGCATTTATTCGCATAATATAAGATCCAAGCACTGACGACCTTACTGAATACATAATTTTAGTTTTTGGATGGATAGCTAAACCAATCAGGTCATTATAACCTGATGCTCCAATGTTTACCCCCTGTCCATTAATTTTATTAACTTTTATAGCATTTCCAATATTCTGTGCGCCTGATATAGCATAAATCGTATTGGAATCTACCTTTTGTATAGAATAACCCTTTCCAGTAAAATCTAGACTCGAAAAATCAGCAAAATTTGTTGTAATTGGGTAAGCAATGGACTGTGCACCAATAAAACTAGGTGCAAACAAAAATTTAATAATCAAAGTATCAAATGTCGAAACAGTAAAAGGATAGGTTAAATTAGTCAACAATTTAAAGTCATCTATTGAATCAGGAATTTCAGAAATAATTAAATCACTAGTACCGTAGTTTGAAAACATTATATCCAATGTATCGCTTGATTTTCCAATTTCAATTTCCCCAAAATTATATACTTGATTAGCTGGAAAAATATAAATACTATCAAATGGTTGAAGCCTTGCCTGCCCAACAACACAATTATATGCATTTGTACCAGAAGCAAATTCTGAAATAAACCAAAAACTGTATTCATCAGCTGGATCCAGGTACGCACCTAAATAATCACCCCAGCGATTTCTTGTGCCACCAAAAGTTATATTGTAATTACCTAACCCTGGCTGCAAAGTGTAAGAGCTGCTTAGTCCAGATGGATCAGTGGCTCTCCGAGTTGTAAAATAGGATCCCATATATTCAGACTCAGCAGAACGAGAAAATGTAATACCAATATTACCATCTTTATCAACTGCAATAGCTGGATAAATATAAAAGTACTTATCTGCACCTAACTCAGCACTCTCAACCACAGTATTTGTAGCAACATCTATTTTTACATATTTAACACTTGCATAGTTAGGGTAAACAGTATTTCTAATTGAATGAGTAGCATAAAGATAACCGTCCCTAAAGACTGGTGCAGTTTTCATATGACTACCGTTGGATTCAATTAATGGTGTACCACCGCCCAACTGATTAGCATTTGGTGTTGTACCATAAAATGGAACTGTTATATTAACTCCGCTTAAGGTTGGATGATTTGTACCCGGGTCTGTAATTTTATAAAGTGAGTAAAAACTTCCGCCGCTTCTACTTGCAAACATTAAATAATGACCGTCCGCTGCTGAATATTGGAAAGAAGGATGAATAACATCTGGTCTGGTTGTAGAACCAGGCAAAGTTATGTCCCAAATGTCGTTATACGTTAATGAACCAGCATTACTTGCATAAAGTTCTGCTTTTGAAATAATTCTGATTTTAGTATAGTTAAATCCACTACCAAAAGTAAAACATCTCGTCATTATATATATCGCTTGATCATCAAAACCAATTTGTGGATAATCTCCCCAGGTATTTGAATTTGTAGTGCCATGTTTTTTTGTATCTAACCTGTACATATACCAAGTACCTAAAGGATCAGAGTCGTCAGAGTATGCGATTAAATTACCAGCTGTTAGCGCTGCATCATCAACCTGCATAAATACCATTACCCATCTATTTTCAAAATGATCGTATAATATTTGCGGATCTCCACTCTGAGAAGGCCAAACAGCGGACCACCATTGAGTTGAACTAATAGTCTTAAGTAAAGTACCCTGTTTATCATATATTCTAATTCCCGAACCATTATTAGTTAATACCATAACATGATTTGGACCTACTGCAATAGTTGGATCTGGAGGAATTACATTATTATCAATATTAACATTAAACTTTTTTAGTAACATTGCATTATCACCGATAGCCTCAGGTTTATCTCCAACATTTTTATCTCCAACGTAAGTTACAGGAAATACTGCATTTCCATCATCTTCAATATATAATGGTTCAGTTGTAATACCGGCTAAATTAAACTCACCTCTAATAATTGGATCGGAATCTCCCGAAATTGGAAAATCAGCAAGTGTTCCAGTATTTACAACAGCACCAGTATCAACACTGCCTTGTTGAGGTCCTTGATAAGTTTGAGAAAACAATCCATATGAAATGAGCAAAACAACTGCTAAGGTTAGTAAAGTAAATCTTCTCAGCATCTTTTCCTCTTAGTTTAATGAAATAATATTATGATTATTAATTACAATAATAACAGATAAGCATTGAATAGTAAATATTCAAGATAAATATTAGTGGCTAATAAGCTTTTGGATAAATTATTTCTTTTTAGCAAATTCTTCTAATAAATATTTTGCAATAGCTTCTGCTTCTTGTGGTTTTAGTCCGGGATTTGGCATTGGCGGAAAAGCCGGGTTAACTTTTACAGGATTTCTGATAAAAGCTATTAGCTGTGCTTCTTTTCCAACATATTTTGGCAATACTTCAAAGTGAGCTGGTCCAACTAATTTTTCTTCAAATTTATGACAGCTTGCACATCTTATTGTGTACAGCTCTGCACCATTCAAAGCAACTTCTTTTCCTTCGCCTTTTAATTCTGCAAGTGCTTTATCATATTCTGTGCTTAATAATAATGAATGATTTTTAGTTGCATTAGACATTGCCTTCTGATCTTTAATTATGAAGGCTATCATTGCAAAGATTAAAACAAAAAATATTAACGAACTTGGCTTATAATCATTTTTGTATTTTATCATATAAAAGAAATGAAATGCCAAAAATATTAGCAATACAGAAATAACTGTGTATGCAAATATTGAACCTGATAAAATTGAATTTGGGAAAGCAAATAAATTTATAAGAATTAATAAAGGAAGTATAATTGATGATCTTAATCCAATTTGGGAAAATGTATCTTTTACAAATTTCTGATAAGATGGTTCTTCAACCTTATCATTCCAGAACAAATGAATAAATAAAATTGCACCACTGGTTAATGTAAATGAGAAGGCAACAAAGATTAGTAGATTAAAAAGAACCTTAGGTGCTGCTAAAGCAGAAATCAAACCAGGGAAATTCCAGGTTGAAAAATTTGCTGCAGATGTAATTGCCGCTACATAAAACCAAATACCAATAAATAAAAATACAATACCGGCTTTGCCATAATTTAAACTAAGATAAGATGATTTTGCTTTTATTTTTCTAAAATCTTCTTCCGCTTCTTTATCAATATTCTGGTTAAGATTTACACTTGCTATTACATTACTCAGCATCATAGAATATCTATATGTATAAATCATAAAAACCGCAACAAGTATAAAAGCTAATGATAACCAAAGAAAACTTACTGTTGGCAATTGTGAGGTGTGAAGTAATTGTGCATATATCAATATCATGGAAACGATTGGAACAATGCCTAAAATTATGCCAACTGAATTGTTTACTGTTACATTTTCTATAATGTCTTTAGATAATTTTTTATAATAAAGAGTTTTAGTTTTTCTAAACTTTTTACCAAAGTAAATTGAAGCAAATGTTCCGCCAAAAAGTATGCTTATAAATGGAACAAATAACACAAGTATCAAAATCAACATATAATGCAATAATTCTATATGTTCTGCTGATTGTGGTAAAATTAATTTATCTAAAAATTCCATACTCGTTCACTTTGTTTTTAGTTATGAAACAAAAAGTTTATCAATTGAAACTGCAAACACTACAAACAATGCAAAATAGTTTATACTTCTAAATGCAAATCTAAATGTAGCAGCTTCTTGTGTTTGCTGTAAAAGATTTATTGATTTAAATGCTAACCAAATGGCAGCATAAAATAAACTGTAATTAATAATTTGATTATTAGAAATCTGAAATAATGGAAGTAATAATCCTGTTACTCCGGTTGCAATAATCCATATAAAAGTAATTCTTCCTAATTGCTGATGGCTGAAAATTTGTGTTAAAGTTGGGAAACCAGCTTTCTGATAATCTTTATCTAACACCATTAACAATAACCAAAAATGTGGGATTTGCCATATAAAGAAAAAGAAAGAAATTAAAATTATTTGTGGATCAAAAAGATTTCCACCTCCAGCAACCCAGCCAACAGCAGGCGGAATTGCACCAACCAACGAGCCTGGTATTATCGCCAAAGGAGTTTTCTTTTTTAAAGGAGTATAAACGCCGTTGTACCAAATTAGATTCAATAATCCGAGCAATAAAGCTAAGATACCACTTCCGATAAACAATAAAGATGAGCCTAACAGAATCAAACTAAATGAAATATTTAGAACTGATTTTGCAGAAATTTTTCCCGAAGGAATTGGACGATTTTTAGTCCGATCCATTAACCCATCCGAATTTCTTTCCTGGTAATGATTAAGTGAAGCAGAACCACAAGCCAGTAAAAGTATTCCTATTGCTGGTAAAACTAAATTGAAATTTATAGAGTTTGTAGCAGCAATAAATCCAAACATAGTTGTAATAGTTACAAAAATTGTAATTCTAAGTTTTGTAATTTCAGCAAATATTTTTAAAGAAGATTTAATCAAACTACAATCATTTAATTTAATGTTGAATCTATAACAGTTGAAGAATCAATTTTAATACCTGAAGCAAGCCAATCATTATAATCTTTTTCTGATAACACATTAATTTTATTATACATATATGAATGATTCAAACCACAGTACTCTGCGCATGCAATATCATACTTACCTACTTCATCAGTTTTAAACCATACTGTTCTTGTTTGATTCGGATAAACATCTTTCTTAATTCTAAAAGCAGGAATATAAAAAGCATGACTTACATCTAATGAAGTTAAATTTAATTGAACTGGTTTATTAACTGGCACATACAATGAATCTGCAGTTTTTCCATTTTCATATTTAAATCCCCATTTCCACATCTGGGCAGTAACATCAATCTTAACCGCATTTTTAGGAACTTCAGACATATCCGTATAACCAACCCAGCCGTACCAGAACATAATTAAAACCAATATCATTGGAATCACAGTCCAGGCAATCTCTAACCCAATGTGCCCGTGAATATTAGTTGCTTTTGGGTTTCTTTTACGGTTGTACTTGAATACAAAAAATATCATCAATCCAGTTATCAAAACCAGAAAGAAAATTGATACAATCAACGTAAAAAGAAAAACAGCATCAACATTGTGTGAAAAACTGGATGCTCCATTAAACATATTTAATTCCTTACGATAAAAGAATAATCTGAGAATAATAAAATAAACGATATAACAAGGAACAAGAATGCAACAGCAACAAATACTCTAAATGTTTTAGTTTCACTTCTTAAGTGCATAAATATTGTAAGTACCAAGTAAGTTTTTATTGATGCGATAACTAAAGCTGTAGCAATTGTTAATCCGCCAAAGTTGATCCCTGCAACGGCAACAGTAACTCCAGTTAGAATCATCAATGATAGCCATACTAATATGTAAACACCATAACCGTGATTGTGTTCAGTATGTTCTGAGTGTTCATTATGATTTTGTTCCATTTAAATTCCTTTTTAACTCTTATGTTATCAGATAGAATAACGGGAATAAGAAAATCCAGATAATATCAACCAAGTGCCAATACAATCCAGCAGATTCTAATTTAACATAACTATCACTTTTAATTACACCCGTAGCAGTAAATCTCATCATAAAAGCAATTAAAACTACTCCTATAATTACGTGCAAACCATGCAATCCAGTCATAACATAATACAAACCGAAAAAAACAATTTCGCCGGCAGGTTTTGCAAGTAATGTTTCTGAACCAGGATAAATTCCGTGATGAAATTTTGCAGTCCACTCAAAATACTTATTAACCATAAATCCGGATGCCAAAACAATTGTTAACATCTGGAAAAAGATGGATAAACTTTTTTGCTTTCGTTTTATTGCTGTAATTGATAATGCCATTGTTAAAGAACTTGTTAGCAGAATTGCAGTATTAAAAGTTCCAACAATAGTATTTAAATCTTTTGCAGCAAGATGAAACGCATCTGCATATTTGTAACGATAAACAGAATATAGAATGAACATACCTCCAAACAGAATTAATTCTGTAAAAAGGAAAAGCCACATTCCCATTCTGGCTCCAACATCATCTCGATGGACATGAGCTGCTGAATGTTCTTGAGAGCTCACTTAACCTCCTGGGTTTTTAGAGTTTCAGTTTCATTTTGTTTGTATTCGTAAGGTGCTTCGTGCACAGTTGGGATATCAATAAAATTCTCGTGAATTGGTGGAGTTTCTATCTTCCACTCAAGAGTTTCTCCGCCCCAAATATTTTTTTCAGTTATCTTTGTGCTGCTTAATAAGGCTTTTATAAAATTATAAAACATTAAAAGGATACCCGCTACCATAATCCACGAACCAATTGTTGATATTAAATGATAAGTATGAAATTCAGGCAAATAATCATAATATCTTCTTGGCATTCCAAGCCAACCCATAATAAACATAGGGAAATAAGTTAAGTTGAATCCGATAAACAAATGCCAGAAAGATATTTTGGCAATTTTTTCGTTGTACATTTTGCCAAACATTTTTGGAAACCAGTAATGCATTGCAGCAAATAATCCAAAACCTGTTCCGCCAAACATCACATAATGAAAATGTGCAACAATAAATGAAGTATCATGAATCATAATATCAATTGATAATATACCTTGCATAACTCCGGTTAATCCACCAATTGAAAACTGGAAGATAAATGCAA
>Ga0172369_10006280_pt1 | contig 14207 bp, 12 predicted proteins | sample LakKiv25m_FD_114539 | JGI IMG/M metagenome (GOLD analysis project Ga0172369, IMG submission 114539) | Freshwater microbial communities from Kabuno Bay, South-Kivu, Congo - kab_022012_11.25m | ecosystem: Environmental > Aquatic > Freshwater > Lake | place: Democratic Republic of the Congo...
CGTTTTGTAGTTAATTTGAGCGGTAAATGGGAGTACTCCTTCGACGAAAGTGAATGGTTCTACACCAGCCTCCCAAATTCCGAAACAGATGCAAAAAAAATCTTTTACAGAAGAACCATTAAAATTGACAAAAATCTTAATCAGAAATATTCATGGCAATTGTATTTTCTCGGAATAGATGACCAGGTGGAAGTTTATATAAATGAACAGTTTGTCGGGAAATATTTTGGTGGTATGACACCATTCACTGTGTCAATTCCGAACCGGCTAATGTACAATGAAACAAATACGATTAAACTGGTTGTAACTTCAGCAGTTGATGCAGCTCGTAAAATCAAAGACCAGTACATTTTCGCAAAAAAGAATTTCACAGGTGTTATCAGGGATTTACTTCTTATCGGCACATCGAAAATATGGGTAAGTGATGTTAAATATAAATATTCTTTGAAACAGGATTATTCATCTGTTTTTCTGAAAGCAAAAGTTAAAATTTCTTCTACCACAATTTCAAATTTCTTAGCTCACAATGCAGTCCAGGATTCTTTGACTGCACTTGGAATGAGCAAAACAAACGTTGCTATTGAAGTCTCACTGAAAAACAAGCAAAGCAACCAGGTAGTATCACAGAACCAGCCATTGAATGTCGAGATTGAACCAGAGAGAACTCTTTCCTTCGATTTTACAATGAATTTAAACACACCTTTAGTCTGGTCTTACGAGTTTCCGAATCTCTATGAACTAATAGTCAAAATCACAAAAAACGGTCAGGTTATTGATGATTATTCGGTAAATGTCGGATTTCAAAACATTACAACCAGAATGATCAACGGTTCACCTCAAATTGTCATTAACGGTAAACCATTTGAATTCAAAGGTGTGGATTATATAGAAGATTTCTGGAAAACAGGACAGACATTAACTGCAGCAAGAATGGAACAGGACATTATCTGGCTGAAAACTCTTGGTGCAAACATTATACGAATTAAATACAATTCTCCGCACCCTTATTTAGTTCATCTTTGTGAGAAATACGGTCTGTATACTCTGATTGAGCTTCCACTTTACGATGTACCATCATCACTGCTTGGCTTGGACGAAATTAAAGTCAGGATGAAAAACATTGCCGACAGGTATTACGTGGCTTTTGAAAATAATCCGGCAGTATTAGCCTGGGGTATAGCGGATGGTATAGTAGAAGGCAATAGTTCAAACGAAGATTTTACAAAATCAATCATTGATATTTATAAAAATTCTTCATCAAAACTATTATACAAAATAGTACTTTTCGGTTCTAAAACTATCAATACTGATGGATTTGATTTTATAGGAATCAGGGATAACAAAAAATTCTTCAGCAGCGAAGATATAAAAAATGAATTGTTCAGATTGAAAGTACTTTCAAAAAATCTGCCGGTCTATGTCAATTATGGTATTCCGATTCAGCCGAACAATCATAACGGCTATTCAGACCCACTCTCACTCGAATCGCAGGCATATTACATTCTGAACTTTTATCATATAATACGCGACAAGCAGCTTGCCGGAAGCATTATTAATGCTTTTAACGACTATGAACTGAACAATCCGCTTCTAATTGTAAATAATGACAATCCGAATCTTTGCACTGTTGGACTATTGGACAGAGGCAGACAGCAGCGACTATCTTTTGCCACTCTGCAATCGCTTTTCAATAATGAAAAAGAACCGCTATTAAATGCAGGCAGTTATTCGGAAAGGACACCTGTAACGTTTATCGTAATCGGATTAGTTCTACTGCTGATAATCATATTTCTGACTAACAGGTTCAAAAGATTCAGGGAATATATTTTCCGAGCAGCTTTACGGCCATATAATTTTTACGCCGACATACGTGACCAGAGAATAATTTCCTCAATACAAACAATTATGCTTGGCTTGGTGCTTTCAATCACTCTCGGAGTTTACACGTCATCAATTTTGTTTTTCTATCGAGGAAGTGAAACTGCACAACTTTTCTTAAGTCTTATGGTGCCCTTTTCGTATATCAGAGAATTGTTTTTCAAAGTAATCTGGATGCCCGAAGTTCTTGTAACGATAGCTTCATTGGTTTTCTTCGGTCTGATATTTCTCATGTCCTTCGTCATTAAGCTATTCTCATATTTTGTACGTGGAAAGATATTTTTCACTGATACTTTGATGATAACAATTTGGTCGGGAATTCCCTTTATCATCTTGTTACCTTTTTCTATCATCCTGATAAGACTTCTGGTAATGTCTCCTGTTTTTATCTGGTTAGTTATGCTTGGACTTTTATTAATCTGGATTTGGGTATTAATGAGAATTCTCCGTTCAACTGCGGTTGTGTTTGATGTTCTGCCTGCAACGGTTTACTCCATCGGACTTGGAGCCGTAGGGACAATAGTAATAATTTTGTTTACATTCTATCAATATCAGTATTCAATTTTTTCGTATTTCAATTATCTACTGAAATCAATCTAAAAAATAATAAAGGAAATAATCATGGCAACAGTTTATAAAACCGATTTCGATAACCTGAAACTCATGCAGAGAGGCAAAGTCAGAGATGTTTATGACTTGGGGGATTACCTGTTAATTGTAGCAACAGACAGGATTTCTGCATTTGATGTAATAATGAACGACCCAATACCCGAAAAGGGACAGATTTTATCACAAATTTCTGCATTTTGGTTCAAAAATACTACACATATTGTCAAGAATCATTTAATCACTAACAATGTAGATGAATATCCCGCAGAATGTCTGCAATATAAGACAGAACTTGAGGGAAGGTCAATGCTTGTCCGGAAATGTAAAGTTTTTCCGATTGAGTGCATTGTTCGTGGTTATGTTGCCGGCTCCGGATGGAAAGAATATAAACGTCAGGGAACAATTTGCGGTATTCCTTTACCTGCTGGTTTAGTTGAATTTTCAAAACTCCCTGGACCAATTTTTACACCTTCAACAAAAGCCGAAGTTGGTCATGATGAAAACATCAGCCCTGACGTGGCAAGTAAGTTAATCGGTAAGGAAAGTTCCGATAAAATTGCAAGTCTCTCAATAAGGCTTTATTCTTTCGCAGCAGATTATCTTGAAAAGAGGGGTTTGATTCTTGCGGATACAAAATTTGAATTCGGCTTGACGGAAGATGGGGATATTATGCTTATTGATGAAGCACTAACTCCCGATTCATCAAGATTTTGGCTTAAGGAAGAATACGCACCGGGTAAAGAACAGATTAACTTTGATAAGCAGGTTCTCAGGGATTACCTGGAATCGTTAGCATGGAATAAAACTCCGCCTCCACCTGTACTTCCTAACGAAATAATTTCAAAAACAAAAGACAAATATCTTGAAGCATTCAGAAGAGTAACCGGATAAAAAGAGTATGGTCGAACAAGATTATCAGTTTACTTTAAAACGTCAGGCAGGAGAATTTTTCGACTGGCAAACCTTTTTAATAACCGTGCTTTTGCTGGCGACCGGATTGATTTCAATTTACAGTGCTACTTACGATGCGGGAATGAGTTCGTTTTTTTCACGTCAACTTTTATATGCAGGTGCGGGTGTTGTTGGTATGTTTATTTTAATGTTCGTACCGGAAAGATGGATTTATGCAAATGCTTACATTATTTATGGCATAACAATAGCATTGCTCATTCTTGTCCTGCTTGTCGGAAGGGAAGTAAACGGAACCAAGGGCTGGCTTCCTTTGGGAATTTTCTCCATTCAACCGGCTGAGTTTGCTAAAGTAGGTCTCCTACTTGTTGTAGCCAGACATCTGTCGCTTAAAGGTTCGAATATTGCAACTGTCAGAGACCTTACTATGATAGGTATTTTAACTGCAATCCCTGCAATTCTCATTTTTCTTCAACCTGACCATGGAACTACGACAGTCCTTGGAGCAATGATTCTTGGTATTTTGCTTTGGACAGGTTTCGATGTGTATGTTTTGTTTACTGTCGTTAGTATTCCGTTCGTAATTATCACTTCACTTTTCGGAACAGTATCGTATGTAATTTCAGTTACAATTTATGCATTCATATCGGCTTTCTTCAAAAAGAAGATTCTGATGACGGCATTTTTTGTAATCTTTGTAGCTGGTGTTGGTTATTCTGCAAATGTACTTGTAAACAAATTGGAACCCTACCAGAAAGACAGAATCGAAACATTTATGAATCCCGGTAAGAATCCGAAAGGAAAGGGATATAATGTAATTCAATCAATTCTTGCAGTTGGGAGCGGTGGGATAGCGGGTAAGGGATTTCTTCAGGGAACGCAAACTCAGTTAAGATACATTCCTGAACAGTGGACTGACTTTATATTTTCAGTACCTACCGAGGAATTCGGTTTTCTTGGTGGGGCATTTGTTATTATTTTACTTGCAATGTTTATCCTGAGGGCGATACGAATTGCGTTAGAAACAGATAGCATGTTTTTCAGTATAATTGCTTTCGGAATAGCAGCAATAATTTTTTATCACTCGGCAATAAACATCGGTATGGCAATAGGTTTGTCACCTGTCATGGGTATCCCTTTGCCATTTTTGAGTTCCGGCGGTTCAGCATTGATGGCAAATTTGACAATGGTCGGACTTTTATTTAACGCATACAGAAGTTTTAGGAAAAAAAGCAGGGCTTAATTTATGAAAATTTTAGTTTCATCAGGCGATACTAACGGGATTGGGCTTGAAACCTTTTTAAAAGCCATTTCAAGATTAAACTCAAGAACAAATCTTATTATACCAGAATTTGAAATATTCGTTAATACAAAAACACTTGTTGAGTATATTCAAAAGATTAAATTTCCTGCCGATATCAAAAATAATCTTCTGATAATCGGGGACATTGCTATTAAAATCAAAGAATGTGTGAATTATTCGACTGTTCAGTTCGGTCAGGAAGTAATCCAATCCGGCAAACATGCAGCCGAATCTATCTATTCGGCACTTGAAACTATAATGCAAGGAGATGCAGACGCTATTTTGACACTCCCGATATCAAAACATGTGTTAAGGTCTGCCGGTTATAAATTTCCAGGGCATACCGAATTAATTGCTTCCTTTCTTGATATTCATCGTCCTCTGATGATTCTAACTTCAGGCAAAGTCAGAATGGCTCTTGCTACGATACACATTCCTCATCACAATGTACAATACAATCTTAAACCGGAATTTTTACAATTAGCAATAACAACTTTTCACCAGTCTTTGAAAAATGATTTTGGAATTTTAAGACCAAAAATTGCTATTCTGGGTTTGAATCCTCACGCCGGGGAGAATGGGGGTATTGGTCTTGAAGAAATAAAAATAATCAAACCTGTCATTGAATCCGTAAAATCTTCCGGTATAGTAGCATCTGGTCCTTATGCGGCAGATGGTTTTTTCGGCTTTGGAGATTATAAGAAATTCGACGGTATAATGGCTATGTATCACGACCAGGGATTAATTCCGCTGAAACTTATAGCTCAAGGCAATGGAGTCAATTTTACTGCAGGATTGCCAATTGTCAGGACATCACCTGACCATGGCACTGCTTTTCCGATAGCAGGTAAAAACATTGCCGATTGTACAAGCACTTTCGAGGCTATACAATTAGCTAAATTTATTGTGAAAAATCGTATTAAAACGAAAAATCCGCTTAGTATTTAGTTATTCACAAGTCAAAATTACTGAAAGGCAAAATATTTTTCAATGTAAATACATCGCTTAAAGTATATTTCGTCAAATATGCAGCCAATTTATTTCAATCATGATGGTGTGAGTCTAAAAAGTTATTTTAATTACTTTTTTCTAAAACTCCGAAATTGATTTTATTAAAATCGAATAAATTATTAAGAGCCACAAGCTCTGCTATCTGAACAGCGTTAGTGGCAGCTCCCTTTCTAACGTTATCGGCAACAACCCACAAATGAGCACCGTTATCAACGGAATCATCCTTTCTGATTCTCCCGACATATACTTTGTCTGTATTATTTGAATGAAGGACTGTCGGGAAAAACTCTTTTTCCGGATTATCCATAATTAGAATACCGGGAAAAGTCTTCAAAGATTTTCTTAAACCGGGGACAGTAAATTTTTTACGTGTTTCTATGTTAACCGATTCTCCATGCCCGCCAAGAATAGGCAGCCGAACACAAGTAACGGCGATTTTGAGTTCCGGAAGAGCCAATATTTTTCTGATTTCATTTTTCATTTTTATTTCTTCAACCGAAAAACCCGATTCATCGGAAATTTCATGAAAAATAGTATTGAAAGCAATGGGATGTTTTTCGGTCTTATCGGTATAAGGTCCTTCGTAAAGTTCCCTTTTGAGTTTATCAATTCCCTTTTGCCCTGCTCCACTTATTGACTGGTAAGTGGAGACCACAATTCTTTTTAATCCGAAATTATTCACAACCGGTTTCAGTGCAACGACAAGCTGTATTGTTGAGCAGTTCGGATTAGCTATAATTCCGTGGTGATTTATCAAATCATCAGGATTTACTTCAGGAACAACCAAAGGAACATGCTCGTTCATTCTCCAGTAACTGCCGTTATCAATAACTACGCATCCGTTTTTAGCAGCTACGTCGGCATAATTTACACTTGCAGTTTTGCCGGCTGAGAACAAAGCTATGTCAATATTTTTAAAGTCAGTACTCGCAATATTACGTACTATGTGTTCTTCACCTTTAAAACGTATGCTTGTGCCGGCAGAACGTTCGGAGGCAAACAAAAGCAGTTTGCCGACTGGAAAATTTCTTTCTTCAAGTACATTAAGCATCATTCTGCCGACTAATCCAGTGGCACCGACAACAGCAACATGAAATTCTTTTTTTAACTTACTCATTCAATTACTAACTTTTTTATTATTAATTCATTTTCCAAACTAATTTTTACGAGATAAAAACCTTTCGACAGACTATTGACGGGTATATCGAATCTGTAAGAACCGTTAGCTAATTGTCCAGAAATAATCGGAATGTTAACATCACCAATCAAGTTGGTTAAGCTTGCGTTAATATAATTGTTATTACTAAGATTAATAAATAATCCGGCACCTACAATTGAAGGATTAGGAAATATCTCAACTTTATAATCGGGTATTTCCGGTAATACGGAATTAAGTGTACTGCAAGAAGTCTCGAGCGATACAGCCTGAACCGCACAGGCTTTATTATCACTTCCCTGAGCCATCAGGGCAGTCCAATATGGCTGGTCTTTGGCTATATATGGAAACTGGGTATTAACTAACAAAGCGATTGCAAAAGTGTCCAAAGTCGTATGACTATTATAAAATGCCATAAATTCACTATTGTTCTTCAAGACACCCGACATTACATCACTGTCTTTCCATTGGAAACTTGCAAGAGATCTTTCTTTATTAATTGTTAGTCCTGCATCCAGAATGCTGCTGACATTAATTTCCTGAGACTTAATACCCAGGAACGGAATTTTTACTACTGCAATTGCCTTCAATGAATCATGATTGTCAGCCGAACGGAAAAGATACATCCAAGCGTTGGAAGTTCCATCATTAATATTGAACAAAACCTGGACATCTCCAATCAACGGTACAGTAATTTTTTGTTTCATTGAGCCGGCAAAAAGCAACTCAGGATTGGAAAAGTTCTTGGCTTTTAAGTCGCTTTCAGCTTGCGTAAATCCTTCCATAGCCTTGAAGTTCTGCAATTGAGCTGAAGAAAGCATAGGAATAAAAAATAATAGAGATATAAGAAGGGTATTCAATCTTTTCATTTTTTACCTTTAAATTTATCTGTGAATTAATAATTTTGTTGAATAAGTTTTGTCTTTAGATGAATATTGAAGTAAATATACGCCATTGCTCAAGCCAGATGTGTTAATCATCACTTTGTCTGTTTCACCACTGACAGGAGCGTAAAGATTTCTTATAAGTTTCCCGAAAGAATCAAAAAGTTCGAGTTTTGAATTTAAAGATTGAATGCTGGGTGGCAATATCAACAATGCTTGTTCAGATGCAGGATTAGGATAAATTTCAAATTTAGTCATATCTGCATTATCCTCCACCCCCCAATAACCGATACAATTGGTTTCTCCGGTTTCAGCCTGAACAAAACAAGTTAGCATACCTCCACCAGAATTGAATACCATCATCCAGTACGGTTTATCCATTGCCAGCATCGAATCGGTGGTATTCATCCCCAAACCGACCAAATTAATCGTCCAGTCCGGTCTGTCTTTTTTAAACTGAATAAACATTGCGTTTTTATTCAAGGAATCTTTCAGGTTTTCAATAGATTTCCAATTACTACTATCAAGTGATTTTGTAGGTACAAAAAGCAATTGAGCCAAAATCAATGACGAAGGTACGGCAAATGGAAAGTATCCCAAGAAAGGTACCTGCACCACTGCATACGTTTTCATTGAGTCGAGATTGGTATCAGCAAAGCAATATGCCCAGGCGGTTGCATTACCCTTATCAAGGTCAATTGTAATTGTAATCGGAATCTGAATAGGAAGTTCACCACTCATTGTACCGACTAAAAACAATCTGGGATTTTTCAAACCATCTTTTGAAGCCTGGTCTTTTGCTGCAGCAATAGCTTTCGGGTCTTTTGCTTTAAAGGGAGTAAGTGTAGTAAATCGAGCAGTTAGACTGCTTGTGATTAATATTATTGAGATTGCTAAGATTGTCATGATTCTATTCATAATTTTATCAATGTTAATTTATAAATATTTTGATAATGGGTTAAAGACAATCAAAGCAGAAAAAAATTTTTAAGGCTTAACAAAACGGAGGAAAAAAATATTTATTAAAATAACACAACTAATTTTTACAAAAAGCTAATTTCCCATTTTGCACACATTTTGGTGACAGAAAACATTGAAATTAATTCATAACTTTGCTTTGCGAAATTTATAACTATATTTTGTTCCAAATAATTAATATATTTGTAGCGGTTAATAATTTAATAAGTTGAAATTAAATTTCGGAGTTTTAAAATGAATCACACTTTGATGGCTGGTACATTTACAGTGACGATGGCACTTTTTTCCTATTCCATCGCAATTATCCACGAACAGAGGACTAGTCATTTAAGCCCATCAGTTATTGCATTTTTATCACTTGGAATCTGCCTTGATATTAGTGCTACTTTGCTTATGATAATTGGCTCACAAAATTCACCCTTTACTTTTCACGGATTCTTAGGTTATATTGCTTTGCTTGGTTTGTTAGTCGAAACAATTCTTCTTTGGAAACTGAAAATTAAATTTGGGATGCATGCGGCAGTACCAAAAAAAATACACCTTTACTCACGATACTCTTATATATTTTGGGTGTTAACTTACGCAACAGGTGGTCTTTTTGCTATTTTGCTCAAGTAAATCATCCTTTTTGAGTGATTATCACTCCGGCTATTGTCATCAATCCACCTAAGACAAACGGCATGGAAAGATTCTGATTTAAAAAGATAATTGCAAGAATTGTTGTTAGCACGGGTTGAATGTTGTTAAAAACAGAAACTTTTGCTGCATCAATCTTCTTTAAGGCATAATACCAAAGAATGTAAGCAATACCCGAAGTGAATATCCCCAAATACATAATCTGAAGCCACTGAATACCGGAAAATTCCAGATAATTATAGGGTGCTTTGACAATAAAGAAAATCGGAATGAAGAGCAGAAAACCGATTACCATTGCCAGCAGATTAGTATATATTGCTCCATACTTATTAACGAATTTTTTACCTAATATCGTGTAAATTGCCCAAGAAACACTTGCTGCGATGGCAAGATTAATTCCCCAAAAATTTTGAGAAGAAAAATCGAAACCTCGTTCAAACAAAATGAACGTTGTCCCTGCGAAAGCTATCCCAATTCCAAGAATTTTTAATAGTGTGGCTTTCTCGTTCAGAAAAAAGAAAGAAATAATTAGCACAAACGCAGGTGACAGAGCATAAGCCAAAGCTACGTTCGGGGCACTCGTATATTTCAGGCTTGTGAAAAAGAGAAATTGGTTTAGTGGTACATTCAGAACTCCCAACAAAAAAATATAGAACCAATCCTTTTTTTCGATTTTTATTAATTTAATTTTTCTTACCGGGATTAGCGATAGAAAAAAAAGAGAAGCAATGAATGCTCGTATGAGCAATAACGTCGGAGGCTGGATTTGTCCTATAATACTCTTGCTGACTACATGCGTTGTAGAAGCAATCAACTGCTGAATAAATAAAATGAAAAACATCTGCCTCTTCTGTAATTTCAAAAACTGATTAACGTTTTAAGCAATTTCTATTTTATTTTTTATATTTTCGTCCGAATCCAAAACTGAAACTTAAGCCAACGTTTGCATAAATACTATTAAAATTAGCATCAGATACATCAATAGAATGAAGAATCCAGGGATTATCATGATTTTTTGCAAACTTCCATCCGGTTTCAAAATTAAGCATCAGATGGTCCATCAGTTTGATGTTTAGTCCTATTTCAGGAGCAGCACCCCACATAAATACCAAAGCTCCGTGATTAGCACTCGATGAAGTTGAAAATCCGACATCTAAGAACAAAGTGGGACCTAACCAAAATGTCAAATTGTCAGTCGTTATGAGTTTAAAACAGAACGTAGGAGCAATTTGCAAACTGCCATAAGTTTAATGAACATTAATCTGTTTGGTCATAAATTCATATTCTCTTGCAGCCTCAAAATTGTAGGAAAGATGATTATAGGAGACCTTGTACCTGAAATCGAAAATAACATTTTCCGGGAAGTGAAATTGGATGAGAAAACCGACATCATAAATAGAAGCTGAATTGGGTATAACCGGTTCATGCTTATCATTGTAGAAGTTGATTTTTCCCTGATCTCTACCTTTGTTGATATAACCTCCAATTGAAGCACTAAAAGACGCAGAAGTGGAATTTTCCGTGAAAGCAACAGGAAAATAAGAAGCATTAGGAATCTGACTGTATTTCGAGAAATAAACATAGAAAATCTCTCCTCATTTGTCTTAATTGTATAATTTGAGTTAGTACAAATTATGAAAAATATTCGATTTAAACAAAATCAGGCGATTATGGAGTAAATTATTTCTTTTTGGCTTTCGTAAGAAAAGATTTTTGCAGCTTCAATACAAGCTTGCCTGTATTCATTTTTATTTTTTAATAAATGCCTTAAAGCAATTGCAATATCTTTCGGACATGAATCGTGTGGCAGCACTTTTCCAATCGGATATTTCCGGACTATATCGGTCATTGCCGGTAGATTGCTTATTAGGCTTGGTATTCCTGCCATACAATATTCAAAAAGTTTGTTTGGAAGTGCGAGATTATAAGAATATGATATTGGCTGGATAAATGAAAGTCCGATATCTGCCGAACAGGTGATTCCGTGAAGTTCATCATAATTAGCCACACCGGCAAAAATAACTCTTTCTCTTACGTTTAACGATTCTGCCTCTTGCATTATTCTCGATTTGTAAGGACCTTCTCCAAAAAGGACCAGAACTCCTTCCTCAAAAAATGGGAGTGCTTTGACAGCAGGCGATATACCCCTTCCCTGCATCAACATTCCCTGATAAAGCAAAATGACAGTTTCGGATGGTAAACTGAATTCCTTCCTAATGTAATCGGACTTTAGCTGAGCTTTGAATGGTGGAAGATTTTTAACAATATGATAGGGAAGGTCATGCTTAAAATAATTTTTAAGATATTCGGCATCAAGCTCACCCGATACAATCATTTGAGAAACATTGGCAACAAGTCTTTTTTCAAAAATGGAAATAATTTTTTGCTTTATTTTATTTTTGGCTAAAGGACCCAAAGCAGAATAAATTTCACGTGAATCGTAAATAAGCTTGGCGACATTTTTTTTGCAAAGCCCATTTGCTACGTGCAGCGAGTAAAAATCCATTCCGAAAATAAATTTTGCTTTTACTATTTTTCTGTACTTGAAAGTATTAATAAAAAAATAAATCCATTTTATCCAGAATCTATTTTTTCCTGAGGACTTCACCGGAAAGAGAGCAATTCCTTCAGCTTGAAATTTATCTTTGGTACTTTCGGTCCCATGAGCAATCATACAGACCGATTTACCGTTTTTGACGTAAGTCCTTGCAAGATTTAGCGTTCTCGCATCAGTTTCAATTTCTGTAAAGGAAACAAAACAAATATCAAAATTCTGCTCTTCTGATTTCATTTTCTTGAAAATTAATCTCTGAATTTGAAATGAAATGTACTTCGGAGTATGCCTCTCGAATCAAATCTTTCTTTGAAATAAATCAGATTTTGTGAAGGTGTCATCGGGTCTTCAGCCTTAGTATCCTGCGAAACACCAATATCAACCCATCTGAAACCATTTTCGGAAGCCCATCTTACCGTTTCATACATAATCAGATAAATCGGCTTAAGATGTTCGTATTCATAAAGAAGCATATTATAAAAACACAGAACTACCTGGGAATTACAGATAAATAGCCAGGTTCCTGCAATCGGTATATCATCAAAATATACAAGCATCATCTTAAGATTTTCGGGCATTAATTCCTTCAATTTAAGCATATCTTCGAGGGTATGGGTAGGCTTAACGCCATGTTTGGCTTTGTTTTTTAAAAGTATATCATGAAATGTCGCATAGTCTTCGCTATCGCGGATAGTTAATCTGCCTTCCCTAAGAATTTTATGAATTGTCTTTCGTGCTGTTTTGTCAAAATGACTCATAAAATCTTTGCCATACTTTAGCTCGATTGAATGAGAAATGTAGTGAAGCTCAAAATCAAACTTCCTGTATAGCATAGCATATTCAAAATGCTGCGAAATATTTTGCGAATAAATAATTGGTGGTGGAATAAGGAAGATTTCACGAAAATTTTGATTATTAAAATAGCCCATCATAGCATCAACCAATCTGAGATTAGTATCAAAGGGTAAATCTCCGGTTACAAGTGAACCGTAGCTTGCACCGACCGGCGACCAGAAAACTTCGTCATTATTTGTCAACCCGCCTGGTAGAACTCCGATAAGCTTGCCGTTTTCGCGGAACATAAGATGAAAAAAATTGAACTTCCCAGGATTATGATAGTCGAGAAAAGCCATTTTATGGAACATCGTACCGTTGTTAGATTTCTCAACAAAATCTTCCCATTCTTTCAGGTTCTCCGGCTTATATTCATGTACAGTTATTTCACTCATTTTATTTTCATTTTTTTATTGCAACATTCACTTCAACCAAATCCAATGTACGTCTTAGATCAATGGGATTCATCTCAAGGATAAAGCCTTGTTTCCCGCCATTAATATAAATTTCTTCAAGTAAAAAAATTGTTTCCTCCACGAAAACCGGAAGAACTGTCCTCGTTCCAAATGGACTTGTTCCACCGAACTGGTAACCCGTATATTTCATAGCTTTCTGCTGAGAGCATGTTGAAACGGTTTTTACTCCTAAAATTCTTGCAAGCTCCTTAACGGAAACCTCCATATCGCCATGCATCAGGACAATCAAACCCTTTCCGTTTTCATCTTCAAATACTAGAGTCTTTACAACATTATGCTCAGGGACATTCAGTTCAATAGCCGTATGTTGAGTTCCACCCTTTTCTTCATACCTGAAAAGAAAGGAAACGAAATCAATTTTCTTTTCTCTTAGAAATCTTATCCCTTGCGTAACTGGAATATCCTTAGAAGACAATTTTTCTCCGAACCATTTTTAAAAAAGCAAAATTAACTATATAAATCGTCAAGAAAAAATCATTTCCATTTTAAATAAAAAACGCCGATAATTTAACGAGATTCTGTTTAATTTTGTATTTTAGTATAAAATAATAAAAATTTAGAAATGAAAAAATAATGAATTCAACAAATCAATTTGATTTCAAGAAACTAGCGATAATAATGGCAGGGGGAACAGGTGCAAGACTATGGCCCAAAAGCACCGAAAAAAAATCCAAGCAATTCATTCATCTTATTGGTGAAGGAACTATGATTCAAAATACAGTAGCCCGACTAATACCCTTCTTTTCTTTGGATGAAATTTACATAGTTGCTGCCGACAGCTATTCGGAACTTCTGTATGAGCAGATACCTGCTCTTTCGAAGGATAATCTGATATTTGAACCTTACGGAAAAAATACAGCACCATGTCTTGCATTAAGTCTTACACAACTAAGCGGTAAAATTTCAAACGACACAATAGTTTATGCGTTTCCAGCTGACCATGTTATTTATAATGTCAGAGAATTTCAAAACAGCCTGA
>Ga0172369_10006281_pt1 | contig 14205 bp, 13 predicted proteins | sample LakKiv25m_FD_114539 | JGI IMG/M metagenome (GOLD analysis project Ga0172369, IMG submission 114539) | Freshwater microbial communities from Kabuno Bay, South-Kivu, Congo - kab_022012_11.25m | ecosystem: Environmental > Aquatic > Freshwater > Lake | place: Democratic Republic of the Congo...
CGGGGTTGTGAAAACGGTCGAGACCTTCGTTGCGGAAATCTTTGGCGAACTCATACACGCCGTCGAAACCGCCGACGATCAGGCGCTTGAGGTACAGCTCGTTGGCGATGCGCAGGTACAGCTCCATGTCGAGCGCGTTGTGGTGTGTGGTGAAGGGGCGTGCCGCCGCGCCGCCGTAGATCGGCTGGAGGATCGGCGTTTCCACTTCGAGCCAGCCGTTCGAAGTGAAGTAGTTGCGCATCAGGGCGACGATTTTCGTGCGCTTGATGAAGGTGTCGCGCACTTCAGGATTGACGATCAGATCGACGTAGCGCTGGCGGTAACGCAGCTCGCGGTCGCTGAATGCGTCATAGATCACCTTCTGGCCATCAACCTCTTTCTCCTTGGCGATCGGAATCGGGCGGAGAGACTTGGAGAGCAGCTCGAACTGGCGGGCGTGCACCGAAATTTCTCCGGTTTTCGTCCGGAATGTGAAGCCGCTGACCCCCACGATGTCGCCGATGTCAAGCAGCTTGAAGGTGTTGTACGAAGCCTCGCCGACGTCGTCCTTCTTGAGGTAAATCTGGATGCGGCCTACTGAGTCCTGGATGTGAAGGAACGAGGCTTTGCCCATCTTGCGGATGGCCATGATGCGCCCGGCGACCGAAACGTCTGCGGGGTTGTCGTCGCTGAAGCTTTTGATGATCGCTTGCGAAGTGGTGGTGACGTCGAATTTATAAGGATAGGGATTGATGCCCGCTTCGGCGAGGTGCAAGCGCTCCTCAAAGCGGCGCTTCATCTGGTCGTTGAGCGACACTGCTGGTGAAGGATCGTTCTGCTGGGGATTCTGATCTGGTGCTGTGGACATGCTGATAGTCTGTGATGATAGAAAAACGGTTGTCGGGGGACTTGATAATTCATGCCGAGATTCTGGTTTTGAGCCAGATGGACGGCAGGGTGCTTATTTTCTGGTAGAAGGATCGGTAGGCCCGACGCGAAAAAACGTCATAGCCGTTTTCTTCGATCGCCTTGAGGATGTCGCTGTAGTTGCGGCTGCTGATGCCGACAGCCAGGCGGCTGTTCTTTTCGAGCATCGGAATGCCGAGGTCGGCGGAGTCGTAGTAGCGGCGGGCGCGTTCGATCTGGAATTTCATGAGATCGATGAAGCGGCTGTTCATCGTTTTGTTCATGAACTCTTCCCGGCTGTAGTCGAATCTCCTGAGGTCTTCGAGTGGCAGGTAGATGCGTCCGCGATCGACATCCTCGCCGATGTCCCGGAGTATGTTGGTGAGCTGCATGGCGATGCCGAGGTCGATGGCGTGCTGGAGCGCTTTTTTGTCGCTGTAACCGAATATCTCGACCGTCATGAGGCCAACCACGGAGGCGACTTTGTAACAGTAAACGTAAAGTTCGTCGAAAGTCTCGAAAGTCTTGAAGTCGATGTCCATGGCGACGCCGTCGATCAGGTCGAGTGGAAGTTCGATAGGGATCGAATAGTGCCGCAGGGTGTCCTGCCAGGCCATCAGGATCGGGTCGTTGCCCGGATTCCATTCGTAACAGGCCTGCAGGCGTACTTTCCAGTCAGTGATCGATGCGTTGATCTCCTCGCGCGTCAACTGGCCATTGCTGAGTTTGTCCTGTGCCAGATCGACCAGGTCATCCACTGTGCGCAGAAGGGCGTACATCGCGAAAATGGGGTTCTGCTGGCGTTTGGGCAGGAACTTCGTGGCAAGGTAAAATGTCTTGGCGTGGTGTCTGGCAATCTGGCGGCAGTAGTCGTAAGCGTTCGGGAGCGACAGCTTCTGGCCGGCATCGTGGTGTATGGTCTGTCCGTTGTAGCTGTAGTTCATGAAACTCTCGCTGCTGGTTTTGCCTGCCTGATTACCGGAAAGCGTTTTGCCGCTGCCGGTCTGATTTTGTGTGCCGGAGTGTCAAAAATATGTAACTTTCTGAGGCCGGATTACGTTAAGATGAACGTGACGGCAAAATAATAATAAAGGCGATAATATAGCAATAGCAATGGCGTTCGCCGTTATTCCGGATTACGGATCGCTGTTGCAGCAAGAATCTATCACAGGCAATCCATTTGACAACAATTCCATCACCGGAACCCAGGGAGCGTGCCGTACTTGTCGGCATCACCTCCACGCCTGACATTCCCCGGCACCTTGTCGAAGAGTATCTCGACGAACTGAAGTTCCTTGCCGATACGGCTGGAGCCGATGTCATCACCTCCATCATCCAGGAAAAGAAGCAGCCTGATCCGGCCACCTGCATCGGCAGCGGCAAGGCTGAAGATCTGGCCGGACTCATCGAGGCGGACTCGATCGACATTGTCATCTTCGACGACGACCTGACACCGGTGCAGGTGAGAAACCTCGAACGCATTCTCAAGTGCAAAGTGATCGATCGTACCGGCCTCATTTTGCAGATATTCGCCATTCGGGCCAAATCATCGCAGGCCAAAATGCAGGTCGAACTCGCGCAGCTCGAATATCTTCTGCCGCGGCTCTCCGGCGCATGGACGCATCTGTCGAAGCAGAAAGGCGGCATCGGCACCAAAGGCCCCGGCGAAACGCAGATCGAGACCGACCGCCGCCTTGTGCGCAACCGCATCGCCTCGCTCAAGAAGAAACTTCGCGCCGTCTCGCTCCAGCATGACACGCAGACCCGAGGTCGCGCAACCGTGCCTCGCGTGGCGCTGGTGGGCTACACCAACGCGGGCAAATCGACGCTGATGAACGTGCTCTGCCCGGAGGCGGAAGCCTACGCCGAGAACCGCCTGTTCGCCACGCTCGATACCAAGACCCGGCGCCTGGAACTCAGGATCAACAAACTCGTGCTGCTCTCCGACACGGTCGGCTTCATCCGCAAATTGCCGCATACCCTGGTCGAGAGCTTCAAATCAACGCTCGAAGAGGTGTTGCAGGCTGATTTTTTACTGCACGTCATTGATATCAGCCACCCGGCCTTCGAGGAGCAGATGCAGGTGGTGCGCGAGACGCTCAAGGAGATCGGTGTGAAGCACAACCATATCATCGAGGTGTTCAACAAGATCGATGCGCTCGACGATCCGGCGATCCTGACCGGCCTGCGAGGCAAGTATCCCGATGCGGTCTTCATCTCCGCCGCGCGTGGCCTGAACCTCTCTGCACTGAAGGAGAGCATCGCCAATCACGTCGCCCGCGATTACAAGACGCGCAAGGTGAGGACTCACGTTTCGAACTACAAGCTGATCGGTTACCTCTACGACCACGCCGAGGTGATCGACAAGAAACATATCGATGAAGAGGTGCAGCTCACCATCCGCGTGCACCGCAACAACCTCAAGCAGATCGACGCCATGCTGAAGGCGTCGGCATCGAAAAATCATGCCGCTGCACATCTTTAACACAACCAGGCGCACGATTGACGAAGCGCGTCTCGCCGAAGCCATACGGATGGTCGTCGGCGAGGAGGGCGGCGCGGTCTGCTCCATCGAAGCGATCTACTGCGGCAACAGGATGATCCGCCGCATCAACCGCGACTTTCTCGGCCACGACTACGTCACCGACACCATCACCTTCGGCTACAACGAAGGCGCGGATGTCGAAGGCGAATTCTACATCTCGCTCGACGTCATCGAATCCAACGCCAAGCGCTTCGGCGTAAGCTTTGACGACGAACTTCTCCGCGTCACTATCCACTCCGCGCTGCACCTCATGGGCCACAATGACGGAACCGACGAACTCAGGGCGGCGATGAGTCGGCGGGAGGACGATTATCTGGCGATGGTGAAAGGAGGGCGGACTTTCCAGTCCGCCATTCAAACGCCGATACACGATGTGACCAATAAAAAAAAGCTTGCGCGATGACCAATCAGGATATTCGCTGGATTTAGCGGTTTAGCCTTTTCATTCAGGCGTTTGGGCAGCTTGACCGGGCAGTCGAACTGGCGCGGGAGTGGGCGTTGAGCGAGCTTGAAGAGCAGGGTTTGATTCAGGCTTTTGAATTATACCCATGAACTGTGGCCTGGAATACATTGAAGGGTTTCCTTGAAAGCATGGGCGTTCAGCCGCTGTAGACGAGACTATGGGTGAGTAGTTGATCCGTTGTTAAAAATTCTCTATAGCTGGAGAAGAGGAGGAATCGGTTGCGATAACGATTTCGCTTTCGTACTGAAACCCCCCGGCTGTTTGGCACAGGAACTTTGCATAGGGGATTGAATATTTTTACTAAATTATCCTCATAAAATCCCTGCATCGTAGTTCCCTGCGCCGTTCAGCTTTTCGTTGACGGCGATGCATGGAGCCTGTGCAAACGAAAAACCTTTACTGCCATGAATCTCATTATCAATGACAAACCGGTCCAGTCGTCTGTCGGCCAGACGATCGGCAAGGCCGCACGGCTCAATCACAGCCATGTCGGCTATGTCTGCGGAGGCCACGGTCTCTGCCAGGCCTGCTACATCACTGTTCAGGAGGGTGCCGACTGCCTCGCGCCACTCACCGATGTCGAGAAAGCATTCCTCTCTCCCCGCCAGATCGCCGCTGGCGGTCGCATGGCCTGCCAGGCGACCATCGCAAAAGAGGGCGACGTGAAGGTGCTGTCTCGCCCCGAAGAGGTGCGTCGCATGGTGCTCAGCAATCCTTTCCAGCTCTTCGCTTATGCCGCCGATATGGGCAAGGACACCGCGCAGCAGATCGTGCCGGGCGTGCAGAACCTCGTTGGTCGCATCCAGCGCGGCGAAATGGGCGGCAAAGAGGCACTTGGCGACATGATGGAGTCCATCCAGGGCGCTGCCGGTCTGGTCGTCGAGGCGATTCAGCAGGGGCCGATGGGACTGCCGATTCCTTTCAAGGATCAGATTGCGGGCGTGATCTCCAAGCTTCCGTTGCCACAGCTTCCCGCTCTTCCGCAGCTTCAGTTGCCCTCGATTTCGCTCCCGTCGATTTCGTTGCCGCAGATTTCTCTGCCATCGTTCTCGCTGCCGCAGCTTCCGTCGATCTCTTTGCCGCAATTACCATTCTCCTTGCCGCAGCTTCCTTTTTCACTGCCGTTCCTGCCTCAGCAGGCCCAGACGCAGTCTACCCTCGAAAAGGTGACGATCACTGTCCAGCCCCCGGCAAAGGATTGATCGCTGTTCCGCTTTTTTGCTTTTTACTCTCTTCCCCCGGTCTTTGAGCCGGGGGAATGTGTTTTGTGGGGCAGCATCCTGGTTACGGGGCATATTACCATCATCGAAACAAAATCCAGTGCCATGACTGATAATACCGGTCAAAACAGAAACATCGTCGTTACCGACATCAAAATGCCGTTTGGCTCCATGGTGGTTTTTCTGGTCAAGCTTGCGTTGGCAAGTATTCCGGCGCTTCTGATCATCTATGTCGTCATGGCAGTTTTTGTCCTGATTCTGATGCTTCTGTTCGGAGTCGCGCCTTTTTCCGAGCTGTTCCGGCATTTACCTGATTAAAATGTTGCGTGATGTCGATGGCGCTGCTGGTTCCGGTATTCTGCCGACGCGTCGCCGATTGCCTGTTTCTCCATTCTGAAGTATCCATCTCATGAGTCTCAATCTCGGCAAACGTTGCGGGCTGGTCATGCAGTCCGATATTCGGGCCATGTCGATCGAGTGCGCCCGGATGGGCGGGATCAACCTGTCGCAGGGGATTTGCGATACGCCGGTGCCGCCGGTGGTGTTGCAGAGCGCGGCGGATGCCGTCATGCAGGGAGGGAACATTTATACCCATCATACGGGAAACCGGGAGCTTCGAGAGGCGATAGCTGAAAAACAGAAGCGATTCTCCGGTCTGGAATTCGATCCCGACCGGGAGGTTGTCGTCTCCGCAGGCGCGACCGGTGCGATGTACTGCGCGTTTCAGGCGCTCCTGAATCGCGGCGATGAGGTGATTGTCTTCGAGCCATTTTACGGCTATCACGTCTCTACGCTCCAGGCAGTCGAGGCCGCGCCGGTGTTCGTGCCGCTCGATCCGTCGGACGCCTGGTCGTTCCGCATCGACGATCTCGAAGCGGCGGTGACGCCGAAAACCAAAGCGCTCCTCGTCAACACGCCCGCCAATCCCTCCGGCAAGGTCTTTTCGCGCGACGAGCTTGCGCTTCTGGCGGAGTTCGCCATCCGCCACGACCTCTTCGTTTTCACCGACGAGATGTACGAGCACTTCGTCTTCGACGGCCTTTCGCACGTGTCGATGGCGGTGCTGCCCGGCATGAGGGAGCGGACAATCACTATCTCCGGCCTCTCCAAGACCTTCAGCATCACCGGCTGGCGCATAGGCTACGCCATGTGCGAAGCGCGCTGGGCCTCGGCCATCGGTTACTTCAACGATCTGTTCTACGTCTGTGCTCCCTCTCCGCTCCAGGCGGGTGTCACTGCGGGGCTTCGCGAGCTTGGCGACGATTACTATCTCGGCCTGTCATCGGAGTATGCTGTCAGGCGTGATCTCTTCTGCGCAGCGCTCTCGGAGGCTGGCCTCATGCCATATATGCCAGAGGGGGCGTATTACGTGCTTGCCGACACCAGGCGCATTCCCGGCGCGACGGCGCGGGAGCGGGCGATGCACATTCTGCGCGAAACCGGCGTCGCATCCGTACCGGGTTCGGCATTCTTTCACGATGGTGGCGGCGAGAATCTCGTTCGCTTCTGTTTTGCCAAAGAGGAGCCTGTCCTTGTCGAGGCCTGCGAACGGCTGCTGAAACTCCGCTAAACATTCACGGCTCGACAGCCCATCAACTGACAAAGGAGTACTGGTTTTGATCTTAAAATACATCTTGCGTGCCTCCTCGTTGACGAGGGTGATCGTTCTCATGATGTTGCTGACGCTCGCCAGCTGCATTCAGATGCATACAACAGTTCATGTAGGCAAAGATGGCAGAGGAACCATCGAACAGAAGATGCTTTTTACAGGTATGTTTTCAGGCATGATGAACAACGCGGAACAAAACGATCCATCTGGAAAGGAAGAGCCGCAACCTAAGGATGAACAGCTCAGAAAGCAGGCGGCTGAATTTGGCGATGATGTGAAATTCGAGGATATAAAACCGCTCGAAAGCCGTGAAGGGAGGGGTTATGTCGCGACCTTTGCCTTCGATGATATCGAGAAGGTGCGAATCGGGAGTGCACAGAAGATGAGCATGAATCTCTCTGCCGACAGCACGTCAGTCAAGCCTGACAGCCCCAAAACCGAAAAACCGGAAACCTGGTTCACCTTCACCATGAAACGGGGAGCGCATTCGGAACTTGTCATCAGCAAGCATTCGGAGCTTCACACCTCCTCCAGCACTCAGTCAGTTCAGAACTCACCCGTCAAGGCTGGTGAGAAGGAACAGAAGGAGATGCTCGATATGATGACCCCTTTTCTGAAAGGCATGAAGATGGTGGTCGATGTCGTCGTTGACGGTCGCATCGTCAGAAGCGACGCGAGCTTTCGTACCGGTAACCGGATAGTCCTCTATGCCATGGATTTCGACCGGCTCCTGACGCGCCGCGATATCCTGACCGGCAAGTACAACGCTCTGTCCGACAGGGAGTTCATGCGCAGATCGGGAAAATACAGCGGGCTGCAATTCGAGTTCAGGGATCGGGTCCATGTGCTTTTCAACTGAACCTGAGGCTCAACTCTGTTTTTGAACTTCGGAGTGAAACAAACAGAAGCGTTCCTGTGGTTAGGTAAAGATGCAGTGACAATTCATTCTGTCAGAGTGCAGTAGAGAAGCAGATTCAGCAACAATAACCGTTCCGGAGGGAGATCATGGAGATCGAACAGACAGTAACTGTGCAGTGTCCCTACTGTGCTCAACCCTTCGAGGTGCTGGTCGATTGCTCGATCGGGCATCAGGAGTATATCGAGGATTGCGAGGTGTGCTGCAGGCCGGTGACGCTTGTCATTGAAGTTGCCGAAGATGGCTTTGTGAGCGTTCAACCCATAGGTGAAGATGTCTGAAATTGCCATTCCTGATCATTCGGCGGAGGATATCCTGAAACTTAAACAGGAGCTTGAAGAGGCTCGTCGCTGCATCGACGGGCTTCGGATTGAACTTGCTGAAAAGAGCCGTTTTCTCAATACGCTGCTTGAAACGACTCCCGATTTTTTCGTACTCAAAGATCTCGATTCCGTTTACCGGATAGTCAATCCTGCGCTCTGTCGTTTTCTTGGCAAAAGTGAGGATGATATCGTCGGTAAATCAAATTTCGAGCTTTTCCCGTTTGAGGACGCTTCCAGGCATGTAGCTCTCGACCAGGAGGTGGTGCGTACCGCCAGACCTCAGGAAGGGGATTGGAGTATCATGGGACCGGAGGGGCGCTTCTGGTTCTGGGTGACCAAAAAGCCGGTGTTCGATAGTGAAGGTAAGGTCAGCGGCATTTTCTGCATGGTGCAGGATATCAGCCGGTGCAAGAAGGCGGAGATCGATTTCGAACGGATGTTCAACCTCATGCCGGATATGGCCTGCATCGCATCCTCAAGCGGATATTTCACAAGAGTGAATGATGCATGGGAAAAAACGCTCGGCTATTCACAGGAGGAGCTTCTTTCGAAGCCCTATATAGACCTGATCCATCCTGATGACGTCGGCTCCACCAGAGAGGAGATCGAAAGGATGCTTGAAGGAGAGGTAAGTCATAACTTTGTAAACAGATACAGGGCTAAAGACGGTTCGTATCACTGGCTTGAATGGAATTCAACTCCTGTGGAGGAGAACGTTCTTTATGCTGTGGCCAGAGACATCAGCTCTCGTATCGAACAGGATCGGCAGACCCGTCTATGGGCTGATGCTTTCAGGCTTTGCGCCCACGGTATAGCCATCGGCCTGCCAGGCAGAAATGTCGTACTGACCTGCAATGAAGCCTTCGCCCGCATGTACGGTCAACCGGTCAGTGAGATTGAAGGTATGCGGATCGTCAGTCTCTTTGAACCCGAGGATCAGGAGACGGTCATCAGGAATATCAGGGTGGCCGATACAGAAGGTTTTGTCAGTTATCAGGCAAAAATGATGCGTAGGGAGGGAACCGCTTTTCCGGTTCAGATGGATGTTGTCAGCGCAAGCGGTGAGGACGGGCAACTTCTTTACAGGATAGCGGCAATGCAGGATATTACCGAACGTCTGGCTTCGCAATCGGCTCTTCGTGAAAGTGAGGCGCGTTTCCGGTCGGTTGTGGAATCGGCGCCTGATGCTATTTTCATTCAGATAGCCGGCTGTTTTGCCTACATGAACCAGAGAACCATCGAGCTGTTCGGGGTATCGGAGGACAGAGAGCTTCTCGGACGAAGGGTCATCGACCATATTCATCCTGATTACCGGAGCCAGGTTGCTGAACGGATCCGGTTGCTGAACGAGTTTCATCAGCCGGTTCCGGCTCTCGAAGAACGTATTCTCCGTAAGGAAGGGAGTGAAGTCTATGTCGAGGCTTCCGCTGTGCCTTTCGAATTTGCCGGTGAGCATGGTGCGCTGGTTTTTCTTCGCGATATCAGTCGGCGAAAAAGAGGAGAGAAAGAGCGATCAGAGCTTGAACAACAGCTTTTCCAGTCCCAGAAAATAGAGTCGATCGGTCGTCTTGCGGGTGGGGTCGCCCACGATCTGAACAATCTGCTGACGCCGATTCTCGGTTACTCCGAGATGCTTTAAAAGAGTTTTCCGGAACAGGACAAGCGTCGGAGGCATATCGATGTCGTTCACCATGCAGCGCTCAAGTCGCGTGATCTCGTCCGCCAGCTGCTTGCCTTCAGCAGTCGGCAGACCCTTGAATTCCGGATGATCGACCTGAACGAGGTTATCAGGGAGTTTGAACAGTTGCTGCGCAGAACCATTCGCGCAGATATCGATATCCTTTACCATCTCCAGGAAGGCGCACTGGTCATGCAGGGAGATTCGAGCCAGCTCGAACAGATCATCATGAATCTCGCGGTCAACGCCGAGGATGCAATGCCGTCAGGCGGCTCATTGGTCATGGAAACCTGCTCGATGGTTATCGAAAAAGGAAAAGAGACATATCATGAAGGGCTGGCAGCCGGAGCTTATGTTGTGCTTACCGTGCGTGATACCGGAACCGGAATAGAGCACGAGACTCTTTCACATATTTTTGAACCCTTTTTCACCACAAAGCCCAAGGGAAAAGGTACCGGTCTCGGTCTTTCAACAGTCTATGGCATTGTCAGGCAGCATGGCGGTATTATCACGGCGGCAAGTGAGCCGGGATCAGGCACCTTTTTCAGAATATCTTTTCCTCTCAAAGACAATGAAATCGAGCAGGTGCAGAGTCCTGACTCACAATTGCATCATCAGGGAAATGGAGGGAAGGTGCTGGTTGTCGAGGATGATGAGATGGTGAGGAAATTTGTCGTTCAGGCTCTGATCGAAGAGGGGTTCGATATTCGTGAGGCGGAGGGCGGGGAATCGGCACTTCAATTGCTTGAAAATGGTACGTACACTCCAGAGTTGTTACTGACCGATCTGGTTATGAGGGGTATAAATGGCCGGGTGTTGTATGAAAAGGTGCATGAAATCGTGCCGGACATCAAGGTGATCTACATGTCGGGATACACCAAAGACATCATTTGCAGTCAGGGTGTGCTTGATGAAGGGCTTGCATTTCTGCAGAAACCGTTTGCCGTACCGGTTCTTCTGGATAAAGTGAAAGAGCTTCTGCAATCAGGAAGCTGATAAGGCGAGGCAGAAAAAATGCCGAAACCGAAGCTGTAAGCCGAATTCTGTGAATCACCATCAGGTGGTGAAGCTGCAGTCATTTATCTGATGCGGCCTACCCGGAAACTGTATTCAGGGCTATGCCCTGAACTGTTGGGCGGGCAACCCTTCTCTCCCTTGCGGGAAAAAGCATCCTTATTTGGCCTTGCTTCGGGGAGGTTTTCATAGCGTATGGCATTACTGTCATACCTGGTGGTCTCTTACACCGCCTTTTCACCCTTACTCCAGCCAAAGCCGGAGCGGTACGCTTTCTGTTGCACTCTCTGTAGCAGACGGCTTGCACCGCTGCTCCCGGTCTTGAACCAGGTTCTCGACCGGCACCCTGCCCTTTGAAGTTCGGACTTTCCTCTGCATGGACGTATGCCATACAGCGACTGCACACTTGCGGTTTCAGCAATGAAAATGAACAATTAAACAAGTCTGTTCAGGGAGACTGAAAAAAAGAACTGCCGAAGCGGGTAATCCGTTTCGGCAGTTTTCAATGGTTGTTACTGCTGGCTGTTCGTTGCGGCTTCGTCGAAAAGTCGCTCGTGAACAACAATTCTTCCACAGGATTCACAGACATAAAACCCCCCCTGAACGATCAGGGTGTGGCGATTTGTCGGAACTCTGGTGTTGCATCCGGAACAGGCCTGGCGATCGAGTTTGACCACAGCGTTCTGCAATGAGCCACTCCTGAGATGGTCGTATTTATCGAGCAGTCTTTTAGCTTCCTGGGTTACGACCGATCTCTGGGCCGAGAGCACCTCCCTGAGCTGGGCAATCTCCTCTGCCGTTTCGATGACGATGCTGTCAAGCTCCTCTTTTTTCAGTCTGACCTGTTCCGTGAGGTCTTCCATTTGCTGCTGCAGGACGTCATCGGGCATCATCTCTTCGGAAATTTCGTCATAACGATTTTCCGCTATCAGGTCGCGTCCTTTTTTCTGCAACTCCTCGGCGTGGTGTACGGCGTGCGATATATCCTGAAGCTGAATTTCCGCCTGGGCTATCTCTTTTTCCTCATATTCGATCTGCTTGGAAAGAGCATCGTACTCCTTGTTGTTGCGGGCCAGAGTCTGTTTTTCCTTGAAAGATCTGATTTTTTCCCTGCAATTGGTAATGATGCCGTTCAGGCGCTCGCGCAGTTTCTGGTGATCGTCTGCAATTTTCTTTCTGGCCTCGATCTGGCGAGCCGTGAACGCAAGATCCTCCTCAAGAGCGGAAATCTCCTCAGGCAGGCCTTTCTGCAGGCTCATGATGCTTTCAATCATGTTATCGATGTGCTGCAGGCGAACGATGAGATTGATTTTTGTATGATCCACTACCACATCGGTTTAAAAATTAAAAAAAGAAGAAAAAAAAGCACCTCCACAGAAGGTGCTTACCTTGTATTCAAGATCATTTCGAAACAAAAAAACGCGAGAATTTATTAACTCCGATCTTTTTGCACATGAGACTCTTGCAGATTGTTGGTGCCCGAAAGGAGATTCGAACTCCTACACCTCTCGGCGCTCGTCCCTGAAACGAGTGCGTCTACCAGTTCCGCCATTCGGGCAATGCTATCTCAAAAAGGCATTTTTTTTGAAGATAAGCTCTTTTTGACGATAATGCTAATTACTTGATCTCTTTATGCTCCGTGTGCCTTTTCAGATTTGGGTTGTACTTCTTGAGGATAAGGCGCTCCGTCGTGTTCTTCTTGTTCTTGGTGGTGGTATACCTTGAAACAGGCTTGCCTTCCTTTTTCGCTTCGGTGCACTCGAGCGTGATAACGATTCTGTTCTCTTTACCTTTTGCCATCAGTAGCGTTGGTCGGTTGTTATTTGAAGAGGTAGGAATATACACCAGGAGGCCTGATTATGCAAGCTTCACCGTTTTTTTTGTTTCGAGGTCAAGAAGCGCTATTATTGAATCTTTTTACCAATTCCCAACCATACAAGATAAGGGCGTATCGTGCTGGACAGTCATTTATTCTCATACACCGACGGAACCCTCTGCTGTGAATCTGTCAGGCTCGACGAGCTGGCCAGGCAGTATGGAACCCCGCTTTTCGTAACCAGCAGGCAGAGCCTGGTCGGTCAGTACAGGTCATTTGAAGCAGCCTTTGCAAAGCTGCCGCATTTCACCTGTTACTCGGTCAAGGCAAACTTCAATCTTGCAGTCATCCGTGCGCTGGCTGGTGAGGGTAGCGGTTGCGATGTCAATTCAGGCGGCGAACTTTATCGTGCTCTGGTGGCAGGTGTTCCAGGCAACAAAATTATTATGGCCGGTATCGGCAAATCTGAAGCTGAGATCGAGTATGCACTCAACTCAGGTGTTCTTCTGCTCAAGGCAGAATCGGTTTCAGAGCTCAGGGCGATCGATCGTGTCGCTTCGCGTCTCGGCAAGGTGGCCAGCGTAGCCATCAGAATAAATCCCAACGTGACTGCCGAGACTCATCCCTATATCACTACCGGTGACAGCAAAGAGAAGTTCGGTATCGACGAGGCCGAACTTGGCGAGGTGTTCAATCTTTTTAAAACCATGTCGAATCTATCCCTTCAGGGGCTCGACATGCATATCGGGTCCCAGATTTTCGATCCTGAATATTATGTCGCAGCGACCCAGAAGCTTCTCGATGTGCTTGAATCAGCACGTATGCTCGGTTTCGACATCAGGTGGTTCGACCTTGGCGGAGGGTTTCCGGTGACCTACGATCCGCAGAAGCCGGCCACACCGATAACGAAATTTGCAGAAAAGCTCATTCCGATGGTTGAGGACAAGGGGGTGACGGTCATTTTTGAGCCAGGCCGTTTCCTGACAGCAAACGCATCGGTGATTCTGACCAGAATTCTTTACCGGAAGCGCAATCACGTCGGTAAGGAGTTTTTCATTGTCGATGCCGGCATGACCGAACTTATCCGTCCTGCGCTCTACCAGTCTCACCACGAAGTTCTCGCTGTTACCAGGCACGACACGAGCATCGTGGCTGATGTCGTTGGTCCTGTCTGTGAATCGAGTGACTTTTTCACCCGCCAGCGTACTATCGATGATGCGGGCGAAGGCGAACTTCTCGCCGTGCTCTCGTCGGGTGCTTACGGTGCGGTCATGAGCAGCAACTACAACGGGCGCCTTCGTCCAGCAGAGGTGATGGTTGATGGAAGCGACGTTACCCTGGTGCGCAGCAGAGAGACCTATGAGCAGCTCGTGCAGAACGAGTTGTGAAAAGAATGGGTGTATGAGTCTGAAAAGATGAAAAGGATGAAGAATTATTAATCCGGCAAGCATAGACATGACAGGTGTCGGAGCTTATGCGGCTTACTTGATGGGGCTTGAATTTATAGATGAAAAGTCACCTGTTTGAATGCCGGATTAATAAGTCGGTAGGGATATCAACCCGAAAGGCTTTACCGGTTTGTTGCGACGCTTCTCATAATCAGGAGGTTTGGCTGAAGCCCGGATTTTTCAGGGGCCTGTTTTCCCCGGTTTTTAAACTCCCATATTCAGCCGGGTTTTAACCCGGCGGACATTTAAATCTTCCTCTTTTTTCATATTGCCCCGGTTTTTAAACCG
>Ga0172369_10006282_pt1 | contig 14200 bp, 10 predicted proteins | sample LakKiv25m_FD_114539 | JGI IMG/M metagenome (GOLD analysis project Ga0172369, IMG submission 114539) | Freshwater microbial communities from Kabuno Bay, South-Kivu, Congo - kab_022012_11.25m | ecosystem: Environmental > Aquatic > Freshwater > Lake | place: Democratic Republic of the Congo...
GATGGATAACGCTCGGTGCAAGATGATAAAAACACAACAATTAAAAAGATGATCGGGCAGTAATATTTTTTCATCATTGACTTATATTTACAAACAATTATTGAACGCAAAATTATGAAAAAAACTAATATTTTAGTAATAATTTTCTTCCTGACATTTAGTATCGTTCATGCTCAGTCTTACCTTTACTTATCGGTTCGTTCAGGTTTGTCATATTCCAGCTTAGATTATATGGATGACTGGGGAAGACTAAAGAATGTTAAGGGCATTAACAATGGAAATGAAATTGCTCTTGGATTTGCATCTGTCAGGAGTTCTGTTATCGGGATTGAAACGAGTTTAGGAATTTCAAATTTTAAACAAAAACATCGTCAACGGGAAGCAAATTTTAAAAGTAGTAACAGGATATTTTGTCGCTTCGATATTAACAATACATGGTCGTTTAAGCCCTTTTTGGGTTTAAATCGCTATAAAAATACGAAAATGATTTATAAAAATAATCCACTTGTTTTTGAGTACGGGATGTCGGTACTTTACAGAAAAAAGTGGCTTTCTGCCGAGTTTCTTATCAACTCATTTCCTGAATATGATCATGTATTGGAATGGAGCAATAACTCAAATAATTACCGTGTCAGTTCACTGCATTTGCCGTATTTTGCACTAGGTGTTAATTATATCCTGTCAAATAAGGCAATTTTAAACATTCTTGAAAATGAGTATTCCATTGATGAATACCGAAACTTACATCGCGGATTCAGAGTTGAAGCAGGAGTATTTAATCTTTTGCCTTTTGGGGGAATATCCTATGAAATAAAAAGAGCAGAAGACAAAAAAGCGAGGTATGAGATAGGAATCAGGATGGCATATAATGGTTTAGCTTTAACAGACCTTTATTTTGGACTGAAATACAATTGGATTACCTCAGAGCGAATGTATTACAAACTGAATTACGGAGGAGAATTTGGTGCCGGTATAGGAATAGATTTAAATGATGGTTTAATGTTACCATTTCCATGGATTTTTGCTTTCCTTGAAAATGAGTTTACAAGGTTTTATATCAGAGTTGGTGGAGGTGTTGGTGGCTATGTAAGCTTGGGGTATAAGTTGTTATAAAAATATTTTCTTTAGACCCTCCGCCACCACAAAGGCACTTCCTGTTACCAAAATTAAATCACTCTCATTAGCATTTTTTAGCGCTTCACTTATGGCATAATCAACTGAAATACAATTGTTCCCATTAAGCTTAAATGTTTTTGCCATTAAAGTAAGTTCAGATGCATCCAAACCTCTGGGCACATCAGGTTTACAGAAATAATAAGTGGCATAATTTGGGAATAGGGATAAGACGCCTTTATGGTTTTTATCGTTGCTCATGCCCAATACGATATGAAGCTTATTAAACTGATGGTTTTCAAGCTGCCTGAGCATGTTTTTTACCGCATCGGGATTGTGGGCAATGTCAAGCACCAGCATTGGCTTTTCCTGAATAATCTCCCAGCGGCCATGCAAAGCGGTGTTCTTTGATACATTTTTGATTCCTTTAGAAATATTTGAAAAATCAACTTTTGTAAAAGACTTTTGAAGGATACTGATAGCTTGCAATGCTGTTGCAATGTTTTCTGACTGATAGCTTCCTGACAAATCACAAAATAATTCAGGATATAGCATTTCGCCATTACTAAAAACATCAAAGACTGAATATTTGTGATCATTTCCTTTGAACCTGCAATCAAAATAATCTGGTGCAAAGAAAATTTCTGCATTGTTTTGCCATGCTCTTTGAAGGAAAACATGGTCGGTTTCATTCGTTTTTCTACCAATAACAACAGGAACTTCTGCTTTGATAATGCCTGCTTTTTCGTTGGCAATTTTTTCAATGGTATTGCCCAGCAAGGCTGTATGTTCCAATGTAACATTGGTAATTACCGCCAATTCTGGCCTGATGATGTTGGTGGAATCCAGTCTGCCCCCAAGTCCGGTTTCAATAACTGCCACATCTGCTTTATTTTCAGCAAAATACTGAAAGGCCATGGCCACAGTAATTTCAAAAAATGAAGGTTCAATCAATTCAATCGTTTCTTTTAGCTTTTCAGTAAATTTTATCACAAATTCTTCAGAAACAGAAATACCGTTTATTTTTATTCTTTCACGGAAATCAAGCAGGTGCGGAGAGGTGTAGAGCCCAGTTTTATAACCTGATTCCTGTAAAACAGAAGCAATCAGATGGCTGACCGAGCCTTTGCCATTGGTTCCTGCAACATGTATCGTTGGATAGTTTTTATGTGGATGATTTAAAAGTTTATCCAGATAAATGGTATTGTCGAGATTCGACTTATAGGCTGCTGCCCCTGTCCGCTGAAACATGGGCAGACGCGTAAACAGATATTCAATGGTTTCTGTGTAGTTCATTGTTTTTTCATTTTGTTTTCAATAAGTTCAGAAAGCTGTTTCAGCCCCTTGGAATAATTGTTATTGTTGTCAATAATAAAATCTGATTCTTCTTTATACTTCGCTACATATTTCCTGTAAGCAGGCAGTACATGGTAATTCCATTGGTGTAAAAAAACATCTTCAGGAATTCCTCTTTCATCAATATCACGTTTCCTTCGCCTTTCAAAGCATATATCCTCATCTGCTGAAATAAATACTTTGAAATCAACAAGTCGTTCTATTTCAGTCTTGTACAAAACAAAAAGTCCTTCAACGATGATAACCATGTTTGGTTTGAAGCATTTAATTGCAGGAATTTTATCGGGATGGTTAAAAGTATATTCTGGTCTTTCAACTGTTTCACCTGTCGAAATTTTATACAAATCGTTTAAAAATTCAACATGATCAATGGCATCCGGTAAGTCAAAATTGTAAATTCCTTTTTCATCTTTGTGTTGAAATTTGATAGGTTTATAATAATCATCCTGAGAGATAATTGTTATCTGATCTCCAAATTTGTCAGATAATTCTTTTAAAATGGAAGATTTTCCTGTGGCACTGCCTCCTGTAATGCTGATCAGGAAAACAGATTTTTTTTTCTTTGTATGGTTCATGCCTGAATTTTGACAATAAACAGTTTTTTTTAAATATAAATCAGATTGCAAATTTTATATTCGCAGACAAATTAATTAGAAATCATTTCATTTTAAATTAACAATTATTAAATCAATTCAATGAGAAAGATCTTGTTTTCGCTGATTTTGGTTTTCAGCGTATTGTCAGGTGCCTTTGCCGGTGGCGATGAAGGTATGTGGCTGCCTCTGTTTATTAAAAAGCTGAATGAAGGCACAATGCAGCAAATGGGCTGTAAATTAACAGCTGATGATATTTACAGCATCAATCACAGTTCCATTAAAGATGCTGTCATCAGGCTTGGTGAAGGTTTCTGCACTGGTGAAATTGTCAGTGACAAAGGTTTGGTTTTTACAAATCATCATTGTGGCTATGAGTCTATTGCAGAATTATCAACTGTTGATAATGACTTCCTGACAAACGGCTTTTGGGCAAAAGAAATGAAAGATGAAATACCAATACCGAATCTTACAGTGAGTAGGCTGGTTTATATGGAAGACCTAACCGATATCATAAAAACAAGAGAAAATCAGATTGGATTCGACCTTTCTGCCTTTTCTGATTCGGTGGTAACCAAGGCCACAGAGGGTACTCATTATGATGCAGAAGTAAAAAGTTATTTCGGAGAAACAGAATATTATCTTTTAGTGTATGAAACATTTAAGGATATACGTTTTGTTGGTGCACCTCCTTCCTCGATAGGTAAGTTTGGTGGTGACACTGATAACTGGATGTGGCCACGTCATACCGGTGATTTTTCCATTTTAAGAATTTACACAGATCAGGATGGTAAACCTGCTGTGTATAGCGAAAACAATATTCCTTATAAACCATTGCAATATTTCCCTATTTCGCTCAAAGGAGTTAATAAAAATGACTTTTCAATGATCATGGGTTATCCCGGAACTACCGAAAGGTATCTTTCAAGCTATGATATTGAATTTAAAATGAATATGGAACAACCTGCCATCATTGATATTTTTGGTACTATACTGAAAGAAATGAAAGTGATTATGGATCAGGATGATCATGTCAGAATTGAGCTTGCTTCTGATTATGCATCGATGGCCAACACCTGGAAATATTTTGAAGGACAATTGCTGGGATTAAAAAATTATAAACTGATTGAAAAATACAAAGAAAAAGATGCAAAAGTGGCTGAATGGATCAATCAGGACCCTGAAAGAACTGAAAAATATGGTTCAGTATTGCGTGACCTCGAAGTGGCATACAACAAATATAAAAAGATTATGCCCGGACTATATTATCTGGGTTTTGGGATTTTGCGTACCGATGTCATGAGCTTTACTGCCGATTTTGCTGATGTCAAACAAAAACTGGATGGTGGCTCTGATGCTTCAGAAGTTCAGCAGGATATTCAGAAATTATATGAGCAATATGAAGAAATGGAAAAACTGTTGAAAATCAAAATGGACAGGTCGCTAATGCCTCAACTTATGATTTCCCTTTATAAAAGTTTAAGCGATCCATCATCATTCATTATTTTTAAAGAGATTTCGGAAAAATATAAAACTGGTACGACTGAAGAAAAGATACAGAATTATTGCAATGAATTGTTTGATAACTCTGTAATTCTCAATAAAGAAAAACTGGATAAATTTAAACTGAAACCCACTGCCAAGGCACTGAAGAATGAGATGTTGTTCCGTTTGCAGGAAGAATTGGTAAATTATTACAGGGATAATTATATGATGACTTACATGAGCATTGGGATGATGCTGGGTAAGTATCAAAATGCATATCTGGCACTGATGAAGGAATATTTAAAGGATAAAACCTTGTATCCCGATGCCAATTCAACCTTAAGAATGACCTATGGTAAGGTTATTCCTTATCGTCCGAAAGATGCTGTATTTTATAAACATTATACAACCCATTATGGCATTCTCGAAAAAGAAGATCCCAAAAATGAAGAATTTGTTGTTGATCCAAAACTTAAAGAACTGTTACTTAAAAAAGATTTCGGGCAATATGGCGTAGGTGATACTTTATATATTTGCTTTCTGACAAATAATGACATTACAGGAGGAAATTCAGGGAGCCCTGTCATCAATGGTAACGGTGAATTAATTGGGATTGCTTTTGATGGTAACTGGGAAGCCATGACAGGCGACCTGGTAGTAAATCCTGACCTGAATCGCACCATCAATGTTGATATTCGATATGTGTTATTCGTAATTGATAAGTTTGGAGGGGCTGGCAACCTGATACAGGAGTTAAAGTTAATAAAGTAATAAACTGATACTATATTTTTAAGGCAGGGATAATGATACTCATTCCTGCCTTTGTTTATTAATCTGATATGAATGCAAAAGAGTTATTAAAAAAAATGTTGCCAGGGTTGGTTCCATTGCTGATCTTCATTTTGGCTGATGAAATATGGGGAACTAAAGCAGGGTTGATAGTTGCTATTGCAGTAGGTGTGGCAGAATTTGTTTTTATCAGAATAAGAACCAAAAAAAATGATGGTTTTATTTTACTTGATACTGCATTACTGATTTTGATGGGAGTAGTCTCGATCATACTTGACAATGAAATCTTTTTTAAAATTAAACCAGCTGTTATTGAAACGATACTGGCCGTCATTCTTGGAATTTCAGTTTTTAGTTCCCGAAACCTGTTGTTAAAAATGTCATCGCGTTATATAAAGGGTATTGAGTTTACTGATTTTCAGGCAAATATGTTCAAAAAGAGTCTTAAAGTATTTTTTTTCATGACACTCATTCATATTGTTTTAGTAATAATTTCAGCCTTTTACATGAATAATGAGGCATGGGTTTTCGTTAGTGGACCATTGTTTTACATTTTTTTTGCATTGTATTTTGGCTTTTTATTCCTGAAAAATAAACTTGATACGCAAAAATATAAGAAAGAAGAGTGGCTGCCGCTGGTAGATGAAAAAGGTAATCTGATTGGCAAGGCACCACGTTCGCTTTGTCATAAAGGAAAGGGTATGCTGCATCCTGTTGTTCACCTTCACGTTTTCAACAATAAAAATGAGTTTTTTTTACAAAAACGACCTTTAAATAAAAAAGTACAGCCTGGCAAATGGGATACTGCCGTAGGTGGACACATTTCGTATGGCGACAGCCTTGAAGAAGGATTGAAAAGAGAGACTTTTGAAGAACTTGGAATAAACACCTTTAATGCTCAGTTGTTAGAAACTTATAAGTGGGAAACTGAAATTGAATCAGAATTAATTTATATGTTTGTTACGAAATATCAAGGTAAAATTGAAATAAACAAGAGTGAGCTTGACGATGGTAAGTTTTGGCCCATGAAAGATATAGAAGAAAACCTTGGAAAAGGTATTTTTACACCGAATTTTGAATATGAATTCATGAAACTGAAGGAGCACCTTTTTCATCCTCACTGATACTGAAATATTCCCTGTGTTTTAATCCCATCCATTTTGACAGGATATTGGTCGGGAACATTTCTAATGAATTGTGATAATCATTTACTGAGGAATTATAAAATCTACGTGATGCTGCTATCTGGTCTTCCATTTCATTCCATGCTGCCTGTAGTTTCAAAAAGTTTTCATTTGCTTTTAACTGTGGATAATTTTCAACATTAACAAAAAGGTTTTTCATCTTTTCTGCAAGTTGGTCGGAGGTATGTATTTTTTCGGCCTGCTGGTTTTGTATTGAATAATTTGTTCTTAGTTCCGTTATGTTAAGCAACAAATCCTTCTCGTATTGCATATATGCTTTTACAGTATCTGCCAGAGAGGGTATCAGGTCATATCTTTTTTTCAGCATAGCATCAATGCTGGCAAAGGCGTTGTCAACCTGGTTTTTTCGATAAATAATTGAATTATACATGAGTATAACAATAAGTGATATAAGCACAACACCAATAATGAACCAAATAAGCATTTCCCTGATTTTTAAGTTAATTTATGTATGAAACAAAGTAAAGAAAAAACTTACATTTGCTGATGTATCATTTTATCAAAATTAGCTGACTAGTTATGGGAAATCTTACAAAATTATTTAATAAACTTGAAGCCAATCTGAGTGAATTTGAAAAAATTAAAAAGGCAGCAGTAATAGCCTCATCAATAATACGTATATTCAGTATTTTAATGGCTGTAGCGGTATTAAGTCTTATTTTTGGCTTTCTGAATGTTTTTCCTTTTGATGAATTTGATATGAAAACTGCAATAACAATTTTTAAAGCATTTTTCTATCTTATTTTAATTATCGTGGTGCTTAGCTTCTCAGGCGACCAGCTAAAACAGTGGTATATTAAAAGAAATCCTAATGCCTTAAAAAACAAACAAGCCATGTGGCTCAAACGTATCATCCTGTCTGTAATTATTATAATAATCACCTATTTTGCAGGTATATATTTTCTTGGGGAAGAACTTTTTACAACAGCATTTTTTGTGAAGTTTGGAGGAACAGTTTTCATAATCCTCATTTTGATTATCCCTGTAATGTTATTACAAAAGGTTGAAAAAAACTTCTATATCAAATTTAAAAAAGTTGTGATTCCTGAAATACTTATAGATTTAAACAGCGACAGCACCTATCATTCGGATATGATGATAAGCCAGGACTTATTTGAAAAAAGTAAATTATTTGATATCCATCAAATACACCGATACAGAGGCAACGACCTGATGGAAGGAAAAAATAATGAAATAAATTATAAGCTTTCATACCTGCAGGTTTTTGATAAAGAGGTCAGAAAATCACAAAATAAAACCGAAACAAAAATTTCAGAGATTTTTAATGGAATGTTTTATGTCAGCGATTTTAATAAAAAGTTCTCAGGACATACCATTATTATTCCTGACTATTCAACAGAAATCATGGGAAAAGTGATGGGTGAAATGCTGAATGAGTTTATTGGAAGGATGGGCAGAAAATTGGTAAAACTTGAAGACCCAGCTTTTGAATCTGAGTTTTCGGTTTTCTCAACCGACCAGATCGAAGCACGTTTTATATTAACACCATCATTCATCGAACGGATTAAACTGTTAAAACAACATTTTCCTGATCCTTTTAAAATTTCATTTATTGACGATTCTATTTATATTGCAATTTTTTCTAAACGTAACCTTTTAGATCCTGACATTTTCAGAAAACTGAATACTTATGAGTCTTTTGAAAAATATAATAATAATTTTAACCACCTGCTCAGCATTTCAAACGACCTAAAGCTGAATATTAACATCTGGAAATAGCAGTAAGCTTTTTCATGAAGGCTGTATTTTTAAGAACTTTATATTTCAATTTAGCAAAAAGTAACTTATTCTTTGCCAGAGGAATATAAAAATGCGACTATATAAATTTTATTGCTATGAATCATTATAAGAAATGCCTTTGGGTTATTTCATTATTTCTTTTTTTCGCAAACACATTAATTGCTCAACAATCATTCAGTTTAAACTTTGATGGAATAAATGATATTGCACATTGTGCATCCAGCAAGGTGTTTAATTTGACCACATCAGGCACTATCGAAGCTTGGATCAATGCTGATAGTTTTAACATCGAATCAGGTATTATTCATAAGGGTGATCAGAAAAACAATTCTGACGAAGAATATTCATTGCAACTTGCTGCAGGGAGTAGTCAATACAATAAAGTATGTTTTATTATTGGTCATTCGAATGGTACACTGGGTACAACCTGGAACAAAATTATTTCAAAAACAAATCTGGTTGCTGGAAAATGGTATCATATTGTTGCTACCTGGAATAGTAGTCGTATTTATCTTTACATCAATGGAAATATGGATTCCTCGATGGCCAATGTCGTTTATCCGGTAAGCTATAATGGTGGTTTTAATATTGGTTCAAAATACTATGCAGATCCTACTTCTAAACCTTTTAATGGTAAAATTGATGAAGTACGTATCTGGAATATAACTTTGACACAATCGCAAATCAGGGACAACATGTATCGACATTTTAATGGAAATGAAACTGGTTTGAGGGCATATTATGATTTTAATGAAAGTAGCACAACCACAGCAACAAACCGTGCACTGGCAATTATTGAAACTATTACACTGACTTCTGGAGGCAGTGCTTATACAAGTGTTCCGACCATTACAATTTCAGGAGGAGGAGGTAGCGGTGCTACTGCCACTGTTAGCAATATGAAAGTAGCATCTGTTAGCATTGCCAACGGAGGAACTTTATATCGTAAAAACAATTCACTTAGCATTTTAGGAGGCACGTATTCAACTCAGGCAAAACTGAATGTAACATCAGTTTCAGGTGGCAGCAGAGGACCTATTACAGGGGTTTCAATTTCAAATGCTGGTGTTTATACTGTATTGCCTGCAAATGCTGTATCGGTAAGTGGAGGTTCCGGAACAGGTGCTAAATTCAATCTTTATTGGGCAGTAAGAACTATCAGTTTGACAAATAAAGGCAGTGGATACAGCAGTTTACCTGTGGTAAGCTTTAATCCGTCAGGTGCTGCTGCAACAGTTGCTCTATCGAATGTTAACCTCAGCCTGACAAACGGGCCTGCCAGAAACGATATGGCTGCACCACAGGCACATGCCTGGCAGGGTACAATTTCTACCGACTGGAGCAATAGCAGTAATTGGTTTGGAAACTGGATACCCTACGATTCCACACCTGTTGTCATTTCATCATTGGCTTCGAATCATTGTAGAATTGCTACGAATGTTACGTGCAACGGCCTTAGTGTTGATTTGGGAAAAACAATTACTGTTGATACAGGGGCTACCTTAACTTCCTATGGAAATACAGAAATAAACGGTACTTTTTCAATAGAATCAGCAGGAAGTAAAACAGGAAATTTTATTGACAACGGAAATATAACCTATGGTGCCTCATCCATTGTGAATTTTAAAAAAGTCATTACTCCTGAAAAGTGGCATTACAATTCCTCGCCTGTTGTCAACGCTTCATCAAATGTTTATTGGGGTATGGCTGTATATAGTTACAATGAAGCAGACGGCCAGCTGGGGACAGGAAATGCATGGAAAGCAGTCACCAATAATACGACTTTAAATGCACTGAAAGCTTATGATGTTTATGTTAAAAATACAAGTAAAACCATCACTTTTACCGGACAATTCAATACTGGCAGTTTTACTGATACAAACCTGACACGTGTTATAGATGGATTTAATTTTGTTGGAAACCCTTATCCTTCTGTCATTGACTGGGATGCAACCAATGGCTGGACAAAAACGAACCTTGAAAATGCTGTGTATGTCTGGAATCCTGAACTAAATGGAGGACAGGGTAACTACATGTCGTATATCAATGGTGTTTCTACAAATGGTGGTTCCAGGTTTATTCCTGCATCACAGGGCTTTTTAGTAAAAGTAAGTTCAGGAAATACTAAAGGTAGTATTTCAATAAACAACACTGCCCGGGTAGCCAACAATACTGCTTACAGAGCAAGTTCTGTGAACGGTGAACTAATTATATTAAAAAGCTCATGCGGACAGTTTTCTGATGAAACGGCTATCCGTTTTATCAATGGTGCTACTGAAAATTTTGATATTGAATATGACGCTACTAAATTATTCGTAACAAATTTTGAAGGCAGCTCTTTTTATACAAAGTCAGGTAATGAATACCTGTCAGTAAACGCTCTGCCTGAAATTACAGCAAATGCTGATGTTGAATTATTTTCGAAAGTATATACCAATAGCATGGTGACAATTACAGTAAATACAGAACATTTTGATGAAAGTTTTGATATTTTGCTGGAAGATAGATTAATTGGTAAAACTTTTAGCATTAAAGGACAAAGCTATACCTATTCTGCTTCTTTATCAGATCCTGACAATCGATTTGTTTTACATCTTTTACCTATTCAATCTGTTTTCAATCATGAAATAAATGAAAGCAGTTCAGGGATGAATGATAAAGATGATAACAAACTTTCTATTTATAAAACCTCACAAAATACAATTTTTATAAAAACCGGTAACCAATTGACCGGGGCCAGCGTGTATATATACGATGTTAATGGCCGATTGCTGATCAATGAAGAATTGTTGCAACCTAGTCATCCATTTAAAGTTGACAGAATAAAAGGATTGATAACAGTAAAAGTGGTTTGTGGAAAAGAAGTGCTTGTAAAAAAGATATTGCTCTGATTTTTAATTGTAATGCCACAAATGTTATTTTACGTCAGATTTGAGGAAAATTCAACGAAAGCACGAATGACAATTTTTGGGGGATACCATGAAAGCACAAAAAAATCAGGTACTATTCAATATCTCTGATTAACTGTGGTTTATTCATGGCGTTTACTTGCCTGACAACTTCGTTATATGTAATTTTACCAATGTCAAATAATATTTTTTCCATTTTCTGTTTATCATTGCCTTTAGTCATGATACAAAGAAAATATGGTTTTTCGTTCAGGTAAACTATTGCTGCCTGATGAAGTTGCATAATGGCCACTTCTGTAGCTGAAAGAAAAGTGTCTCTCTCTCCGAATTTCTGGCTAATGGTGATATCAGAAGGTACTGCCTGCCTGATGCCTTTACTATAATTGGTCCTTGATAGAATTTCCAGTGCTTTGTCTGACATTTTTTTACTTAAAATACTTGAATTATAAAGACTTCTGAAAAAAGCAGAATAGTTTTTTACTGTTATCAGGTTTGATGATGAGGTGGCATTTTGAGGTTCAAAATATCCCAGTTTTTTATTCAGCGCATTCAAATAGGGAAAGCCTATATCTGCCATAATGAGTTTTGTTGCTTCATTATCTGACCTGGTAATCATATAATCGGCTAATTCTTCTATTGTGTATTGTTTGCCTTTTACCAGGCATGACCTGTCTTGTTGTATTTCAGGATGCTGTGCCAGGTAATCCTGCTCAAAGCTACCATTAAATTGTAATTTTTTATGAAGATAAGCAGGATCATTTTCTGCCTTTTGCAAAACAGCAATCAGGATAGGTACTTTACTCAGGCTGGCAGGAGCAAATTTTTCATTTTCGTTGATACCAAACCAAAAATCATTGCTTAAATCACGAAAATATACTGAAATATGCCTGATTGATTGATCTTTTTGTGTTTTCTGGCAATATGTTTCTATAGTATTTTTAAAACTCATGATTTGTGTATATAAAATATGATTTTCGGCCCCACTATATTTTGGATTAATAAATCGGTATTTTTCATCCTGAGTATTAATATCTTGTCTGTCAACAGGATTTTCTGATGTCAGATGTACAGATTTTTCTCCATTAAGTTTTTTAGAAGTGATAGCACTGTAAATGACCAGAATTAGTACAATTCCGGAAAATATCATCAGATGCATGAAAGATACTCTTAATATCCTGAGTCTTTTTTTTACCGGAGATACATGATTATTTTTATGTATTCCATTTGATAGTTTTTTTTCAGCCATTTCGTCAAATTTTGTCTGTAAAAAAGTGTCTATCACAATTGACGTTTCTTGGCTATAAAAGTTTAGGTGATAAAAAAAAATTTTTTATTTCAATATATATTTAAAAATTACAGTTTTCGGTAATCGCTTATTCAAATTTTTTTAATCAATATTTTCAATAATAAAATTGATAAAAAAAGTGTTCCTGTTATGTTATTAACATAGGGATTTAAAAATCTGGTATTAATTTTTATTTCATAACACACATATAATCAATATGATAGAATTTTTTTCAAATTCCAAAGCAAAAAAAAAATTAATTTTGTCAACAATTTAAAAACTTTCTTTACTTTTGAAAGATTAAAACAAACTGGAAACTAATTAAGTGAAGATAATTTTAAATTAAGCAGCCTATTGACAAACGAGAATATTACTATTTAAATCCATTAAACCCCGATTTGCCGCTTCCGCGGTTTTAAATATTCGCTTCTTTAGTTAGTTCATTAAGTGATATGACTAATTTGTTTATACTGACAATAGGAAGTTTGGATAATTTGAGAAAGGGAGTTTTTATCCTGATTACTGAATTTAATAATATTAATATTGTATCAACATGTTTCCCGGATAAGGAAACATTTTTTGTGTTTGTAAATAATTTAAATCCAATTATATGAGTAGAGCTGGTTTATTATTTGTTATTTTATTTGCTTTTACAGCAATAATACCTTTATCATCTGTTTATGGTCAGGTTAGTGGTGTCAATACCATTGATCCTGCGGGTACCAACTTTAGTGGTAATCCAGGTGGTGCATCAGGTAAAAACTGGACATCTTTTGCCAATGCTATTACAGCACTGACTTCTTATGGTGTTGCAGGAGGTCCGGTAGTGTTTAATGTTGCTGATGGCACTTACACACTGACAACTCCTTTAACTATTGGCGCAATAACGGGTGCTTCATCCACTAATACGATTACTTTTCAAAGTAATTCAAACGACAGTACTAAGGTAACTGTTCAATATACCGGAACAAGTACCAATAATTTTGTTATAAAACTTAATGGTGCTGATTATATAACATTTAAATGGTTGAAAATTAAAAATACCAGTACTACCAGCTACAGCAGGGTTTTTGTTTTTACTTATCCATCAACTACCAATTCATGTACTTACAATACTATTACGAATTGTATTATAGAAGGTCAGACTGTTACAGCTGCTTCAACCAATACAGCATTGATCTATATGTATTACCAATCCACATCAAATACTGTCGCTCATAATTATAATAGTTTTAAGTACAATAAAATTAGCAATGGCTCATACGGATTTTACAATTATGCTTACTCTTCATATCCTGCACAGTATAATACAGTTGAAGGAAATGTGCTGACAGGTCAATATGCTCATGGCATTTATAATTATTATCAAAGGTATTTAACTGTTAAAAACAATACAATAACTATTTCATCTGCTTACAGTGGTGGGTATGGTATTTATAACTCTTCCTGCCAGTACAACCTGACTATTGAAGGAAATACAGTTAATAAAACATCTACCGGTGGATCTGCCTACGGAATATATCTCACATCATGTTATTATGGCAGCTGGGTGAAAAATAATATTGTGGAGGTATCTGCTAAAAGTACACAGTATGGTATTTACATGTCCAGTTGTTATTCGAATAATGGTTCAAGAGTAGGTGAAGTAACAGGAAATAAAATATATAATAAAGGAGCAACAACAGGTACGAATTATACGCTTTA
>Ga0172369_10006286_pt1 | contig 14194 bp, 7 predicted proteins | sample LakKiv25m_FD_114539 | JGI IMG/M metagenome (GOLD analysis project Ga0172369, IMG submission 114539) | Freshwater microbial communities from Kabuno Bay, South-Kivu, Congo - kab_022012_11.25m | ecosystem: Environmental > Aquatic > Freshwater > Lake | place: Democratic Republic of the Congo...
TCGCTGATCGTCGCCTTTACCGTTGCCGGATTGGAAAAGGCGGTGGTGGTGAGCGAAGAGTTCATCCCCCTGGCAGAAAAGGTCGGATTGAAGCTGGTAGCCGATTTCCGCGGCAAGTTTGCCGGTCAATCGGACGCGGAAATCTATCGCTGGGCTATGGAACAATACTGGGATCGCTGCAACAAGGAATACATCGTCTGGCTGGGCGGCGAACACGGTAACATCATGAAACCGGGTGTGGCGGACTGGGGTATTCACAAAAAAGTCTTCTTCAACGATCTATGCGCCAACGAAACCATTCCTGAAGAGTATCGACTGACCAACAAGCTGCTGTCCGAAATGAAGCCCTTTTCCTTTGTTTTTGGCTGGCATTCTTACAAAAAGGACTTGGAGGAAGAGTGGGTGCGATTGACTTCCAGCTACGCGCTGCGCGTGGAAGGCTTGCATAGCTTGCCCAATTTGAGTTTTTATTCACAGGTGCCGGCCTCGCCGGATTTCAAATTCAAGAACAACCATCACCTAATTCCTAGCAAAACCTACAAACCGGAAAAGAAGATTTACCTCACCTGCATTCAAACGGATGGTATCGGATTGGGCGCTTGGAACCAGCCGGGCCGCGGTGAGATACCTTATGCCTGGGAAGTGTCGATGAACTTTTCCTGGCTGGCGCCGGTCATGCTGGAGTATTTCTATTCTCAGTCCTCGCCCAATGATTACTTTATCGGTAGTCTGGGCGGGCCGGGGTACGTCTATCCCAAAGCAGTACCTCCGCAGCACCTGCCGAAAATGGTCGATCTGGCATACGACATGATGCAAGGACTGGATCTCAATATTTTTGAAATCATGGACTATTCGGAAGGTGTCATGGTCGAGGGCAATTCCGATCTCACCCGCGAGGTGGTTGATGCATTTTACAGCCGCATGCCCGATGCCATCGGCTTTGTCAACGGCTATGTGCAGTCGCATACGTTCGCGGTTAGGGACAAGAGACCTTTGCTCTCTTACGATTACTATCTGGCGCCGGATGTTACCGAGGAAGAAGTGGCCGCGGATTTGGAGGAGCTTGCGGAATTCAATAAGACGCGACCTTATTTCATGCTGATACACGTTCGTGAATATAGCAACATCAAACGGGTCAAGTCCATCCTCAACCGATTGGGACCGGAATTTGAGGTCGTTCCCCTCGACATTTTCTTGAAAATGGCCGGTGAACAGCCTACGTTCGCGGAGAGATATCTGGAAAAATAATTGTGGATCATCCGATTAATGAGTACTTGATGCTTGCCATGGTAAGGCTTACATTAAAGGGCAAAAATCAAAAGGCAAAATGACAAATGAAAATGCAAAATGAGACCGACTTGAAGCTACAGAAAAGGCCAATGCATGGCGCGCTTTTCAAGCACACAGATCCGGGATTTCGCTACCGATGCCTTCAGCATCCCAAGCAACTCTGCCAACTCGATTTGAGTACTTGCAGATGATCAGCTTTTTGCATTTTGCTTTGCAGTTTTGCACTTTGATATTTGCTCTTTTCATTACTCTACACCGAAAAGAATCAAATGGAGCAACAAGCCACGCCGCATCAACTGTTGGGAACGACCGCTCACTGGACAGCCGCCGTCCGGGCGCGTGAAAGTGCGCGAGCAAATCGCTTGTTCAACGATCCTTGGGCTTCAGCCTTGGCCGGTGCGGAAGGCGCAGCCTGGCTTGAGCAGCGACCGGAAGACAGCACCCTTCCCATCGTCCTGCGCACCCGCTATTTCGATGATTTTCTGCTGCGCATCGCCTCTCAGGATGGCATCCGGCAAATCGTGCTGCTGGCCGCTGGATTGGACACCCGGGCCTTTCGTCTGGGCTGGCCTAACAATAGCCTGTTTTTTGAGCTGGACCAATCCGAGGTCTTGCGGCACAAAGAGCGGATTCTCCGGACTGCGGGCGTCGTTGCTAAATGCGAGCGGTGTGTTATGGAAGCGGATCTGAGCGCCGATTTGGAAGGATTGCTTATCAAGGCCGGTTTCGAGCCGCACCGACCCTCCGCTTGGTTGTTGGAGGGATTCTTGTTTTATCTCCCCAATGAGACGACGATCCAGCTTTTCGACAAAATCAATAGCCTTACGGCAAAAGGAAGCCGGCTGGGCTTTGACCTCATCAATAGCTCTGTGTTGACCTCTCCCTATACAAAGCCTTGGATCGAAATGCAGGCCAAATCCGGCGCGCTTTGGATCGGTACCATGGACGATCCGGAAAAAGTCTTGAGTAGACTCGGTTGGTCGGCAAGCCTTACTCAGGCAGGAGCAGCGGATGCCAATCACGGGCGCTGGAAGCTTCCGGTCATTCCCACCAAAATGCCGGACATGCCGCACAATTGGTACGTGATGGCGGAAAAGTGAGGGGATTAGCAACTATGTGCACCGTTGCTGTTTAGAGAAAGTGGGTGCTTACTCAAGTGAAGCATAAGTTGTAGGCCCAGGCGAAGCACCAAAATCCAAAGCCTCAAATTCCAAAAAAGCTCCAATGACCAAGGTCTAAAACTTTAGCGGTTACTACGGAAATAAGATGTCTGTTGTCATCGAAAAATTGGTGTCTGAGCGCAAACTATCGTTCTTGTCATTCGACCGAAGGGAGAATTCTGTAAAGCTCGCATTATCTGCATTGCCAGATTTCTCATCCGCCGAAGCGGATTCGAAATGACGTTCTCGGCTAGTTTTTGGTCAAGCACAAATTAGCCGGGACTGGAATTACCATGCACATCAAAAGGCATTCACACTGTCATGCCTTTGGCATCTTCCCGACTACGAGAAAGAATCTCCTGCTTTTAGTCTGCGCAGTGTTAGGGGAAACCGTCAGGCCGGCCTTGGCAGGATTCATTTGGTATGACACCATTGGGGAACTTAGCAGCAAGAGCGATTTCTATCATTATCGAGTGGCCTGCCGACCATGGAAATTCCTACTTAAAGCAGTCCTGATGCCGAGCCGTTGATGCAATCACAATTCAAGAACAATCAATTTTGGCGCGACGTTATCCATTGTTTTGGTCATTGATTAATGGAATATTGCTTTTGTTTGCAGATTGATGCTTGAAGTTTGGGTTTTCTTTGTCTTTCCACGCTCGGCCAAACGCGCACTCAAAAAAATCCCAAAATACTTGTTGCGCATTTTCATTATTTTCGCTATTATTAAAAAAATAGAAAGCGACTCACCCCTGAAGGGGCTTCACAAATGTTGAAATGATGAGGCACATTATCGGTAGGGATCAAAGACCGTAATGTGCCCTTTTTGTTTTAGCACCACCATATTTCTATTTCTCCTCCACATATTCCTTTGCTAATAGCTTTGTAATGTGCAAAAAGGCACTGCTGTGACACGAGGGAGTTGTTGTGGCCAAAGCAAAAAGCAATCTTCTTTTGGACGGCATCAGCACCAAAGTGGGTGGCTCGCTGGTGTTCCGGCAAGTGGCCGGTAAGACCGTTATCGCCAAAGCGCCGGATATGAGCCGGCGCACAGTATCCCCTGCCCAGAAAAAGCACCTGGATAAATTTCAACGTTTGTTCTTCGTCCCAAACCGTGTTTGGGATGGAAGTAGCGCACCAAACTACGCTTGCTTTGCTCTCCGTCCCAAATTGTATTTGGGACGAAACCAGCAAACAAAGCTGCGCTTTGTGAAAATGAGTCACAGTCAATAGACCGAGATAGTATTTTGTTCTTCGTCCCAAACCGTGTTTGGGATGAAAGTAGCGCACCAAACTACGCTTGCTTTGCTCTCCGTCCCAAATTGTATTTGGGACGAAACCAGCAAACAAAGCTGCGCTTTGGGAAGATGAGTCACAGTCAATAGACCGAGATAGTATTTTGTTCTTCGTCCCAAACCGTTTTGGGACGAAACCAGCGCTCCAAGCTGCGCTTGCATTGCTCTCCGTCCCAAATTGTATTTGGGACGAAACCAGCAAATAAAGCTGCGCTTTGGGAAGATGAGCCACAGTCGATAAATCGAGATAGAGTATGCGAAGCAGCTACAAGATATTTCACAATGAGTGTGTTTACTTTATCACTTCGACCACCGTCGAATGGATTCCCGTATTCACTTCACAAAAGTACTTTGACATTCTCATCGCCTCGATGAAATACTGTCGCGAAGAGAAGAGCCTCTCCATTTTTGCCTATGTTATTTTGGACAATCATTTTCATTTGCTCTGTCAGGCCCCTGAGCTGAGCAAGACCATTCAGTCACTCAAAAGGCATACTGCAAAATGCATCCTTGAGCAGCTTGAAGCGGATCATAAAAAATGGATGTTGAATCTATTTTCTTACTACAAAAAGATGCATAAAACCGCCAGCGACCATCAGGTGTGGCAGGAGGGTTTTCATCCGCAGGAAATCATGAATGAAGAGATGCTGGTGAACAAGATAGAATACATTCATTACAATCCGGTTAGAAGAGGTCTGGTCAAAAAGCCGGAGCATTGGATATTTAGCTCGGCAACGGATTACGACGACGGTCATGGCGTCTTGGAAATTGACAGGCTGGAGATTTGAGGCATAAAGGGAAAGCACAGCTTTCGTTGCCAGTGCCGTCCCAAATGCAATTTGGGACGGAGGCGAAGATAATAAAAAGAGATTTGTTGCCGTATTCCAAAAATTTGATATATTCTTCATGAAGAACATAATGGCTTTTGTAGGAGAAATAAGTCTTTTGCCGTTTGTAAGAAATTTGGAAGACTTATTAAAGAGGTGAAGTGATGATGTACAACCGAATTTCCATTGATCCCAATGTTTGTCATGGTTAAGCCTGTATCAAAGGCACTCGTATTCCAGTACATCAAATAGTTTTGATGCTTGCAAACAGGGATACGATTGACGATCTACTCGAAGCTTATCCATCAATAACGCGCGAAGACATACTCGCTTGTCTGGAGTATGCTGGGACACTGGCAGAAGAATAACTCACACCTATCGAGGCGTTCGCAAATTAGCCATGAAAATTTTAGTGGACGAAAATATCCCATCGATGACTGTTGATGCGCTTCTAACTTTGGGTAATGATGTACTGGATGTTCGAGGTACACCCAACGAGGGAATGACAGACCCGGAGTTGTGGCCAAAGTGTCAAGGTGAGAGTAGATAGTTGATTACGACAGATAAAGGTTTTTGCAAACATCGCAATGAACCGCATCATGATATACTGATCGTACGTCTCAAATAGCCAAACCGAATCAAAATTCATCAGAGAGTATTGTAGGCGACAAATCAGTTTGATGAGGATGAGTGGAAAGGTTTGCTTGTCGTAATGCGAAATGTACTTCAAGCAGTTTGGAAATCAAAGCCATGACAAAATAGTATTGGGGGTATGCACTTTAGTCAGGTAGCGCTATATATAGTATTTCGCGATGAACGTATGCTCGTGACATTTCCAATTGACGTTATTTAAATTATGGGATGTTGGAAAATTACCTTAAATCACAACATATAGATTAACCTGAGCGAAGTACATACCCCCATTAATAGTATAATGAAAATAATTGCGGCTAACACTGCGTGGTACGGACGGCGAAACCATGGCACGGATTTCGTGCAGTGATGATTTCAAGGGCTATGCTGCTATCAACCTTCGTCTTTTGTTTCGCCGCCGCTTAGGAACTGACAGTTGGGCGCCAGAAAAGGTTGTGAGATAAAAAGGCCGGGCGAGCAAAGGCCAATGAAACAGAGCAAAAAGGCAAAGACAGATATGCAAAGTGCAAAAGACATGAATGCAAAACAACGTGAAGAACTACTCAGCGCATTGAAAGCCCGTTTTGAGAAAAACATGAACCGCCATAAAGGTCTCGAATGGGCTAACGTACAAGCAAAGCTGGAAGCTAATGGTGAAAAACTGTGGTCACTCAATGAAATGGAAAGAACCGGCGGCGAACCGGATGTTGTTGGTCATGATAAAAAGACGGGCGAATACATTTTTTATGATTGTTCAGCGGAAAGTCCTAAAGGACGCAGAAGTGTTTGTTACGATCGTGAAGCTCACGAGGCAAGGAAAGAACATAAGCCAGAAAATAACGCCATTGATATGGCTGCTGCCATGGGCATTGATCTTTTAACGGAAGAACAATACAGGGAGTTGCAGCAACTTGGAAATTTTGATTTGAAAACATCGAGCTGGGTGAAAACACCTGCTGATATCAGAAAACTCGGCGGCGCCCTCTTTTGTGATCGTCGCTACGACACTGTCTTTGTGTATCACAACGGTGCAGAATCTTACTATGCCGCCAGGGGATTCCGTGGCTCGCTAAGGGTCTGAATTTTGCGCAGACAGCTAAATTTCAATTTGAGGACGGATCATGCTAAAGAGAGGAATGCAAAAGACAAGGTTTTCTCCGTAAACGCCGGCTGGCAACTTGAAGCGCGCACTGGCGCCCAACACCAGGTCCAGCGGATGCTCGCTTCTTTTGCGCCGGGAAGCCAAACCATTGGCCCAATTTGAGAAGTTAGGCATTGTGGTAAACTCTTGATGAACGGTATCTGCGTTTTGATTACAGAGGAAGCGGTCGTTTGGTACGGTCGCAAAAGCAATCCGCAGGGAGATGCCGTGCTTGCGGGCGTCCTTTTGATTCCCTTCATCTACACTCTTCGTTTCCTGCTGCTTAGAAGAGGTCACGACGGCCTGGAATGGCAAGGAGCGCAAAGTGCACTCGGTGCGGATCCTTCCGGCCATGTTGTCGATGTGATGTTTCTCGTCCTGCTGCTTTTTGGAGGCACCGTCTGGTCACACTGTAAACGGAAACTGACGATCCGGTCCTTCTTCAAAGTTATTGGTCTGCTCGCAGTCGGAATTACTCTTGTCATTTCGCTCCAGGCAGGAAACAATATGCTGTTCGATCCATTCTTCCCAAAGACGCGAATATTGAACCTGCCGCCCGAACTGCAGTGTATGTGAGGATATGAATCACCACTTGAGAAACAATCGCTTCACAAAATTCAAGGTAACGGCACGAGCAGTTTGCGTCTACTCTTTGAAGGGACAACTCAACGCGGGGACGCCGAGGATGCAGAGAATCCGCAGCGAAGGGTAACCATAGGGTAAGCGACCGTGAGAGCAAGTTTCTCACGCAGAGCACGCGATGCTCGCAACGCTTTTTCTCTGCTCTTCTTGCAGATGCCACCTATCCCCCAACCAGTCTTTAAGGTTTTAACAGCGACCACAACCATGACTATTGCTGAACTGAATGCCTAGTCATTTTTGAAAATAAATTGCGTATTCCAGATTCATAGATTGTTAACCTTGATAATATGAAAAAAATCAGCGATAACTCCTCTTCAATGAATTTCGATTCATCAGCTATAGAAAAAATTCGACTAGGTGATATTTATACTTTTGAAAAGCTTTTTCGTCAACATTATCATCCACTCCTTCAATTCGCAAACCGTTTTGTTTGTGATCTGCAAATTGCGAAAGATATTGTGCAGGATATTTTTCTCAATGTGTGGTCGAACCGAGAAAAGCTCAAACCGGATCATAACATTAGGCCGTATCTTTATATTGCAGTTCGGAACAAATCTCTCAAATATTTGAGACATGTAAAAATTGAAAAACAATATAAAATAAGTCATATCGAATTATCGATTGCGATTGACTCTCCTGAAGATGCAGTCAATCATAAAGAATTTCAAACGGCGATTGAAAAATCAATTCAGGCATTACCCTTAAAATGCCGTACTATTTTTTGCATGAACAGATTTGATAATTTAAGATATTCGGAAATCGCCACGATCCAAGGGATCTCTATTAAGACTGTAGAAACCCAAATGGGACGGGCATTGAAGCTCCTGAGAAGCCAACTCAAGCATTTTCTGTTATCCATCCTTTTTTAATCCTCTCTGAATTTTTACCAAATAGAATAATTCTTGTCAGGGTGAAATCCATTCAAGGGGTATTATGGTTAGTTTGAATCAGCGGGGCATAAAGCAGTTTTTTGGGGCGTTGACAATCGATTCGACAAGCCAGTAAGAGCAACGATAGAATTTGAGGAAAAGGAAATGTCAGAAAAAATCAAATTATCCCTCATTGTGCGCTACTTATCCGGAGAGTGCACAGAAGTGGAAAAAAAATTGGTTCAAAATCGCATGCAAAAAGACGGGGCTTTAAGGAATTCAATAAGCGAGATGCAAAAAGTTTGGAACGTGAGGGAAAAACCTCTATTCCAAGAGGATACTGATATTGCCTGGCAGAGAATGAAATCCCGAATTGAGTTCCCGCCTCGAGAAGAGAAGGAAAAAGTGTCCGAAAGATTCTCATGGCGATTTACCTGGCCTCGAGAATTTCCCTCCTATGCTTTTCCCGCCAAACGACTGCTACGGTTTGCAGTGGTTTTTCTTGTTATTTGCGGCTCATTTCTCATATTTAAAAATTTCCTTAAAAGTACAAAGGCACCACAAGATCGATATAAAGTCGTTACCGTTGACAATGGCCACAGGATTGACATGAATTTAAATGATGGAACACACATCATTTTGGATGCCGGCAGCGAATTAAAATACCCTACCGAGTTTAGGGATGCCAGAGATGTATATTTAAAAGGTGAAGCATACTTTGAAGTGACGTATGACCCAAAACGGCCATTTCGCGTTCATGCGAATCACGCTCTGATTCGTGTATTAGGAACGAAGTTTAACATACGCGCATGGAACGAAAATCCCACTGTTTTTGTAACTGTAACCAAGGGAAAAGTTGCCTTAAGCCGTAGTGATGGAACGAATCAGAAAACAGTCGTCATCTCAAAAGGACATTATAGCTCATTAACTCAGAAAGGACTTCCGTCCACACCGATACAAGTGGATGTAGGACAACATCTTGGTTGGATGAATAATGAGATTGATTTTCAGGATGCCAGCGTAAAAGAAGTTTTGGCTCAATTGGAACGGTGGTATGAGTTTCAATTCGATATTATAGATAATTCTCTATTGGAACAAAGAATAACCGTACATATCAGAAAGACAAATATCACTGATGTGCTTGAATTGATCTCTATACTCACGGACACAAACATAACAAAGGAGGGTAGGATGATAAAAATAAGGTCTAAAAACTAGATGATTGCAGGAGACGTATCATGAAGAAGCTGATTGGTGTGACAGTATTTCTTCTTAGATTATCCATTCTGTTCTCGCAAGAAGATTTTACATTTCTGGATTTGAATGAATTTGGCGGTAAAAAGATACCTACGTCTTTATTGAGCAAGATTTCCATTCATTTAGAAAAGGCACCTTTTGAAACCGCCCTTACTTCTATTGCCGAGAAGAGCCAGATCAAACTGAATTATGGCCGGGATCAAATACCCCTGCATAAGAAAATATCCATTCATAAGGATAATATCTATGCCATGGAAGCGCTGCTAACTGTGCTCAAGAATACTGGTACAATGTTGAAAATCACTCAGGAAGGCCAACTTGCCATTGTGCCTCAAAAGGAATCAAAGGAAGATAAATCCGGTGGTTCTAGAGGGACAATAAGAGGTACCGTGAAAGACTCTAAGACCGGCGAACCTTTGCCGGGTGCGAATGTGATTTTAAAAGGCACTGCGCTAGGCGCGGCATCTGACCTGAAAGGTAGATACTTAATACCAAGCGTGCCTCCCGGTTCTTACGCACTTAGGTTTTCTTATATCGGCTTTCAAGAATACGATGTCGATATTCAAGTAAAGCCAGGAGAGACTTTAACCGTAGACGCGGACTTGGTATTTAAGATTCTTAAGGGCGAAGTAGTCACGGTGACTGCTCAATTAGTGGGTCAAGCAGCCGCAATTAACCAACAAATAAACTCGAACATCATCAAAAATGTTGTGTCTGCCGAACGAATCAATGAGCTTCCAGATGCAAATGCAGCAGAGTCCGTTGGACGATTGCCGGGTATTTCCATTATACGTAGCGGCGGTGAGGGTAATTCAGTGGTTATCCGCGGCTTGTCACCAGGATATAACTTAATTACTATCAACGGCGAACGCATGCCTACTGGGAACTTGAGTATGATTTCTTCAGAGATTCTCGCTGGTATAGAAGTGACCAAGTCTTTAACACCTGATCAAGATCCGGCAGTTTTTGGTGGTACGGTAAATTTTACATTGGCCGATGCACCCGGCGGAGGTTTTCGCTACAATTTTCGATTTCGAGAAGGATACAATGCTCAACGACAAGAAGCAGGCCAGTATAAAGGCAGCTTTATATTGAGTAATCGTTATTGGAATGAAAAGTTTGGTCTTATGGTCTCCGGAAACATAGAGCGTGTACAGCGGGGATCTGACCGGCTTAGTGCTAATTATATTGTTGTTCGAGAAAAAAGGGAAGGTGAAACAGTTGCTCCTATATCCGCTGATAACGTTTCTCTCAGCTTTGTGGATGAAATGCGAAAACGCTTCGGTTTCAGCGTTCTCATGGACTATCGATTGCCAAATGGCAATATAATGTTCAGCAATTTTATGAGTCGTTTAGACACTGATGGAAAAAGAATTAGAAATATATTTCGAGCGGAGAGTAACTGGCATCAGCGAGACTTCCGAGATCAACAAGAACAGACTGATATATTAACGAATTCCATGACAGGAGAGCATAAACTCAAGTTCGGTACTCTTAATTGGAGATTTTCGCGAACGGCCTCATTAACTCGTGTTCCATTCAACAATAGCATTAGTTTTCTAGAACAGAGTGCTTTTGACCAGACACGGCTTCCAAATTTCTTTGGCCCCCATGAGCTCATCAACGCTGCTTATAATAATTTAGACAACACAGGTCTTTATTCAGGAGATTTTACCACTAACAAATCATCCGTACGAGATTACGCAGGCCAATTAAATTTACAAATACCTTATACAATGACCAGTAACATTGCTGGTTTTATAAAATTTGGTGGCAAATACTTCTACCATTCCTCAGACAATGAGTACGGTGAGGCGAGAGAACGATTGGATAGACCGTCAAAAGGTCTTGAACGGCATCATACGCAATTTGGGACACCAGGTTTTGAATACCAAAGGCTGCCAACTGGATGGCCGTCTATTTACAACTATCTTGATGCTAATTTTGATGCTGGAAATTTTCTTGATGGTGAGTATGACTTTGGACCGGGATTGAATGGTAATGAATTGAATCATTTATTAACAACATTTTTAGTAGACTCTTTCTATACAATTTCTTCTATGGCAGACTTAGACGACAATGCGAGTGTGACAAAAGAATCAGCGGGCTATATAATGACAGAGCTCAATTTTGGACGATTTCTTATGCTCTTGCCTGGTGTTCGCTATGAATATACCACAGCAAAAATTACAGCAAGAAAAGGGAATGTTCCGTCTTCTGAATTTGAACCTAAACTGGACCAACCATACGTAACGGACACAACTGCTACTACTACCTATGGGTGCTGGTTCCCTATGTTTAATACACGACTGCGACCAACGAGCTGGTTTGATATCCGTCTTGCTTACACAAAATCCTTTAAACGTCCTCCATTGGGTTGCGCAAAGAAGGTTAATGGTTCTGCGCAATCGGTCGAGTTTGGACGAATGGATCTCAAGCCACAGATATCAAAAAACTATGATATCTTTTTATCGTTTTACAGTAATGATATTGGATTGTTTACACTGGGTGGATTTTATAAAGAGATTGACGATTTAATATTAAATCGTCAAGGCCATAAAATATTAAATGCGAAAAAAGAGGGCTTTCCAAAAGAACTTCAGGGCTTAACATTGAGCCGGCCAGAGAATAGTCCCTTTCCAACAAAAGTAAAGGGCTGGGAAGTAGAATGGCAAACAAATTTTAATTGGCTACCCAGTCCTTTTGATGGCATTGTATTGAACGCCAATTATTCCCATATTTGGTCGGAGACCCAATTCCCAAGGTCTTTTGTCACACAAAAAAAGATTCCTGTTTTTCCTTTTGTATATACTGTTGTTGTTGACTCATTTCGAGTGGGTAGTATGCCGAATCAATCGGATGATATTGCTAACGTTGCCATTGGATATGACAAGGGTCCCTTCTCGGCTCGACTATCTATGCTTTATCAAGGGAAAACATTGTCATCCGTTGGCGAACGTCCGGAATTGGACGGATTTACTGCCGATCTATTGCGCATGGATTTGTCTGTGAAATACAAGCTGATGAAATATATTGTATTGTTCTTCAACTGGAATAATATTACTAATGAACCGGATGAATCCTTTCAGCAGCAGACCCGCTACCCGACAGACCGAGAATTTTACAGTTGGACAGCAGACTTTGGAATCGGTTATGCGTTTTAGTGGTAGGCTCTAAATGGTTGCGAATGTGCAAAACAAGATGAAAGTGTAAAGGCTTTATTCCAAATGGATCATGGAAGTTAGACTTGAGTCTTTCAATAGCTGGGTTGATTTAAATTGATCTAATCTTGCAGCCTTTCAGACTTAATCAAAAGGAGGTGATGCCTTCTATTACTAATTGATTAGCTGTGGAGGAAAAACTAAAAAGGAGGTGAGCGCTACAAATTCATTTGACCTAAGGTTAACCAATCAATACGCATACGATTAAACCATAAGGAGAGGTACTATGAAAAGCATAGTTACAGTAACAACTTTTGTAATCAGCGCTGGCTGGTTGGCGTTCATCGCATCTGAAAGTGTTTTTGCCCAAGACGCAGACACCCTTGACGTAGCACAAGGATTCGAAACATTGAATCTTGCCGTTGAAGGCGATACTACAGCGACGGGAGAGCCGAAAAACCTAAATCGAGTTTATCGCCTGGAACGCGGTGGCTACTACCTTTTAAATGGTGAAGTCAGGGGTCTTGTAGGCGTAACTTTAAGAGTAGTAGCTGCTAAAGGCGATGGTCCTATGCCCATCTTAATTCCAGCCGTTGATGAAACTGGTGCGGCAATGAAGGCGTTCAGACCACGGGGTGATGGCATGTTTAAAGGATTATATGTGAGTGGAATTGATAATTTAGGAAATCAGGCAGAGAAGAATATGTTTCGTTGTGACGGTACGGGAGCGCACATATTCATTGATGACTGTTTCCTGGATCACGATGCTCAGTCCTTTTTGCGGATGAATGCGAAAGAGCAAAAGCTCTATGTTACTAATAGCATAATGAGAAATTCTATTTTACTTGCCGATCCTTCCAATGGGCGTTTCATTGATACTCGAGGGAATATCCAGGATAGCATCTTTGTGCAGAATTGTACATTTTACATGAATGGCAATGAGCCGGTGAGAGATGGTGGTGGTATTATAAAAAATGTTATATGGGATCATGTCACTTTTTATCAGTGCGGTGGGCCAATCCAGATCGATAGGACGATCACCACAAAGATTACCAACTGCCTGTTTGTTGATGTTGGTTTTGAAGGTGATGAGATCCCATCGGATTCAGTCGCCGCTCTTGCAGATAGTCTGAGAAATCAAATAATTCCCATCGATACCCTTGCTGCACCTGATTTAGCCACTGAAGAACAACGCAACATTCTCATTAAAAATAATGTTTATGGATGGACTCCAGAGGTACTTGCCTATATTAATAGCATTGATACTATTCATGTGTGGGTATGGCACAATGTTAGGACCCAACGATTTATAGATGTTTTCCCCAACATGGTCTCTGAGAATAATATTGAGGAGTATCCAGTATTCTTGGATCCGCCCGATCCTAATGTAATTGTTACCTATGCAAGGTATCGCCGTGAGACGAACTTTTCCAATGAGGGAAACCCAGATCCACGAGCAGATCGAAACGGTATGGCTGCTTTGGTTGATGATCCGGCCAGCGTTGGTCCAGCCCCTAATGAATATAACTTTGACTATTTAACGTCCAGCCAGGCGTACGCCCATGCTGAAGGCGGATTCCCTATTGGTGATTTGAACTGGTTCCCAGACAAGAAAGCTGAATGGGAAGCATGGATTAAAACAGGTGTTGATTTCGGTGAGAACCGTGATGTACCTTCACGATTCTCATTGAAACAAAACTATCCGAATCCGTTTAATCCGGCGACTACAATCTCTTATCAATTGAATTCACAATCCGTTGTACAACTCGCGGTATATAATTCGCTTGGTCAAAAAATCAGTACCCTGATAAATGATAAGCGACAGCAAGCGGGTGATTACTCAGTTCAATGGGATGGAATGGATGATAGCGGTCGACAAGTTGCCAGCGGTGTGTATATATATCGCTTGGACGCCAACA
>Ga0172369_10006287_pt1 | contig 14193 bp, 11 predicted proteins | sample LakKiv25m_FD_114539 | JGI IMG/M metagenome (GOLD analysis project Ga0172369, IMG submission 114539) | Freshwater microbial communities from Kabuno Bay, South-Kivu, Congo - kab_022012_11.25m | ecosystem: Environmental > Aquatic > Freshwater > Lake | place: Democratic Republic of the Congo...
GTCAAGGTACTCCGCCAGGACCAGGGTTGTGGTGGGTGGCAAGGATCCAATAAGTGTTGCAAGTTTCTTCAGTTCGTTGGCTCCTTTAAAAAAAGCATACGGGTTTTCAAGGATAACCAACCTTCGTTCTGATAGGAACGGGATGGCATTGGCTGCATTGTTGAGATCATTAAAATTCAGGGTGCGGCCATCCAATCGCGAGATATTCATCTCAGCCGTTGTGGGCTCACCCATGGCTTCGATCAATTTGGTGATCTTCTGTTGAATGGCAAACTCATCTGTGCCGAATAGGACATGAACTGTTGAAACTTCCATGCGGATCTTTGGCCTGATCTAATCGCTGGTTACAACCCGGTGCAGGCAGAAGTTTCCGAACCTGACAGGGAAGATATCCACTATTTGAAGGTTGGCAGGTTCACCGCTGGTGGTGATACGCTCCTGAATGATCGGCCCCAGAGGCCGCGTATAGATAAAAGCCAGGGTCACCAGGGAGATCACCACTGGCAGGCGATCCAACTTTTCACGCCTATTCTTTGCACCACTCATCCCCAGCCATGCTAAAAATCCTGCGATAAGGCCGGATGTGACATAATTGGTGCCACAATTGGGATGGACCGCCAGCTGCTTTTCACCATTTTGCATGCGGTGCAAGGCTTGAAAAACCGCAAACCTGAGTTCACTCGTATCCACTTCCCCAAGTACATAGAAGCCTGCCGGGAAGGAGATACCCGCCAGGGCGAGGGTTGGGTCGCTTTGGGAGAGAATGGTCAGGCTGGCATGTTCCAGTCCATGATTGCGACGGATGTGCGAGATGACAGGCAGATCGAGAAAGCTCATAGGTTCTCCATTAGGGTTTAAAACGATTATACACGTAAATAAATGTACACATATCCATTTCAAAATGGAGCAATCTTTACCTGCTCTCCGAAGTCATCAAACTATCATGCTTAACTTTTAATAAGAACTGAATAATCCAATATATATCCACTTTTTTAGTTTTCTTCGGATCGTTGGGTTTCACCGAGCCATGTGAAATCCTGGTTAATCTATTATCCATTCCACCCAACTTACAACTGATGCAGAAAAATAAATATAGTGAAGGCGAATTTACTGATGAACAGCAAACTCGCCTTCACTATTTGTTAATATTTGGATTGAAAGTTTTCGTTAATCCGCGGCTGATGGGGCTGCCGCAACCACTTCGTTCTTCATGGGAGTGGTTGCTCTCAAAAACCCTGCAAACAACAATAGAATTCCCAAAAATTCACCAATGTAAAGGGCACCTGGGATCTGTAAACGGCTGAAGAATCCGCCAAACGCCGGTAAAGTGGCTCCCACTGCGATCAGGATATTTCCGATGGTGCGATGTAGAAGAACCCTCTTCCGCCAGAAAATATAAGCAGAGTAAGCTGCACCCCCCACCAGGGTGAATGTACCATACATGTTAAAGAATGGAGTCAGAATGCGAACTCCTGGGCTGGTGATAGCCTTGCCACTTAACTCGCTGCCTGTATGCGTGCTGGCTGCCATTAAAGATGGATCAAGTTGGGCTGAAAAAACTTTAATCGCGCCATAAATTGATCCCAGAATCAAGATGACCAGCAGGGCATTTGCCCATTTTCGTTTGGCCAGCATATAAACGGTTCCCTGCCCCAACCAGGCGGCAACAAGAATGGCACCAAACAAATACCAGAGTCGAAAGACAAATGGATTCCACCCGAAGGTTCCATAATATGCCTCACTCAGACCCCCGATTCCATAAAAAACTGTCCCTATACCCCAGACAAGAAGATATGTACCTTTCCGCACCATATACCGTTTAAAGATCAGGAATGCGAACACAAAACTTATGACACCCGACAACAATGGAACCAGACTATTGAACATAACTACCTCCAGCATTTTTTATTTTTGTAAATTTATTGCTGAACCTAATTGGCCCAGGCACCCAAGGCTACTCCAAAGGTAATGACCAGGAGAATGATAAGAATAATCACAAGAGTACCGATCGCAAGAGGGACAAATTTCTCATATAGTTTTGGATAGTTGCGAACGGAATCTTTAGAAGTATTTTTATTTTTGTCCATAAAATCCTCACCGACCATTATTTGTTTTTTTGTTCAAAAGATAAATATGTTTCCAGCAATGAGATCAAAATACTGTCCGCAAATGTATGGACTTTATGGAGCATCTCACTCCAGGCATCCCCGGATGGAATGTGCGCTTCCTGATAAACATCAACAATGGATTGGATCAGGGCATTGCGAAAGAAAAGGAAAGCCCGGACTGCATCAACACTATCCATATTACAGGTACGACCCCGGGAGGCATACTCATACCCAATGGCATGCGCTTCGTTCATTGCATCCTCCGCCTGGCAAACCAAAAAATTAGACAAACCCTGAACCAATATTCTGCCACTCATACGATATTGAAGACGGGCATCCTCGTTCAATTTGTGATACCAGGATTCGGATTCAAGGTTACTTTCCGTGATCCGAAAGCGCATATTACCGAGAGCATGCTGGATGACATTGGCTGGTTCCAGGTTCTCCGTCTGACGGGCTGTCTTAACCCACAACTCGACTTCAGAGCGGAGGTATCGGCGGTGATTACCCTGGGTACGTTGAACAGGGATCTGGCCTTTATCAGACCACAAGCGGACCGTGCTGGGATGTACACCCAACAAATTTGCGACCTGACTCAGAGTTAACCAATCTGACTTTTCATTCATTGTTAATTTTCCATCGCCACAACAACTTTTTCAGTATATGAAATCTTTCCAGCTTTCTTTAAAAATGCTTCCGGATCGATACAACGAAGCAACCAGACGGATATGCCTATTAATGCGATCTCACACAAGAATACGATCAAGTATCCTAAGACAGCATCCCGCGAGAAGTAGGTGACGACATCCCTGGTCAAACCTGCCATTATCGATCCACTTAAACGGGATAGAGAATTGGAAAATCCCCAGGCACCAATAAAAAGACCCACATTGGCAGGGGTTGTCATTTCCAGCATCAGGGAAAGATTGGCAACCGTTGAAAGACCTGTCCCGAAGCCCAAAATGACAACTCCAATGTAGAAAACCTGGACCAGACCAAACAATCCACTGGCAGCGATCATTACAAAACCTGATAATGCGCCGATGTTGCCAACCTGGGCAAGTGTGCGCTTGGGAATACGACCTTCCAGTACGCCCCCCAGGGAGAGAGTTAAGAGCATACAGGCACCCCAGATCGAGGTTAGTTGCGTTGTTGAACGAACACTCATACGAAATGCTTCCGCTCCAAAAGGTTCAAGTAGAACATCCTGTCCAAGCAAGGCGATCAATAATAACCACAGATAAACAAAGAAAATTTTAGCCTGCTTATTGTCTGCAAGTGAGTGAAATACCTGACGTATCGAAAAATGACTTTCAGCTGTGCCCACCGTTGCGCCAGGAACACGTTTTTCAAGTCCCAACAGACCTATGATCCCAATTGAAAGGGCAAGTATCCCGACTATCAGAAAAGTAGTTTGCATCACTTCAGGAGAATATGGGTCCATCAAACGCCCCATCCCCAGTGAAGTAAGGATCATACTGACGATCATAATAAAGAACATGACCGCAATAGTCCTGCTTCGACCCTTTTCACCCGACAATTCTGACGCCAGAGCCATGTATGAAACACTGGCAAAGTTATAACCCATACCCCAGGCACCAAAAGCCAAAACACCCAACCATAAACCCACCCACCAATTCTCAGCCAGCACGAAAGCCACACGGGGTGTGAAGATGACACCAACCACACACAAAACAAGACCAAGAAAAATATAAGGGGTTCGACGTAGACCCATTATGGGGTGGCGGTCTGAGAAAGAACCTATGAGCATCTGTATTGGTGAAAAGACATATGGAAGAGATGCCAGGATCGCCACCAACAACGCCGATAACCCAAGCTCCTTGATCATCACCCGATTGAGGGTACTATTGATGGGAACCAGGGTCATTGCCACAGCGGCGTGGATCATACCAAGTTGGATACGTTTTAGAAACACTATATAATTCTCTTTAGAAAATCAACATTAATTATTCATAAGGTGCGGGAAAGAGTAACACCTTACCTATGATCGATCTACTACGGTTACAATTACCAAGGAACCTGCAGAAAATGATTTCTGCTCAATTCGCCGACTATCTTCCAATTAATTTCAGGCTGAATTTTTTTGTGAAAATAATTATCTACTAGCTCCAGCAGAGGAGTGTAAATTTATCACATTCAATTGATGCGTCAATGTAGATTTAGGTAGAATTTTAATAGAATTGGATTAGAAGAAGATGAAAAAACTCTCACAGGTTGGTCTTACCGGTGAGAGTTGGGAAAAATGTTTACTGATAAATAACTATTTTCTATTTGATCAGTTTAGAAATTGCATGCCCTTCCAGACAACGGATGGACTCACAATGACTCTTTATCAAGCCACCTGGCGTCCTTTTGGCAGAGGTTTGTCCAAAATAAGCGCTGCTTCAAACGCCTGGTGGAGCGAGCGAGTTTCAACAATCTCAATACCTTCGGGCCAGGGTTCGCCTTTGCGAAGGCGTTTGGGAACCACGGCTTTCTTAAAGCCCAATTTGGCAGCTTCACGCAGACGAACAGGCATTTGTCCGGGCATGCGTAATTCACCTGCCAGTCCGATCTCACCGATCAATACGGTATCCGCCTTAACCGGGACATCCTTCATGGATGAAACAACTGCCGCGGCGATCGCAAGGTCGGCAGCAGGTTCATCCACTTTTAATCCGCTTACCACGTTTACAAAGATATCCTGCTCAGCCAATCGTAAATTCATACGTCGAGTTAAAACGGCTGCAATCATCAGGACCCGATTGATATCCACTCCATTGGGGGTACGACGGGCATTACCAAATTGGGTTGGGCTGGTGAGTCCCTGGATCTCTACCAGCAATGGACGCGTGCCTTCCATGGTGACCGCGATGGCTGAACCGGCAGCATTTATCATGCGTTCGGACAGAAAAGCCTCGGATGGATTGGATACTTCCGCCAATCCACGTTCACGCATCTCAAATACACCCACTTCGGCAGTTGCACCAAAACGATTCTTAACTGAACGAAGGAGACGATAAGCCTGGAAACGGTCTCCCTCCAGGTATAGAACTGTGTCAACAATATGCTCCAGGATACGCGGCCCTGCAATGACCCCTTCCTTGGTCACATGCCCTATGATGAAAACAGAGACCCCGGATGATTTGGCAAATTCCCGCAAACGGGAAGAACATTCCCGGACCTGGGAAACCGAGCCAGCAGCAGATTCGAGAGTTGGCATATAAACGGTCTGGATCGAGTCAACGATCAACAATTGTGGATGAGTCTCCTGGATATGCTCGAAAATGGAGTCCAGGTTGGTTTCTGTAACCAGGAAAAGACCTTCAGCCAGGTTTGCCATTGCGTCCAACCCCATCAAGCGGGTGGCACGCATTTTTATTTGGCGCTCCGATTCTTCTCCTGAAACATACAGAACCTGTTGTTTGCCCGCCATTACAAGCGCCACTTGCAACATGAGGGTGGATTTTCCAATACCGGGATCCCCACCCACAAGTACGATCGAACCGGGGACAATGCCCCCCCCTAATACACGATCGAACTCCCCGATGGGCACCTGGATGCGATCTTCCACATCCGTGCTAACATCTTTTAAGCGCGTGGCTATTGACCGACCACTCAAACCTCGCAAAGTTCCTTTGCTTTTTTGTGGCTCGGTGACAACCACTTCTTCGACCATGGTATTGTATTCACCACACTGGGGACAGCGTCCCATAAAACCAGCTGAGACACGTCCGCACTGCTGACATACGAAACGACTCTGAGTTTTTGACATGGACGTATTATACCTTTTCAATGGGTTTTATTCTTCAAAAAAGCTCTTTGAGGTAGATGTTTTACTTTATGCTATAGTTAACCAATTCGTTATAAACAAAATCAGATCCATTTAGCCTCATAAAAATTTTATAGCATAATTTTTATCCTATCGAACCTACCTGGCAGGTAACCTGATGAAACTCCAAAAATTTTCTTTTTTCTTTTTCATTTTACTGCCCCCGTTGATTATTTCAGGATTGGCTGTATTGTTCGTTTTCATTCCCCTACCAGCACCCCTGCCAGGACCTGCAAGCCAGGCGCGAAACATGCCAGCTGCGATCCTGACCGGGGTATTGGGATTGATCTGGGTAAGCACTTTAACCATTTTTGTGATCAATTCATTTCGTTCATCCGGAAGGATCCTGGATCCCATCCTGAAAACCAAAGGGTTTAAGGCTGGAAATTTTCAGATTTTTGGTAGGCAATATCATGGTAATTTAGAAGGAAGGATGATGGATATTCAGTTCATCCCGGGTCGGATTTTGTATAATAATCTATTGAATATTTACATACAAACGAAAAATAATCAATTGATGGCAATTGGTAACAACAAGCCTCAGTTAGATTGTGTTGATTGTGAATTGGTAGAACCATCTTTATTAGACTCGGGTAAATATAAAGTTTATGCAAAAGATGTGAAGTGGGCACAAAAATTTCTAAGAGAACCATCCAATTCCGCGTTAATCGAGCGTTTGATGGACCTATCAGATGGATGGGGAACAAATGAAATATATTTTCAACCAGGAAGGATCTGGTTTCATACCCGTCCAAATTTGAACGTTAATCATGCCAACCTGGAACCTTGGCTGCAAGCTTTATTGGAACTCGCCAGCGTCACTGAGAATATGAATTGATCTGATCAAGGAGTTGCATGAATTCTTCGGGGGGTTTCCTGCTCAATATCTCTTTACGGGTTTCACGGTCCAGACCATGCCTCAGCAGATATTGGACCGCATGCTTGCGAAACAAGCGCTGACCATCTTCCGGACCATAAAACTCCATATTATGCTCGAGATGGGTGCGAACAACCTGACGGATCTGTTCATATGCAACCTGTTCACGATCAAGACCGGAAAAGATCCAGGGGTTGGCGATCGCACCACGCCCGATCATAACCGCCTGACAACCGGTTAGACTTTTCATCCGCTTAATATCAGCCACCAGCCTTATATTGCCATTTCCGATGACCGGTATTCTTACAGCTGCGCATACTTCTGCAATCGCATCCAGGTCAACCTGCCCGGCCAAACCCTGCTGCTTGGTTCGGGCGTGGACTGCTATGAGAGACCCTCCATTTTCTTCAATGATACGGGCGATCAGGACATGATTACGGCAACCATCCCAGCCCAGACGGATCTTGCCAGTGACAGGGATATCCAATAATTTGCTCAATTTATTGAAAATGCGGGCAACCTTCAGGGGGGTTCGCATCAAGCCCACACCAGCGCCATGATTGGTCACCGTTCGAGCGGGGCACCCCATATTGATATCGATAATATCCGGTTCCAATGGGCGAATTTTGAGGGCAGCCTTTACGATCTGATCGGGATCATCACCATAGATCTGAAAAACGACCGGTCGTTCCATCTGTGTATATTTTAATTTTGCGATCGGACAACGGGACCTTCGCAGGATCACTTCCACCTTGACAAACTCGGTGTAACTCATGGCTGAACCCAACTCCCGGCACAATGAGCGAAAAGGCCAATCTGAAAATCCATCCATGGGTGCCAGGATGGCATCTCCAAAAACAGGGATATTGCCCACTTGAAATGTGGGAGATGTTTTAGAAATGATCTGCGGTACAGTTTCAAGCATAAGTTGATTATATCAATAGATATCCACCTTAATTGGTCATATTTGAAAGAGAACTTACCTTTTTAATGGCATGATACAGTTTTGAAATTCTGCTCTATAATCTACATTGGAATTTGAATCAGTTTTCATAAATTTTATTGAATTTCAACCTTTGGATAAATGGCAGACAGACTATCATTATTAGAGACATCTTGCTTGCCCGCGATCCAACCTGCAAAATAATCTAAACAAATAATTTCAGTTCATTTTTTCGTGGAGGTGATATGCCAACATCGAGCCCAAAAAGCTTGAACTGTCCCACCTGCGGCGCTCCCCTGGATATCGATGGCAAAAATCCGGTTGTCCATTGCAAATTCTGCCAGAACGTTATCCTAATTGATGCCCTCAAACCGGGAGACAAACCTGAGGCTGCTCCAGAAAATGCGCGAGGTATCCCTGCTGAGATCCTGGCCCAATTAAAAAGCGAGAACCTGGTTGAAGCGACAAGGTTATACCGCGAAATTTATGACGTCAGCCAGATCCGGGCTCGTTATGCCATTGAACAGATCTTAAATGGAAATCTAATTTCCCCGGAAGCTGGATTTCCGGTTAAATCAATATCCACCATAGGGGAAGTAACACCTGCACAAAAAACGGGAATGGTCACATTTTTTGGAGGAGTCAGCCTGCTTGGGTGTGTGCTACCAGTTTTAATTGCCCTGGGCGTGGGAGGTGTGATCGCAATTGCATTGATGCAACCCGGAGGTCCTATCAACCCAAAACTGAACCCGTTTGGACCCTCATTACTCATACCATCTGAACAGGATGGGAACCCGGATGTGGTGACTCAATTCTATAACGTGAATGATGAAAACAGGTTGCTGGGAAGAGTCAGTACTTTAACTGGAAAATTATTATGGAAGAGCGAACCTCTGCCTAAAGACCAATCAGTCGATTTCCTGTTAACCGATAACAAAAATATTTATTATGTTAACGACAGTTTTCTGAATGCCCTTAATTTTCAAGATGGAACCCAGATATGGCAGATTGAATTGCCTGACAACCTCGAGTATGGCGACGAGAGCCTGGTAGTTGCGGAGGACCGGATCATTGCCATGACACAAAATCGAACATTGCAAGCTTATAACTCATTGACCGGAGAACTGGTTTGGAGTCGATCCCTGAATGGGAATGACCGAAATATCCGCAAAATGGGCAGTCAGGTTGTCATACTGGATACCTTCAGCGATGGATCACCATACAGTCTGGTCTTCATTGCACCTGGCGATGGGCACGAAACTCTTATACTAACCCCGGTTTGCCAGGCTGAAAATTCATTTGAAGACGATCTCGATCTCAATTCAGGTATAGTATTTGATGAGTATGAAAAATCTTTATACCTGATCTATGGATTCTTTGATGGTTGTGTGCAAAGATATAACCTGTTAAATGGACAAATGATCTGGCAATATTCCCAAGACGATGCTTTCAATTTCTCGATGGATGACTTTCAACCGATTCTAACCGATTCACAATTGATCTTTACCTTTGATCACAGCCTGTATATGATCAACAAGAAAAGCGGTATTCTCGACTCCTACCTTGAAGAACCGAATCACGAACTGGTTCCATTGACTTTAACGGGAAATAACCTGGTGATTCGAACAAGGCGAACTCTTGGTACAGAGCGGTTCGAACTATGGGGATTTAATATCTCAAGTGGTGCAAGATCATGGGAGATGATAACGGAAAACTCCAGCCCATTGGATCCACCAGATGAATACCAAAGTCTGCTGGATATTGACGATTTCGCCTGGACCTGGCATGAAACTCAAGATGGATTAATGGTACTTGAATTCCAGGCTGAACCCAACCAATTAGTTATAAAAACAATCAATTTAACTGATGGAAGCACTATTACCGAAAAGACCCTCCCATTAAAAAGCGTCAGCGGAGATTTCTATTCCACTCCCGAGATCATCGGATGGCAGGGAAATCTTCTTTATTTCACAATGGAATCAAGACTATATGTATTGGATGTGAGCACGGGTGAAATCGTGATGAAATTTTGATAGAAAGAACAAACCCTCCTGCCATATGTTCACCAGGAGGGTTTGTTCTTTAATCCGGTGCTCGGACCAAAGGTATCATTTCTTGAGTTTATCGATAAATTGTTTACGAAATTTGGCTACTTTTGGTGCGATCACAATCCCGCAATAAGGCTGGTTGGAATTGTTTGCAAAATAATTCTGGTGATACATCTCAGCCTTATAAAACTTCTTAAAAGGTACCACCTGGGTCACGATCGGATCATCCCAAATTTGTTGTTGTTCCAGAAATGCAATTGTCTTTCGGGCGATATTTTCCTGTTCCGGAGAGTGATAGAAAATCGACGATCGATATTGCGTCCCTTCATCAGCGCCCTGACGGTTTAATGTTGTTGGATTGTGGATCGAAAAAAACACATTCAAGAGGTCTTCATATGGGATCTGGTGTGAATCAAAAGTGACTTGGACAACCTCAGCATGACCGGTATCCTGCTCACAGACCTGCCTGTAAGTGGGATCAATTAGGGTTCCACCCGAAAAACCAGACTCGACCTTGTGGACTCCCTTTAATTCAATATAAACCGCCTCGAGACACCAGAAACAACCACCAGCAAGCGTTGCAATTTGGGTTCCTGAATTCATTTTATTTCTCCTTTTAAACAAAAAACCTATCATAGATCACCATCAAGAAGGTCCCGGTAATTGTACCGGGACCACTTGAATTCGACCTGACAAAGAGCCGGTTATATTTCTTCGACCATAAGTTCAGGTTCCGGTTTCTTTTCCTGTTTCTTAAGAGTGATCTCTTCGTTATCCACTACTAAAAGGATGGCATCACCTTCCATAAATTCGCCAGAAAGCAAGGCATCTGAAAGTTTATCTTCTACCAATTGCTGGATGACCCGGCGCAGAGGTCGTGCCCCCATATCAGGATCAAAGCCCTGGGCAGCCATCAGGTCAAGCGCTTCATCAGTAGCGGCAATTGTGACATCATGCTCAACCAAACGTTGGCTGACTTTGTCCAGCTCGAGATTGATGATCTGGCGGATATCATCCTTGTTGAGTGAGCGAAAGACGATGACGGAATCCACGCGATTGATAAATTCAGGTCGGAAAACCCGCTTTAGAGAGACCGTTAATTTTTTGCGCATCTCATCATAAGATACTTTCTCTTCTGTTTTCTCATCACGGGTAAGCTGGAACCCCAACGATGTCTGACGTTTAATATCTTCAGCACCCACATTGGAAGTCATAACAATGATCGCATTTCGGAAGTCCACCTTGCGGCCGCGGGCATCTGATAGGTGACCCTCTTCCATGATCTGTAGCAACATATTATGGACTTCAGGATGAGCTTTCTCGACCTCATCAAAGACGACAATTGAATAAGGCCGTCGGCGCAAGGCTTCAGTTAATTGTCCTGCATCTTCGTAACCAACATAACCAGGAGGGGACCCGACCAACCGGCTGCCGGTATGGCGTTCCATAAACTCAGACATATCCAACTGGATCAGAGATTCTTCGCTGCCAAACATGAACTTGGCGAGCGCCTTGGTTAATTCTGTTTTTCCAACACCTGTTGGACCCAGGAAGATAAACGATCCAATAGGACGACGCGGGTCTTTGAGACCGGCACGGGCCCGGCGGACAGCCTTGGAAATGGATTGGATGGCATCTTCCTGACCAATGATGTGTTTCTTAAGTTCGCTTTCCATCTCCAGCAAGCGCTGGGATTCTTCCTGGGCGATCTGCATGACAGGGACGCCAGTCCACATGGAAACCAATTCAGCAATATCATTTGGTCCCACGACAGGACAGTTGGCACGATCCCAGCCTGTACGCATCAGGTTGATCTGCTCGGTAATTGCAGTCTCGCGATCTGATAATGTCTTAAACTCCTCAGCTTGACCATCCTCCTGGGCAAGAGACCGATTGGAACGAACTACTTTCAATTGCTGGTATAGATCCTTGGCTGTGACAGCTGCATCGGACTTATACATGCGTACGCGTGAGGATGTCTCATCGATAAGATCGATAGCCTTGTCCGGGAGGAACCGCTCGGTTACATAGCGCGAGGACAAGTGCGCAGCAGCTTCCAGGGCTTCATCTGAAATAACCAGGTGATGGTGGTCTTCATACATTTTGCGGATTCCGCGCAGGATATCAATTGTTTCTTCCACACTGGGTTCATCAACAATGACCGGCTGGAAGCGACGTTCCAAAGCAGCATCGGATTCAATATTTTTGCGGTATTCATCCAGGGTAGTCGCGCCAATAACTTGCAGCTCACCCCGGGAAAGGGCAGGTTTTAGGATGTTGGCTGCATCAACAGAAGAACCTGCTGAACCGGCTCCCACCAACATATGGACTTCATCAATAAAGAGAATCGAACCGGATTGCTTCAACTCGTCAATGACCCGCTTTAATCGTTCCTCAAATTGACCACGATACATGGTGCCCGCAACCAACGAGCCAACATCCAAACGAAGGACCCGTTTTTCCATAAGAGGTGCAGGAACGTCACCATCAATGATGCGCTGTGCAAGACCTTCCACGATGGCAGTCTTGCCAACGCCAGGCTCACCTATCAAAGCGGGGTTGTTCTTTGTGCGACGCGCCAGGATCTGGATGACACGCTCAATTTCCATCTGGCGACCGATGACCGGGTCAAGCTTTTCCTGTTCAGCCAGGGTGGTCAGATCGACAGCCAACTGGTCGACAAGAGGTGTTTTGGGGTCATTCTTAGCAGGTTGTTTGGGAGAACCTTCGGGGACTGCGTTGGTGGTACCCTCATGCAAGATCCGGCGAGTCTGACGCCTTATCTGATCCGGGGTGACACCAAGTTTATTTAATACCTCCAGGGCGGCGCCATCCGTTCGAACCAAGCCAAGCAGGAGATGTTCTGTTCCTATGTATTGATGGCTCAAACGTTGAGCTTCTTCAACAGCATACCCCAGAACCTTTTGAGTATCAGGCCCAAGTTCAATCTTTCCAGCCGTATTTTCTCCATCTGTTGAAACACGTGAAACCATCTCGCGCACACGGTTGGATTCAAGACCCAGCTCTCTCAATACGCGTCCAGCCACTCCCCCATCTTCTTCCAATAATCCAAGCAGCAGATGCTCGGTTCCGATATAATTCTGGTGCGTCTTTTCTGCTTCCTGATGCGCCAGGCTTAAGACCCGGCGAGCCCGTTGGGTAAATTTTTCCGTGCCTGCCATAATATTTCTCCTACAGTATTTCAATCAAAACTTTCGACCCATTACCACCGGTGGCTCGAAATCCCTTACGGATTCATCTTCAATAATGAACCATTCGGCCAGAGATGAGATTGTAAATATCAGATAAAATCTATCTAGTTTGATTCTACCAAAAAGCAATCCATTTTTCATATGAGAAAGATTAGAGTTTAAAAAAAAGCTTGCCTCATGTGAAGCAATATTTCAGCAAACATGGATCAAACATCCTTATTGAGAACAGAGATCACCCATTATAGCGACCTCTGCTTTTTTCTCTGTCTGCTGACTATCTATCCTGGATAATGTTTATTTATTCCATGATCGCTGGTCTTGGTGATGTCGCGAAGAAGCTGGGTGACCGACAACCTTGACACCTCGAGATGCAAGCACCTGGCGCGGAGGGCGCTGACTGACCACTTGCCTGGCAGGTGCATCAATTGTATAGTCATAATCTTCCATAGTCACCCTGGGCAGTTTTTGACCCATGATTTTTTCAAGCTCACGCACCATTTCATGATCTTCGGGAGTAATCAGGGTAAAGGCGTCGCCTGACCGTTCCATGCGCCCGGTTCTACCTATCCGATGGATATATGCATCGGCGGTGTCAGGGATATCATAATTTATGACATGCGTAATAGTTTCAATATCGAGGCCACGTGCAGCGATATCGGTAGCCACCATGATCTGATAAAGACCCCGTCTAAAACCGTTGAGGGCTTCCTGGCGTTGACCCTGCGATCGATTGCCATGCAGACTGGTCACGCGGTAACCAGCATTTTGGATTTGTTTGGCAAGTTTTTGAGCACGGTGTTTGGTCCGTGTGAAGATCAGCACTGAATTGGTATCGGTCTTTTTTAACAAATTCAATAACAAACCTGATTTCAAGTGCTGAGGAACCGGGTAGAGCACATGAGAAACGGTATGGGCAGGTTTACTGAGACCAACCGAAATCCGTTTTGGGTTACGAAGAGATTGTGCTGCCAGATGTTCGATCTCTTTTGGGAAGGTGGCTGAGAAAAGCATGGTTTGGCGCCTGGATGGAATGTGTGAGATGATGCGCTTAACATCCGGAAGGAAACCCATATCGAACATGCGATCTGCCTCGTCAAGAACCAGGAATTCAACAAAATCAAGTCTGGCATGACCCTGAGAGATCAAATCCAATAGGCGACCAGGGCAGGCAAC
>Ga0172369_10006288_pt1 | contig 14192 bp, 11 predicted proteins | sample LakKiv25m_FD_114539 | JGI IMG/M metagenome (GOLD analysis project Ga0172369, IMG submission 114539) | Freshwater microbial communities from Kabuno Bay, South-Kivu, Congo - kab_022012_11.25m | ecosystem: Environmental > Aquatic > Freshwater > Lake | place: Democratic Republic of the Congo...
ATCCGGCTGGGAAGCTGGGTCCTTGCCTTCAATGCCTCTTCCGGATAGTCGGCATATTGAATGGAGGTCCCCTTCTTCTTTTCCTCATCCAGAACGTTCTGCCAGATCTCTTCTCTGGCCTCTTTTTCCTTCTGGGTCCAGGAATTGGTCGCGCCAAAGCAATACCACTCAGGAGCGGCATCCGGTTTGGGCCGGTACGGATAGGGAATGGGCACCTGCGAGAGCCACCAGGATACCCCGGTGAGATCATCGCAGATTTCATAATTTCCCAGATTCACCATGTAGGATGTCATGTCCTCCATATTGTGCGTAGATACGGTAAACACCTTGAGAATCGGGGGGATCGGATGGACCCTGACGCCCATTTTTGTCACGACGCCGCTGGTCCCCAACCATCCCTTGAAAAGACCATCCAATTGCGGCATGGGAAGCACGCTGTGCCACGAATCCTCACGTATGGCGCACGATCCGACACGGACCAGCTCTCCGGTAGGAAGGACGACCTCCATGCTGGTGATCTCCTCGCTGTTGAGCCCGTACCTGCCGCTTAGGCCCCCGATGCCATGGCACAACGCATTGGATGAAACGGAGGCCGACGGAGGTCCCACCGGCCAGCTCCATCTCAGGTTGTGCTTGTACAGCTCCATGGCCAGTTGCGCATGGGATACGCCCGGTTCGATAATGGCATAATGGGACTCCGCATCGATCCGAATGATCTTGTTCATCCGCTTCAGATCCAGCAGGATTCCGCCCTGTTCGGGGATGCAGAGACCCCCGATATTGGAACCGGCAGTATAGGGAACCACGGGAATCTTATCCCTGTTGGCCAGTTTCAGGATATTCTGAACCTGCTCCACGGTCGTGGCCATGACCACGTAGTCGGGGAGTTTGGGGGTTACAAAGGACAGGTCGTAGGAATAGGCATAGCGGATATGTTTGGCCGCGGTGGCATTGTCCTTTCCCACAATCGAAACCAACTCATCTAAGATCATGTCTTCTCTCTTGGCAAGCATTGGTAGCCTCCTTACTCGTTTACGATGATGTAAACGACTTCAGCTTTTCCAGGCGGTCGTTACGCTTCTTCATGACTATCTTGAAGTTCCTCGGGACATCGGCCAACAGCGAACCGGATTGCTCCGCACCCAATGCGTAACACGCCAGGATCTTTCCCTCGATGGCCAGGGCCTTTGCTGCGGCATCGGAGAGCTTTGCAGTGTCCGGCAAGTCCGTATCGAAGGCATAGTCATCGGCTTCTAAATTAAAGGCGTAACACCCTTCGATCGCATCCGTGATCACCGACTGGTAGGCCATTTGAATCTGTTTATTGGTCTTCCTGTTTTCTTTGGCAAAGATAAGAAACTCCTCCCTTTTTTCAGGAAACCTCTCGGCCAGCTTTTCATAGAATAGGGCCGCCTTTTCCTCGAGTTCCCGAATAAAGCTCAACGTCTCAGACGCGGTACGTAAATTCATATTCCTTCCCCTTTCCTATAACCACCGGTGGATACAGACCTTGCTCTCGGTAAAGAAACGGATCGCTTCCTTGCCCTGGGTGTGCAGTATGCCCAAGAAAGAACCGGCCATCCCGCTGAACGGGAAGAATGCCATAGGCGCAACAATACCGATGTTGATGCCGATGTTCCCACTGATGCAATCATACTGGAATTGACGGGCAGACTTGCCGTTTGAGGTAAATATGGCATGCCCATTGTGGTAGGGGGATTCGTTGCAGATCTCTATCGCCTCATCGAGGGTCTTGACCCTGATAATCCCCATGGTGGGGCCAAAGATCTCTTCCCGGACGATCCTCATCTCCCGCGATACTTTCTCCATAATGGTCGGTCCTAAGAAGCAGGTGTCCGGATAATTGCCGACGATCTCTTTCGCCTTTCGGCCGTCCAGTTTCAGGGTCGCCCCTTCTTTCATGCCGATTTCAATGTAGTTCAGTATCCGTTCTTTTTTCTGTTTGTCCCGTACAGGACCCATCTGCACAGACTCATCGAGGCCATAACCGACCCTGATATTCCTGGCCCTGTCCGTGACCTTTTCCACAAAATCTTTATAAAAGGCGTCGTCATCGCCTACAATGACCAGGGTCTGACCGGCCAGACACCGTTGGCCGGCGTTCCCGAAGAAGGATGTCATCAGGCCCGGGATGGTTGCCTCCACATTGCAGTCGGGCATGATGACGAGGATATTGGCGGCCCCGCCCTGGGCAATGCATCGTTTGCCGCTCTTGCCGCAGCCCGGATAGATGACGTCACGCATGACCGGCGTGGAACCTACAAATGTGATCCCCTGAATGTTGGGATGCTCCAGCATGCCGCCAACCACGGTCCTCCCACCATGGACCATATTCCAGACCCCTGGAGGGAAGCCTGCCTCTTCTGCGAGTTCCGTGATCTTTGTCTGGCTGAAGGGAACTTCACTGGATGGTTTGATGACCACCGTATTCCCTGTAGCCACCGCGTATGGGGCTGACCAGAGGGGGATCATAAAGGGGAAATTGAACGGGCCGATAACTCCGAAAACGCCCAAAGGCTGCCGAATAAGGTATTCGTCGATCCCGCTTGCGATATCCTCCAGGCAGTCGCCCATCATGAGGGTCGGGATACCGCAGGACACCTCCACATTTTCGATGCCCCGCCTGGTTTCACCCCTGGATTCATCGATGCATTTACCGTGTTCCTGCGTCTGGACCCTGCTGAGCTCTTCAAAGTTCTCCTCAAGCAATTCTCGGAATCTGAAGAGGTACCGGCAACGGGTCACCGGCGGGGTCCTTCTCCAATCATGAAACGCCTCCTGCGCGGCCTGAACAGCGCTGTCAATCTCCTCCTTGGTTGAGATGCCGACCTTTCCGATGGTCTTATAGGTTGCCGGATTGACCACGTCGATGATCTCGCCTTTTGACTCAACCCATTCTCCATTGATGTAGTTTTTGGCCATGGGTACGCCTTTTATGGGTTCATCCAATACCGCCATAGCAAATACCTCCTTAAATTGAATTTGGTTTAGATGGATCTCATATGAAACTTGGATTACGTTAACTCGTTCAGTCGCTGTTGAGAAACCTGTGGGAGCGGCTTTTAGCCGCGAGGCATCAGGATATCGCGGCTAAAAGCCGCTCCCACAATATCCTGGTGCAGGGTCACACGTTTGTGCCGGATCAGACTGGCTCCCGGCCAGCGGTCCCGCCCCTGAAGATGATGGATAAGTAAACCACATGAGAATGCGGCGTATTCAAAACCGGACCGGTGTTTCATGCCGGCTGTGGCAACCCTTCACGCGCTCTTGGGGCCTCCCGGCTGCAAGCGGGATTCAAGAAGCCGATGGGGGCCGATCCAAAACATCATTTTCATCTTCTTTAACAACCAGATATAGCTCGCTGGTCCCGACGCGTCTGACAATAATCCCGGATTCCTGGAGCAGCGGATCATCTTTCACCACCACACGCGCCCCCGGGTTTACTTCTAAATGCGTATTAATCGGCGATCGACTCGCTGTCAGCTCCGAGGGTTCAAAAGGGAGCGCACCTGTAAACCCGCATATGTATCTCCCTACCCCCACCACATCATTGGCCATGGCTGTTTTCGCTGCCAGACCGTCTTGCTGGATCAGACACTCCAGGATAATGTTGTGCGCATCCCGTACATGACCATAGAACTCAGGGGGGAGCCCAATCTTTTTTTTCATTGACTTGAGAAGGTTATCAATCATATCGATGGTCAGTGTCAGAATGGTGTTTTCGGTCATACGGGCCAAGTAACGGTGGAAACTGATCTCCTTGGAGACCTCCGTGTCTCCGGGTGTGATGCCGGCGCCGATCACCTGTTCCAGTTTCTCGATATCCTTGTCCGTCCTCTTGGCCGCGGCCACTTGCGCCACGGACGGTTCAATGAGATACCGGAGCATAGTGATCTCTTTGACGGATACGGTCTGAAAATGGAGAAAGTTGACAATGGCATGGAGGGTGGTTCTCATGTCCACCTCTGCCACAAAGGCCCCTCCGGCAATCCCTTTTCGAATCTCCAGCAGTCCGATGACCTCGAGGACCCGAAGGGCCTCACGCATAGTCGCCTTGCTGACCCCGAACTGCTCGATCAACTCCTTCTCAGAGGCCAGCCTGTCTCCAGGTTTGAGCCTGCCGGAAAGGATGGCGTCCCGAATCTGAGCGATGATATTATCCGAAACCTTTTCTGATTTGTTTGCGTTATTAAACATGGATGGCGGTATGGACCTCAAAACAGATTCATTTTATATGCTCATGACAGGCTGCCTGTCGGCCCCACGGATGAAAATAGTCGTGCGTGAGTGGCATGCTCGCCACGAAGGTCAAGGCTGCAAGCCTCTTCACAAGAAAAGATGAAGTCCTTGCCCCTATTCGCGTTCGTTGGCGTTCATTCGCGGTTGGGGTGTATTTTTATGGTAAAGTTTCGTGTAGAATTACAGAATGAAACATAGCCTGTCAAGAAAAATATTATAACCTTTAAATCTTTTTTGAATCACCGATAACCGGATTAACGGCTACCGAATTAATACCATATTTTGACTACTTTGTAATAATTTAAAAATATCTAAATAGATTGAACTGCCTAAATCTAAAAATACATTTCCGGAATGAAGAGAAAAACAGGGGCCGTACCTCAGCATGGAGCCAAATAAATATTATAAAGGTTATAATTTTTGTTTGACTTTTCCCCTGAGCTTTTCTATAAAATCGATGGGTTTTTATTGGGTCAGCAGATATGTTGAGCTTAATATCCTAATATTTCATCCAATTTGATGGCATCGATTATTCTATCTAAGCGTAAAGGCAAACGGGTTTCGGGCATATTTATAAAACAAGGAGATTTGCAATGGGACTGAAAATCGACGTGTTAACATGTACGGCATGTATGGCCTGCGAATTGGCCTGCGGTTACCACCGGGACGATGCCTTTGCCCTCTTGTCATCGTGCATCATGCCCTACCGTGCCAAGGAAAAGAAAAATTATGTGGGCCTCATTCTGAAAGAGGAGGACAGTTTGGTGGCCGCGCGGCCCGAAGGTCTTGAGATCAACCGAATCGGAGAAGAACAGGACCCGGGAAAAGAGGCGGATGCCTCAGCCAAGCCGATGTTGCTCAGGGAAGCCTGCGACCTGTGTGAAGACGTAGACGACGGCCCCTTATGCATTAAGTTCTGTCCGGTCAATGCCATTTCCATGGAGTAGCCGACAGTACCTGCGGATTTCAACATATTTTAAGGAGATAATCATATGGAATACCTGGCATCGAATAAGATCGCTATCATAGACCTTGCGACGCGCGACATCATCGAAGAGGAGCTGGAAGACGATTTGGTGTTGGAGAAGATCGGAGGGGTTGGGATCACCAAGTCCCTTTACGATCGATTTGCGGATGAAAATCCCATAGTGTTGGGGACAGGCCTGCTGACAGGAAGCCTGGTTCCCGGCTCAGCCCTAAGTGTGATCACCGCAAAGAGCCCTTCGACAGGTCGGGTTTCCCATGTGCCTTTAACCCTGGATGCCGGCATGGAATTGAAATACTCGGGCTTCGATTATATGGTCATTAAGGGAGCGGCTGATAAGCCGGTCTATTTATGGGTCCACGACGGCATCGCAGACCTGAACGACGCAGAGGATCTGTGGGGCAAGGATGTCTGGGCCGCAACGGATCGCATTCGGGACCTCATGGGCGACGATCTGATACAGGTCCTCGGAATCGGAGAGGCGGGAGAAAAGGGTTCCGATCTGGCCCAGATCTCCATCAACTACTGGCAAAGCGGTGACCGAATGGGGTTCGGGAGCCTGTTTGGAAAGAAGCGGCTCAAACTGATCGCCATACGGGGGATGGGGCTTCTCGAAATCGCCGAGCCGGAGGAATTCGTTGAGCATTGCGCAGGACTTCTCTCCGCCCTCAAATCAGGGAAGACCTCTGGAATGAAAGGGATTGCCACGATGGCCGCCGCCATGGGAGAAGCGGACATCGAAGGGTGGCTTAAGCCGTTGACCCACAAGCACATGGCCTGTTTCAACACCCCCGTGCCGACGAACACCTTCGTGTTTCTGGATGAAGACCCCGCACTGCTGAAAGAGACATCTGTCGCGGAGCCGGGATTCCTCCTGACCGATATCTCTCCCCTTCTCACGCTGAAAAGACTGGGGCTCACAGCGGCCGATACCTGCCGCATCCTCAAGGCATGTGCAAAGTATGGCATGGATGGCGCTGCCGTTGCGGAACTGAGCGAAAAGACCGGTCTGAAGGACCCGGAAGCGATCAAAGGCTCCCTGCCCAACCTCAAAGGTCCGGTTTCGAGTTCAGGCAACGCCGTGTTCAGCCCTTGGGCGGCGGTCGGAAACCAGGAACCGAAGACATGGATGCGACGTGAGGCGGTAGCCTATATCTTCGGCCTCCATCCCATATTTGCGCTCATGGCCCCGGAATTAACCGAGGAAAAACTCCTTGAGATCTCAAGCCTTGGCACGGAACTGGAATTGACATCAGAGACGCTGGACGAGGTGATTGCTGATATCACCGGGTAATAGGGGCGTGTTGGCATCCTGTGCGGTGAGCGTCATGAACAACAATGAACCCTGCAAGGTACGTGAAGGCAGACGGTATCCTCGAATCGGCATCTATACCGGTCAAGGCGCCTCCCATTCCTGGCTCTGGTTTGTAGAGGTATTTGACCGGATCGGTTTTTTTGATATCGCCTTCCTGACCGAAACCCATATCAGAGGACAAGGCCTGGACCGATGCGATGTCCTGGCCATGTCCGGGGGAGACACCTTTGCCATCGCAAAAGCCCTGGGACCGGAAGGGGCCGATAGCCTGACGCGCTTTATCACCCATGGCGGGCTCTATATCGGGTCCTGCGCAGGGGCCTATCTCCCCCTTCACTCCTCCAAGGAACACCTCAACCTGTTTAATTTTGTTCCTGCAAAGATTGCCAATCTGACGCGAACCCTGCCCGAGCCCCAACGCCTGCGGGAGAAATTCTGCACGGCCTACGGCTGCTCCTTTATCTTTCATCCGGTAAGGGAGGCGGTCCGGGTCGGGACCAATGGATTTCCACCTTTTAAACAGGCGCCTTCGCTGAACGCCCCCCTTTACGGCGGCCCACCCATGATCGCCGGAGACTCGGCCCAGGTGCTGGCTGTCTACAGCGGCTTTACAGAGAAGACGGTGTTTCTGGTGGACGAACAGCTTGCCGCCGATACGGTGTTAGGGAAGGCCGCCGTCATCCGTCAGAAGATGGGCAGAGGGCATCTCCATCTGTACGGGCCCCATTTTGAACATCCCCGCTTTACGATGGCCAATCAGCTCCTGGCAGATGCCATGCTCTGGGACCTCCGCCGTGACCCGGTCCAGGTCGGTGACAACACCTCCGATCCAGTGCTGTTGTCCGGGGAGGACTGCCGGAACCTGTTAAGAGACATCAAGAGGGAGATGAGCAATTCACGCGTGGTTGCCGTGGGCCTCGAAACCCTGCCGGTTCAGTGGAAGATCGGGAATAAGGTCTACGAGACCGCCAAGATCAGAGAATTTATTGAGCCGGTCTGGCAGAGGATAAGGCGCCTCGAAAAGCTGAACCAACTGATCCTGCTCCCGGGGCAAGCCAGCCGATTGTTGCAGGCTGCCTCGAAGACAACACGCCTTTTGCGGAAGATTAAAGGAGACACGAACAGGGGAGTCGACACGCTTCCTGCGGCAAGAAACACGTTTGAGGCATTAAATCTCCTGTCCACCCTTTTCCTGGACATCTATTTCAGAACAAGGCTGAATTCGTTCCCTCAGACGCACCCATAATTTGATGCAAGACGGCAGGAGAAAATGTCGAGGCATTTTTCCCAAATGAAAAGGCACAACCCCATGAACATAAAGCGCCTTATGCTCATCTGCGCGCTCCTCCTATGCATCCCCTTCATGGCCTCAACCCGGGCAGGCGCAGTTCCAACAGCGACGCCTTCCGATGCATCAGGATGGTTCGTAGACCTGAACCGCTTTTCAGAATCGGCACATCGGAACTTCACGTGTGAGGTCTGTCACGGGGATATGCGCGTTCAGGGCCAGCCACATCCGGATACTCGAGACACAGCCCGCCTGAAGCGTGAAGCCACCCGTATCTATGACTATCGTCGCTGTGGGACCTGCCACCGGGAATCGTATGAAAGATACCTCCGCGGGTCCCATGCCAAGGCCCTTATAGAAGAGAAAACAGCGACTGCTTCAAAAGTACTCGTTGCTGATAAGCTCAAGGCCCCCACCTGCGGGGAGTGCCATTCCGCTCACTACAGCAGGTCGCATCTTTACAGGGCAGCGACGGGACAAGAGATGACAGCGGCATGCGGCGCCTGCCATCCGGCACAGAAGGCCACCTACTTGGAGAATTATCACGGCAAGGTCGCCGTCCATCTGCGTGACGAGGCATCCGCCTACTGCACGGATTGCCACGGGGCCCATGACTGTGTTTCCCTGAAAGACAGGAAGGCGGCCCTTGCGGCCTGTCAGCGGTGTCATCCCGATGCCGGGGAACGATTCGCCCAGTTCGTGATCCACCCGACCACCGAAGGTCTGGCGCAAGACAATAAGGAAAAGCAGAAACACGTGGCCATCATCAAGCTGGTCACCGTAATCATGACGATCATCGTCATCCTGGTGGTGGGCTTTTTCTACGGTCACAGCTTCCTGTGGCTTCTGAGGGAGCTGCATGAGAAGTTGAGGAAACATTGAGTATTAACTCTCTCGCAATACTATTGACATTTTCGTCATGCCGGACTCGATCCGGCATCCAGAAATCCCGCTGTAGTCCCGCTTTAGCGGGAGATTCCGGCTTCCGCCGGAATGACAGCGTGAGGACAATGATGAGACTGTTAATAAGTACCTAAAGTGCCTAATGTTGTGGGGGCACTGGTGAAGAGGTGTGTATGAGGATAGAAGAGAATCCCCAAGAAGCAGTTTTCATCCGGTTTTCCGTGCTCCAGCGGCTCCTCCATATCATTGTCATGGTCGGCTTTACAGGGCTTGCCCTCACCGGCTTTTCGCTCAAGTTCAGCGCCCAGTGGTGGGCCAGCGGCTTTGTCTGGCTGATCGGCGGGGCGGGGCATCTGGCCTACCTCCACCGCTTCTTCGCCGTCATCACCTATGCCTGTGTCATGGCCCATATCCTCTGGCTGATCTATTATAAACTGGTCCTCAAGCGAAGCCTCACCGGTCCGCAATCCCTCTTTCCGAGGGTCAAGGATGTCAAAGATCTCCTGGGGCACCTCCGATATTTTTTCGGTCGTGGTCGTCTACCTTCGTTCAACCGGTTTACCTACTGGGAGAAGTTTGACTATCTGGCGATCTTTCTGGGCATGAACACCATGGGCTTGACCGGACTTATCCTGTGGGCGCCGGAATTCTTCTCCAGTCTGATGCCCGGTTACTTTATCAATCTGGCCCAGGTCCTCCACCTCTATGAGGCCATTCTGGCAGTGGCCCTCAAATTTGTGGTTCACCTGATCTCGGCGCACCTTCGACCGGAGGTCTTTCCCATAGAAAAAAGTATCTTCACGGGAAGAACCAACAGAGAAAAGATCATGAGAGAACATCCTGGGGAGTGGGAAGATATCGTCACCACCTCAGAGAGCGCTGCACCCGGTTCAGGTTCTCAGACATCTTAAAAGGGGGATATCCAGGCCATTGACTAAGCGGATACTGTTCATACTGATAATTATGAGTGTTGCCCTGATCGTCCCTGAGGCGCGGGCGGACGATCCCGTGATGATGCCGCCTGTTCTGGACGGAAAGCAGCGGGACTGTCTGGATTGCCATCGGTATCCCAATGTCAACACCAATGAGGGGGCCTATGCCTCCCAGGCCCTTTGCATGGAGTGTCACGGACAGAAGGCGTGTGAGAAAACGGTGAATGGCCAGCCGGTCTCCCTTCGCGTCGACCTTGAATCCTTTGAAAAGACGCGGCACAGATATACGGCCTGCATCCAGTGCCACACCGACGTGGCCAGATGCCCCCACGACTCTGAATCCGGGGCCCGGTGCACCGGGTGCCACTCCGTGCACGGAGAGGAAGAGATTCATGACCCTCACCTGCGGGTGGACTGCCAGGCCTGTCATCGCACCTCCAGGTTTGTGTCTCTCGACAAGGAGAGCGGACAAATTCGGCTCTCTCATGTTGACGATCAGAATATCCCCATCTCCCTGGCCGATCATACCCTGCCGGATGTGGCCGATCCTGAATTCTGCAAACGATGTCACCGTACTGAAAACAAGGTGGGAGCGGCCGCCGCCGTCCTCCCCTCCAAGAGCTTTCTCTGCATCCTCTGCCACAGCGCCCCCCTGGCGATTGGACACCCCATCTTCTGGATCGCGTTCGTCATCTTTCTTTTTGGCGTGATTCTGACGCTCAACCTCTGGTTCAAGGGGAGCGTCCAGGGTGAAGAGACGTCGCTTCATCGAAAGGTCTCCCTGGCCTCCGAATCCGTGTGGCAGGTGATCTTCTCACGGCAGGTATTCACCCTGATCAAGGTGATCATACTCGATATTTTCCTGCAGCGAAGGATCCTTCAGGAGAGCGTGAAACGGTGGTCGATCCATTCCCTCATCTACCTGTCGATCTTGACGCGCCTGATGGTAGGCCTCCTCACCTATTTCGCATACCGCATCGGCCCGGACAGTTCCCTCACGCTGGCGCTCTTGAACAAGAACAACGGGTTTACCGCCCTTTTCTATGACCTGACAGGGCTCTTGATAGTCCTCGGCATTCTCTGGGCCATGATTCAACGGTTTATCCTCAAGCCGGTCCACGTGGCCAGGGAGAGCCAGGACAATCTGGCCATCGCCATGATCGGGGTCCTGATCCTCCTGGGGTTCCTGCTGGAGGCGGTAAGGATTGTGATGACCCAGATCCCGCAGTCCATGGCCGGCTTCTCCTTTATCGGTTATCCGCTTGCCAGGCTGATAGGTGTTCTCGGCCTTGACTGGAAGGTCGTCTATCCCTGGCTCTGGTATGCCCATGCAGGCGTGGGGGCCTTGCTCATTGCCTATCTCCCCTTTGGCAAGATGCGGCACGTCTTTAACACGCCCCTCACCCTGATGATGAATTACAGGATGAAATAGGAAAGGGGTTCAGGGGTTCAGGGTTCAGAGGTTGCTGTATTAGTTGGGATGTAACGGTTACCAAGAGGCTTTTAAAACGAACTGGACAGAATATGCCGGAAGAGAAGACAATTTCCATTGAAGACGCGACGGGTGACAAAGAGACCGTTTCGCAGCCCGCTGAGAAGGCCCCGCCAACGGTGGACGCAACGGATGCAAAGATATCCGGAGACGCGACCGTAGAAAAAATGGACGAGAAACCTGCCGAGGAGAAGAAGTCCGACACGGTCCCTGCGGAGGAGAAGGTCAGGGATATCCTCATCTCCAACCTGGATATGCGCCGGTTGATCGAGTTGGACGCCTGCACTCGGTGCGGGGAATGTCTCACATGGTGCCCGGTGTATGACCAGGACGAGAAGCCGGGGATCATTCCCCGGGCCAAGGTCACGGACTTCCTGAGGGTGATCCGATCGCAGAAAGGCCTGCTCGGAAGCATCATGCGGAATGAAAAGACCCCTGAGGCCGTTAAAAGACTGCTGGCCTTCTTTTTTCGCTATAAGGACATCACAAAGTGCGAGTTTGAGGAGTTTGTCAAAAACCTGTATGAATGCTCCACCTGCGGCCAGTGTCACGTGGTATGCCCGGCCAACATTGACACCGTCAACCTCTGGGAGGATATTCGCCGCCTCATTGTCAAGGCCGATTACGGACCCCTGGACTCACAGAAGGCCCTGATCAAGAGTGTGAAATCGTATGACAACCCCTGGCAGCAGCCCCGTGCCGGCCGGGAAAAGTGGGCCAGGCGGGCCATGAAGGAGAACCTCATCAGGGACCTTCCCAGAGAAATCAAAAAGACAAAGGGAAAGGTCCTCCTCTTCCTGGGGTGCACGGCTGCCTACGACATCAATGTCAAACAGGTTGCCGTCAGCACCATCAATATCTTGGAGACTTTGGGCGTGGACTACGGCTGCCTCGGGAAAGACGAGAAATGCTGCGGGAGCGTCATGCTCCGAATGGGCGATCCGGAGTTTCAACGCCTGGCCCGTGAAAACATCCAGATGTTCAATGAACTGGGAATCGAAACCCTCATCAGTTCGTGCGCGGGGTGTTTCAAAACCATTAAGGAAGATTACCCCAAGGTGGCGAAGATGAATTTCGAGGTCCTGCATACGGTGGAATTCCTGCGGCGTCTCTATGAGAATAAGAAGCTGATCTTTAAGAACCCTGTGGAAAAACGGGTGACCTACCACGATCCCTGTCATCTGGGCCGGGCCTCCGGTGTTTTTGATGACCCCCGATTCATTATGGAGAAAATCCCTGGCCTCGAACTTATTGAGATGCCCAGAAACCGTGAGTATTCGAGATGCTGCGGGGCCGGAGGCGGCCTCAAATCAGGGTATCCCGACATCCAGAACAAAATGGCCCAGAGAAGGGTAAAGGAGGCGGAAGCGACCGGGGCAGAGGAACTGGTATCTGCCTGCCCCTTCTGCTTTCAGGGGCTTCAGGTGGGGATCAATACCTTGGAATCGCCCTTGGTCATGCGCGATATCAGCTTTCTGGTCGAGGCGTCTTTGCGGGATGATGCGCCGTTAATGGAAGAAAAGAAGGTCCGAAAGGTCAGGAAGTCCAGAGAGGTCCCGACCGAAGATTCTGATCCTGGAGGAGAATAGATCGGCGCCTACCAAAAATATGTCTACTGGCTTCAAGAAGCGGAATTCGCCTCCCTGAATTCACAGTTGAAGGCGAAAGGCATTTTCATGCATGAGGCCAAAAAGGCAGTCTGCGTTCCTTTGACCAGAAGCATCGAGATAGGGTTTGTGCTTAGGGACGGCTGGAGCAGGTACGCCCTTTGCAGACGCCAGCTCACCTGGTTCAACCCTGAGTGCCCCTACTATGGTCAGGTCCTCGTCATCAGCTCCAGCAGGATTGAGGAGATCAATACGGGCCCGACCGTCGTTATCCGCGAGTCCACATTCAAACGCCCCAACGTGCCGGACCGAACCGGGCAGTTGGGTCTGATTGACAGAGAAAGCTACAGGCAGGCCCGTCCCGAGGCATGGGAGGCCATCGACAGCGAAGACCCCGAGGTGCATGCGCGGTGGCTCAATATCATGGGGGTGAGGGGGGTCACGTATGAAGAGCTGTTCATCACCCACTGCGCCAACCACGCAAACTTTATTGAACCGGTCCATTTCATAAGGGAAGATAACCAGATCGTGCCCTATTCCATCGCCAAGACCACCCACATCTGCTCTGCCTGTCTCGAGTTTTTCAACATCATCGGTTCCCAGTTTCGAAAAAAACTGGTGGTTCCCTGTCCCGGCGCTGTTTTGTTTGCAGGCATGGCCCCTAACCGGTATTATGAGGTGGTTCAGCCCGGATAACCATTTTGATGTAACCTTTTCTTGTACCGCCACCTCCACGATCCAGGCGCCGGCGGGGATTTCGTGGAAGCTGAAAGGAGGACATGATGAAAATCGCATCGTTCCTGACCGTGGTCATGGCTTCGCTCTTCCTGGCAGGCCCTTCCCCGGGAGATTGCCAACAGAAACCGATACGCATCGGATATCTTCAGAGTGATATCCATCAACTGGCGTGTCTGGTGGCGCTGGAAAAGGGGTTTTACCGGAAAAACGGGGTCGAGGTGGAGGTGGCAGGCGTCTTCAAGGCCGGACCTGAAGAGATGAGCGCCTTTGCGGCCGGGGCCCTTGATATGGGCTATGTGGGAGAGGCGCCCGCCACCACGGCCGTGGCCAACAAGGCGGCAGAGGCGACGGTCCTGGCCCAGGTGAACACCGAGGGGTCAGCGATTGTGGTGGGGAAGGATTCGCACGCAAAGGACGTGCGCGATCTGGCCGGGAAGCGGGTGGCCATCCCCGGCTATTCCACGGTCCAGGATTTCCTGCTCAAGAAGGCCCTTACGAAATTCGGCGTCGATCCAAAGGGCGTGAACATCATCGTCCTGAAGCCCCCTGAGATGATCGGGGCGCTCAAGACAAGTCAGATTGATGCGTTTATCGCCTGGGAGCCTTACCCTGCCAAGGCCCAAACCATGGGCGTTGGGCGGGTCCTCCTGACGTCCCATGAGATCTGGGAAA
>Ga0172369_10006290_pt1 | contig 14191 bp, 15 predicted proteins | sample LakKiv25m_FD_114539 | JGI IMG/M metagenome (GOLD analysis project Ga0172369, IMG submission 114539) | Freshwater microbial communities from Kabuno Bay, South-Kivu, Congo - kab_022012_11.25m | ecosystem: Environmental > Aquatic > Freshwater > Lake | place: Democratic Republic of the Congo...
ATCGATCCAATCTTTTTGATAAGGAAAATTAAAACGATAAATACTCCAAATAATCAAAATTATCGCCCAATAATTAAGCATTCTTTGGTTCGTATCTCTTTTGGCCATCACTATAAGAATATAACTTCCTCAACGATAAATCAAGATGTTGTTAAACACCTTCAAGAAGGTTGGAGATGCTGATTCTCAGTTTCTTGCTGATTTTCCCGATTACCTTAAGTGAAGGATTGGCTTTACCCGCTTCCAAACGGGCCAAATAGGTTCTGTCGATATCGCTTATAAAAGCCAATCTTTCCTGGGAAAAACCTTTTCTTTTTCTTTCGGTTACGATTCTTTCCCCTACCCTTTTATAAAAGAAGTTCCCCTTCATAATGAAAAACACATTAATAAACGAAGAGGGGTTTGTCTATAGACAATAATCCACAAAAATAGGATTTTAGATTGTCTTGAAAGGATTTTTTTTGCTTTATATACCCAAAGCAATTATTCCAGGAAGTCTTTTAATTTCCGGGCGCGCGTCGGATGTTTTAGCTTGCGGATTGCTTTCGCTTCTATTTGCCTGATTCTTTCGCGGGTTACCTTAAATTCACGGCCGACTTCCTCTAACGTTTTTGGCTTGCCGTCGTCCAAGCCGAATCGCATTACCAGCACTTTCCTTTCGCGGGGACTTAGAGTTTCCAGAACTTTGCCTAAAGCGTCTTTTAAGAGTTCGCGCGAGACTTTATCATAGAGCGTCGGTTGGTTTTGATCGCTGACGAATTGCTCCAGAGTCGCTTCTTTGTCGTCGCCTACCGGAGTGGATAACGACTTTGGCTGCTGGGAAATTTTCATCAAGTTTTCGATTTCTTCAACGGACATCTGCATTTCTTTGGCAATTTCCTTGACCGTTGGCTCCCTGCCCAACTTTTGCGTCATCCGCCTCTGGGTTTTATAGAATTTATTGATGTGATCGACCATGTGAACCGGAATACGGATCGTTCTTGACTGATCGGCAATGGCGCGGGTGATTGCCTGCCTGATCCACCAGGTGGCATATGTCGAAAATTTATAGCCCCGCCGCCAATCGTATTTTTCGACACCGCGGATTAAACCTTTGTTGCCTTCCTGGATTAAATCCAGAAAAGAAAGGCGCCGGCCTAAATATTTCTTGGCAATGGAAACGACAAGACGGAGATTGGCTTTGATAAGCTTTTCTTTTGCCTCTTCGTCGTTTTTTTCGTACCTTTTAGCCAGGTTAATTTCTTCTTCAAATTTAAGTAGGGGTGTTTTTCCGATTTCTTTGAGGTATTTTTTTATCGGGTCGAGCGATTCGCCGTGACGAGCACTTATTAACCGCTCCAGTTCCCGTTCGACCTCTTCGGCAGATTTGTTGGCTTCATCTTCTTCACGGGTGGAAATAGTCTCGAAAATATCGATACCTTTTTTTAAAGCCTGATCGAAAAATTCATCTATTTCGCTAATGTGTTTTTCCGGATCCGGACAAAACAAGAAAATATCATCCTGCACCAAAAATCCGTCATCCTCTCCTTGTTGAAGAAGTTCCTTAAAGGTCTTGGGGAATTTGTGTTTCATAGAGAGAATTTTACAAGCTTACTCTTGTTTTTTCCAGTTGATTTAATTCCTTGTTAAGAAGCAATAAGGTTTCTTCCTCTTTTTCGGTCAATTCATCTTTGAAAGATTCGCTGATTTTTTTCTTTAACAGGTATTCTTTTATTTCCACGGCAATTTTCAGATAATAATTCTGCTCCAAACCGATCTGGGCCGAGGCAAAAAGATATATTTCGTCAAATACAGGCTTTAATTCGTCCGGCAGTTCCCGGGTAAACCGATTGGGTATAAATTGTTCCGGGTTCTTTTTACGAAATTGCAAATACAGCTTGACTGTCTTTCGGTAAGACTCGATCGAAAGATCATCTAAAGAAAGTATCGACAATACTTTATCCGCCAATTCATACGATTTATCGCTTTGAAAAATCAGACTCAACAAATATTTCTGCAAGACAATTTCACGGCTGACCGTTTTTGCTTTCGTTTTCAACTGCCTGAATTGGATTCCCAGTTGTTTTTGTTTTCGATATTTACTCAACAAAGAGTCAATGCTTCTTTCATCTACCTGCAATATTGCCGTTAATTTTTTCAACATATAGGAATGAACTATCGGGTTTTTGATCTCTGCCAAATATGGCGCTACGCCATCGGCCAGTTTTTTCTTGCTGAAAGGATCGTCGCCGGAGTATTTTTTGGCGAAAAAATTGATGATGAAATCGTAAATCGGCAAGGGTTTTTTTATCAGTTCCCTGAATTTGGTCAAATCTTTAAGCACCGCTTCGTCCGGATCTTTGGCGTAATCGATACTGATTATTCCTATATCGAAATCCAAATTTTCCGCCTCGGCAATTCCTCTTTTTATCGCCTCCTCGCCGGCATCATCCGCATCAAGCGCCAGATTTACCCGGTTCGTAAAACGTTTAAGAAGAAACAACTGCTCTTTGGTGACCGCCGACCCTTTAATGGCCACAACGTTTTCTATTGCGTGCTGATAAGGAGTAATCATGTCGAATTCTCCCTCCACCAAAAGCGCGCTTCCGGTTTTTTTGATCGCTTCCTTAGCCAGATGAATACCAAATAGCGATTCGCGTTTACGGTAAAGCAACGTTTCCGGAGTATTGATATATTTGGCGCCGGTATCGTCTTTCTCAAGCAATCTTCCGGAAAAACCGATCACGTTTCCGCGCATATCCCTTATCGGAAACATCAGTCTTCCGCGGAATCGGTCGTAAAACCGGCCCTGTTCATTCTTGATGATTACCCCCGCATCATACATTTCTATTTCGTTATAGTTTTTTTTCTTCAAAAATTTCACTAACGACTCCCATGAAGCCGGCGCATAACCGATGGTGAAGGTTTTTATTATTTTAGGATTTAATTTGCGGGCATGAAGATAATCCATGGCTTTTTTTCCGATTTGGGTTTGCCAAAGAACATAACTGTAAAAATCGGCAACCAGGTTATTCAAACCGATCAACCGTTCTTTTTTTTGCCACTCCCTGTCCTGCAAATCAAAACCTTTCAGTTTTATTCCCAGTTTATCCGCGAGCTCCTTGACCGCTTCGATGAACGTAATATTTTCCCACTTCATCAAAAATTTTATTGCGTCACCACCGTCACCGCAGGCGCCGAAACAATGCCAGATTTGTCTTTCCGGAGAAACGACAAAAGAAGGAGTTTTTTCGTGATGAAAAGGACAAACACCCTTAAAATTCCGGCCGGCTTTTTTTAGGGCAATGAACGAACCGATAAAATCAACGATGTCGATTTTGCTTTTTATTTCTTCAACGTCATTGTTCATTTGTCACCATTTTAGCAAATTTAATTGCGCAAGATATACAATACTAAAAGATCTGCTTGTTTTTTCCGAAAGTTCTCTATTATAATGAAAGCAATGATCTATCTGTCTCTGGACACCAATCGTATCAAGGCCCTTTTTTTTAAAAAATCACTTCTTGGTCAATACGATATTAATTTTTTCGAAAAAGAATTCCAGCTTAATCTGGTCGAAAAAGGCAAAGTTATCAGCACCGATGTCCTGGCTTCGGCAATCAAAGAAGTTTTGACCAATCTTCTCGACGGCCAGACAAAAGACAGGGAAGTCGTTTTGATTCTTCCCCAGGAAACCTTCGGCTTTTTAAGAAGTGAAATTCCCTCGGACATTGCCGCAACCGCCCTGAATTCTTTTCTCAGGGATAAAGTGAGAAGCGCTTTAACCATTGATTTAAGCGAATATCATTATGATTGCTTTCTGACTGTCAACGGCAATCAAAAACAGGTAAACCTGTATGCCCTGGCCAATAATGTCTTATCGCTTTATCACGAAGCCTTCAAATTGCTTGATTTAAAGATAGTCAATATCATCCCCGATACGCTGTCTTACTTCAAATTATTCGATAAAACTTTAAGAAAAGACAAGAAGGAAAATATTCTTTATATGATTTACGAAAAAAAACGTCTCTATGGCTATCTTTTTGACTCTTACGGCGTAACCGGCGAAAACCGCTGGCAAACCGATTTAACCGATGATAAAAATGCGGAAACGTATCTAGAAAAAAAAGCTAAAGAATATGAAGAAAAAGGCCAGAAAATCAATCGTCTGATTTTATCCGGCGAAGAATCGGAGACGGTGAGACAGGATACTTTCACTAAAAAAGTAGGTATTTGGACCAATCCGATTAAAAGAATTATTACCAATTTTTATCAAGAGTATTTAAAATTGTTAATTACTCCGAATAAATCATTTTCCATTCTTTCTTACGATGTTTGCTTTGGCGCTTTTATTTTTACGACAGAAAACAAAAATTTTTCTCTTTTAAAAAAAACGCTGTCACCGCCAAAAGCAAAAAGAACGGTTAACTTCGGACGAATTTTCAGAAGAGAATATCTCTTATTTATTATTTCTTTTATCGCTTCGTTTATTCTTTTTACTGTTTTGTCAAAAATGAATATCCGGCTTAAACTCCCGGATATTTCTCATATCGGCGCTGCGCCGACCGCCACACCAACGCCAACAACGATGCCGCCTTCGCCGACACCAACCCCTTCTTTCAAAAAAGAAGATTTGAACATTAAAGTTCTCAATGGCGGCGGTGTTGCCGGCAAAGCTTCCGAAGTGACGGCAACCTTGAAAAAAGCCGGTTATTCGGGAACAATTAACGGCGGCAATGCCGATAATTTTGATTACATAAAAACTGTCATTCAAGTTAAAAAATCGAAAGCCGAAGCTTTCAATATGTTGAAAAACGATTTTAAAGATTACACGACCACGATCAAAGAGGAGACCCTTGATGAAAAAGACCCGGCCGACGCCATCCTCATTGTCGGCCAGGATTTTAAATGATCCGTAAAACTCCTAAACGATAACATACTTTATTATTCCTGATATAATATGGATAGTTATATAGATTCCCGCCTTCGTGGAAATAATCAATGTGTTATTTATGGAACTTAATCAGGAAGAATTGAAAAATAAGCTGGGGAGTATTTTGAAGAAGGTTGATTTGCCGGCAAAAAAAGCGGAGCAGATTGAATTGGAGAAAAAAACTTACGATGCAAACTTCTGGCAAGATAATCAGACAGCTACTCAAATCCTGAAAAAAATCAGCCAACTGAAAACGGAAATTGAAGAAGTGGAAATGATGCAACTCCTTTTTGAGGAAGGAGAAATTAAAGAAGCCAAAAAACTGATCGACAAATACGAAATCAATTTGTTTCTTTCCGGACCACACGACCGCGGTGATGCGATTTTCGCCATCCATGCCGGCCAGGGAGGCACCGAAGCCATGGACTGGTCGGCCATGCTTTACCGGATGTATACCCGTTTTTTCGAAAGAAAAGGCTGGAGATACGAAGAAATCGACCGGGTCGACGGCGAAGAAGCCGGAATAAAAAGCATTACCGTCAACGTATATGGCGATTTTGCCTACGGCTATCTCAAAGGAGAAGCAGGTGTACACCGATTGGTCCGCCAATCGCCTTTCAACGCCGATAAATTACGCCAAACTTCATTTACATTAGTCGAGGTTTTACCGATGATTGAAAATAAAGACATTGAAATCAAGGAACAGGATATCGAATGGCAATTTTTCAGAAGCGGCGGCCATGGCGGGCAAAATGTCAACAAAGTGGCAACGGCTGTCCGCCTTACCCATAAACCGACGGGGATTACCGTCGCCTGCCAAACCGAGCGTTATCAAATCCAAAACCGGGAAAACGCCTTGAAAGTATTACGGGCAAAACTTTGGCAACTGGAAGAAGAAAAGAGGGAAAAAAATATCGAAGGTTTCAAAACGGAAAAAATCGCTTCCTGGGGAAGGCAAATCCGTTCTTATGTTTTGCATCCTTACAAATTGATCAAAGATCTGCGTACCGATTACGAAGAAACCCGGACGGAAAAAATTCTCGATGGCGAAATTGACGGATTTCTTGAAGCTTACCTGAAACGCCCAACCACAATTTAATTTTTATTTGCAATAATTACTTCTTCTGTGGTATATTTTTAGAATATGATAACTACAAACAATCAAGGCATCCATGAGTTGGATACCAATACCGATTCCCAAATCAGTTTTGCCGGTTTTATCCGCAATGTTATTTTTGTTTTCGTTATCGCGGTTGCAATCGGCTTTGGCCTGGCGCAAATTAAAAAAGGTTCCTCCGTCAACAATAAATCAACCGATAAAACAACCGCGGTAGAGAAAACCGCCGGAATAGTCGACAAAAAAACATTCAAGGATAAGGCCGAAGGAATTTTAAAAGAAGGCGGAATCGACGGCGAAGGCAGTTTCCACCTGGAGCGTCCGGGAGGAGTTTCCCAAAATGCCTATCTTACTTCAAGCACTGTCGATTTATCCAAATATATCGGTAAAAAAGTCCGTGTATGGGGTGTCACTTTCCAGGGACAAAAAGCCGGCTGGCTCATGGATGTTGGATATGTCGAGGTCTTATGATAATTTTTGATAAAGTCTGTAAAACATTTCCCCTAGGTAACTCCGCCCTTAACGACGTCTCTTTTACCATCAATGATAACGAATTCGTTTTTCTGGTTGGACCCTCAGGCGCCGGCAAAACCTCCATTATTAGAATGATCATCCGCGACCTTGCCCCAACGAGCGGATCAATTATGATCGACGACCTGGAAATAACAAAAAACAATTTCAACCGGATAGAAATATTAAGGCGCAAAATCGGCATCGTATTCCAGGATTTCAAAATCCTGCCGGAGAAAAATATTTTTGAAAATATTGCCCTGGGCTTGCAAATCGGCGGTCTTTCGATGAAAAACATCAAAAAAGAAGTAAAAGAAGCTTTGGAGCTTGTCAATTTATCGCATAAAGAAAAGCTGTTTCCGGTGCAACTGTCTGCCGGCGAATTGCAGAGGGTTGCGATTGCCCGGGCGGTTTGCGGCGACAGGCAAATTATCATCGCCGATGAACCAACCGGAAACCTCGACATGAAAACAACCTGGGAAATCATCAAGATTTTCAAAAAGATCGAGGGTAAAAGAACAGTCATCATCGCCACCCACAACGCCGATATCGTTAACAGTTTGAAAAAACGGGTACTGGTCCTTAAGGCGGGCAGACTCGTTAAAGACACGCAAAAAGGCGACTACGAATTATGAAAGACATAATTATATCGATAAGAAGAGCGCCCTACCAATCGCTTGCTACTTTTTCCAACCTTTTCTTTACCCTTTTCCTTTCGCTCATTATCCTTTTTTCTTTGACATTCATTTACGGTTTACTCGGCTATATCGAAAGCCGGCCGCAGGTGACCGTTTATTTCAAAGCGGATACCGCCGAATCGGCCATTTTCAAAATGCGCGATGATTTGATTGCTTCGGGAAAAGTATCGTCGGCCAAATACATTTCCAAAACCGACGCTTTCAAGATTTATAAAGATTTGAATAAAGATAACCCCTTGCTTTTGGAGATGGTATCGGCCGATATTTTGCCGCCGTCTTTGGAAATCTATGCGGTACAACCGTCTTATTTACCGCAAATTGCCGAGTTTCTAAAAAACAAACCGGGTGTCGATGAGGTTAACTTCCAAAGGGCAATTATCGAGCGCCTGATTAATTTAACCAATATCATTAGAAAAAGCACGCTGGTTTTCTTTGCCTTCCTAACTTTTAATGCCATAATTACGCTTCTTACCATCGGTCATTTTAAAATTGCCCTTAAAAAAGATGAGATCGAACTTTTGCGATATTTGGGCGCCAGCCAATGGTATATTAAAAAACCATTCATCGGCGAAGCCGTCTTTTTTGCCCTGGCTTCGACCGGCCTGATTTATCTCATCTTTCTGGGAATTATTTTTTACCTCCAACCTTTCATCAGTTCTTATATGAACGGAGTAAGCGGTTTGGGAATCGATTTCCGGATTTTTCAGCTGACTGTCTGGCCGCTTAACCTGGCCTATCTTGCCGGTTTATATATTATCACTGTTTTGTTCGGAATCGTCATCTCCGTCGTTGCCACTCTTTTTGCCACGCAAAAATATATAAAATAATATTCGCTATAATTATTCTTATGCTTAAAAAGTTAGCAATAATGTTTTTTTTTATTCTTATTGTTGTTTATCCGAGAAGTCTTACCGCAACAGAATGTACTCAGGAAGCTATAAATGAAGCTCGTAGTAATAATGACCAAACCAAACTAAAGGATATTGAAAATGCATGCTTGGCAAAAAAAACATCTTCTCACGAACAAGTAAATACTCTAGCTGGTCAGATCCAGCAGATGAATACGCAAATTTACTTAACCTCGTTACAAATCAGCGAAACCGAAGTCAATATCAAAAAAACCACCGAAGAAATCAATAAGCTTTCTTCGCGGATCGAAGGCCTGGACACTTCGCTTAATTATTTATCCAAAATGCTTATCGGTCGTATTACCCAAGGTTATAAAAAAAACAACATTTCATTCCTGACTATTCTTCTTGACAGCAACAACGCTTTCGATCTTTTCAACCGGGCAAAATACATGAAAACCGCCCAGGAAAATAACCAAAAACTTCTGGTCCAGGTGCAAACGACAAAACTAAACTTTGAGGAACAAAAAAAACTGCGGGAAGAAAAGAAAAAAGAATTGGACGACTTACAAAAAACTCTTGCTCGGCAAAAAACCGATTTAGATAATCAAAAACAACAGAAACAATTATTGTTAACTCAAACTGAAAATGACGAGCAAAAATATCAAAGATTATTGGCTGACGCCCAAAGAGAATTATCTCAAATACAACAAGCTGCTACCATACTCCAAGATGCAACCCCAGTAGATCTAAAACGAGGTGAAATAATTGGCACACAAGGCAATTCCGGATACTCTTTTGGAGATCATCTTCATTATGGTGTTTATAACTATTCCTCTATTAATCAAATTTCAACTGGTAACTGGTATTACAGTAATTGGGTTGATCCTTCAGAGGTATTATCGTCTAAAACAATAAAATGGGAAACAGGCTGTGAATTACCCTCTAATAGAACTGTAGGGAATGGTAATTTTGAATGGCCAATGGAACCATCAGCAATCTCACAGGGATCGGGTTTTACCTGCTATTCAAATACCTATTATAAAGGCAATCCTCATCCTGCTTGGGATATGTGGGGACCAATAGGGACTTCCATTAAAGCCTCAGAAGAAGGTAAAGCTTACTTTTGCAGAAATTGTCTTGGTGATGGCGGAAATGGTGTCTTTATATTCCACAATAATGGAAAAATGACATTGTACTGGCACCTTCAATAAACTTTTTGTCGCTTATAGTCCATTGACAGACTTCGATTAAAGTAATAACTTTAATTACACGCTATTGTCATTCCCACGAAAGCGGGAATCTATATGATCAAACATATTAAATAGATTCCCGTTTGCACGGGAATGACAGACAAGGAGAAAAATGAAAAAGTCTCTAATATTAGCTTTGCTTTTCTTATTATCAACAAAGATTGTTTCTGCGACTCTTCACATCAACGAAATCTATCCGGCGCCGCCAACCGGCGAATTCGAGTGGGTCGAACTTTATAACGACGAAAACAATCCGTTTAATATTGCCGGATACTACTTGAACGATGCGGATGACCATAAGGTTAAAATCGCGACCGACAGCATCCAACCTTTAAGTTTTATCATTGCCACCTCATCAGCGGTTCTCAATAACAGCGGCGATACCGTATTTCTTAAAAATAATCTGAACGAAACTTTGGAGATTGCGACTTACGCCGGAACTTTTAACGCCGATAAATCTTATGTCCGCTGCCCGAACGGAACCGGAGATTGGTTTGCTTTAAATTCAATCACAAAAAATAGCACTAATGATCCGGCTTGTCTCATTTTAACACCAACACCAACTCCTTCGCCGATTCCGACAGAAACAACCATACCGACCCCAACTCAAGTAATGCCAACGGAAACCCCATCACCCGCGCCAACATCAATACCGATTTCTTATGATAATATTTTTATCTCGGAAGCCATGGTTAACCCGGAAAAAGGCAGTAATGAGTGGGTAGAAATTTATAATAACAACAATTATTCCGTGGATTTGAGCAACTGGTTTATCGACGATATCGAAAACGGCGGTTCCTCACCGAAATCGTTTTCTTTGACAATCGCCGCCAAAGGCTACGGCGCTTATGATTTGACCTCTTCCATGTTCAACAACGGCACTGACCAGGTACGGCTTTTGGATTTTGATAAAACCGTCAAAGACAGTTTCGAATATCAGGATTCAGTCGTAAACGAAACTTATGGAAGAATAAATTTCGAAGACGATAATTTTTGTCTCCAGGAACCAAGCAAAGGATTGACCAATAATTCCTGCCTTAATCCGACAGTCGAACCATCCGGTACTCCATCACCAACAAAAACTTCCGCAAGCGCTATTGGCAATACATATATGACAACAAAGCCGGTCGCCTTACCGACAAATATCGTTTACGGATCCCAACGAATCATCGATAAAAACACGGCGGTTCCAACGGGGGCGGCCAATGTCCTTGGCGCAGATACCACAAGAGTAACACCATCCGTAAAGGTTGCCAATCCTTTGGTCAGATCGTTTTCTTTTACCTCTTTCGGTTATTCATTTTTAAGTTTCGTTTCGATCGTGCTGAAAATAAAAAAACTCTCCCCTTGATATAAAATATTTGTTATTCTTAAAGATATGGAAAGGATTACCGGTTTTTTCCGCCATTTTTTTACGCCAAACGAAAATAATAATTACCGGGCCAAAGCACTGCACCATGATTATTTATCCTGTTATCTGGTTATCGCCCTGCTTTTGGTTTTTTCCTTCAAAAAAGTAAATATCCACAACGTGTTGGGGTTTGCGACGGACATTTCGGTAAACAAGCTTTTCGAATTGACAAACAGCGAAAGAACAAAAAACAATTTACCGGCGCTAACCTATAACGAAAAATTGTCGGAAGCCGCCTATCAAAAAGGCCAGGATATGTTCCGGAAAAACTATTGGGCGCATTACGCCCCGGACGGCAAAGCACCCTGGGATTTTATTTTGGGAAGCGGCTATCAATACGAATATGCCGGAGAAAATTTGGCAAAAAACTTTTTATTTTCCCGGGCGGTAGTTGACGGCTGGATGAACTCGGCGAGCCATAAGCAAAACATTTTGAGATCCGATTATACGGATGTAGGCTTTGCGGTTGTCAACGGCGTTTTAAACGGTGAAGAAACCACCCTCGTCGTGCAGATGTTCGGCAAACCCCTTTCGAATGCGGTAGCTCAAATCAAGACGGAAACGCCGCCGGAGGAGCAAACACACGGAAACGCCGCCGGCCACCCGATTATCAACAATCAGCCGATGGTCTTGTCGCAAAAAGAAACAAAACCTAAAATCAATCTCTTCAATCTTTCCGTCGATATGACTTATATTTTTATTTTTGCCCTCTTATCGGTGCTTTTGATTGATTTTTATGTTGCCTCAAGAATGAAAATTATCAGGCTCGGCGGAAAAAATTTGGCCCATTTCATTTTCCTGATATTTATCCTGGCCGGAATTTCTTTTATTATCAGTCGCAGCGGTTTAATTTTATAAAATGAAACACCTATTAAAGACGGTTACTCATGAAATCAAAAAAAATCTGCTCGATTATTTGATTCTTTTGACGGCAGGTATTTTATTTATCGTGCTTCTCCAATTTTTAAGCGGCAGCAAAATCCTTTTGTTTACCGCGGTCCTGGTTTTTACGTCATTTTATATTCTCTGGGGGATCTATCACCATGCGATGACCAAAACTTTACGTTTTAAAAATGTGCTAGAATATGTTTTGATTGCTTTTATTATATTATTCCTTATAGAAGCAATTTTATTTTGAAATATGAAAGGCGTTATTCTTGCGGGCGGATTGGCAACGCGTCTATATCCGTTAACCTATGCAACCAACAAACATTTGTTGCCGGTCTATGACCGGCCGATGGTCTATTACCCCATCCAGACTCTTGTCAACGCCGGAATTACCGAAGTACTAATCGTTACCTCCGGGCCTCATTCCGGTCACTTCATTCAGGTAATAAAAAACGGTAAAGAATTCGGTTTAAAACACATAGAATATGCTTATCAGGAAAACCCAAAGGGAGGAATTGCCGATGCGCTGGCGCTTGCTGAAGATTTTGCCGACGGTGGACCGATCACTGTTATTCTCGGCGACAACACGACCGACGCGGATATCGGCAAACCGGTTAAAGAATTCAGTTGCGGCGCACTTATTTTTCTTAAAAAAGTACCCGATCCGAAACGTTTTGGCGTTCCCCGCTTTGATCCGCAAAACCCAGCCAAAATCATCGAACTTATCGAGAAACCGGAAAACCCGCCTTCGGATTTTGCCGTAACCGGGCTCTATGTTTACGACAACAAAGTTTTTGACTTCGTAAAAAAATGCGATCCGAATTATATCGGCCGCGGTGAACTGGAAATTACCGAAGTAAACAATTTTTATTTAAAAAATGGTAATCTTAAATGGGCGGAACTTGACGGCTATTGGCTTGATGCGGGAACTTTCGACACTTTACATTTAGCCAATATTTACTGGGCAAAGAAAAGGAATCCCAATTTAAAAATTGATTTTTAACCAATATATGGATACAACCCAACTTTTATTAACAATTATTCTTACCGTCTCAACAATCTTTGTGGTCATTATCGGCATCCAGTTGATTTTAATTCTCAAGGAACTGAGAAAATCCTTAAAAAAGGTCAATAATATCGTTGACGGTTTTGAATCGATCGGTATGGGACTGGAGCACGGATTGGCGGAAATCGTCGGGTTTTTTAACGGATTTCGCGTCATCGCCAAAACATTAGATATTTTTTCCCATAAGAAAAATGAAAAGAAACAATCATGAAAAACCGACCAATTTTTGGTTTGGTTTCTCTCTTGGATTAGGGGCAGCAGCGGTTGCCGCTTACCTTTTGGCGACTAAGGATGGCCGTGAAAAACTTAAAAAAATCGTTGAGTTTGCCGAAGACTTGCCCGCAAACATCCCGGGATTGGTCGAGGAAATAGAAAAAAGAATCGAGGCCAAAAAAGATGAACCCAAAAAAACGCTGGAAGCCGGATTAAGCGGCATCGAAAACATCATCAAAAAAATCAAAGATAATAGCCACGAAAAATCCATAAAAAAGTTTTTCGTAAAAGAGTAAGCCGTTTTGCGATAATATTCGCTTGACTTATTAAATACAATGTAGTATATTTTAGAAGTTTTTAAAATTCCCTGTAAAAAGGGAGTTTTTCTTGTTACCTTAAAATTATTTGCCCCAATCCAGATGTCTAAAGCCAACAAAAACTCAAACCACGCCCCGTCAGAAATTTACCTAGGAAAAAAAGAAAATACCCTCAAAGAAATCAACCTGATCGAAGTTCAAAAAGAGTCGTGGCAAAAGTTTCTCGATCATGAAGTGAGAGAAATTCTTGAAGAGTTTTTCCCCATTGACGATTATACGGGCAAAAAATTCTCCCTTTATTTCGAAGACTTATATTTCGGGCAACCGCGCTATCCGCTTGAACTTTGTCTGCAAAAAAAACTTACTTATGACGTTCCCGTTTACGCCAAAGTCAGGTTGGTTAATAAGAAAACCGGCTCCGAAAAAAAACAGGAAGTTTATTTCTTTAACATGCCCAAAATGACCGACCGGGGCACCTTTATCGTTAACGGAATCGAAAGAGCAATCATCAGCCAAATTGTCCGCTCGCCGGGCGTTTATTTTACGGCCGAAATCGACAAAACTACCGGCTTAACTCTCTACAATGGTGAAATCCGACCTTATATCGGTTCATGGCTTGATTTTACAATTAATAAAAATGGTTTAATCGAAGGAAAAATAAACAAGAAAAGAAAGTTTTTGGCTTCGGTTTTTTTGAGAGTTTTCGACGGCGAAAATAACAATCAGTTAATCCAATATTTTGACGATATCGATAAAGAACTTCTGGAAAAATATATTCTGCCGACTTTTAAAAAAGATCGCACCAAGAATAAGGATGAGGCGGTTTTGGAGCTTTACAGGAAAATTAAACCGGGAGAACCTTTGGTTTTGGATAACGCATATGAAACTTTGAATAATCTTTTCTTTAATCACCGCCGTTATTCTTTAAACGATGTCGGTCGGTATAAAGTAAATAAGA
>Ga0172369_10006292_pt1 | contig 14189 bp, 16 predicted proteins | sample LakKiv25m_FD_114539 | JGI IMG/M metagenome (GOLD analysis project Ga0172369, IMG submission 114539) | Freshwater microbial communities from Kabuno Bay, South-Kivu, Congo - kab_022012_11.25m | ecosystem: Environmental > Aquatic > Freshwater > Lake | place: Democratic Republic of the Congo...
AGGAGGCCTGCGGTATTGTGGCTAATAATCAGGGCGTGTTGTCTATCCATAAAGATATGGGGTTGGTCAGCGATGTATTCAGCGAGCAGGTGCTTAGCCGTTTAAAAGGAAATATGGCGGTCGGCCACGTGCGGTATTCTACCACCGGCTCAAGCGTATTAAAAAATTCCCAGCCTCTTTTACTTGACTACGCGAATGGCTCGATCTGTATCGCTCATAACGGCAACCTGGTCAATTCACTTGAGCTGCGCCAGAAGTTGGAAAAAAGCGGTTCGATCTTTCAGACTACGACCGATTCAGAGCTGGTTATCCATCTTATGGCGCGCAGCAATAAGCGCAGCCTGGAGGACAGCCTGGTTTACGCCTTAAAAAGGGTCAAAGGAGCTTATTCCTTGGTCTTGATGAACAGTAATTATCTAATTGGAGTAAGGGACCCGCATGGTTACCGGCCGTTGGTTTTAGGAAAACTCGGGGTTTCATACTGCCTTGCTTCAGAGACCTGCGCTTTTGATTTAATCGGCGCCAAATTCGTGCGTGAAATCGAACCCGGGGAAATAGTGCTGATTAATAACCAGGGTGTTTTAAAATCAATTAAACCAAAAGAATTGGTTGCCGGCCATTACGCGTTTTGCACTTTTGAGCATGTTTATTTTTCCCGCCCGGATTCAAAAGTATTCGGTGAAACCGTCCATACTGTCCGGCGCAAACTGGGAGCGCAATTGGCCAAAGAGCATCCGGTTGAGGCTGATTTTGTAGTACCGGTTCCGGATTCGGGATTTTCCGCCGCCCTCGGCTATTCGCAGGAATCAGGGGTTCCTTTAGAGATGGGGATTATTCGTAATCATTATGTAGGCAGGACATTTATCCAGCCGGCACAGGATTCCCGGGATATGGGGGTGCGGGTTAAGTTCAATACCTTAAGGGATATCTTAAAAGGCAAGCGCATTATCATCGTTGATGATTCTATCGTGCGCGGCACAACTTCAAAGATCCGCGTGCGCAACCTGCGCAAGGCAGGGGTAAAAGAGGTGCATTTAAGGATATCTTGCCCCGCGCACCGTTTCCCGTGTTTTTACGGGATTGATTTCCATCGCGCAAGCGAGCTGATCGCCAACAAATATGAAACATTAGAGAAGATCAGTAAATACCTGGAAGTTGACAGCCTGGGTTATTTGAGTTTAGACGGGATGTTGAATTGTTTTAACCACCCGAAGAATAACTATTGCACCGCCTGCTGGACAGGAAAATACGCGGTGAAGGCGGAAAAGAGGCATAGTAAATTTTCTTTGGAGAGAAGCTGCTGTGGGCAAGGAGAATTACAGATATGAAAAAGATAACTTATAAAGATTCCGGGGTAGATATAAAGAGCGCAAACATCTTTAAGTCAAAAATAAAAACTTTGGTCAGGAAGTCTTTCCGTAAAGAGGTGCTCACGGATATCGGAGGATTCGGCAGCTTCTTTAAATTAGAAAAGAACCAGTATAAGAATCCGGTGCTGGTTTCATCAAGCGACGGAGTAGGGACAAAGTTGGTAATCGCAAAGTTAGCTGGCAAGCATGATACAGTCGGCATTGACGCGGTAGCGATGAATGTCAATGATATACTTTGCACCGGCGCCCAGCCGCTTTTTTGCCTGGATTATGTGGCTTTTAGCAAAGTCAGGGAAGACGTCCTGGTGGATGTAGTCAGCGGGATAAATAAGGGCTGCATTGAAAGCGGCTGTTCGCTTATCGGCGGAGAAACCGCGCAGATGCCCGGTATGTATAAAGAGGGTGAATACGATATCGCGGGTTTTTGCGTAGGTGTAGTGGAAAGAGAAAAAATAATTAACGGCGAAAAGATCAAAGCCGGCGATAAGCTGATCGGCATTGCCTCAAGCGGCCTGCATTCTAACGGCTATTCGCTGGTAAGAAAAGTCTTAGGGCCCGCGGAATTAAAAAGGATGGGCGCGGAACTGCTTAAGCCCACGCGTATTTATGTTAAACCCGTCTTAGAGTTATTGCGCCGGCAGGGGCAAGACATCCATGGAATAGCTCATATTACCGGAGGGGCTTTTTACGATAAGATCAGCCGCATATTGCCGAAGAATATTAACGCGCGTATTGAGAAAGATTCCTGGAGTGTGCCTGAAATCTTCCGGCTCATCCAGAATAAAGGCAATATTGAAGATAAGGAGATTTACCACACTTTGAACATGGGCATTGGCATGGTTTTAATTGTCCGGCCGCAGTCAGCTTCGGCTATAATAAAGAAGTTGTCCGAATCAAAATTAAAATCCTGGGTTATCGGCCAGGCTGTAAAAGGGAATAAAGAGGTTAAAATAGAATAAGGGGAGGCTAATTCAGGATGGATGCCTATCTGGAATTATTAAAAGAATCTTATTACAAAGAACGTAAGAAGCTTGAGGGGATGTGGATTTTTAGTCAAAATGGCAAGTTAAGGTTCCTGGCGGCAAAAAAGGAGATGTTGGATAAGGCCAGAGAAAATCTTTCTATATCGCAAATGCTGGGCAGGGATGATATCACGGAAGATATCAAGGATAATTTATTGCATGACCGAGATAAAGCGGAAAAGATAGAGAAGCATTTGAATGAGTCCATTGAAAATGAGTTTTCGGCCATTGAAAATGATATAGAGGCGGAATTAAAAAACTCGCAATATTCTTGCGATGATTACGCGGAGTATGTGCTGCAATTAGAGAAGGTAAACGCGCTTGAGGCGGAATTAGAAAATAACCGCCTATTCTCTGATGCGGTTTATGAAGAACAGAAAGCAATTGTTGAAAGCAAAAGCAAAACAGGAGGTGGGGAATGAATATTCTGGTCTTGGTAATTACGGCTGCGGTGGTAATATTCCTTATGGGCATCAGGATCGTGCGGCCTACGCATAGGGGGCTGATTGAGAGATTCGGTAAGTATAACCGCTTTGCTAATCCGGGATTTAACTGGGTACTGCCGATAGTTGAGGTTATCTACCAGATTAATATTACCGAGCAAATGGTGGATGCAGAGCCCCAGGAGATTATTACTAACGATAACTTAAATGCCAAAGTCGATGCCCAGGTTTATTTCAAAGTGAAGGCTGATGAGGCTGATGTCAAGAATTGCCAGTACAGCGTAAATAATTACCAGTGGCAGATTGTAAATTTAGCCCGCACCACATTAAGAAACATAATCGGTACTTTAACTTTAAAATCCGCAAATAGCGAAAGAGGCAAGATTAACGCTGAATTGCATAAGACCCTCTGCGAGGAAACCGCCAGCTGGGGCTTGGAGATTGTAAGGACCGAGTTAAAAGAGATCGATCCTCCTAAAGATGTCCAGGAGACAATGAACAAGGTAGTCAAAGCTGAAAATGAAAAGATTGCCGCTATCGATTTTGCTACCGCAACTGAAACCGCGGCTGACGGGCAAAAGCGCGCGGAGATTAAAAAAGCTGAAGGTATTAAGCAGGCGCGTATATTAGAAGCAGAAGGTGAAGCAGCGGCGATTAAGCTTGTTAATGAAGCAGCGGAGCATTATTTTGTGGGCAATGCCCAGGTGCTGCGAAAGCTTGAGGCGGTTGAGAAGTCATTGGTTAATAACGCCAAGATTGTTGTTCCGGCAAATACAGAGTTGGTCAATGTGATTGGCGAAATGGCCGGCTTTTTACCGATAAACAAGAAAATCTCGGATAAGTAATATAATACATAGAGATTTTCGCAGTGGTTGATGAGTTTTAATGTTTGATCAACCAAACAAAGAAGAAAAGAAATAAGCTCTTTTAACAATCGTGGTTGTCGAGGCGTGTTTCTCGCCGGGACGCTCGTTTGACCCAGCGTGTCAAACTTCGCTCGGGTTTCGGCCTCGCTCTCCGCCTTCGGCGGATCCGTGCCCGCTCGGCCTGCAAACGCCCTGCTCAAAACACGCCTCGCCACCCACAATTAAATGAATGAGGACGGTATGCTTAATTTTATTTTTTCTTTAGTAGCATCCTTGGTGGCTGCGATTATTGTTTTATTTCTCGAAAGAATGCGATTACCAGAACTCAAAATTATTGCGGATATTAAGGTTAATACAGTAAATACATATGGAAAAATGGGAACTTGGAAATTTATTAGATTAAAAGTGATAAATAAGGAAATGCCATTACTATTAAGATTTTTAATTAGAGAGACTGCGGAGAATTGCAGGGCTATTCTTTATTTCTTTAATGAAGGAAATGAATTATTATTTCAGATGAAAGGCAGGTGGGCTGATACTCCGGAATTGCCCCATGTAGGTCAAGATGCGATCTTAAAAATTTATCATCCAGACCCAATTAGTATTACAAGGGGTAAAGAGGAAGTTCTAGATGTTGTAGTAATGAAGCAAAATGAAAGTGATGCTTACGGATGGAATAATGAGGCATATCTGAATAACTGGAAGACCCCACTTTATAAAATTCCTAAGGGTAAATACAATATTAAAATCAACATAACAACACAAAATGGAGTTTCATTTTCTGAAAATGTGCTTTTGAAAATAGGGGATAACATAGAAAACACTTTTTTAGAAAATATAAGTAATTAAAAAATATCTATTAATTAAAGTTAAGATTATTTTAGCGGGTGGAGAGGATTGTGATTGTATCTTGAACACCAAGGAGTTGATGAGATAAAGATAAAAATGAAGAATCTAATTTTATTATCAACATTAGTGCTTTTGGTTGGTTGCGCTACTGTGGGTAAACCTATAGATCAAAATAAAATCTCACAAATTAAAGAAAACGTAACTACGGAACAGGAAGTTATTGGCATCTTAGGGAATCCTTATATGAAAACTTTATCTTCTGATGGTAAGATAATAATGTTGTATCAGTACGTTAAGGTTAAAAATCGTGCATCTAACTTTATTCCGGTTGTTAATATCTTTTCAAGTGGAATGGATATGCAGCATCAGATGTTAACTATACTTATAAATAAAGATGGCAAGGTTGATAAATATACGATGAATGATTCCGGCAGTGAAATTAATTCGGGATTAGTAAATACTAAATAGGTATAAATTTATTTGCAATAAATTGATGATTTTAAATTAGCGGGTGGCGAGGATTGGACTCGAGCAGCATCGAAGTTGTAGACAGTATATGGAAGTATTAGGATATCAATAAGTTGTAATAGAAATTTGTGTTGTTTGCCGAGGGGCGATAGGGAAGAGACAGTTTTCGCGGGTGGGTTGGCTTGATTTTGAGCAGGGCGTGGAGGCAAGGAGCGGGCATGGTTCCGTCATTTTAGTGTCAGAGAGCGACGCCAGCCGACCCGAGCGAAGTTTTGACACGCCGGGGCAAAACGAGCGTCCCTGCGAAAAACAAGCCAAGCCAGGACCCGCGTAAGATAAGTATTTTAGGAGGAAAAATGGGAAAGAAAATTGTTTATACCGGGTTAATTGTTTTATGCGCTTTAGGATTCTTATTAAGCTATGCTAACGCAGACAGCCAGGAAAATGCTTCAGTGGAATTCAGGATGGTTTGTGCCGGAGTTGGCCAAACAGATTGCCACAAAGCGGCAATGCTGGATAACTATGAAGAATTATATGTGACTAACAGCCCGTTTCTTTCAACAAAAGACATCGGTTCCGCAAAAATCAGGGAGCAGGAAGCCGCAAACACGCCCGGGGTAATTATTGATGTGCAATTCAATAAGGAAGGGATACAGAAATTTAACGAAATTACTTCCAAGTACGGCGGAAGAAGAATGGCCATATTTATTGATGGAAAACTGCAAGATACCCCTAAAATTTATGACCCTGTTACAACAGGAAAAACTACAATAGCCAGTAAGCTTACGAAAGAAGAAGCTAAAGTTTTAGTAGACCATATTAACAAGCGGCCGCTTAAAAAATAGCCGCTGTTTCATCTTATCTAAAGCAAGGGATAAATGACGAATATCTTTGATGGCAGGGCGGAAATTAGCATTGCCGGTAAAGCGCATACCCTAAAAACAGGCGAAACAATTATCATGCCGGCAAATAAACAGCATTCACTAAAGGCAGTAGAGCGCTTTAAGATGCTTTTAGTAATGATTAAGGCTTAATTAAAATGATGAAGAAAATCTTGAGCGTAATGGTTTTGGTTTTGCTCCCAATAACCTCATGGGCCGGGGTGCGTTGGGAGAAGAAGGATAATTTCTATTATCTTGCCAAAAATACCAGGGAGAGCTTTAGCTTAGTGGGCGCCGGAGCGAATAAGTTTAGCAGTAAATATTTGAAATATGACGGGATTGATTTTCTGGTAAGGGGAGCCGATGACTGGAAGGATTATGGAAGGCTCAACCTCGAAGGCAATAATTTGTTTTCCCTGCCGATAAAGCCGGGGACAAAAGTAGATGAAATACATTTTCTGGCAGGAGGAAATTTCGGCAATAGCTACCAGCATGACAGCCTGATGCGTTTATACGGCGATAAATATTTTTACGCCGTGCTTACGGCTATCTTTGTTTATCAGGATGGTGTTTATAAGAGCCTTTCTGTGCCTGTTTTCTGGGATTGGTTCCATATGGGGCCCGGAGCCTGGTCCAAAGATGGAGCGCGGATCAAAGCTTTAGGGAAAAATCCGGTGCGCAAAGATTGCAGTATATACCACATTAGTTTTGTTAACCCCAGGATATCGGAACCGTTAAAGGATATCCTGATTAGCGACAGCTGGATAGATGACCTCCCCTATTCGGAAATATTCGCGGTGACCATCAAGTCTCCCGATGCATTGGAAGCCAGTGAAAGAGAGGATAAAGAATTTAGGGCTCCTGTCAGGGATGAGCTTAAAGAAGTTGTTGATAAACGGTCAGAATGGCCGTTTGATAAGGATATTGATGGATGGTCCGGAGGTTGTTCCGATAATTGGGATGCTGAAGCCTTTTGGCAGGCGGATAGTTTTGGGAGAAAAGGTGTTATGATTATCCCCGCCTGTAATTGGGCAGGAGATAAGTTTAGCTGGATTGAGAAAAAAATAGCCATGCCGGATAAGGATAAATTGGGCATACAGTTTTTACGCCACAGCGCCTTGTATAGCGAGCTGAATAAGCAATGGAGCGATGGTTTATTAAAGGTGATTGTGCGGGGGCCAACTGCTTCAGATACGGTTTATGAAAAAATTTATAGCGGAGAATGGAGCCTTGAGACTGTGGATTTGTCAAGGTATAGAGGAAAAATCGTGACTATCAGGTTTGAGAACCATGGCGCAGGCCAGGTCCAGCTTGGCCAATCCAGTTCTCCTGCTTGTGATGGCGAAGACGCCGTTATTGATGAGATCCGTTTAATACAAATTAATAAATAAGGAAGATTAATGCGTATATTAGTGGTTGGTTCAGGCGGAAGAGAGCACGCGTTAGTTTGGAAGATTGCTCAATCAAAGCTTGTAGATAAGATCTTTTGCGCTCCCGGCAACGGCGGTATCGCGCAGACAGCAGAATGCGTAGATATAAAAGCTGATGATGTTTTTGGTTTGCTGGAGTTTGCGCGGAAAGAAAAAATTGACCTGACCGTGGTCGGCCCGGAGATCCCTTTGGCCCTGGGCATTGTGAATGAGTTTATAAAAGCGGGATTGAAGATCTTTGGCCCGAATAAAAGAGCGGCGAATTTAGAGGCGAGCAAGGTTTTCAGCAAGCAGCTGATGGCAAAATATAATGTGCCTACGGCGGATTTTAAAGTCTTTTCCGCCGAAGGCGGATCCGCCTACGGCGGAGATATGGCTGCGGCAAAGAAATATATTGAGAAGATCGGCGCGCCCTGCGTAATTAAGGCCGATGGCCTTGCCGCGGGAAAAGGCGTGGTCGTAGCCAAAACCATTAAAGAGGCAAATGATGCCGTAACCTCAATGATGCAGGATAAAGTTTTCGGCGACGCCGGTAAGAAAATAATCATTGAGGAATGCCTTACCGGCCAGGAAGCCTCAATCATGGTGATTACGGATTCAAAACAGGTGCTGGCTTTGGCTTCAGCCCAGGACCATAAAAGGGTTTTTGATAATGACCAGGGGGCTAACACCGGAGGGATGGGCGCTTATTCTCCGGCTTCAATAGTTACCGCCGATATTTTGGTTGAGGTTATGGAAAAGATAATTTATCGCACTATTGACGGCCTGGCCAAGGAAGGGATAGGTTACCGGGGGGTTCTGTATGCCGGGATAATGTTGACTAAGGAAGGGCCAAGGGCATTGGAATTCAATGTTCGTTTTGGCGATCCGGAAACAGAGGCTATATTGCCCAGGTTAAAATCCGATTTAGTGGAGGTTATGCTGGCAGCCACTGACGGCCAGCTGATAAAAGTAAAGAATTTATTTTGGGATCCCCGCGCCTGCGTCTGCGTAGTCTGCGCGTCCGGAGGTTATCCGGGAAATTACGCAAAAGATAAAGAAATCAAGGGATTAAAAGAAGCGGAAAAATTAAAAGATATTGTAGTTTTTCACTCCGGGACCAGGAAGGCCGGGAATAAGATATTGACCAGCGGCGGCAGGGTGCTCGGTGTAACCGGATTGGGCTCTACAATCGGGGACGCTATAAATAAGACATATAAAGCGGTAAACAAGATTAGTTTTGAGGGTATGCATTATAGGAAAGATATAGGGGCAAGAGCTTTAAGATAAGTGGAGCAGGCACCCCGCGCTAATAGGTATTGCGCGGGTGTTGTCTAGGTAGACAAGGAGGCAACATGGCAAAAATCAATATACTTATGGGAAGCCCGTCGGATATGGAGACTGTAAGTGAGGCGGTGAATATGCTAAAGGAATTTAAGGCGGATTTTGAGGTCAGGGTTTTATCCGCCCACCGTACGCCTAAAGAAGTGGTTGAATATGTGGAGGCTGCGTCTAAAGCCGGCACAAAAGTCTTTATTGCCGCAGCCGGAATGTCGGCGGCTTTAGCCGGGGTAGTGGCGGCGCACACTATTTTACCGGTTATCGGCATACCCGTTGAAACCAAAAACTTAAAAGGGCTGGACTCTCTTTTATCAACTGTGCAGATGCCTCCCGGAGTTCCGGTTGCCTGCATGTCGATAGGAAAATCCGGGGCCAGGAATGCGGCGCTTCTTGCTTTGGAGATACTGGGTTTAAGCGATCCTAAAATTAGCGCCAAGCTTATTAATTACAAAAAGCAGATGTGCCTTAAGATTAAACAGACAAAAATCAAGGTATGAGTTTGACAAAAATAATCAAAATAAACCCGTTAGCGCCCGAAGAGGAATATACCGCTCAAGCAGCTAAGACTATTGCCGCAGGCGGACTGGTAATCATCCCCACGGAAACGGTTTATGGCATTGCGGCTAACTCCCTGGATAAAGAGGCGCTGGATAAGCTCTATGAAATTAAGAAGCGTTCTAAAGACAAGCCTTTTGCCATGCTTATTGCGGATAAACTTAAGGCTGGGGAATTTGCCTGCGATATACCTATAGCCGCTTATAAGTTAATGCATAAATTCTGGCCGGGCCCGCTTACAATTTTATTAAAAGCAATAAACGGCGGCAAGGTGGGTTTGCGTATGCCGGATAACCAAATCGCCTTAAAAATTATTGAGCAAGCGCTTGTCCCAGTAGCTTGCCCGTCTGCCAATATAGCCGGTACTCCTGCGCCGGTTAATTTTACGCAGGCGATTAAAGATATGGACGGGCTGGTGGATTTGGCCGTTGACGGCGGCCAGGCAAAGATAGGCGTAGAATCTACTATCGTGGATTTAAACGTTGAGCCGTTTACGATAACCAGAAGCGGAGCGATAAAAGACGAAGAGATAAACGCGGTTGTAAAATCCAAGACCGTGCTTTTTGTCTGCACGGGAAACTCCTGCCGTTCGGTGATGGCCGAGGCGTATTTAAAGAAGCTCCTGGAAAAACAGAAAAGGAGCAATGTTGAGGTGATCTCGGCTGGTATAATGATCCTTGCCGGACTTGGCGCCAGCGTAGAGACAAGGGAAGTATTGAAAAATGAAGGCATTGATGTGTCCGGGCACCGTTCGCAACGGTTGACCAGGGAGATGGTGGATAGGTCGGATATCATCCTGGTAATGGAAGCAATGCATGAAAAGAGGGTGCTGCAGCTTGCCCCGGAGGCCAAAAACAGGCTTTTTTTATTAAAAGAATTTGCTAAAATGGATGATAATGATTTGGATATTGTTGATCCGATAGGAGGTTCATCGGAGTTTTATGAGAACACTTTTCATACAATTAAAGATGCCGTAGAAAGGATAAGTAAAATTATATGAGCAAACTGTTGATTGCTTCGGACCATGCCGGGTTTGTATTAAAAGAAAAATTAAAAGCATACCTTGATAAGAAAGGCTTTACTGTAAAAGACCTGGGAACTTATTCCAAAGAGCGTTGTGATTATCCCGAATATGCTTATAACCTGGCGAAAGATGTTTCTTCGGGCAAATATAAAAGGGGAGTGCTTATTTGCAAAAGCGGCATAGGTAATTCTATCGTTGCCAATAAGCTGCCGGGAGTGCGCGCGGCGCTTTGCTATAGCCTTAAAACAACTAAACTCAGCCGCGAGCATAACGATAGTAATATACTGGTTCTTGGTTCGGCATTTGTCAATGCGGATTTAGCCAAGAGGATGGTTATCGCCTGGTTAAATACAAAATTTTTAGGGGGCAGGCATTTAAAGAGAGTGAAATTAATCAACAAAATTGAGCAAAAGATAAGGAGCTGTGCAAAGTGAAACATCTAAAGGAGATTGATCCGGAGATTTATGCGGCGATTAAGAAAGAAATGAAGCGCCAGGATGAAAACCTGGAGTTGATCGCTTCGGAAAATTTCGCTTCTTTGGGGGTTTTAGAAGCCCAGGGATCGGTGTTGACCAATAAGTATGCCGAAGGCTATCCCGGCAGGCGCTGGTATGGCGGATGCGAATATGTTGATATTGCCGAAAGCTTAGCGATTGAGCGGGCTAAAACAATATTCGGCGCAGAGCACGCCAATGTCCAGCCGCATTCGGGATCGCAAGCGAATATGGCGGTTTATTTCGCGGCGATACAACCCGGGGACACGGTTTTAGCGATGGATTTATCTGCCGGGGGGCATCTTACCCACGGCCATCCGCATAATTTCTCCGGAATGTTTTATAAAATGGTCGGTTATGGCGTAGATAAGAAAACTGAAAGCCTGGATTATGATGCCATACTTGAGCTGGCTAAAACACATAAGCCAAAGATGATCTTAGCCGGGGCCTCGGCATACCCAAGGACGATTGATTTTAAGAAATTCCGCCAGATCGCCGATGCCGTGGGAGCATATCTGTTTGTGGATATGGCGCATATCGCGGGCCTGGTGGCTGCCGGGATACATCCGTCACCGGTGCCTTACGCGGAGTTCGTTACTTCTACGACGCACAAGACTTTACGCGGGCCGCGCGGAGGGTTTATTCTTTGCAAAAAAGAGTTTGCTAAAAAGATTGACAGCCGGATTTTCCCGGGAATCCAGGGAGGGCCATTGATGCATGTGGTTGCCGCTAAAGCTGTGGCATTTCACGAAGCGATGCAGCCGGAATTCAAGCAATACCAGATCCAGCTGACTAAAAATGCCAAAGAGTTAGCCTCTGCTTTGGAGAAAAAAGGTTTCCGTATCGTTTCCGGAGGCACGGATACGCATTTAATGCTGGTGGATCTAAATGCCAAGAATGTTACAGGCAGCGATGCCTCAAAGATTTTAGGAGAGGTTAATATCACGGTAAACAAGAACCTTATCCCTTTTGACCAGAAAGGCCCTATGGTAACCAGCGGTATCCGCCTGGGAACTGCGGCAGTAAGCACGCGTAAGATGAAAGAGGCCCAGATGCAGACGATTGCTTCTTTAATCAATGAGGCATTGGAAAATCCTGGCGCAGAGAAGCTGAATAAAATTAAAAAAGATACAATCGCTTTAGCCAAAAAATTTCCATTATATCCGGAGTTGTTAAAATAATATGAAAAAGAAAACTATCGCGTATAAGAGGCCAACCTGGGATGAGTATTTCCTGGAGATGTCAGCTCTGGTGGCTAAAAGATCCACCTGCCTGCGTCGCAGCGTCGGGGCTGTAATAGTAAAAGAAAAAAGGATCCTGGCTACCGGTTATAATGGAGCTCCAAGCGGCCTGAAGCATTGCGTTGAAATCGGCTGCATACGGCAGAAGATGAAGATCCCCTCGGGAGAGCGCCACGAATTATGCCGTGCGCTGCACGCCGAGCAGAACGCGCTTATCCAGGCGTGCCTGCACGGAATAAGCGTCAAAGGAGCTGTCCTTTATGCAACTAATCAGCCGTGCGTTATCTGCGCCAAGATGCTGATTAATGCCGGAATAAAGGAGATTGTGATTGCCGAAGGTTACCCGGATAAATTGGCGCTGAGTTTTTTAAAACAGGCAAAGATAAAGATAAGGAAAATATGAAATGTCCGTTCTGCGGATATAAAGAGGATAAGGTAGTGGATTCCCGCGCTACAGCCGAGGAGTCGGCGGTCAGGCGGAGAAGAGAATGCTTAAAATGCGGCAAGCGTTTTACTACTTATGAATATATCGAAGAGGTCTCGCTGCTGGTGATCAAGAAAGACGGCCGGAGGGAGCCTTTTGACCGCAAGAAGATTTTAGCCGGCATAATCCGCGCCTGCGAAAAGCGGCCGGTGAGCGTAGAAAAGATGGAAGGGGTAGTTGTACAGGTTGAGCACGCTATTCAGAAGAAAAATGACCGTGAGGTTTTATCCAGCAGGATAGGCGAGCTGGTTATGGAGAAGCTTAAGCAGATTGATGATGTCGCTTATGTGCGTTTTGCCTCTGTTTACCGGCAGTTTAAGGACGTGGGGCAGTTTATGGTAGAGCTAAGGGATATTTTAGGAAAAGACAAGAAGAAAAAATAGGCTAGCGGGGCTTGCCTGCCGAGCCACCTCGCTGTGCTCTCCGCCTACGGCGGATGCGCGCAGCAAGGGCTTCGGCTCGACAGTCACCCGCTATTACAATTTCTTAAATTTTCCCAAAATATCAAACATAGGGAGTAATGATGGTGGAGATGGAGTTGAATAAAATTGTTATAGATGAAAAGCGGCATGATCAATTGATTGTTTTGAAAGAAAAAGGCGGCTCGCGTGTTTTGCCGATTGTTATCGGATTGAATGAAGCCTCGGCTATAAAATTAAAGATCAGCGGTTTTAATCCTCCCCGGCCGTTGACCCACGACTTGATTTATATAATGCTCAAGGATTTAAACGCCAGCGTAGAGAAGATTATTATCGATAAGCTGGAGGAGACTACATTCCATGCCAAGATTGTTATCAAGACAGGAAGCGGAGATTTAAAGATTATTGATGCCCGTCCTTCGGACAGCGTGGCCCTGGCAGTAAGGTTCCATGCTCCGATATTTGTAGAAGATGAGATTGTTAGGCAGTTTGAGGTGTTTGATAAAGACAAGCAGTAAAAGCCCCCCTTAGATTAAAACTTATGATGCTTAATTTCAGCGAAAACGACAAAGGTATTTTAAGGCCGGTTTATAATTTTGCCAAATCCAGGAAGGTGAAGTTATATCTTGTCGGCGGAGCTCTGCGTGATTTAATTTTAAGCCGGCGGAAAGAAAACCCGGATTTTGATTTTTGCCTGTCAACCGGGGCGATAAATTTTGGCCGCAAGCTGGCCCGTTACTTAAAGGCCGGATTTGTGGTCCTGGATGAGGAACATGCCGCTTGCCGCCTGGTAAAGAAGACCGGGGGCAGAGTTTATACCTTTGATTTTACGGATTTCCGCGCCAAAACTTTAGAAAAAGACCTTTTGCACCGGGATTTTACCATAAACTCCATGGCTGTTGAGCTAAAAGATGTTTTTAGCGGTAAGGATTTGAACGCTTTAATTATTGATCCCTATTCCGGCAGGGAGGACCTTAAGCGCAAGACTATCCGGGCCTGCAGCAAGAGTTCTTTTAAAGAAGACCCTCTAAGGATCTTACGCGCTTTTAGCTTTAGCTGTTTGCTCGGTTTTGGCCTGGAAAAGGAAACGTTACGCCTGGCAAAAAAAGAAAAACATCTGATCAGTTCGGTATCAAGCGAGCGTATCCGCGAAGAACTGTTTAAAATTTTTGACAGCCTCGCCGCCTATACTTCTTTAGTTGTCCTGGACAAGCTAAAGATTTTAGAGATCATTTTCCCCGAGATAAAGCCTATGTCCGGCATCGGCCAGGGGCCGTATCATCACCTGGATGTGTGGCAGCATAGCCTGGAAACTTTGAATCA
>Ga0172369_10006293_pt1 | contig 14189 bp, 10 predicted proteins | sample LakKiv25m_FD_114539 | JGI IMG/M metagenome (GOLD analysis project Ga0172369, IMG submission 114539) | Freshwater microbial communities from Kabuno Bay, South-Kivu, Congo - kab_022012_11.25m | ecosystem: Environmental > Aquatic > Freshwater > Lake | place: Democratic Republic of the Congo...
CGTGAGGGGGAGAACGGACCGTCGCCGCCGAGCCCCTGGTTGGCATCGATCACCCTTCCCTTGTGGTGTGCTCCGATAGTGATCCCATTGCCCATCTGGCCGACGATCAGGTTCAGGTCTTCATATTTTTTCTGGACCGCTTTAGCATATTTTCTGGCAACTGCCTTTTGCTCAAGCGCATGGAATACTGAGCGGCGGCGGAATTCGGCATGACCTGATACCCGGGCAATCTCGTCGAATTCGTCCACCACCACCGGATCCGCCACATAGGCGGCACTGCCTGCGATCTTTTTAGCCAGATCCGCAGCGATCAGTCCGCCCAGGTTCACTACATCCTCGCCGGAAAAACCTGCCTTCAGGTCGCGGATCATTGCTTCGCTGACCTTGTATACACCGGCCTTGACCGGCCGGATCAAACCACCGCGGCTGATGATCACCTTAATGTCGTCAACCGGAAGATGATTCTCCAGCATTTCCCTGTAAATCTGCTCCGACCGCATGGGGGTTTCGCCCTGATAGTCCGGAACTTTTTTACGATCCTCTTCCGGATGCATCACCTTTTTCAGGAAGATCAGCTGCTGATTCCTGAAAAGTCCGATGTTTGTGAAGGGAACACGGGGATGGATGGCAAGAATGAGGTTGCCGTGGAAAGCATTGTAAGAGTCCATAAAACCAACAATATTTACGCGTGAAAATATAAAATTTTGGAACCAAAAGCCTGTCACAAGGGTTTTATTAAGACATTTGTCCTTTATTCAAAAATGATGATCATCAGACAACTTTTGCCCATCCTGATGCTCGCCGGAACCTTTACCTCTGGCCGCGCTCAGGAAACCGATGATGCCTCACGGATCCGTTCATTGTTCAACGAGGCCCTCACCAGTTATGAGGCCTACCATAACCTCGAATGGCTCTGCAAGAATACGGCAGGAAGGATTTGCGGCAGGCCTCAGGCTGCTGCCGCGGTGGAATTTACCAGGCAGGTTATGGAAAAAATGGATCTTGATTCGGTATGGCTTCAGCCGGTGATGGTAAAAAGCTGGGATCGCGGCGAGCCTGAAATTGCACGGATCGTTTCGCAGAAATTCGGCTCGGCCGACGTGCCAAGCTGTGCGCTGGGCTGGGCCGTGGGTACTGGTCGCGACGGGCTTTCCGGCACGGTTGTTGAAGTTAAAGATCAGGATTCCTGGAAAAAAATGACCCGCAAGGAGGTGGAGGGAAAGATCGTGTTTTTCAATCAACCGATGAGGCAGACGCAAACTGCAACATTTTCAGCCTATGGCGAAGCAGGCTGGCAAAGGACTAACGGCCCTTCTGAGGCCGCCCGTCTGGGTGCCGCCGGGGTGGTCATCAGGTCCCTCAGTATTGAGATCGATGATTATCCGCATACGGGCATCACCCGGTATGCCGCTGACGTGAAAAAGATTCCTGCCATCGCCATATCAACTCGCGCTTCAGAAACTTTAAGCAGCTGGCTGAAACAGGATCCCACTTTGAACTTCTATTTCCGGACCACCTGCCTGGAAGGTCCCGAAGTTCCCTCCCATAATGTGATCGGAGAGATCCGCGGTACTGAGTTTCCGGATCAGATCATCACCGTGGGTGGTCACCTCGATGCCTGGGATATCTCAGAAGGAGCGCACGATGACGGCGGCGGCTGCATCCAGTCGATCGAAATGCTTCGCCTCTTCCAGAAGACCGGAGTAAAACCGCGGCATACCATCCGTGCGGTCATGTTCATGGATGAAGAGGTTGCCCAGAGGGGCGGTCAGGCCTATGCACTGGAAGCATCGAAAAAAGGAGAAAAGCATATAGCAGCCCTGGAGTCGGACCGCGGGGTGTTCAGGCCTAAATCCATGGGCGTTGGCGGCAATGCGGAACAGATGAAGAAACTGGCGCAGTGGCAGCCCTTGTTTGATCCTTACGATATCCACCTGGTCAGCGGAGGCGGCGGAGTGGATATCAGCCCCCTGAAGAACTATTATCCCGGAATCCTCTTTATGGGGATCATTCCTGATGATGAAAGATATTTCCGGGTCCACCACGCGACTTCCGATACCTTCGAACAGGTCGACCGGCGGGAGATGCAGATGGGATCGGCCGCAATTGCGAGCCTGATTTACCTGTTTGACAAGTACGGACTTTGATGTGGGGATTTGATGATGTGGGGATGTGGGGATGTGGGGATGTGGGGATTTGATGATGTGATGATGTGATGATGTGTTGATGTGATGATTTGATGATTATTAAGATATTATGAGAAAAGTATTGGTTTCTTTTTTGCTGATGATTGGGCTGAATGCCTTGGTGGGGCAGGTGGTGTATAATCCGAATATTGCGATCAAACCGCTGCCTTCGATGTCGGTGTATAAGGTGGAAATGACTGACACCACCACGACAATCGTGGTCAGGATTCTGAATGACAAACAGCTGGCTCCTTTTACCATCAAGAACAAAAACCTGTTCATCAGGCCGGTGAGTGACCCAAACCGGTTGAAACTGAAGCGGTGGGATAAGGCTCCTTTCGCCCCTGAAAAGCATGTGTTCATGAGTAAGGGCGAGGTGTTCGACTTTACACTGGTGTTTCCGGCCATTCCTAGAGGGACCAAGTACATCGACCTGCTGGAGGATGTGACAAATCGTGAGTTCTATCTCCAGGGAATTATTCTGGATCCTACCTTGAACAAGCTGGTTTCCAGAGGATTTCAGGCTTTCTCAAAGGGTGACAGGGAAGGTGCTCTGGCAGCCTTCAAGGAGATGGCTGAGACAGACCTTTACTTTGAATATGGTTTGGCCTATTTTAACGTTATATACCTGTTGGTGCAATCCAACCGCATACCGGAAGCCCAGGAGTGGTACGACAAGTTCAAGGAGCGTTTTTTCTACGACAAGCAGCTCTATGAGAACGAATTCGTAAGGTTGGGCATCCGGCAAAAATTGAAATGAGTACTTTTGTCAGCTTAATTCTTTAAGATGAAAACCATCGCAACCCTACTGATGTTTCTCCTGATGGCAGGCGGAAACAAAATCAAAATTAACGAGGCTACCAGTCAGGAATGGCTTGGCGGTCTCCAGCAATCGGGATACGGCACAGATTACAAGTTGATTATAAAAACAAAAGCCGGGTCCGATAAACTTCTTATCGATGAGATGTGGGTGGGCGACATCCGGATGCCTGCCAGGGCTGTGACAGATCTGAGGGATCCGGCCAGCAAGGAATTTAAAAAGGGGGATGTGGTATATGTGAGGGCCGGGATCACCTATAAGCCGGATGCCATGGGGCAGATGCAGATGCTGGCAGGTGAAAGGAAAACCAAACCGATTGAATATTCCGGTGAGGGATTGCTGGGATATACCTATAAGGGCAAGCGGGGATTTCTGGTTATCCCGTCGTTCAAAGTGCTTGAAAAGATAATTTATCCGTAAATAGTATATGAGCAAGAAATTGATTCTGATGATCCTCGACGGCTGGGGCTATGGCTCCAGGCCGGAGGCTGATGCCATCCGCAAGGCCAGTACCCCGTATATGGATCATCTGAGAAAAAAATACCCGAACTCCCGGTTGAAGACCTCGGGCGAGGATGTGGGACTGCCCGACGGGCAAATGGGGAATTCCGAGGTCGGACATTTGAATATTGGTGCCGGCCGCGTGGTATATCAGGATCTGGTAAAGATCAACCATGCGGTAGCTGATGGCTCCATCAAAAAGAACGAGGCTCTGACAGAGGCGTTTACCTATGCCAGGGACAATAATAAACAGGTACACCTCATCGGATTGGTTTCTGACGGCGGTGTCCATTCCCTGGATAAGCACCTGTATGCATTGTGCGATATGACCCGCGATTTCGGTCTTGACAAAGTATTCATCCATGCCATTACCGATGGCCGGGATACCGACCCATACAGCGGAAAAGGTTTTTTGGAACAGCTTGAAAATCATCTGAAAACATCCAACGGGACGATCGCCACCCTGATTGGCAGGTACTATTCCATGGACCGCGACAAGCGCTGGGAAAGAGTCAAGCTGGGATATGACCTGTACGTTCACGGGACCGGAAAACCGGTTACCGATATATTAACAGCGGTTCAGGAGAGCTATGACGAAGGGGTTACGGATGAGTTCATTAAACCGGCCGTCAAGGTCGATTCTGAAGGAAAACCGGTTACCACCATCCGCGAAGGTGATGTGGTGATCTGCTTCAATTTCCGGACCGACCGTTTAAGGGAACTGACCGTGGTTCTCACTCAAAAGAATATGCCGGATTTCGGCATGAGCACCCTGCCTCTCACATATTACACGATGACCCGCTACGATGATACTTTCGTTGGAGTGGAAGTCATCTATGACAAGGACAATGTGACTCAGACGCTTGGCGAACTGATGGCAACGGCAGGGAAGAAACAGATCCGCATTGCCGAAACAGAGAAATATGCTCATGTGACCTTCTTTTTCTCAGGAGGCCGCGAGGAGGAATTTCCGGGTGAAAAGAGGATCATGATCCCGTCGCCAAAGGTCCCCACCTACGACCTCCAGCCCGAGATGAGCGCCTTCCTGGTCAGGGATGCAATTGTTAAAGAGCTTAAGACCGGGGAACCCGATTTCGTTTGTCTCAATTTTGCCAACGGAGATATGGTAGGCCATACAGGTGTGTGGGATGCCATCATCCAGGCGGTGGAAGCTGTTGACAACTGTGTTCAGGATGTGGTGGATACCGCTATTGCCAACGGATATAACGCCCTGATCATCGCTGACCACGGCAATGCCGATAATGCAGTCAACCCTGATGGAACCCCCAATACGGCCCATTCCCTCAATCCGGTGCCATGCATTCTGGTAAGCGATGAATACAGTGCCATTCATGATGGGATACTCGCAGATGTGGCTCCTACCATTCTGAAAATCATGGGTATGGAGCAACCAGTAGTCATGACCGGTAAATCCCTGGTGTAATGCTTGAAATCGGCCGCACCCTGATCAGCCTCGAGGTTCTCAGCAGAAAATTCTGCTGCAATCTTGCCGCATGCAAGGGCGCGTGCTGTGTTTACGGGGATGCGGGTGCGCCGCTGACCATTGAAGAGGCTGGCGACCTGGAGGATTACATGGATGAACTCAGACCCTATCTGAGAACCGAAGGCCTGATTGCACTTCTCGAAGAGGGAATGTACACCCGCGATATTGACGGAGAACTTGTTACCACCCTGATCAAGGGAGGTGAGTGTGCCTATACCGTGTTTGAGAACGGGATCAGCTTTTGTGGGATTGAGAGGGCCTGGGCTGCCGGAGATGTTCCATTCCACAAGCCGCTCTCATGCCACCTGTATCCCATCAGGATCAAATCTTATGAAGAGTTTGATGCCGTGAATTTTGACGAATGGGATATCTGTCAGCCGGCCCTCCCCGAAGGTGAAAGGCAGGGGATGCCGGTATATGAATTTGTAAAGGATGCCCTGATCAGAAAATATGGTCAGGAATGGTACGATCAGCTTGAGTATGCTGCTACCCACCTGGATATTGAAAGTTTTAATAATAAATAGTGCAGTTATGATCAGGAAATTATTGATTATGCTGCCTTTGTCTTTCCTGATGATTGTGCCTTCCCTGGCCCAGGAGGCAGATTCATCCGTGGTGATCGGTAAAAACCGGATGGTTTACAAGGGCCGGATCTATAAACAGAATGCCCCGTATTTGTCATTTGGCTATGGAGCAGGTTATGGATTCGAGTCGCAACAGGTTGAGCAGAATATGACCATTTCCTATCAGCACTTCATCAAAGGGGTTGGTCTGAGGGTGGGGTACCACTCCTCCTCCGACACCAAGATCTGGTGGAGATCATGGCAGAAGCTTAATGACCTGTTCATCGGCGTAGGCCACCGCTGGGAAACCAACAAATTCAATCTGGCTGCGTTTGCCGGACCAACTTATGCCTACGGAACCTATATCGCCTGGAATGAACAGCGCCAGAAGGATTGGGCTTATCCGTTCAATACCCTCGGCGGGCTTGCGGAGGTGCAGCTGACCTACAGGATCATGTATGATCTGGGGGTCGGACTTTCGCTGTATGGAAGCGTAAACCGCTATTACTCAGCCACCGGTGCCCAGATCCACCTGTTCTTCTCCACCGCTTTCGTCAGTAATTATTTATAACAGATAATGCAAACCATTAAAGAGTATATCGAGCTCCATAAGGAGCGCTTTATTGAGGAACTGTTCGGACTGATCAGAATTCCCTCCATCAGTTCAATTGCCGCTCATAAACCAGATATGTACCGGGCCGCCAATCATCTGAAGCAGATGCTTCTCGATGCAGGGGCCGACCGTGCCGAGGTGTTTGAAACCGAAGGAAATCCGGTTACCTACGCCGAAAAGATCATCGATCCGGCGCTGCCAACGGTTATGGTGTATGCCCACATGGACGTGATGCCGGTGGATCCGATAAACTTATGGCATTCCGATCCTTTTGATCCGGTGGTCCGTGACGGAAGAATCTATGCCAGGGGTGCCGATGATGATAAGGGACAGTCGTTCATGCACATCAAAGCTTTTGAGTATTTGGTCAATACCGGGAGTCTGAAATGTAACGTTAAATTCATGATCGAAGGGGAGGAGGAGATCGGTTCACCCAATCTGGGAGCTTTCTGTGCACAGCATAAGGAGATGCTTAAATCGGATGTGATCCTGGTTTCAGACACTTCCCTGATCGGAACCGATATCCCGTCGATCACCACCGGGCTCAGGGGGTTGACCTACCTGCAGGTGGAGGTGACCGGACCCAACAAGGATCTGCATTCAGGCCTCTTCGGAGGTGCTGTGGCAAATCCGGTAATCATCCTGTCGAAAATGCTGGCCTCCATTCATGACGAGAACAACAGGATCACCATCCCGGGCTTCTATGATGATGTTGAGGAGGTTAGCGAGGAGGAGAGGGCATTGCTGGCCCAGGCGCCTTTCAGTGAGGAGAGATACAGGAACAATCTCGAGATCAGGGAGGCCTGGGGCGAAAAAGGCTACCGCATTCCCGAAAGGACCGGCATCCGGCCAACCTTCGATGTGTGCGGCATCTGGGCAGGCTATACCGGAGAGGGAAGCAAAACCATCCTGCCTTCCAAAGCGTATGCGAAAATCAGTTCCAGAATCGTTCCGAATCAGAACCATCAGAAAATCTCAAAACTGATCAAAAACCATTTTGAAAGCATAGCCCCGCCGCAGGTAAGGGTGAATGTGGAGATCATGCATGGCGGCGCAGCTTATGTTTCTCCCATGAGCCATCCTGCATACAAGGCAGCCGAAAAAGCCTACGCCGAAACTTTCGGCAAGCGGCCGGTTCCTTTCAGAAGCGGCGGAAGCATTCCGATCATCACCACCTTTGAGGAGGTCCTCGGGGTGAAATCCATCCTGATGGGCTTCGGTCTCGATTCAGACGCTATCCATTCACCCAACGAAAACTTCCCGTTGTGGAACCTCTATAAGGGTATTGAGACTATCGCACGGTTTTACCATTATTATACCGAATAGATATTATTCTGAACAGAGATTTATATATCACATGAATGAAACCCGGGTAAATCCGGGTTTTTTTTATTTCGGTCCCTAAAAATTGAGGGTTGTTTATAATAAAGTGCAAAAATTTTATCTAATACCCCCTAAATAATAGGGGGTATGATTGAAAAAATTGTAATTTTGCCACGTTATCTTTTAAAAACGACCCTTAATCCCTGAAAAAATGAGTAACATCCGCGTTGAAGCAGTCAAGGAGCTTTTCCACAGGAAGCCTGTGGCTGTTGAGCCCCCGAGTCCCAAAGTCTCTGATTTCTATGGTATGCATACCTTTGGATTGGAGACGATGAAGAAGTACCTGCCCTCTGAGGCGTATGAAAATGTCAGGAAAGCTGTTGACACCTGGGGGTATATCGACCGGAAGGCTGCAGATGCGGTTGCCGCCGCCATAAAGGCTTGGGCCATGGAGCACGGAGCCACTCATTATACACACTGGTTTCATCCGCTGAATGGCTCCACGGCCGAAAAGCATGATGCTTTTTTTGAGCCGACCAAGGACGGAAAGATGTTTGAGCACTTCTCCGGCAAGGAGCTGATCCAGCAGGAGCCCGATGCGTCCTCTCTTCCCAGCGGCGGAATCAGGAACACCTTCGAGGCCCGCGGTTACTCTGCATGGGATCCCTCCTCACCTGCGTTCATTGTTGAGAAAACCCTTTGCATCCCGACGGTATTTGTTTCATACACCGGCGAGGCCCTCGACTTTAAGACCCCGCTGCTGAAATCTCTCTATGCCCTCGACAAGGCGGCCGTGGATGTTTGTCAGCTGTTCGACAAGGAGGTGAGCAAGGTGATTGCCACGCTCGGATGGGAGCAGGAGTATTTTCTGGTGGATGAGGCTCTCTATTATGCCCGTCCCGACCTGGTGCTCACCGACCGCACCCTGATGGGTCATGCCTCAGCGCGCGATCAGCAGTTGGCCGACCACTATTTCGGGTCGATACCGGAGAGGGTCACTGCCTTCATGAAAGATCTTGAATTTGAATGCTATAAGCTGGGGATTCCGCTGCGAACCCGTCACAATGAGGTGGCCCCCAATCAGTTTGAGTGCGCACCGGTGTTTGAGGAGGCTAACCTGGCAGTGGATCACAACCAGCTGCTGATGGACATCATGAAGAGGGTCGCTCGCAAGCACCATTTCAGGGCACTGCTTCACGAAAAGCCTTACAAGGGGATCAACGGATCCGGCAAGCACAATAACTGGTCGATGCTCACCAATACGGGCGTTAACCTGCTGTCGCCCGGATCAAATCCGAAATCCAACCTGCAGTTCCTTACCTTCCTGGTGAACACAGTAAAGGCAGTGCATGATTATGCTGATCTGCTCAGAGCCAGCGTTATGTCGGCGGGTAATGAGCATCGCCTTGGCGCCCATGAAGCACCGCCGGCCATCATCTCGGTATTCATCGGACAGTATCTGACCAAAGTGCTGAACGAGATCGTGGAAAAGGTGCCTTCAGAAAAGATGACGCCCGATCAGAAAACCGAGCTTAAACTGAATATCGGCAAGATTCCTGAGATCCTGCTCGACAATACCGACCGGAACCGTACTTCACCGTTTGCCTTCACCGGTAACAGATTTGAATTCAGGGCCGTTGGTTCCTCGATGAACTGCGCCGCTCCGATGACCATTCTGAATGCTGTGGTTGCCAATCAGCTGAAGGAGTTCCGGAAGGAAGTTGACCAGCTCACTGAAAAGAACGTCAAAAAAGATGAAGCCATCCTCAGGGTTCTCCGGGATTATATCATCGGGTCCAAAAGGATTTTCTTCGAAGGGAACGGGTACAGCGATGAGTGGGTGGCCGAAGCTGAAAAACGCGGTCTGAGCAACGTGAATGATGCCCCCGAAGCCCTCAAGGCTTACATTGATCCCAGGTCGATTGCCATGCTTGAGAAACTGAATGTGCTCACAGAGAGGGAGCTGAATGCACGGTATGATATCAGGCTTGAAATGTTTACCAAGAAGATCCAGATCGAAGCCCGTGTACTGGGCGATCTGGCTGTGAATCATATCATTCCGACTGTAATCAAATATCAGAACCGTTTGATCGAGAATGTGAAGGGACTCAAGGAGATCCTGCCGGCCAGCGAATTTGCCGATGCTGCAAGCTACCAGCTGAGTGCCATCCGCAAAATCTCCAAACATAAGGCCCTGATCCTGGAGATGGTGGATGAAATGGTAAATGCGAGGAAAAAGGCCAATACCATCGAGGATGTCAGGGAGCTGGCGGCTGAATACAATACCAGGGTGAAGCATTACCTGGATGAGATCCGGTATCACATCGACAAGCTTGAGCTCATCGTTGATGATGATCTGTGGCCCCTGCCAAAATACCGCGAGCTGCTGTTCGCCAGATAGCATCCTTCAGCTGCATAGGCTCCTGAATACCAAGGGCAGTATTTGCTTCGTTTATACCACGAATGAGGCAAATATTGCCTATTTTTACGACCTCCAGTGAACAGCACAGGTATGAAACCAGAACGGATAATCCTCTTGATATTACTGGCCTTCCTGGCCACCGGACCCCTCCATGCCCAAAAGCGGGAACTCATGGTGCAAGCCGATAAGACCTTCGCCATCGGTGAGTATTTCAAGGCTATCGAGAAATACAAGAAAGCCTATTCCAAAGAAAAGGACCGGGCCCGCAGAGCCGATATCAACTTCAAGATCGGTAACTGCTACCGGATGATCAACGATACCAAAAAGGCTGAAACTTACTTTTCCCGACTGGTCAAGCAAAAATATGGCAATCCGAAGGCAATCCTCTATTACGCCGAGATGCTTAAGATGAACGGCAAATATGCGGATGCAAAAGCCCGCTATGAAGATTACCTGAAGATGGAACCGGCCGATCTGATGGCGCTAAATGCTTATCAGTCATGTGATTCGATATTAGTTTGGACCAAAAATCCAACCCGGTATCAGGTAGAGAATATCAAGGATTTTAACACAAAGGACAATGATTTCAGTCCGGCCTTCGCCTCAGGCGATTACAAGGAACTCTATCTGACCTCTTCAAGGGAAGGAGCCGAGGGGACCAAGGTTCACGGTGGAACCGGACAGAGTTTCTCAGATATTTTTTATTCGCGGCTCGACAACAAGCAAAAGTGGGCTGTTCCCACCCCGATTGACAAAACAGTCAATTCCGCCTTTGATGACGGAGTGCCCTGGGTGAGCGAGGATGGCGCAACCATGTACTTTACCCGCTGCCGGGTAGATAAACAGCAGGAACTTGGCTGCCAGATCATGGTATCGAAGAAGTCGGGCAGCAAATGGGGGGATCCAACGGTAGTCCCGATTTCAAAGGATTCCGTGGTCATTGCCCACCCGAGCCTGACCCAGGATGAGCTAACCATGTTCTTTGTCAGTGATATGCTCGGATCCCTGGGCGGAAAGGATATCTGGATGGTGCAAAGGGATAAGAAGGATGCGGCATGGAGTGCACCGAAAAACATGGGTGAACCCATAAATACCATCCGGGATGAAATGTTCCCGTTCGCCAAAACGGATACACTCTTCTATTTCAGTTCCAATGGCCATCCCGGTCTTGGCGGTCTCGATATCTTCAAGGCTCATACCGATGAAGAGGGCAATTGGGTGGTTGAAAACATGAAGTACCCGATCAACAGTGTGGCCGATGATTTCTCAATCCTGTTCCAGAAGGAGGAGGAGAGGGGCTATTTTACTTCGAGCCGGGCAGGAGGCAAAGGCGGGGATGATATCTATTCATTTGTGCTGCCTGAAAAGAGGTTCAACCTCTCAGGACGCGTTATCAACGAGAGAACCCAAAGGCCGCTGGGCGGTGTGGATGTCCGCCTGATCGGTAGCGACGGCACCTCACTCGAATCCAAATCAGATTCAACAGGAAATTTCGGGTTTAAACTCAAACCTGAAACCGATTATCTGGTGGTTGCCTTCAAACGCGGTTTCCTGAACGGGAAAGTCAGGGAAACCACGATGGGTCTGGAGGAGAGCAGGGATTTCAATGTAAGCCTGGTACTGGCCCCATATGAAAAACCGATAGAACTGCCGAATATCCTCTATGATCTCGCCAAGTGGGATCTGCGTCCCGAATCCATGGTGGCACTGGATGAACTGGTTGAAACACTGGAAGATAACCCCAATATTACCATCGAACTGATGTCCCATACCGACGTAAGGCCTTTCAGGGCTATGTCGAACCTGGAACTATCCCAGAACAGGGCCCAATCGGTGGTCGATTATCTGATCTCAAAGGGAATTGCCTCTGACCGGCTGAAAGCCCGTGGCTACGGTCCGGATGTTCCCAGAGTGGTGGATGATAAAATCTCCGGACAATATTCATTCCTGCAGGTTGGGGACACGCTGAGCAAGGAATACATCGAGAAACTTCCCAATGATCAGGATCGTGAAATCGCCCACCAGCTTAACAGGCGGACCGAGTTCAGAGTACTGAGTTCCGATTATATCCCGAAAGAGCAGCGTAAAGGGGAAAAAGGTGATTATAACGCTGAAGAACAGCTTCTTATCAGAGGTCTCGAAGAGCTTCAGCAGGGGAAGAAAAAGATCAATAAATGACAGAACCGGGAAACAGGTATGGCTTGCGCGGGGTCTCCTCCTCGAAAGAGGACGTGCACCGTGCCATTCGCAATTTGGATAAGGGGTTGTTTCCCAGGGCATTCTGTAAAATCATTCCGGATATTCTGACCGGTGATCCCGACTGGTGTTCAATCATGCATGCCGACGGGGCAGGCACAAAGTCGTCCCTGGCTTACCTTTACTGGAAGGAGACCGGCGATCTGTCGGTGTGGAAAGGAATCGCCCAGGATGCCGTGATCATGAACACCGACGACCTCCTCTGCGTGGGAGCCACTGGCCCGGTGATGCTCAGCTCCACGATCGGAAGGAACAAGAACCTGATTCCCGGGGAGGTGATTTCAGCGATCATTGAGGGAACTCAGGAGGTAGCCGACATGCTCACTGCCAACGGGATGGAAACGATATTCTGCGGCGGGGAAACTGCTGATGTGGGAGATTTGGTGAGAACCATCATTGTCGACAGCACCGTTGCCACCCGGATGAAGCGTTCCGACGTTATATCCAATGACCGTATCCGGCCGGGGGATGTGATTGTAGGGCTGGCATCATCAGGAAAAGCGGTATATGAAAAAGAATACAACGGCGGTATGGGCAGTAATGGTCTGACCTCAGCCCGTCATGATGTTTTTGCAAAATACCTGGCAAAATTGTACCCGGAATCTTTTGATCCGCAGGTTACTGCTAACCTGATATACTCCGGCGGTATCCGGCTTACCGATCCTGTTGAAGGCACCGGAATGGATGCCGGAAAACTCGTTCTGTCACCCACCCGCACCTATGCACCGGTGGTGATGGCTATCCTTAAGGAACTCCGGAGCGAGATCCATGGCATGGTCCACTGTTCAGGCGGCGGTCAGACCAAGGTGCTCCATTTTGTTGAAAATGTTCATGTCATCAAAAATAATCTGTTCCCGGTTCCTCCCCTGTTCAACCTGATCAGGGAGCAATCGGGAACCCCGTGGGATGAAATGTACCAGGTGTTCAACATGGGCCACCGGTTTGAGATCTATCTTCCTGAACCTTACGCCCACAGAATTGTTTCAATTGCCGCAGAATTCGGGATTGAAGCAAAAGTGATCGGACATTGTGAAGCATCGGAAGGCCGGAAATTGACGATTTCCACCGGGAATGGCGACTATTTCTATTAGGTGCCTCTCCCGGCATGCTATTGGAGTGTTAATCGTCAATTGTAAAACATCGTAAGAAAATCATCATCATGTTATTAGAAAAATTACAGGGCATTGCAAACCGCTTTGAGGAAGTTTCCCGTCTGATCACCGAGCCCGAGGTGATCAGCGATATGAAAAGATTTGTTCAGCTCAATAAAGAATACAAGGAACTCAACAAAGTGGTTGAGTTTTATCTGGAATACAAGAATGTTCTTGATAATCTCGATTCTACAAAAAAAATTCTGGAGACTGAAAAGGATGAGGAGATGAGGGAGATGGCCAAGGAGGAGATGGATACCCTGATCACACGCCGCGACGAGATGGAGGAGGAGATCAAGGTATTGCTTCTGCCGGCTGATCCGGAGGATGCCAAGAACGCGATCGTGGAGATCCGTGCAGGTACCGGTGGCGACGAGGCAAGTATTTTCGCCGGCGACCTGTTCAGAATGTATGTGAAGTATTTCGATATCAAGGGCTGGAAGCACAGTATCAACAGCTATACCGACGGTACTAACGGCGGCTTTAAGGAGATCATTTTCACAGTGGAAGGTGACGGCGTGTATGGGATCATGAAATATGAATCCGGAGTTCACCGGGTTCAGCGTGTACCCCAAACCGAGACCCAGGGCAGGATCCACACATCAGCCGCTACTGTTGCCGTGCTTCCTGAAGCAGAAGAATTCGACATTGAGCTCAATCAGTCGGACATCCGTGTGGATACCTACTGTTCCTCAGGTCCGGGCGGCCAGTCGGTGAACACCACCTATTCAGCAGTGAGGCTGACACACGTACCCACCGGAGTGGTGGTGACCTGCCAGGACCAGAAGTCGCAGATCAAGAATAAGGAAAAAGCCATGATCGAACTGCGTACCAGGTTGTATAATCTTGA
>Ga0172369_10006294_pt1 | contig 14189 bp, 7 predicted proteins | sample LakKiv25m_FD_114539 | JGI IMG/M metagenome (GOLD analysis project Ga0172369, IMG submission 114539) | Freshwater microbial communities from Kabuno Bay, South-Kivu, Congo - kab_022012_11.25m | ecosystem: Environmental > Aquatic > Freshwater > Lake | place: Democratic Republic of the Congo...
CGAGCGTGCGCTCGAGCAGGCGGTTGGCGTTGCCGCGCCCCTCGTGGATGTCGCAGCCGGAGTGGCCGCCGCGCAGGCCCGCGACCGTGAGGGCGACGCGGCTGCGGGCGGGCGCGCTCCCGTCACGCGTGATGGGCAGCGTGAAGGTCGTGTCGATGCCGCCAGCGCAACCGACGTAGATGGCACCGTCCTCCTCGGTGTCGAGGTTGAGCAGCCGGCGTCCGGTCAGGAAATCCGGCGCGAGGCCTTTCGCACCCGTGAGGCCGCGCTCCTCGTCGATCGTGAAGAGCAGCTCCAGCGGTCCGTGCACGACGCCCGGCTCGTCGAGCAGCGCGAGCGCCATGCTGACACCGATGCCGTTGTCCGCGCCGAGGGTGGTGCCCGTCGCCTTGACGATGTCGCCGTCGAGGTGCAGTCGAATCGGATCGGTCGCGAAGTCGTGCTCCGTGCCCGAGTTCTTCTCGGTGACCATGTCGAGGTGGCCTTGTAGCACGGTCACGGGCGCGTCTTCGTGGCCCTTCGTAGCGGGCACGCGCACGACGGTGTTGCCAACGGCGTCCTGGCTGTAGGAGAGGCCGTGCTCCCGCGCGATGGCGACGACCCACGCGGCGGCCGCGGCCTCGTGGCCCGACGGGCGCGGGATGGCCGAGAGGCGCTCGAAGTAGTTCCACACGTGACGGGGCTCGAGGTTCAACATGGCGCACCTTCGCCGCCACAGCGTTGGGCGGCGGGCGCGGATTGTGGCGCAAGCGCAGCGCGCGCACCAGGGGCCGGACGGCACGAGCACGCCGGCAGGGATCGTCGCGCGGCCGCCGATGCGCCGTCGATGGAGCCACGACGACTCAGGCGGTCAGCACGCCACCGGCCCGAAGGTGCTCCCGAACGGCGTCACCGAAAGCGCGCGCCTCACCCTCCGTCCGACCTGACGCGACCGGGATGCAGGTGGCGGCGGCGCGGGGACGTCCTGGCTCGAGCGGGTGCCCTGGCGAGTGAAGTCGCGGGCTATCGCCACGAAGCCTCACCTGCGTGGGGCTGACGCTTGCCCGCGACGGCGACGTTTCGCGACTGCTGCACGCGGGTTCAAGCGCCGGGCACCGAGGGCGCCCGACCCCAGGGACAGCCCCCCGCCGCGGCCCACGATGGCCCGAGACCGCGTCAGGTCGGACGGAGGGTGCACCGCCTCGCGGTGCAGTCGCGAAGCGACCGAGCACGGAGCGCGAGCCCGGAGGCCCAACCTGGAAGATAAGCTGACCGTAGACCACGAGCGCGAACATCCCATCCGAGCAGCATCTCGCCTCCTCGTGCGAGGTTACCAGTACTTCTCGACGTGGATCTGCCCCGGTGCGCGCCGCGTGTGCTCCGTGAAGCCGCGCTCGCCGAGCACCTTCAGGGCGTCTTCCACCATCGCCGGGTTGCCGCACAGGAACACATGGGTGTCGGCGACGGAGGGCTCGAAGCCCCAGCGCTGCCGCAGGACGCCGCGCTCCCACAGCTGCTGCACGTGACCCACGTCGCCGCGCCACTCGACGAGCTCCTGCTGCGGCCGGCTCACGATCGGCACGTAGGTGAAGCTCGGCACGTGTCGCGCGAGCGTGGTGAGCTCGGCGCGATAGCCGAGATCCCAGGAGTGCCGCGCACCATGCAGCACGGCGACGCGACGCTGTGGATGTGCGAGCACCTCGGAGCGCAGCATGCTCATGTAGGGTGCGATCCCCGTGCCCGTGGCGATGAAGACGAGGTGAACCTCGGGCGGCACCGAGTCGAGCGTGAAGAGGCCGCTCACCCGCTCCGAGAGGTGGATCCGCGATCCTGCCTCGAGCGCGAACAGTCGCGGCGTGAGCTCTCCCGAACGCAGCAGCGCGACGTAGAGCTCGACGTACGCGTCGTCCATCGAGGAGGACGCGATCGAGTACGCGCGACGGATCCACTTGCCCGGCTGCGGCGGGTTTTCCTCCGCGTCGGCGAGCATGATGCGCGGTGCGTCCGAGGGCAGCCCGGCGACGGCGAACTGCCCCGCCTTGAAGGGAGGCAGCTTCCAGCCATCGGGCGCGATCCGGAAGATCGCGAGATCGGCGTTGAGGACCAGCTTCTGGGTCACGATGGCGTTGAACTCGACGGCCATGGGACTCCTCCGACGCTCGGCGGCGTCTCATGCCACACAGCTTACGCCTGCTGACGCGACGCGTCATGTCCAACGCCGCGATCGGCGTACGATCACGACGGCGACGCACACGCCACAGATCGACACGAGCAGCGCGGCGAGACGCCGGGACCCCGAGGCGCGCCGGGTCGGCCTCTGCGTCGCGTCATGCCCAGCGTCCGCCACGATCGGCCACGGGCCCATGGGGAGCAAGGCACAGATCGCCGCGACCTCGCCGGCAGGCAGCGGCGCGCCCCGATGACGACCGTCCATGCCGGCGTACATGAGCGAGGTGCGCTCGATCCCGTGCGTGAGGCCGAGCGCGTGCCCGAGCTCGTGGGCCACGACGTGCTCGCAGTAGTCGCGCTCCGCTGCCTCGGGCCGCAAGTCGTTGAGCGCCACATCGACGCGTGCGATCTCGCCCGTCTGCGGGTCGCTCTCCACTTGGGCCGAGCCGCCGTCATCGTCAGCGAAGGGCCACGCGGTCGACCGGATCGTGATGCGCACATCGGCGTCGGCGCCCGGCGGGGCCTCCACGAACCGGAGGCGCGTACACACAGGCGCCTGCCACGCCTCCACCGCCGACGCGATCGGGCCCCGCCACCGCGCCACGCCCTGCGGCGCCTCCGCGCTCACGCTGAAGCGCAGCTCCCCCCTCGTCCAGTGCAGCGCGGCGCCCCGCTCGCTGACGTCCTGCCGCCAGCCGAGTCCCGGCGCTGCCGCACACAGCACGCTCCCGCACAGGAGCAGGCCCAGCGCGCGGGCGCGTCTGCGATCGGCCGGCTGTCGTGCGAGCAGGCTACTTCGCCTCGGGATCGACCGCCTCGGACGCCGCGGCCTCGTCGATCGCGGTCGCCTCGCCCTCGTTGAGCAGCGCGTCGAGCTCGGGATCCGGATCGGTGCCGTCGGGCTTCGCAGAGCCGTCCGGCACCTCCTCCTGCGCGAGCTCCACGCACTTCGTCACGTCCCCCTCGTCCGGATCGTCCTTGTCGTTGAGCGTGACGTCGTCCTTGTACGCCGTGCGCTTGCCGTCCTTGTCCCAGCACTCGTGCACGTGGGCGAGCACGGCCACCGGCAGCGGCTTGACGTGCGCGAGCACGCCGTCCGCGCGACCGCCGAGCCCGTTTTTCCACAGCACGCGCATCGCGAAGAGCTCGATGCCGTCGAGCTTCGTCTGGATATCACCGATCGCGAACGTGCGGATGCGGCCGCCCACGCCCACCTTGTGCAGGACGTCCATCGCGAAGTTGGCCGGCACGCCGTCCTTGTCGTTGCGCTTGATGACGTTCTTGTAGACGAGGCGACGTCCCTTGAGATCGGCCTTGTGGGTCGCGAAGTAGAAGTGGATCGAGCCGTCCACGTCGAGGCCCGGCATCGTGTCGGAGGTGTTCGTCAGGCTCAGGTGGAAGCGGCCCGCGCCCGCGTTCGGGGCCCACTTCACGAAGACGCCGGTCATGAGGGCCTTGAAGGCCGAGGTGTCGTCCTTCTTCGCGAAGAGCAGGTAGCGCAGGCGCTTCTCGGTCATGCGAATGATCACGAGCTTGACGGTCGCGGTGCCCTTCTTCGCCTCCCACACGCCGAAGTCCTGGCCCGCGGCGGTCTTGCCCGAGCGGACGGGATCCTTGCCCTTTGCGATGTCCTTGATGTGCGCGAGCACGGCCTTGACGGTCGCGATCGACTGCTTGCCCTCTACCTTCGCGAGGCCGAGCAGGGCCGCCGGATCGCCGACCTTGATGGGCGATGCGGCATCGGAACCCTCGATCGTCAGCTCATCGACGTCGACGATGTCGGCCTTCGTGACCGGCGTGGATGTGGCGGCGGTGCCGCTGTCCGAGGAGCAGGCCCAGGCCGCGAGCGCGAGCGCGGGCACGAAGAGGCACACCAGGAACCGATGCATGAGGACCTCCGGAAGGGTTGTCGTGGTGCTCGGTCAGCGAGCCAGACTTTAGGTGCGACCGCCGCCCACGTGCGTCACAATCATAAGGCCGGTCGCGGCTTCCCATAAAGAAATTTCGTGACGCGGATCAGCGCCCCGAATCGCCGTCGCCCCAGATGCGTTGTGCCGTTTGACCCGGGGCCTCCGGACCCTTAGCCTGCCCCTGGAGGTTGTCATGCGCCGCCCGCTCCTGCTCGCCCTTGTCGTCGTGACGGGCACGCCCGCCCTCGACGCGTTCGCGTCCGTGCCACCGGACGTGCCGGTCCCGTCGCTTCAGCCCGCGTCCGGCGGACAGCCTGCACCGCCGCGCCCCCTCTTCGCGCAGCCGGCGCGCCCCTACCCCGCGCCGCCGCCTCCGGGCTATGGCTATCCGCCTCCCGTGCCTCGCCGCATCGCGCGGCCGCGCCACGAGCGCGACTCGTGGTACATCGGCTTCGGTCTTGGTTCGGGCGTCGGCCGCTGGACCAACAACGGCCAGGAGGAGAACCTCAAGTCCGCGTTCGGAGACCTCGACGTCAAGGCGCCGGTCTCGATCAACCTCGGCGCCGGCTGGACCCTCACCCGCGCCACGCTCATCGGCGCGGAGCTCAGCGGTCTCACCTACACCGCCAAGACGACGGACCTGAGAGGCTCGCCGATGGAGCTCAGCCTGGGCGTCACGAACCTCCTCGCGGTCGTCACCTACTTCCCGACGTCGGAGGGGCTCTTCGTCAAGGGCGGCCTCGGCGTCGGCTGGCTGCGCGGCACCGAGAACGTCGGCGGCGAACTGACCGAGTTCGAGAACGAGGGCTTCGCGTGGAGCATCGGAGCGGGCTACGCCTTCTGGCTCGGCCGCGCGTTCAACCTCACCGTCAACGTGGACTGGAGCACCCAGACCTACGACGAGCCCGACAAGGCCCAGCGCGCCAACATTACTGCCAGCCGCTTCTGGCACGCCTGGCTCGGGTGTTATTGGTATTGACCTGAGGGCTCGGTCAAAACGGCTTGCGGCGCCCCCTGCCGCGCACTACGATCATGAATTCGATACCCCTTCGGGCCTTCGAGGAGGGACCGATGCGCAGGACCCATGTCTGGGCGCGACGCGCTTGCCTCGCCGGGACGCCTCCGGCGCCGCGCGCGCTGGCGGTGTGTGTCGCGGCGGCGCTCGGGATGTGGCCGGCGGCGTCGCTCGCGGCCGATCTCTTCGGCGCGGTGACCGACGACAAGAGCGGTTTCCCGCTTCCGGGAGCGGTCGTGACGCTGGACCTCGTGCCGGCCGACGGGCAGCCCGAGCACAGCGCGGTGGCCAGCGCGATCGGGCTCTACGTACACGCGCAGCTGCCCGGTGGCCTCTACGAGGCGAAGGCGAGCCACCCGGGCTATGCGCCGCTCGTCAAGCAGGTCACGGTCGGGCAGATGGCCTCCCAGTCCTTCGCGCTGCAACCCGCGGGAGGCGTCGAGAGCTACCTTCGCGTCGACTTGCAGGTCTACGACGTCGTGAGCAACGCCAACCTCTCCGGCGCGACCGTGCTCGTGGAGCGCTGGGCCTCGTCGTCGACCGACGGGCCGCCGGCGGAGTCGTTTTCGTACACGACGGACGCGCTCGGGCGGATTGGGACCGACAACCTCGCGGCCGGGCACTTTCGATTCAGCGTGTCGCGTGTGGGCTGGGAGCCGCTCGTCCATCCGGTCGGCGCGCCGATCTACCTCGGCGCGAACCACAGCGGCGTCGCGGCGCTCAAGCCCATCCCGAAGGCGCTCGGGGTCAAGGTCACAGGCTACAACCCGGTCAAGTCAGCCCCCGGCCCGATCGAGGAGGTGATCGTCGAGCTCGTCGGCGTCGACTTCGACGGGCAGGTCGAGCTGGTGCCGCCGCGCGCCATGCCCACCGGGAAGGACGGCGCGTGCACGTTTGTCGGCCTGCCGCCCATTGCGTGGGTGCTGACCGCCAAGAAGCTCGGCTACAAGCCCACCACGCAGCTGGTGCAGCCCGATGCACAGGGGGGCTTCGCCGACGTCACGCTCCCGATCGCGCTGCAATCCGGTACGGGCCTCCAGGTCACGCTCGACTCGCCCTACGCGCATCAGCCGATCATCGAGAAGGCGAAGCTCCGCGTCGAGGGCTTTGCCGGGACGCCCACGCAGGGCATCGTGCGCACCTCGGGCCAGCCCGTCGCGCCGCAGGGAGACGGCCTGACCCTGGCGTTCGAGAACCTGCTGCCCGGCCACTACCGGATCGACGCGAGCCTGGACGTGGTCGTCGATGACACGCTCGGGCTCTCGCTCTGGAACGGGGCGCTGCCGTCGAACGGGGCCTTCGTCCTGAAGTCGCTGCCCGTTCAGACGACCGTCGAGATCGCGGAGAAGGAGACGCGCTCGGTGAGCCTGTGGCTGGAGCCCATGCCTGCGATCGTGCGCGGGCGCGTGCTGGCCGTCGACGCCCTGCTCGGCTGCGTGAAGCCGGCCCTGAGCCCGGGCGCGGATCGGCGCGTGTTCCTGCACAAGCAGGTGGCCGGGATCCAGTTCGTCTCGACGCTCGCGCAGCCCTTCGCGATCCTGAAGCCCGCGTACGCCGTGGTCCAGGTCGACACGGACGAAAACGGCTTCTTCGAGGTCGTGCTGCCGCCCTCGCTCTACGGCATCCGAATTCCGGGGCTGCCGGACCATGCGGGCCGAAGCATCCGCGTGCATACCACGCTGCCCGGGAGCGGTGCCGGCCCCCCAGGTGAGTCGGTCGACAAGGGCTGGCCGAGCCCAGACCCCTATCCCTTCGCGTCGGAGGGCACGGGCGAGTTCAGCGCGTGGCTCAATGTGCACGCACAGGCCACGACCTCGCTCGATCTCGTGCTGCACAAGCACATCGTGCAGATCGAAGGCCAGGTTCAGCTCGAGGGCGCCGATCCCTTCATGCAGGTCGTGCCTCGCCTCGATCCGACCGCCTCCGGTGCGCCCGACACGGTGCCCTTCCCGTGGCTCTCGACGAAGCCCGACGTCATCTCGCTTACGGGTCCGGTCACGCTCACCGCGCCGGTCGAGCGGCAGAGCACGCCCAGTTCGTATCGCTTCTGCCTGCCCGCGGTGCCGCCCGGTGACTATCAGCTCGCGGCCTCGCATCCGTCGTACACGTTCACGGCGGCCTCGGGGCAGCCGGGGCCCGTGTCGCTCCAGATCCCGCCGAGTCCAACGCCCGGGGCCTATCCGACGGTCGACCCCGCGGACCCCGCCTATGTCCTGCCCGGCACGACCGTGTCGCTGTCCGGCACCTCGGGTCCGACCTTTTCAGCCGCCTCCAAGCTCGCGATGTCGCCGCTGACGATCTCGGATCAGACCTGGGACGAGGCGTCGCAGACGTACGTGACGTCGACGGCCCCGCGGCGGACGTTCTTCGAGCTCGCCCAATACCCGGGTCTGCTCTTCGTGCCGCAGGACAAGACGCTCGCACCCGATGACGCGCCCTACACCCTGTACGTGCAGCTCGGCGACAGCGCGCAGGGGTGGACGGCGAATTTCGCGACGTTGTCCGCCAATGCGCAGCACACCTACAGCGTGTACCGCGGCGGGCCGCAGGCGTCGGCCTCGCCGGCCGGCAAGCCGGCGTTCCTGAAGGAGTCCTACCTGCTCGACCTGCACACCTACACGCCCGACGGGACCGAGCGCGTGGGGATCCCGATCGGGTTTGCTGCGCCCGCGAATGGGCAATCGGTGGCGTCGGGGAAGGTCTCGAGCGCGCCGGCGATGCTCTCGCTCGAGCCCGTGGTTCCCGAGTGGGCCGTCGAGGCCGTCACCTACACGATCGCGAAGGCCGAGCCCTTCACGGTGCGCGCGGACGTGAGGATCCAGCGCATGATGGCGCTCAAGGGCAAGGTCACGGTGGAGGCCGGCGGGCCGCCCGCGGCGGGCGTGAAGCTCGCGCTGAAGGACCGCTTCGGTCGCCTGCTCGATGCGCTCGAGACGCAGGCCGATGGCGCGTTCGTCGCGAGCGTGCAGCACCAGCCGGTCTTCGTCGAGATCGGCCAGCTCGGCTACGCGCCCGAGCGCGTGCGCTTCGAGCCCAACACGCCCGACGGCCTCGACATCGATGGCGCGCTCGTCACGCTCAACCCGCTGCCTGCACCGGCGCTCGCCGCGTTTACGATCGATCGCCACGGGCTCTTCCTGCCCGGCGCGCTCAAAAGCGGCGACACGAGCGGGTTCGACGTGGACGCCGCGAAGCCCGCGCTGACGGCCACGTGGCAGGTCCAGGGGGAGACCAAGCCGGTCGTGACCTCGCTCGACGACTACGACACACCGGAGGGCAAGGGCGGCTCCAGCGTCGTGTCGACGAAGGACGCGATCGCGCTGGCGATCCTGTTCGACAAGCGGAAGTTTCCGATCGGCAAGGCCGGGTCGGCCGATCTGGCGGTACCGGTGACGCTGCCCGACAAGGTCGACTACGCCGCGGCGACGACGCTCCTCGACGCGCTGCGAGGCGGTCCGCAGGCGAAGCCCGAGCCCTTCCATGTCGTGATGTCGCGCGGGGAGCCGAAGGGCAACGACCTCTTCGCCGGCGCGCTTCACCTGTGGGAGCTGCCCGCGGGGGTGCTCGACCCGGCGGTGCTGGTCGTCACGCGGATGGGCGCGGTCGCGATCGTGGACTACGCGCTGCCGAGCGGCCACAAGGCGCTGCAGGGCGCGCCGCTGCCGGCGTGGGCGGCATCCCTGGCCAACCTCATCGGGACGGTCGCCAACTACAAGGGGGCCTTCGACGTCTCCAAGGCCGTGCCGCGGGGCAGCCTGATCCCGATGCCGGACTGTCAGGCGCTCATCGACCTGAAGGACGGCTACCTGACCTACGAGTACCGCGTGGGCGTGACGATGACCGAGGGCACTTCGACGCCGGGCAACGGGCTGCTCGCGCTCGGGAGCCGGCTGATGGGGCTGAGCCTCGGCGGGCAGCTCGCGTTCAAGGTCAAGGGCAAGGACGAGCAGGCCGAGATGACGGGGCAGGCGATGCTGTCGAAGGACTTCGCGGTCAAGGGCGCGCTGCACCTGCCGGCCTTCCTGACGGCGGCCAAGGGGCTCATCAAGGCGCCCGCGGGCACCGAGCTGAAGAAACTCGCGGCGACGGGGCAGGGCTGGATCTCGGTCGTCGAGACGCTCGGTGCGGGCAAGATCCCGGAGTTCGGGCTCAAGAACACGCTCATCGGCACGCTCGACGCGGCCGTGGACCTGGACACCGCGCCGGCGCTCGCGCGGATCCCCTATGTGGGGCCTTTCCTGCTGGCCGCTGACAAGGCGGGTATTGCTAAACTGAGAATTCTTGTTGAAATGATGACCGGCGGCAAGGTCGAGACCCTCTGGAAGACCGTCTACCCCAAGACCCAGGCGGGCTACAGCGTGACCGAGCAGCCCGCGCGCACGCACTTCCTCGGCGGCCTCGAGACCCAGACCGTGTTGCAGTTCCTGTGGCGTTTCGCCGGAGGGCTGCGGGCGAGCGTGCTCTGGGACAGCGTGCAGGCGTTCGCGAAGTTCCAGATCGGGCCGCCCAAGGGCCTCTTCGATCCGGGCGTGAAATTCACTTTCAACTCGGACGCCCTGTGGCCGCCCATCAAGCGCGTGGAGGGGGCGCTCAGCTTCGTCGGCGGCGTCAAGACGACGGCGGCGGGCGTGAGCGTATCACGGACCTTCCAGTACGACGCGCTGCGGATCGACTGGCAGTTCGGCACGGAGCCCTTCTTCGACCTCGTGCCCTCGCACGAGACGGTCGTCCTGCACACGCCGTTTACCTCGGACCCTTCGCAGTGGGTGGGGCAGGACGGTGTGCTCGTCGACAAGGTCTACGGTGCGGGGGTGCAGGCGGTGGCCTCGGGCAGCGGCGCGATGGCGTTCACGCAGGTCGACGAGGCCACGGGCACGGTCGCCATCGCGGTGTGCCTGCCGGTGGGCGATGTCCTTTCGCCGCCCGTCCAGGTGGCCTCCAGCGCGGGTGTGCTGAGCCTCGCGTTGACTCGCCTCGGGGCCGGTGAGCACCTCGTCGCCTGGTCCGAGATCGCGCCGAAGGACCTCGGCCAGCTCACGTTCTCGACGTCCATCCGCTACGTCACGAGCGCGGGCGGCGGCACGTCCTGGACGGCGCCGCAGCTCCTCGAAGCGCAGTCGAGCGCGGCGTTGCACCTGGCGCTCGCGTCGACGGCCGAGGGGGCCGTGCTCGCGTACGTGCACGCGGCCACGGGGTACCAGGACACCCACCACGGCCTGCGCGCCGCGACCTTCGACGGGACGGCCTGGACGGCCTCGCAGGAGGTTCACGGCCTCGACGTCATCGAGACCATCGCCCTGAGCGCGAGCGAGACACAGCCGCCGCACGCCGTCCTCGCGCTCGTCGACGGGACCGGTGCGCTGCGCGCCCATGCCTGGGACGGCGCGACCTGGACGCCCGCGACGTCCGTGGTCGGGGCGGACGCGCGGGCGATGGCGCTGCGGCACGACGCGGGCGGGAAGGCCTGGATCGCCGCGGCCACGTCGAAGGGCGACATTGGCCTGCACACGCTCGCGCCGGGTGGCTGGAGCCTGAAGGGCACGCCGGTGCTCGACGGGGCGATTGCACGGGTCGCCCTGCTGCCGATCGAGGGCCAGCAGGGCCCGCTGTGGCTGCTCGTGTGGGTGCAGCCCGGCGACGAGGACAAGGCGTTGTACGGCTTCCTCGATGGTGACGCGCAGTGGATCGAGGGACCGGCCGAGATGAAGCTCCCGAAGACCGGCGCGATTGAACAGCTTGAAGTTGCAAAGATAGTTAAGCCTGAGGGTGCGCAGGGCGCCGCGGTGATGATCCGGACGCGCGACGGGCAGACCACATCGGTCGTGGAGGTGCTGGTCGCCCCGGGGGCCGCGCCCTCCCTGCCGTCGCCATCGCCCGGCGCGGCGGAGACGCAGGCGGACACGGACGACGCGGCAAACAGCGACGCGGCGGAGGCCACGGCGCAAGGCGACGGGCAGGCTGCCACGGACGCGCAGTCCCCCGCGCAGGCGGCAGGAGGGGGCGGCGACGGAGGCTGTGGCGCGTGCGCGTCCGCTTCGACGGGGACGGACGTGCCGATCGGCCTTGCGCTGGCGCTGCTGTGGGCGGCCCGTGTACTCCGGCGGCAGGCGGCGCGGACATCGCGCGCGGTCAAGACAGGTCGAGTGAGGTCAAAAGAGGTCGCGTCGAGCGAATGGGGGACGCCCACAGACCCGATGGACTCTCCCCACGCCCCACCTCGCCATGCCATGCCGGGCCGGGACGCGCGTCTACGACAGCGCCGCGAGCCGCTCGAAGAGGGCGCCGAGGTCCGCCTCGTCGTGGTAGAGCCCGAAGCCGAAGCGCAGCCGGTCACCGCGCGCGTCCACCAACACACCGAGATCGGCGAGGCGCAGGGCCCACGCGCGGGCGTCTGCGAGGCGGAACGTGAGGAAGTGGCCCGTGCGTTCGAGATCGGTGGAGACGAGCGCTCCGCTCCCGAGCGGCCCGCGCGGTGCCGAGGCTAGCCGCGCGAGGAATGCGCGTTGCAAGGCGCGCACGTGCGCGTCGGAGGTCGCGATGTCGAGGCCGAGCGCAGCACGCCATGCGGTGACGGCGTTCCAGCGGTACACGCCCGTGGGATCGAAGGTCGATCCTTGGAAGCGCCGGCCGCCTGGGTCGTACGTGACGGGGGCGCGGATATCCCCGTCGAGGGCCGAGAAGTCGGCGAACCAGCCCGTGTCCGAGGGGCGCAGCGCGCAGCCGCGCGGCACCGCGAGGAAGCAGATGCCCTCGCCCGCTTGCGCGTACTTGTAGCCACCGCCGAGGTAGAACGCGCGGCCGTACAGGCGCGCGAGGTCCATCGGCACGGCCATGAACGCGTGGTAGCCGTCGATGACGACCAGCGCGTCGCGGGGCGCGGCCTCGGCGATGGCCTCGAGCTCGGCGACTTGCAGGCGGAGGCCGGAGTTGAAGAAGACGTGGCTCACGAAGACGAGGTCCGGTGGCCACGACGCGATGGCGCCTCGCATGCGCGCGGTGAAGGTGGCGATGGGCTCGACGGGGACGCGCTCGACCTGCGCGCCGGCCTCCTCGAGGCGCGCGGCCTGGCGCGCGAAAGAGTGGAATTCACTGTCGGTCGTCAAGAGGCGCGGGGCGCGATCGGGAGGAAGACATGAAAGTAAGCGAAGAATGAATTCATGCGTGTTCGGCGCGATCGCGATGTCGTCGGGATCGGGCCACTCGATCGCCTCGGCGACGCCGCGCCGGGCCTCGGGCAGCAAGCGCGCGACGATCCCGGCCCACTTGCCGTCTCCGACCGCAGCCGCCGCATCGTCCCAGGCCGCGATCTGTGCGTCGCGCGTGACGTCGGGCCAGGGGTGGTGCGAGTGCGCGCAGAAGTGCAGCCGCGTTCCGAGCGCGCCGAGAAAGCGGCTGTAGTGAGGCTTGTAGCTCATGTGCCGTGCGCGAAGCCGAGCGCCCGCTCGACCGGACGGGGCAGCCGGGGACGGGCCGAGCGCGGAATCAGGAACGTCGACAGATTAAAAAGATCCCCAAACACACGGTGAGATCCTGCGGTCTTCATCAGATACTGGTGCCCAGAGGAGCCTCCCGTGCCGATCTTCGTGCCGATCATGCGGTGCACCATGATCGCGTGCCGGTGGCGCCACACGGCGAATTGCTCATCGATCTCCACGAGCTTCTCGAGCAGCCGGAACGGCTCGTGCAGGATCGGCCGATCCCGGTAGAGCTGGATGAACAGCGCCGACCGGGTCGCCACATGTGAGAGCCGCCAGGTGCCCTCGCGCCGGAGCGCCTCGTGCCGGTCACGGTCCAGCAAAGACGCGAAGCGCTCGCGCGTCTGCTCCAGCGCGCTCAGCTCCCGCTCGCGATCCTGCGGCGAGAGCGCAGGGTTGTCGCGGATCGTCCGCTCGTCGCGCCCGAGCATCTCGTCGACCGCGCGGCCGTACACACGCCAGAAGTCGAAGCGCCCGAAGTCGGTGAACGGCGTGCGTTCGAGCCAGCGCTCGACGAGCGCGAACAGCGAGGGGTGTTTCGCGGAAGCGAGCACCCGCCGGCGATGCTCCGCGCGCAGCTGCTTGAAGTAGGGCGAGCGCTCGAAGCGCACGCGCCGGTCGTCCGCGAGGCCCAGCTTCAGTTCGATCAAGCGAAATTGGAAGCTCTGGAATCCAGAAGCGGGCGTCAGAAAATCGCGAAAATCTAGAGGGGTCATCGTCTCGAGCACGCGCAGCTGATCCACGAGCAGCTTCTGGATCTCCACCACCCGCCCGAGCCGGGCCACCGCCGTCGAGACCTCCCGCTCCGGCACCGCGAGGCCCGCGAAGCCGCGCAGCACCGCGTCCAGCTCGTGCAGGATCTGCTTGAACCATAGCTCGTAGGCCTGGTGCACCACGATGAAGAGCAGCTCGTCGTGCGCCGCGCGAGAGCCGGAGCCGGACAGCGGCCGCTGCGCGCCGAGCAGCCGGTCGAGATCGAGATAGTCGGCGTAGTAGACGGGTCTGTGCGCGCTCATCCTCGCTCCGGGGGCTTGGGCGGGGCCGGCGTCCGGTGTGCCCGGTCTCGAGGATGCCACGGCCGCGGGCGCGGCGGAAGGCGACGGACGGCCCGGGCGCCCCGGGACGCGAGGACGAGGTGTCGAGTCGGAAGGCGCGGCGCGGCGGCTAGTGTCCGTCCGTGCTGTCCGATCCCGACGTGATGCCGCTGACCTTCAACGCGAAGTCGCTCGGGTTCGATGCCTGGCGCAGCGCCTCGTCGTACGTGATCTGCTTGGCGCGATAGAGGTCCATGATCGCCTGATCGAAGGTCTGCATGCCGTAGCTCTGCTTGCCCTTCTCGATGAGGCCGGGGATCTCGTGCGTGCGGCTCTCGTCCACGATCAGGTCGCGCACCAGGGCCGTGTTGACCATCACCTCGACGGCCGCGATCATGCCGGTGCCGTCCGCGCGCGGGATGAGGCGCTGGCTGATGACGCCCTTGAGCACGGAGCCGAGGCGCAGCCGGATCTGTCGCTGCTGGTGCGGCGGAAACACGCCGATGATGCGGTTGATGGTCTGTGTCGCGTCGACCGTGTGCAGCGTCGACATCACGAGGTGACCGGTCTCGGACGCGAGGATCGTCGTCTCGATGGTCTCGAGGTC
>Ga0172369_10006296_pt1 | contig 14187 bp, 11 predicted proteins | sample LakKiv25m_FD_114539 | JGI IMG/M metagenome (GOLD analysis project Ga0172369, IMG submission 114539) | Freshwater microbial communities from Kabuno Bay, South-Kivu, Congo - kab_022012_11.25m | ecosystem: Environmental > Aquatic > Freshwater > Lake | place: Democratic Republic of the Congo...
CGCACGGCTGCCGTGCGGCGGAGATTTATCTCGGAGCGATGATGATGGAGCTGGACCCGTTGCGCCATGATCTCTGGCGCGAGATGATCCTCACCGCGTATGCGGAAACCACCAAGCGGATCCGGCATGACGGAACCGACGATCTTCACGTGGGACGATCCGCCATTGATGCCATGGGTTGCGTCGCCTCCCAGCGATGGTTCCCGGATGTGGATATGACGTCGGTCGCGCGGCGCATTCTGGAACAACTCGACGAAGACACCTTCCGCTTCGTGCGTCCGGGCGAGAAACCGGTATGGGCCGGCGCGGACGACACGCTCGATCATTGGGCCATCGAGTCGAAACTGATCGACGGCGACAGCCTGACCGCCTGGCTGGCCGCCTATTGGGAAGGCCGTTGGCGGGGGTACTGGTGAACAAGGAGACCATCATGCACAAACTCTTCCTCCCTGGTGACATCACCGAGCGCGTCAACTGCTGCGACCGGATCGAGCCGATGCGCAAGCATCCGGCCAATCCGCTGCTGGTCGCCGACCGGCCGTGGGAGACGCACGTCGGCTGCCCCTGCGTCCTCCACAGCGCGGCGACCGGCAGGTTCCGCATGTGGTATCACGCCTGCAAGGAACTGGCCGACCGGCTGAACCCGAACGCGCCGCTGGTGGACGGCTTCGTGATGCAGTACGAGATGTACCTGTGCTATGCCGAGTCCGCCGATGGGCTGACGTGGAGCAAGCCCGAACTCAACCGGCTGAAGGTGAAGGAGTACGGCCCGAATAACATCGTGGTGGTGGATTCCGGCTTCATCGGCGGCCAGGGCACGGTGATCGAGGACGACAGCGACCCCGACCCGGCCCGGCGCTTCAAGCTGATGATCTACGACATGGACGGCAAGGGCCGCGACGGCATCCGTACCGCCGTCTCGCCCGACGGCCTCGACTGGACCTTCGTCGGGCCCTATCCGATCCTGCCGTCGCAGGACACGCCCAGCCTCTGGCACGACCGGCGGCGCGGGCGCTACGTCGCTTTTCTAAAGACGCGCCTCGACGGCAAGCGCGCCCGCATGATCAGCGTCAGCGAGGATTTTGCGCACTGGTCGGAGCCGACAGTGTTGCTGGCGCCCGACCTGGCCGATGCGCCGACGCTGGAGTTTTATGCCCAGAATGCCTTCCACCACTGGGGACACGACCTCGGGCTGCTCAATGGCTTCGATGTCTCCACCCAGCGTGCCGATCTGGAGCTGATCGCCGCTCCCGATGGCCTGGCCTGGCGGCGGCTGCCGACGCGGCCGCGCCTGCTCGGCCCCGGCGACCCCGGCGCCTGGGACAGCGGCGGCGTCTATCATCCCGGCACGGGCGACGCCGTCGTCTTCGGCAACCGGTGCGGGCTCTACTACGCGGGCACCTGTCAGCGGCATGACGGGCACGACGCGGTGACGACGCCGCCCGGCATCGGCCTGGCCACCTTCGCCCCGGGTCGCCTCGCCGGCCAGCAGTTCACCGGCGACGGCTGGTGCCAGACGATCCCCTTCCGCTGTCCCGGCGGCCGGCTCACGCTCAACGCTGTGGCGCACAAGCCGATGACCGTGGAAATCCACTCCGCCGGGTACGGCGGTCCTATCGCCGGCTTCACCCGCGACGCCTGTACGCCCGTCACCGGCGACAGCCAGACGCACGCCATCACCTGGAACAAGCACGCCACCCTCGACGCCCTGCGCGACCGCTTTATCCTTGTCCGCGTCTATGGGGAGAAGGGGTTGGCGTTCGGTTTTGAGATCGGAAACCAGGCAGGATGATAACAATGGAGCAGACGAAAGTGGCCAAGGCGGGCCGCCTGCCGGAATCTCAAGGAACTCACCATCAGGAGATGACAGTCCATGAGCAAGAAGAAGCCAGATAACAACACTCAAGATGATTTCGCCTTCCCGAAGAAGCTGAATGCCCGGCGGGCGAAGGTCACGGAACGGCCCGTTCCCGCGGAAATCGGCAACCGTCGCGAACTGTTCCTGGATGACGTTATGGTGGACAGGATGGCGGGGGCGGTGGAGCGGGTTTTCCACTCGCCGATTCCCCGCGACGTCGTCATGGTCTTCGACAAGCCATGGGAAGGAAACCTCTGCCAGTACCACACCGTTTTCCGGGATGAGGATCTCTACCGGTTTTACTACCTGCCGGGCAGTTACACGATCCCGCCCGAGGGCGGAAGCCGGACGATGGGATTCGGCGGCTGGGCCTATGCCGAGAGCCGTGACGGCGTCCACTGGACGCGCCCCAATCTTGGTTTGGTCGAATGCGCTGGGTCAAAAGAGAACAACCTGCTGCCGATGCCCGGAAACGTCACGGCGGTCTTCCGCGACGACAACCCGGCCGCGTTGCCGGAAGCGCGCTACAAGGCAATCGGGGACAGGTCCGGGCCGGGCGAGTGGAAGGATGCCCCGAAGTACCTGTTCGGCCTGCAGTCGCCCGACGGCCTGCATTGGACATCTGTGCCGGGCGAGATCCTGCGGCGCGAGGGCAGTTACTTCGACTCACAGAACGTGGCGTTCTGGGACTTGAACCTCAACCACTACCGGGTCTACTACCGGGTCTACCACCATGCCGGCTCCCAGCGGGGGCGCGGCATTGAGACGGTGGTCCTGACGGAGTTCGGTCAGGGGCCATCGGAAGGCACGCCGCTGAAGTACCGGCGGGAGCCGCATGGCGAGTTCTATACCAATGTCATCCGTCCCTACCATCGTGCCCCGCACCTCTACATCGGGATGCCCGGCATGTACGGCGACCGGGGCTGGACACCGGCGCTGGAGCAGTTGCCGGACCTCGCCAACCGGCGGCTGCAGTCCAGCGCGGGACAGAGACTCGGCACGGCGCTCACCGACACCATGCTGATGTGGAGCCGGGACGGCGTGAACTTCGAACTCGCGCCTTCAACCTTCCTGCCCCCCGGTCCTGAGCGTTCCGGGTCCTGGATGTACGCAGACCACCGGGCGGCGTGGCACCTGGTCGAGACGGCGCCGGCCCTGGAGGGATCCGCCCCGGAGTTGTCACTCTACTGCTCCGAAGGCGTACGTGTTGGCCCAATGAGACTGCGCCGTTACACGTTGCGTCTGGACGGCTTTGCGTCGATCCACGCCTCCCTGGATGGCGGCGAACTGGTCACCCCGCCGGTGGTCTTCCACGGCAGCTGTCTGTCCATAAACTTCGCCACCTCCGCCTTCGGCTCCCTGCGCGTGGAGCTGCAGGACACCGACGGCAGGCCCATCCCCGGCTTTACGCTGGCCGACAGCGTGGAACTCTACGGCGACACCGTCGCCCGCGCCGCCAGGTGGAAGAACGACTCCGATCTCAGCGCGCTGGTGGGCAAGCCGGTGCGCCTGCGGTTCGTGATGCGCGACGCGGACCTGTATTCGTTCAAGTTCGAGTGATGCGGCGGAGAACCACGAATGATCACAACGGGACACGACTTGTTGAAGAAGGAAAGGGCAACAACATGAGCAAGAAACGGAATGGAGAACACATGGCGACCTATACACTGAAGATAAACAACCCCGTCGTTGTCGCCCAGGCGCCGGTGGAGATGGATCGCGCGGCCGGCGCCTGGGGGCGTTGGCAGTTTCCCTCTCTGCGGCGGCTGCGCGACGGGCGGCTGCATGCCAGTTTTTCGATCGAACCGGAGTCCGCCGAAGCCTACGGCGCACCGATAGGCCATGCCTATTCCGAGGACGAGGGGCGCACGTGGCGCGTCGCGCCGCCGCAGGTCGGACACGAGGCGGAAGACGGCCTGCTGCTGCCCAACGGCGACCGCTTGCAACCCGTGCAGCGGCCGAGCCGCCGCGCCGAGGAGTTTGACCTGCCGAAATCGGTCTGCGACTACGCATGCAGCTTCGGGTATCCGCATTCGCTGTACCGCGCCGAAGACTTGCCGCCGGAATTGAGCGAATGGCGATTCCGCCGCCTGCCCGCCGGCCGGAGCGCGTGGAGCGAGGAAGTCGCCGACATGCGGATTCCGCATCAGCTCCGCAGCGTCACGCAGGAAGTCGCCCACAGCGCCACCCCAGGTATTGGCGGCATCGAGCAGGTGCGGAAGGGGCCGCTGCCCACGCCGTCCCTGTGGGGCAAGATGCGGGTGGCGCCGGACGGGTCGCTGTGGGCGGGTATCTACGACCTGCGCCTGCACGACGGCAAGCCGCTGTGCGCCCCGCTCTTCCTGCGCTCGATCGATCAGGGGCGCTCATGGGATCTGCTGGGAGAGATCCGGTACGCCGGCGACCCTGAAGCCGATCCAATGGCCGACAAGCGCGAGGGGTTCACCGAGCCGGATTACAGCTTCCGGCCCGACGGCTCGGTCATCTGCCTGATGCGCACCAGCGACGGAAACGGCCACGGCCCGCTCTACCTGACCCGTTCCGTGGACGGCGCGCGCACCTGGTCGAAGCCCGTGGCCTTCGACCGCGCCTTCGACGGCGGGAAGATGCCGCAACTCTTGACCCTGGACAACGGCGTCACCCTGGCCTCCTACGGGCAGTCGGGCGGACCCGGCTACATCGCCGTGCGGATAACGACCGACCCGGCCGGGCTCGCCTGGCAGCCGCCGGTTCAGGCCCACTTCGCGCCACCGGCGCCCGGCGGATGGAACTCCTGCGGCCACACCGAGATGGTGGCATTGGGGCCCGACCGCGCCCTCATGATCTATTCTGACTTCAACTACCGCGACGCGCAAGATCGCCCCCGCAAGACCATCCTCGTGCGCGAAATCGTAACGATCGAAAGGTAAAGCCATATGTCCACCCGCATCCATCACATCGATCCCGCGCACGGCGACGACGCCAACGACGGCCTGTCGCCGGCGCGGCCGGTCAGAAACCACGCTGACCGCGATATTCGCCCCGGCGACACGGTGCTGTTCAAACGCGGCAGCGTGGTTCGCGGCCCGCTACAGACATGCGACGGCGTCGAAGGCGCGCCAGTCACCTACGGCGCCTATGGCGACGGCGAAAAACCCGCGTTCCTGGGTTCGGTCGCCATCGGCGATCCGGCGGCCTGGATGGAGGTCAAACCGCACATCTGGCGCTATGCCGGCAGCTTCGCCAGCGAGGTCTGCAACCTGGTCTTCAACGGCGGCCAATCTTGCGGCCTGCCTGCCGCGGCGAGTGCGGTGCAGGCAGGGATCCTGCGCTGGGAACTGACCGACCTGAAGAACCCCGGCGACTGGCACGACACCGGCATCGGCATGCATGCCGTCGACGGCGACCGGGGTGATTCCGACGGCGTCCTGTACCTCTGCGCTGTCGCTAATCCCGGCGCGGCCTATACCGGCATCGAGTGCGTGCTGTGGGGCGCGCGGAAGATGGTCGGCGGCAGCTACGTCATCCTGGAGAACCTGAGTTTCCAGAACGCCGGCGTGCATGGCTACTTTCACGTCGGCGCGCGCAATGTCGTCATCCGCAACTGCGAGTTCCGGTTCATCGGCGGCGCGGTCTGGAGCCTGAAGCATCGCGTGCGTTTCGGCAACGGCGTCGAGCTCTGGGACGGTGCGAGCGATATCGTCGTCGAGGGATGCGTGTTCGACAACATCTACGATTCGGCGGTCACCCATCAGGGCGGCGGAACGCGGAATATCCCCGAGCGGCTGTATGTCCGCGACAATCTGTTCGTGGACTGCGGACTGAGCGCCTACGAAAGCCGCGAGCCGGCGCGGGAAGTCTATTTCGAGCACAACACCTGTATCAACGCCGGCGGCGGCTTTAGCATGCAGGGCGAGTCCCCCCCGCGGCGATCCGACCCATACCCGCAGCCGGTCGGCTACCACGTCTTCATCTTCTACATCGATCCGGGCACCCAGCCGGGACCGATCCACATCCGCCACAATCTGTTCTACGAGAGCCAGGGCGCGGCGATCAGTGCCATCATCGACCCGGTCGACGAACGAAAATTCGTGATCGACCACAATGGCTATTGGCAGACGACGGGTGAACTGTTGATGCAGTTCACCCGGCTGCGGGAGGGGACGACCACCACGGAAGCCATTCAGGCCTTTCTTGCCACGGGAGAACCCTGGCCCCTGGACCTGTGGCGCTCTTGCCGGCCGTCGGTATTCCCCCGTTACCAGGCGGAAAGCGGCCAGGACCGCCACAGCCGGGTGGCGCGGCCGTTGTTTGTCGACCCAGCGGGCAACGATTACCGGCAGCGTGCCGACTCGCCCTGCCCGGCCGCGGGGATGCGTGGCGGGAGGCAGACGTTATGACAACCCAGGAGCCATCATGAGCATGCGCACTATCCTGTTTCTCGACGACTGGCCGATTCTTACCCGGCAAGGCATTGACCGGCGCTGGTTCCCGGCGGAACCCTGGCCGGAGATCGAACCCTGGCACGATCCGCTGCTGGACTACTCGAGCGTCACCGCCGTGCGTCGTGACCCGCAGACCGGCGGCTGGCGGATGTGGGGTGGCGGCAGCACCGACCGCAACAAGGGTGACGAGGGCTTCGGCCTGACCGCGTACGAATCGGCCGACGGCTTTGACTGGCGGCCGCTCCTGCAGAATCCGCCCATTGACAAGAACGCCACGCCGACGGCAACGCACATCGTCTTCAGCGGCGAGCACGCCGCGCATGGCGGGCCGTATTTCGACGAGCGCGAGACCAACCCGGCGCTGCGCTACAAGATGCCGTACTCCGACCTGTCCAGCAACCCCGTGGACTCCGCGTACGGTACCTGCCGGGTGGCGGTGTCGCCCGACGGCATCCACTGGACGATCGACAAGGGCGCGGTCTGGCGGCGGCAGCACACCGACACGCTGTTCTCGGTGGTCTTCAACCCGTATACCGGCAAATACCAGTGGACCAGCCGCCCGATCCTTGGTGACCGGCGCGTGGCCCTGGACCAGACAGCCGACTGGAAGACGTTCGACCGACCGCAGGTCATCGTGCATCCCGATCCCATGGACATCCCCGGGGTCGAATTTTATGGCATGCCGCAGTTCTTTTACGAGGGTACCTTCATCGGCTTCCTCTGGCGCATGTGGGGCGCGCCGAACGATCTGGCGGGCTCGACCCGGTTCATGGGCCGGGTGGATGCCGAGCTGACCTACAGCGTTAACGGGCTGGCCTGGAACCGCACCAACCGGCAGTCTTTTCTGCCCGACCGCGGCTGGGGCAAGGACAACTTCGGCAGCGAGTACCCCACCGCCATGGTGATGGATGCGGACGGGTGGTTGCGCGTCTATACCAACTCCTGTGTCGGCGAACACAACGACTGGAAAAAGTTCGCGCCGAAGGAGACGATCAACCGCGTCACCGTCTCCCGCTGGCGGCGGGACGGCTTCTGCGCGCTCGAATCGCACAGCGACACCGGCTCCGTGCTGCTGCGCGGGCTCCTGCCGCGCGGCGGGCGGATTCTGCTCAACGCGACCACCGGCCGCTTCGGGCGCATCCGTGCCGAACTGCGTGATCTGCAGAACCAGCCGCTGCCGGGCTATGAACAGGACAAGAGCGTGGCCGTGACCGGCGACGGCCACTTCCTGCCGCTACGCTGGCAGGAAGGCGGCGAGACGCGCGAAACGCTCGACGCCCTCGAAGGCAAGCCGTTCCGGCTCTACCTCGAACTGGAACAGGCGCGGCTCTACGCCGCGCGGGCCGACGCGGATCTGGTCTACGGCTTCGTGCCGGAGACGAACCTGGCCGGCGACTACATCCGCAATAGGTGCTACTGACCCGGAGAGAATGGAACCACGAATGGACACCAATAAACACGAATGATTCGTGTCCATTCGTGTTCATTCGTGGTTCAACAACAAAAGACCAAGGAGCGAACATGACCGACTACGATAAACTGAGCAAAATCGATTGCCCCCCGGAACTCCCGTCGCAGGACACGCTCAGCCTCTGGCACGACCGGCGGCGTAGTCTGACGGAGGCAAATGGGAAATGTCCAATGAAACCTGATGCATACCGAGCCGATTTCTACATATCGCCCCGGGGCAGCGACCGCTGGTCCGGCACGCGCCCTGACCGCAACGGACCGGGGACTGATGGGCCATTCGCAACGATCGAACGAGCGCGCCGGGCGGTTAGGGAACTTAGGAACAAACGATCCGACCGCTGCCGGCCCGTCGTGGTCGAACTGCGAGGCGGCACCTATTTCCTCAATGAACCTATGGTTTTCGCCCCTGAAGACTCCGGAACTCCCGCCGCACCCGTGATCTACCGGGCTCACAAGCATGAGAAGCCCATAATAAGCGGCGGCGTTCGGCTGTCCGGCTGGAAGGTGGACAAACGCGGGGCATGGACGACCCGGATCCCGCGAGCCAAGCGGGGGGACTGGACATTCTCGCAGCTCTTCGTAAATGGCGAGCGCAGATCCCGGCCCCGACTCCCGGCGACGGGATACTACACCGTCGCTGAGGAACTACCGCCGGCGAATCCGCCAGAGGCCCCTATCGGCCCCAAGGGCGCGGACAGGTTCGTGTTCAATTTTGGTGAATTCTCATCCGATTGGAAGAACACCGGCGAGGTCGAGGTGGTGGCACTGCATATCTGGTCGGCTTCAAGGCTGCGAGTCAAGGCCGTAGACGAGACCAACCGGGTAGTGTCCTTCACAGGGCCGACCTACGATCCGACCTGGTTGCCGCTCAAGCAGGGCATCCGGTATTCCATTGAGAACGTCGCGGAAGCGCTGGAGAATCCCGGTGAGTGGTACCTCGACCGCGCGACGGGCACGCTCACCTATATACCCCGACCGGGTGAGACTCCGGACAGCGCGGAGGTGATCGCGCCGTGCCTATACCGGATCGTCGAGTTGAGGGGCGATGAGGTAGATCACAGGTTGGTCGAGCATATCACCTTCCAGGGCATAACCTTTGCCCATAGCAACTACACGGTCGGGCCACGAGGGCAGAGCATAGGTCAGGCGGAGTGTATTCTCGGCGGCGCGATCAGGGGCGTCGGCGCATTTGCCTGCACGTTAGAAGGCTGCGCTGTCACGCACGTCGGGAGCTATGCAATCGAGTGGGGCGACGGATGCAGGGGTAACCGTGTGGAGAACTGCCATCTTTCGGACCTCGGGGCTGGCGGAGTCAAGATCGGCCGGCAGCAGCTTTACGGCTACGACGCGGATGAAGCAGCCTCGCACAATGCGGTCGTGGGCTGCCGGATCGAGCATGGCGGGCGCATACACCCCGGCGGCGTGGGGATACTGATCCTCAGCTCCCCTCACAATACAATAGAAGGGAACGAGGTATTCGATTTCTACTACACGGGTATATCCGTCGGTCTCTGGGGCGGGAGGAGCTATCCCGCAACGTGGGCGCACCACAACACCATCTCCGGAAACCACGTCCACCGCATCGGGCAGGGAGTCCTGAGCGACATGGCCGGGATCTACACGATGGGATCGGCACCCGGCACCACAGTGAGCGGCAACCTGGTGCACGACGTGTCGGGACACGATTACGGAGGCATCGGCATATACATTGACGAAGGCGGCGTAGGGATTACGGTGGCAAACAATATCTGCTACGATACCTCCTCCCAGAATTTCCTCCAAAACTACGGCCGGGAGAACACGATCCGTAATAATATCTTCGTCCTCGGGGGCAACGGCGGGGTGGCGGTCAACTCCATAGTTGACGGCAAGGCGTTCGTCTTCGAGCGGAACATAGTCGTGGTTGACGGGCAGCCCGTATTCTCAGGCGCCCTCACCGATGAGCGGGGGCGGAAGGGCTTGGACAGCGACAATAACCTTTTCTGGGACCTCGCAGGCCGGGAGCCGACTTTCGGTAACGGCTCGTGGGCTCAATGGAAAGAGCAAGGCCAGGACACACATTCGATACTGGCCGATCCGATGTTCGTGGATCTGAAGAAACGCGACTTCAGGCTACGACCCGGGAGCCCAAGCGAGAAGATCGGGATGAACACGAATAGGTGAAAGGAGCCATACGCCATGATCCAAACTCATCAAGCCGGAACCAAGCGTGACATCATCGTTTACGCCAATCCCGGCGACTACGCCGCCTTCCCCGGCCTCGTCTGCACGGACAAGGGAATGTATCTGGAGTTCTTCGCGCAAGATCTGGAGAAACTGCGGAGCGTGACGGCGATCCACCCACACTACTCGCCGATTGCGCGCCGGGTTTGGCTGGCGTCCACTGACGGCGGCTGCACCTGGCGCGACGCCGATCCTGCCACCGACATCGGCCGTGTCATGACGGCCACGCGCGGCGACTACTATGCCGGCATCGCGCTGGCCGATGGCGCGTTCCTGAAGCTGGAGCAAAGGCATATTCCCGGTTCGACCACGGTTCGAGAACCGTTGACGGCGCGGCGATTCGATGGACAGTTGAGCATCATGCCCAATCGGGCGGTCGAAGTGGCCGATATCGGACCGTTCTCCGGCTACAACCCTTTCACCATGCTGCGTCTGACGGACGGCACGCTGCTGGCCGGCGGGCAAGCTCGGCGCGAGGGGAACATCGCGGACGTGCGTGGCTTGTACACCGCGGTCTTTCTGAAAGGCACGCCGGACGGCCTGCAATGGCGCTACCGCTCGCACGTGCCCAACCCCAACGGCTTCGGCTTCACCGAAAACGCGCTGGTGCGCGCCGGCGACGGGCGCCTGATTTGCCTGCTGCGGGTAGATTTCGAGCCATCGGACAAGGACTTGCCGGACGACGCCAACGGCAACGGCTTGGCGCGGGACGGGTATGGCTATTTCCTGTATCAGTCCGAGTCCGCCAACGAGGGCCGGACCTGGAGCGTTCCGGTCAGGACGCCCGTCTGGGGCCATCCGCCGTTCCTGCTGCGGCTGACCAGCGGCAGCATCCTGCTGGTGTACGGCCATCGCCGCCCGCCGTGGGAAATCCGCGCCATTCTCAGCCGCGACGAAGGCCGCACCTGGGACATGACGACCCTGCGCACCGTGTATTCATTCAATCCCGGCAGCTACGACATGGGCTACCCGGTGGCGACCCAGCTTGCCGATGGCTCGATCGTGTGCGCCTTCTACGGCTACTCGACACCGGATATCGGCGAAAAGATGCCGCACGGCATTTTCGTCAGCCTGTTCGACGAGGCGTGGCTGCAATTGTGGAGGAGAGGAAATGAGCGCAACAGACAATGACATCCTTATTACGGACATGCGGCGGGCCCTGCCCGCTGAGGCCTTCACGGCGGAGGAGACCACCGTCTTCGCGCCGGTATCGAAACGGCCCGTGGGCGGTGGCTGGCCTCCAACCGGGTGCAGATCCCGCACGGTCATCGACGATCGCCAGCCGGGAAAACGCGAAGAACTGCAGTTCTCCAACTTCACCATCAGCGGGGACCGCGGGAACAGGGGGCAGATCCAGTTGGACATGTCGCTCCTGGCGATCGATCCGGAGGACTTCTGGCGCACCGGGGTGTACCGCTACCGCATTGTGATTGGCGTTTGAAAGCGTGGGGGAGCATCATGACTGACTATCAATCACTGAGTCGGATCGACTTCCTGCCGGAACTGGCGACGCTGGACTTACGCGACAAGGCGAAGGTCATCCAGTCGCTGCTGGAGGAGAGCTTCTTCCATCCCTCGGGGCTGTTCTACTCGATCCTGCTGATTGACGGCCCGCATCATGTGCGGCCGATGGCGCGGGAAGACCTGAAGGGGGTCAGCGATACGGTTGTTGAGGGCCACTACGACGACGGCGGCGCCACCAGCGCAGCCGCCAAGGACGAAGGGATGACCTTCGAAAATTCGATCACGTCGGCGGGGAACTACCTGCAGGCGCAGGCGATGCGCTTCGCCGCGACCGCGGCCCCGGCGGCGTATACCGAGGCCGTGCGCGCCTTCCATTCCCTGCGCATGATCCACGACCACGGCAGGGAGCACGGACGCGCCGGCTGGCTGGGCAAGCCTTACGGGCTCGTGCCCAGGGATCATTCGACTCCTGATCAGTACCTCGACGCGCTGCTGGGGCTGTATCGCTTCCGGAAAATCGCGGCGACCACCGAACGCGCGACAGTCGATGATATGCTATGCGACATCGCCGACTTCATGACTCGGAGGAACTACCAGATTTGGAATCTGCACGATGCCGTCGATAGCCGTCCCTGGAACCTGCCGGAGGCTTACTGCAACGCCACCTATGTGCTGGCCCAGGCGCTGGCGTTCCACGTCACGGGGGAGGACAACTATCGGAAGGAAGCCTTGCGACTGGCGAAGTTGAGCCACTGGCGAGAGAAATCGGACCTCGATGCGTGGCGAGAACAGGGATTGGAGCGCATGCTCATGTTCGAGCGCGTCTGCCTCGGCGGCTACGTCCTGAAAGCCGCCGGCGCCATCGCCGAGATCCTGCCCGAGCTCTTCGGCGCCACGCCGGAAGCGCAGGCAACCTCCCTGGACAGGTTCTGCGAGACGTGGTGGAATTTCTGCCAACTGGGCATGGACGACGACGGCTACCAGCATTACTGGATCGACATCGACGTGCGCAACGGGGCCTGGCGGCCCACCGGCATGCGTCCTATTGAGAACCCGCCGTTCCCCGGCACCTTCGGCGCCTATTACTCCGACGTGCGTTGGGATCAGCTCTACCGGATCATGACCGGCGCGTTCACGGTCGTCGAGCACTGCCCCGAACTCCGCGAGCCCGCGCTCGCCTGGATCAAAGACTTGCTGGCGAAGACCAATGGTCGGCGCCTGCGCTGGATGACCGATCCCGACGGACGCCAGCTCATGCCGGACATCCGCTGGATGGAGTGCATGCTGTCCAGCGAGGCGCCGTTCCACTATCTCACCACGTATTGGCGCGGGCGGAAGAACGGATGGTGGGCATGAGCGCTTGGAGTCAACATGAGCATCAATACGACCTCTCTTGATGAAGCGAGGCGCAGGGATCTTGCGCCCGGCGATACCGTACTGCTTCGCGATCTCTCGCGCGTCGTGCCGGAGATACCCCGCGCGGCCACGCCGGGGCGCGGGACATGGCGGTTGCGGTCCTACCAACTGGCCGATGGGCAGGAAGGGCGTCTGCTGATGGTGGAGGATCGGGCTGCCGACGCGCCCGAGACAGTGGTCCCGCCCGAGTTGAAGATTCCTCTCGACCTGCCGGGCTGGTACGCGATCTGGATCGGCGTGCCACACCTCGACTGGCGCCCGCGCCTCAACGCGGCCATGGGCGTAGATCTGGCCTTGGATGACGAACCGGGGTTTGTCCACGTGCATCCGGAGACCGGGGTCCGCAAGGGGCGGCTGATGCTGTTGGAGAACACCGAGTATCTGTGTTTCTGGAAGTGCGCCCCGCTGAAGGGCCGCACGCTTCGGATGCGCGTTCCCTACGGCACCTTCCTCTCCCAGCCGTGGGGCATGGTCCGGGCCGTCGTATCCTGTCTGAAACTGGTTCGGCTGAGCGAGGCCGAGACCGCCGACTACCAGCGCGATCTCGCCGGCGGCGACACCCGGCGCGTCTTTGTCACCTTTGACGGGTTCAGTCACTACTGGAGCGCCGGTGCTCCGAGCAGCGGCATTGACGCGCACTACGTCCAGACCCTGCGCGACGGCGATGTGCGCGGCATCCTGCTCCAGGCGCCCGCCACGGGCACGGCCAACTGGCCCAGCGATCGCCTGCCGCTCGCCGGGGACATGGTGCCCGAGGAGAAGTGGCCCAACTTACGGCGCGGCGACCGGCGGATGCATGATTACCTCGTGTGGGCGTGCGGGAACCGACAGGAAGGCATGCGGGTGATGTCCGACCTGTGCCGCGACGCCGGCATGGAGTTCCACGCCTCGCTACGAATGAACCTGTTCTTCGCCAACGATTGGGTGTTCGGGAACGGCGCGGCCGAACTGATCAACGGCCGGTTCTGGTTCGACCATCCGGAATACCGGGTGCCGGGCAGCGTCCAGCTCGATTACGCGCATCCCGAGGTCCGCGGCTTCATCATCGGGACGCTGACCGAACTGGCGGAGCGCTATGACGTCACCGGAATCAACCTCGATTTCACGCGCTGGCCGCCGGTTTTCCATGAGCGTATCCCGGCGGAACTCGGAACGCAGTTCCTGCGCGACGTGCGCGAGGCGCTCGATGCCGTCGGGCGGGCAAGGGGCCGTCGCCTTGCGCTGAGCGCTCTGGTCGTTGACGGTTTCCATACCCACCTGTCGCTTCCGGAACAGCGCATCGACCTCGAAGCGTGGCTGGCCGCGGGTGCGCTCGATTTCATCGGCGTCCAG
>Ga0172369_10006297_pt1 | contig 14184 bp, 16 predicted proteins | sample LakKiv25m_FD_114539 | JGI IMG/M metagenome (GOLD analysis project Ga0172369, IMG submission 114539) | Freshwater microbial communities from Kabuno Bay, South-Kivu, Congo - kab_022012_11.25m | ecosystem: Environmental > Aquatic > Freshwater > Lake | place: Democratic Republic of the Congo...
CCCCGCCCGACCTTCGCGAGCGACGCGGCCTCTTCCGCGTCGCTCGCGAAGGTCGGGCGGGGCTTCCCCGGCGGCCAGCTCGGAAGCCGGCGGAACTTGCCGGCCTTGCGCGCCTGTCCCGCGGCCGTAGCGGCCCGCTTTCTCGCCTCGTTTCTCGTCATCGGCGGCTCCTCTTCGGCAGGCGTCGGCGCGCGCTCCGGTACGCATCCCGCTCGTCGTCCTCCATGTCGCGCGCGGAAACCGGACGTGCCGCGTCGTGCGGCGTCGGTTCCACGGTGACGAAGAGGGGGCGGTCGAATGCCGTCACGCCCAGCAGGTCCATCCGCGGCTGTCCATCCCGCTCGTACTCCCCGCAGACCAACGTCGGCGCCTTGCGCGCCGTGCAGACGTCGTCGACGTCCACTTCGAACAGCCGCCGCTCGGGATGATCGTCCGTCACGTCCCAGCCCACGATGTGCGACCTGTTGGTTCTCCCGCGGGCATCCGCGAGTTCCGCGGTCCCCGGGGTCGCCGGGTCCGCTGTTCCGCCACGTCAGCTCGCGGAGCCCGCCGCCGCGGGTTCCGGCCCGGCCGGCGGAAGCCCGAAGTAGAGCGAATCGGGGCACAGGTCGGCCCCGTTGGGCCAGGTGATCGTGCCCATGACGGGATCGACGCTGACTGCGCGGAACAGCGCGGGATCGTCCAGAACAGGCTGGAAGACGGGCACCCGCATCCACGGGGAGATGTCGACCGCCCGGTTGGAGCCGTCGGTGAATCCCAGACGCACCGTCGTGCCGCCCACGACCTCCACCGTACGGATGCGAACCATGGTGCCTCCTAGTCGAGCGGCGCGATTCGGCGCGGAGCAAGGCCCTGCCTGGCCAGATCCCAGTCATCGAGGAGAGCGGCCCGGTGAAGGGCCGCCCGCTCGAGGATCAGCGCGGTCGCGCGACGCGGAAGCTGGCCTCGCCGCACCTCGAGCGTCCGGATGCCGAACATCGCCTCGTCCCCGGAGTACCCGGCGTGGAAGTGCGGCGGCGCGTGATCCGAATAGTACATGTACACCAGGACGCCGTAGAACTCGCTGATCCTGGGCACCGAACGCGCTCCCTTCGGGCGTCCGAGCCGACGCCGTCTTCATCATGGCGCGGCCGTGCGCCGGACCGCAAGTGCTGCTCCCGCACCGTTTGGGGGCCCGCATTGGATAACGAACCATGGGAGGGACGACCCAGCGACAGGCGACGAGGCTCCGCATTTCGCTGTGCCTTGGCGGAAGCGACCGCGTGCAGGCCAAAGGAAGACGGGCGCCCGCGCGGGGAGTGGCGTGCGCGTGGCAGTACTCTGCGCCAGATCCATTCAATGGATTGGTGGGACGCTGTGAACCTCGCGTCGGCGAAGGCGGCAGGCTGCGACCGGATCCTCACGGAGGACTTGCCGTCGAGAGGGGAGATCGAAGGCGTCCGCTTCGAGAGCCCGTTCGAGGGGATCGAGGACGACGCGGCCGGGGAACCGTAGCCGCGAGTCGACGGCCGCGACTACCGCTCCTCACGGGCGCCGACCGCACGCTCCTTGAACCAAAGCGCCCGTCCGATCCGCTCGACGGGCGAGGGATGATCCGCGGTCCAGAACTGCCGAATCGGCGGCGGATCCGGCGCCAGCGCAGCCGAGCGCACGATCGCGACCTGCTCGGCGACGTACGCGTCGTAGTCACGCCGCACCGAAAGCTCCAGCCGATCGGCCTCGCGTTCCTCGCCGCGGGCACGTGCATTGCGCACCGGAAGCAGCAGCAGCCACGCGGCCGTCGCCGCCGCGAGCACGAACGGAATCGACTGCGCGTCCGAGAGCGCCCCGCGCCGGCGCGCGAAACGCACCAGCAGCTCGACCAGCCCCAGAAATCCCACGAGCGCCGCGGCGGAAACCGCGAGCCGCAGCGGCAGCCGCCGCGTGCGCCGATGCCCCAGTTCGTGCGCCACCGCGCCCGCCGCCGCCTCGTCGCCCATCGCCAGCAGCGTGTCCGTCAGCACCAGCCGGCGCGTCGGGCCGAAACCCGTCGAGAACGCGTTCACCGCGGATCCGTAGCGCGACGCGTTCACCACGACGAGATCGCCCGCGTCGGCATGCTGCTCCGCGACGAGTCGCTCCAGCCGCGTGCGCAGTGTGCCCGGCTGCAACGACGTGACCTGATAGTCCACGTGCGCGAACAGCGGCTCGAGCGCCGCCTGCGCCAGCAGCGCGATGGCCGCCGCCGAGCCGATGGCGAGCCACCATCCTCGCGGCCACCGCCGGCGCACCGCGCCCAGCCCGAGGCCGAGCACCGCCAGCGCCGCTGTCGCCGCGAGCCCGTCGACCGCCCAGCGGCGAAGGAACGAAGCCGCGGACTCGTGCGAAATGCCCAGCGAGCGCGGCACGTCCCAGTCCCGCCACGCGGAAATCGGCAGCGCGATCGCCTCGCGCGCGAGGGCAACGATGCCGAGATAGAGCGCTCCTGCAATGCCGTCCGTGCCGACGACCCGGGACAGCGCGCCCGGACGCGCCTCCGCCCGCAGCGCGAGGCGCCGCCAGACCCTGTGCGCCGCGGGCGAGAACGTCGCGGCGACGAGCAGCGCCGCGTCCAGCAGCAGCTCCAGCGAGTCGCCGATCGCGCCCGCCTGCAGACGCCGGGCGCCGCGGGCAAAATCCTCGGTCGAGAAGTAAAACGAGGGGTCGAAGGACGCGACGTCCACGCGCGATCAGCCCTTGCCGGGCGTCTCGGCGGGCGCCGGCTCGGACTTGGCGGGCTCGGGCTGCGACGCCGTCGCGTCGTCGCGGAGCATGAGCGCCTTCATCCGGTCGAGCTGCTCGCGGGTCTGCGAAACGAACGGGTTGGTGGCGCCCACGCGCTCGGCGGTGGAGAGCGTCTTCTCGTAGATGTCGATGGCCTTCACCACGAGGACCTTGATCTTCTTGCGCAGCTCCTCGCGGTAGATCTCCGCCTGCTCGCCGTCCAGGTCGGAGGGCACCTTCGCGTCCACGAGCTGCTCGTGAAGTTTCTGGTACAACTCGCCGATGCGGAAGCCGCTTGCGGTGGCCCACTCCGGGTGGCCCATGCGGATGCAGCGCAGGTAGTGGCCCTGGGCGCTCAGGAGCAGTTCGGCCTTGTATTCCAGCTCCTGCATCATCTCGTCCTGCGTCTGGCGCTCGGGGTCCAGGTTCACGTGGATGAAGTGCGTGCGGAAGACCTCGGCGAGGTAGAACTGCGCCTGGCTCAGCAGCACGCCGTCGGACAGCTCGCTCTTCAGCTCGCTCTGCATCTGGGCGATGTTGGCGCGCAGCGCGCGCTCCGCGTCGATGAGCCGGCCCGACTGGTACAGCAGGATGGCGTGCTTGTTGGCGGCCTCCGCGCGGCGCGCGGCGGAGAGCGCGTTCATGGCGAGCATGGCCTCGATGACGTCCGCCGCGGCGTCGAACTCGCCGAGGAAGTAGTACTGGTCGGCGGCCTTGAAGCGCGACTCGACGCCCTCGGGCGTGTCGCCGTAGGCCTTGGCCGCGTCCGTGTAGCGCCCGAGCGCGCCGGCGTGGTCCTTCATGCGCTCCAGCGCGAGGCCGGCGCGGTGCAGCGCCGCGGGGCGGCGGGGCGAGGCGGGGAAGTAGTCGGCGAGGCGCTCGAAATGCAGCGCGGCCTTCGTGTCGTCATGCGCGGCTGCGGCCGCGGTCCCGATGGCGAACAGCTCCTCGTCGTTCAGGTCGCTGATCGCGACCTGCGCGGGAGACGCCTTGATGACCACCGGATCCATGCGGATGGTGCGGTCGGCGGGCGTGAGGTTCGGGTCGACGGGCGCGGGCTCGGCCGCGGCGCGCGGCCCGGGAGGTAGGTCCGCTTTCGTCTCGACGCGGTGCACGCACGCGCCCAGAACGATTGCAGACAGAAACAGGATCGCTCCGAATCGTCCGCCGCGCATGTCGATGCTCCCCGTGCGTGTGTGGCCGTTCATGCCGACAGGGACACCCGCCCCGCCGGAAAGTTCCCGCGGATGATAGCCGGGCGCGGGCGGGGCGGAAACGGTCGTGTCGACGGACCGAGGGCCGGGTGCGAACCGGTTTTCGGAGGGGCCCGCCGAAACGAGTGGGATGGGCAGACCCTCCCGCGCGGGCGCGTGCGGCGGCTGCCCGTCTGGCGGCAGCGGTCGCCAGAGCGCCCTGCGGCCGGTCGTATGCACCGGACGGGCGTCCCGTGGTTCGGCAGGCTCACCATGAGCGACGCGCCGCGGCCACCTCCTTGCTCGAACAGAACCCGACAGGTGCGGCGCACGACGGGTACGCCCTACCCGTCGAGTCCGGCCCCCCATGAATCGCCAGGCACCCGCCGACGACCTGTGCGCGAAGGCGCGCGGCAGTTCGTCGCGGCCCGGAATGCCGGCGGGACGCATCGGACAGACGGGGGATGCTACCTGCGCGTGTCGCCGGCGGCGCCCGTCCCCTGCGGTCCAACGGGCACGAGCGGCGAGCGCCGTGCGACCGCCCCGCCGCGCCAGCCCTCCCAGCGGACGTAACGCAGATACTCGCGCGCGAACGCCTTCTGCCCGAGGCCGACGACGCTCCGGAACGCCGCGTCGAAGCCGGAGCCTTCGTGCATCCGATCCAGCACGGCGCCGGGAGCCTCGGGCCCGTAGCGCTCGACGAGAAACTCGACCGCGCGGTGCGCGGTTCCGTACACGACGTCGGCTTCGGTCTGGTACAGGTCCTCGGCGTCCGCGACCGGATCCTTGTCCGGATTCGCCTTCAGATACCGCCAGATGTCCTCGTCGGCCGGACGCCGGTAGCCCTGGCCCGCGCTCACCGAGGCCAGCCCCTCGCGGAACCAGAGCGGAATGCCCTTGCGCGTCCAGTTCCCGGCGTCGGCGGCGCGTTGGTACATGAGACAGTGTGTCAACTCGTGCGTGAGCAGCTCGAGGAGCTGCGCTTGGCTCGCGCCCAGCAGGCTCCAGGTGCGCGGCGACTGCAGGTCCACGGTGTCGAAACGGGCCCAGGCGCGCAGCCACGCGTAGTCGTAGCGCTTCGCCGCCTCCTCGAGCGCCTCGTGCGTGGGCTGGATGCGCACGGTCACGGGCGCGCGGAACGTGCCCCAGCGACGCAGCCGCTCCTCGACGCGCGGGAGCACCTTCGCGACGTCGCGCGCCGAACCCTCGTCGCCGGGCTGGAACTGCACGACGAAGAAGGCGCCTCCCGCCTGCACTTCGACGGATCCCGCGGGAGGGGCCTGCCGGCCCAAGGTGGCGCAGCCGGCAGCCGCGACGGAAACGGCGAGCCAGGCGACGCGGAGGGGCGGGCGGGCAGGGGGCCGGCGGCACATCGGCCCGATCCTAACGGACGCCCGGCTGCGCGACCAGAGGATCGAGGGCAGGGGATCCCGCCCCGGCGCGCCGGTGCGCGCCGCTACTTGCACCGCGCCACGTCCAGCCACCCGGCGCCGAGAGCGCCTTCGTGAAGGCGCACGCAGACCGTGTCGCCGACCGAAAGGTCGCGGTGCAGGTCCTTTGACACCGAGACGCTGCCCCCGGCCGAATCGCCCCACGGTTCGATCGTGATCATGTAGGCTGTCGGCTTCCGGTCCACGTACTTCTCTGCAACTCGGGTCGCGAACGCATGGGCGGGGCTCCTGTCCAGCAGCACGTTTGCCTCGGCGCAACCGCCCCACGAGAGAGGCGCCGAAAAAAGCGCGAACATCGCGAACTCGATCCTGCGACGCCGGATTGCTGGATCGCCGATCGCCAGCGCTGCGGTCCAGATCAGGACCCCGAGCGCCGCTATCACCGGCAAGGGCATGTAATCGACCAACTGAAGATCGAACAAGGACCGAAACAGGAGCGCGAATCCCGGCAACAGCAGTGGTGTCATCAGCTTCGGCCGCACCTCGTTGTGCTGGTCGCTTGCACTGAATGTCCCCCGCCCCGACACGAGCAGGCCCAGCGTGCCGAGCGGCACCAAGATGAGCAAGCCCACGACGAGGGGGTACGGTCGCGGGATGAAGATGCCCCACAGACTCACTGCCAACGCCACGCCGTTGGCGACATGCGCTTGCTTTCGTCGGGCCGACAGCGCTTGCCGACGCCGCTCGTCCGTTGTGCCGAGCGCTCGTGCCGCGAGCAACTCCGACAGATGCTTTTCGCTCTCCCGCGCGTCGAGGTCGGTCAAACGCGCCATCCAAGCTTCGAGGACCTCGTCACTGTTCCACACAAGGGCGGTGGCGAACGGCTTCTGCCCCGGTTCGAGGGGTTCGATGACCAACTTCACCCCGTTTTGCTGCGCAATCCGGCGGAAACCTGCGATGTCACAGAGGCGGAATCGTCGACGGCAGGTCAGTTCGACGAACTCCACGGCATCCTGCCACAGGAGCAGCCTCGAAACGTATGCAGACGCAACGAAGTAGGCGCCGCCGACGGCCATGCCTGCACACATGAGAGCGAACGCTACCTGCGCGCCCGACGAACCCGCGGACGGCGGGAGGAAGAGGAGCCAGACCGCGACGCCGAGTCCCCAGATTGCCGTGAAGACGCCGGAGACTGCGAAGAGAATCTGGATGCGGCGCCTGGGGCGGTACACGCGGGGCCAGACGCCGTCGCGCCGATCGTCAGGCGTGCGCCATGCCGCTCGGTCGGGATTCGGTGGCATCTGCAGATCGAACGAGGACATGACGACCAATCGCCCCATCGCACGGGCGATCGCGAGCCTACCGGGCGGTGCCGCTCCTCTGCAACTGTCGGCTCGCAGCGTCCGTGCGGCACATGTTACAGATCCGCGGGAGCGGCGGCACGCTCATGGTGAGCCCGCCGAACCACGGCCGCACGTCGAGAGGGCCCGCCGGACATGGACCGACACTCCGATGACGGGAAGGCGACCCGCAGCGACTTCGCGGCGAACGATCCGTGGTACCTGAAGTTCCACGACCTGATGCCGTACCGTGTGCGGGAGATCCTGCTGGTCTCCAGCCCGTACGACGCGTTCGCGCTGGAGGAGGACGGGCGGCTCACCGAGCGCATCTTTACGGAGTACAGCGAGCTGAACCTGTCGAGCGCACCGCGCATCACGCACGTGGCGACCGCCGCGCGCGCCATGGAGGCGCTGCAGAGCCGGCCCTTCGACCTCGTGCTCACCATGGTGCGCATCGCCGACATGAACGTGAGCGCCTTCGCGCGCGGCGTGAAGCAGAAGTACCCGCGAATGCCCGTGGTGCTGCTGGTGCTGACCGAGGCGGATCTGGGGCTGTTTCCCGGCGGCGTGGATCCCGCCGCCATCGACCACGTGTTCTGGTGGACCGGCGACGCGCGCATCCTGCTGGCGATCATCAAGACGGTGGAGGACGCGCTCAACGCGCCGCCCGACACGGCCCACGCCGACGTGCGCGTCATCATCTTCGTGGAGGACAGCGTCCGGCGCTACTCGTCCATGCTCAGCATCATCTACGGCGAGCTGATGACGCAGTCCAATTCGCTCGTGGCCGAGGGCGTCAACGACCTGCACCGGCTGCTGCGCATGAGGGCGCGCCCGAAACTGCTGCTGGCGCGCTCGTACGAGGAAGCGCGCGCGCTGTGGCGCCGCTACCGCGACCACGTCGTGGCCGTCATCAGCGACGTGAGCTTCCCCCGCGGCGGCGTCGAGGATGCCAAGGCCGGCACGGATCTCATCCGCGAGTTGCGCGCGGAGGAGCCCGACCTGCCCGTGCTGCTGCAGTCGGCCGAGCCGGACATCGCCGCGCGCGCCGCGGAGCTCGGCGTGCAGTACGCGGAGAAGAGCAGCGAGAGCCTGCTCGCCAAAGTGCGCCAATTCGTCAACGAAAACCTTGGGTTCGGCGAGTTCGTGTTCCGGCTGCCGGATCGCACGGAGGTCGGCCGCGCGCGCGACATGTTCGAGCTGGAGAACATGCTGCGCACGGTGCCCATCGCCTCGGTGGAGTACCACGCGACGCGCAACCACTTCTCGCTCTGGGTGATGGCGCGCAGCATGTTCTCGCTGGCGCGCAAGCTGCGGCCGCGCACGGTGGAGGAGTTCGGCAACGCCGAGGGCATGCGCCGCTTCCTGCTGGAGAGCATGGCGGAGGCGCGCCGGAAGCAGGGCGAAGGCGTCGTCACGGACTTCTCGTCGCGCAGCCCGAACAGCACTTTCGCGCGCCTCGGCAAGGGCAGCATCGGCGGCAAGTCGCGCGGGCTCGCGTTCGTCAGCTCGCTGCTGGCGCGCAACCGGATGCACGAGCGCTATCCGGGGATGCCCATCCGCATTCCGCGTTCCATCGTGGTGCCCACCGACGAGTTCGAGCGGTTCGTCGAGATGAACCGCGTGCTCGAGGGCGGCCTCGGGGCCTGCGACGAGGCGACGGTGCTGCGCCGCGCGCTGGAGGGACGCCTGCCCGAGCGGCTCGTGCGCGACCTGGGCCGCGCCGCCGACGAGATGAAGGGCCCGCTGGCGGTGCGCAGCTCCAGCCTGCTGGAGGACAGCCAGCTCCAGCCGTTCGCGGGCATCTACGGCACCTTCATGCTGCCGAACAACCACGCGGACAACGAGGTGCGATTCCAGCAGCTTGCCCAGGCGGTCAAGGCGGTGTGGGCGAGCACCTACTCGGACGACGCCCGCTCGTACATCGCGGGAACGCCGTACTCCATCGAAGAGGAGAAGATGGCGGTGCTCGTGCAGGAAGTGGTGGGCCGCCCGCACGGCACGCGCTTCTACCCGACGATTTCCGGCGTCGCGGTGAGCTGGAACTACTATCCCGTGGGGCATCAGCGCGCCGAGGACGGACTGGCGATGGTGGCGCTGGGACTGGGCCACACCATCGTGCAGGGGGGCACCGTGCTGCAGTTCTCGCCGAGCACGCCCGAGGTGCTGCCGCAGTTCGGCGCGGCGTCGGACTGGGCGAAGCTCACGCAGCCGGGCTTCCGCGCGCTGGATCTGTCGCGTCAGACGCTGGATTTCACGCGCGGGGGCGAGAGCTCGCTCGTCGCGGCGGACCTGGACGCGGCCGAGGAGGACGGCACGCTGGCGCTGGTGGGCAGCGTGTACGACCCGCAGGACGACGTGCTGCGCGACACGTTGAAGACGCCGGGCGTGCGCGTGGTCTCGTTCCGCAACGTGCTGCAGTGGGACGCGATGCCGCTGGCGCCGGCGCTGGCGGAGCTGCTGAAACTTTTCCGCGACGGCATGGGCTGCGCGGTGGAAATCGAGTTCGCGCTGGACGACGGAGGCTGGGGGCGTCCCGGCGCGCAGGATCCGGTGCTGTACGTGCTGCAGGTGCGGCCGCAGGGTGTTCACATCGGGGACGCGGCGGTGGAACTGGGCGCGTTCGAACCCTCGCGGGTGCTGTGCCGCACGAATCGGTCGATGGGACACGGGGTGGTCGAGGGCGTGCGCGACATCGTGTTCGTGAAGCGGCACGATTTGCAGGCGACCGAGACGCCGCAGGTGGCCGAGCAGGTGGGACGCTTCAACGCGAAGCTGCAGGCGGCGCGCACGCCGTACATGCTGGTGGGCCCGGGGCGCTGGGGCTCTTCCGACCCCGGGCTCGGAATCCCGGTGAAATGGGCTCAGATCGCGGGTGCGAAGGTGATCGTGGAAACGGACTTCACGCACCGCGAGGTCGAGCCTTCGCAGGGGGCGCACTTCTTCCACAACGTGACGTCGTTCCGCATAGGGTATCTGGCGATGGGCCATGTGGACCGGCGCGACACGAGCCACGAGCGCGAGCTGGACCTGGACTGGCTGCTGTCGCGGCCGCGCGACGAGGAGACCGCCGACGTGGCGCACGTGCGGCTGGACGGGCCGATGCGGATTCTCCTGGACGGGCGGCGCGGGGCGGCCGTCGTGCTGAAGCCCGAATAGAACGCTAGAATGGGCCTGCGCGCGCGGGCGCGGGAGGACGCCATGGAGACCGTCCGCATCGAGACCACGGTCGAGTCGGAGACGCTGCACCTGCCCGAGTTGGCGGAGTTTGTCGGGAGGAACGTCGAGATAGTGATTCGGGACAAGGGCAGGACGTCGAAGGCGTCCAGGGCCCGAGCGCCCAAGCCGGCGCCTGCGAAGGCGGGCCGGACGAAGAAGCGCGAGCGCCCGAAGAAGCCGCCGCGCGGGTTGCACGGCTGGGCCTTGCTCGCGTGGCTGGCGCGCCAGCCGGGGCCGGGCTGGAGGACCGACGGCTCGGAGCGCGTCGACGAGTACCTGCGGGAAGAGATTCGTGGCTACTAGCGTCCTGGCGGACACGAGCTTCTTGGTGGCTCTGCTGGACCCGCGCGACCGTCATCACGACCGGGCGCTCGCGCTCGTGGATGCGCTGGAACGAGAGCAGGCGCAACGAGTGACAACGGACGCAATCCTCTGCGAATTCGGGAACTTCTTCGCGCGCAGTCCGCTGCGCAGCCGGGCCGCCGAATGGATCCGGGCCGTCGGCGTCGACGAAGAGTGGGAAGTCGTGCCGCTGGAACGCTCCCTGCTCCTCAAGGCCGAGGCGCGCTACCTGCGCCATTCCGACAAGAACTGGAGCCTCGTCGACTGCCACACGATGGAGCTGATGCGCGAGCGCGGCATCCGGCGAATCGCCACCTCCGACGCGGGCTTCCGGCAGGCGGGGTTCCGGTGCGAGATGCTCCCGAAGGAGGCCTGACGGCGCCGCGGCGTGCCCGCGCCGGAGTTGGGCGCTATCATGGAAGGCGCCCCGAGCGGGAGGACGCCATGGAGCCCATCCGCATACACACCACGGTCGAGTCAGAAACCCTGCACCTGCCCGTGCCGGGCGAGTTCATCGGGAAGAGGGTCGAGGTCGTCATTCGGGAGACGCCGAGGACGGGGCCGGCCCTGCGACGGAAGCCGAGGGTGTCGAAGGTCGAAGGGTCGAAGGGTTCGTCGCGGACCGCGAGTTCGCACAAGAAGGGGAAGCGTCCGCTTGGACTCTATCGGGACAAGATCTGGATCAGCAGCGATTTCGACGCCCCGCTGGATCCCGAGACACGGGCCGCTTTCGAGGGGGAGGGCGAGGATCTCTGGAACCCGTGAGACTTCTGCTCGACACGCATGTGCTGCTCTGGGTCGCCCGCGAGCCTGCGAGGCTCAACGGCAAGGCCCGCAGCGTCCTTGCGGACGAGGACAACGACCTCTTCATTTCCCCGGTGAACGTCTGGGAAATCGGCATCAAGTACGCACGCGGCAGCTTCCCGCTGCCTGCACCGCCCGACGACTTCATTCGCGACATGCGTGCGAAGTTGTCGCTCGGCCTCTTGGTCGTGACCACGGACGATGCCGTCGCGGCTGCAGAGCTTCCGGGTATTCACAAGGATCCATTCGATCGCATGCTCGTCGCCCAGGCGGCCCGGCGGCGACTCGTCCTGGCGACGGCCGATGATCTCGTGACACGCTACGGGGTGCCCTTCTTCTGGGCGGGGCGGAAACCGCCGCCGACCTGACTCACACCACGATGTCCACCTGCTCCAGGTGCGGCAGCGGCCGTCCGAGAAACCGCCGGGCCACCGAGTGGAAGCTCGCCGGCAGGTCCGTGACGTAGGCCAGGTGCTGCATCGAATCGCCCGGAGATCGCAGCAGATCCCGCTGCTCCAGCTCCGCCGCCACGGCCTCCGCCACCGTGGTGCCCGAGTCCACAAGCTCGACCCCGGGCAGCGTCTCCGCGATCGCATCGCGCAGAAGCGGGTAATGCGTGCACCCGAGCACCAGCGAACCCAGGCCCTCGGTGCGCAGCGGCGCCAGGTAGCGCTCCGCCGCAAGCCGAGGCACGTCGCCCTCGGTCCAGCCCTCCTCCGCCAGCGGGACGAACAGCGGACACGCCCGCGCGCTCACCGAAAGCGATGGAGAAAGTGCAGCGATCGCCTTCTGATACGCGCCCGACGCGATCGTGCCCGGCGTGCCGATGACCCCGACCGGTCTGCCGCCGGCACGCGCCACCGCCGCGCGCGCTCCCGGCTCCACGACACCCAAGACGGGCACACCTGAAGCGGCCCTGATGGCCGGCAGCGCTCCTGCAGAGACCGTGTTGCAGGCGACCACGAGGAGCTTGACCTGCCGGTCGAGCAGGAATCGCGCGGCTCCCAGCGCATAGCGCGTCACGGTCGCCGCCGACCGAGTCCCGTACGGCACGCGCGCCGTGTCGCCCAGGTAGACGGTGTGCTCGCCGGGCAGCCGCTCCATGAGCGCCCGCAGGACGGTCAGGCCGCCCACTCCGGAGTCGAACACGCCGACGGCGCGTTCCCTCAGCTCGTTCTTCGCGGGGCGGCTCACAGGTGCGGCGCGTCGATCTGCCAGCCCTGCGAGCGGCCGGCGGGTGCGGGCAGGCGCACGTTCGAGGCCCGGTAGGTCTCGAAGCCGCCGACGTAGCCCTTGAGGTTCACGAGCGTGTAGACGCCCGGCGCGAGTCCCGCGAGGTTCACCACCTCGCTGCACGCCTTCGTCTCGGGCGCCGAGAGCGCGACGCCGTCGGGTCCGGCCACCTGGTAGATCACGGTGGAGACGCCGGCCTGCGCGCAGGTCTGGTGGTCGAACGTCCAGCTCAGTTGCAGCGTGCTGGTGAGCCCCGCGACCGGCAGCAGGTTCAGCGTGAACTCGTTGCTGCCCGGCTGGATGAGGACGTTGTTGAAGCGGCTCTCGTAGAGCTTCGTGCCGCCCGGGTCGAACGCCTGCACGACGAGGTTGGTCGCGCCGGTCTGCACGTCGGTGAGCGAGGCCGCGTCCTGGCCGCCGGAGCTGCAAGCCACGTTCGAGTAGGTCTGCGTGCCCACGACGATATTCAATGTCGCGACGCCGGCCTCCGCGCAGGTCATGCCGTCCGCGTTCCCGTGTCCTGCGAACGTGAACCGCGTGACCAGCTCGGTCGGCTGCTCCAGATCGAGGCGCACGTGCGAGCCCGCGGAGGTCTGATCGACGTCGAAAGTGCCCGAGTAGAGCACGTTGTCCGAGCGGTCGAGCCCGCGGGCGACGACCCGGTAGGTGCCGGGGGCGACGTCGCGAACGACGACGGTGACTCCGGCGTCGGAGTCGCACGGGACGCGCACGTCGCCCAGCCGATTGCTGGCGAACGACAGCTCGACCGTGGAGACGCCGGCCTGGAAACAGCCGTCGACGAACGTGTTGGGCGCGACCTCGAAGCGGACGTCGAGCGAAAGGTCGGCGTCGGGCAGCGGGCCGCAAGCGGCCAGCGCGATCGGGATGCCAAGGAGAGCCAAGGCGGGTCTGCGGACCATGGGTTCCTCCGCGAGGGCGTACGCCGGCCGTGCAGGACGGCAGGAAGGAAACGGCCGGGCCGGGCGGCGCATTCAACCGGCCGCCGGCACGCCCAGAATACCGCAATTGACCGGGAGGGGAGCCGCGTGCTACCGCAACGCGCCATGTCCGGGCCGACGACGATGTTCTGGGCTCTCTCCGTGCTGGCGCAGGCCAGAGGCGGGGGCATCGACTACTGGAAGGTGGCGACGGGCGGCAGCCCCGTGGTCGTCGGAGTGCTGCTGCTCCTGGTCGCTTCCTCGCTCGCGAGCTGGGCCATCATCGCGCGCAAGTGGATGCACCTGCGCCGCGCCGACCGCCAGTCCGTGGCGTTCCTGGAGACGTTCTGGAAGAGCAAGCGCTTCGACGCCATCTACGAGGCGACCGAGCACCTGCCGCTGTCTCCCGTTTCGCAGGTGTTCCGCGCGGCCTACGTGGAGCTGAGCAAGGTCACACAGGCGAGCGGCGCCGAGGAGGACATGCGCCAGCAGCTCGGCGGCATGGAGAACGTCGAGCGCTCGCTCAAGCGCGCCACCAACGCCGAGCTCACGCACCTGGAGGAGACCGTCCCGTTCCTCGCCACCGTCGCGGCCGCCGCGCCGTTCGTCGGGCTGTTCGGCACGGTCTGGGGCATCATGGGCGCGTTCCACGACATCACGCAGGCCGGCAACGCCTCGCTGCCGACGGTGGCCGAGCCCATCAGCGAGGCGCTCATCGCCACCGCGGTGGGCCTGTTCGCCGCCATTCCCGCCGTGGTTGCGTACAACTACTTCTCCTCGCGCATCCGCAACCTGGACAACGAGATGCAGAACTTCGGGGCGGACTTCCTCAACATCGTCAAGCGCCACTTCTTCAAGGGCGCCTAGGCCGGGGAGAACCGCATGGCCTTCGGCTCCACGGGCGAGCGGCGCGCGCTGGCGGACATCAACATCACGCCCCTGGTGGACGTGATGCTGGTGCTGCTCATCATCTTCATGGTCA
>Ga0172369_10006299_pt1 | contig 14180 bp, 12 predicted proteins | sample LakKiv25m_FD_114539 | JGI IMG/M metagenome (GOLD analysis project Ga0172369, IMG submission 114539) | Freshwater microbial communities from Kabuno Bay, South-Kivu, Congo - kab_022012_11.25m | ecosystem: Environmental > Aquatic > Freshwater > Lake | place: Democratic Republic of the Congo...
ATGAAACTGCTATCTTATATTCATTCCGGCCGGATTCTGAAGGCCTTTCTTCCGTGAATGCGGTATGTGCTAAACCCTCTTAAATCCAGCGTAAAAATTTCATCAACTTCAGCCTCTTCTGCAAGTGTGACAAGCGTCGCATCGGCAAAATCCATCGGCATGTTTTTATCCTACAAACAGGCCTTTGAGTTTTTCCTTGAAGCTCTTTGAAACCTCGTCCCCGTTTATCTTTGCAAATTCCTCAAGAAGCTCTTTCTGGCGGGATGTGAGATGCTTCGGAACTTCTATATTTACAATCACCACCTGATCCCCGCGCTGGTGCCCGCCGATTCTCGGCATTCCCTTGCCCTTGAGATGAAATTCCCTTCCGGACGGCGTGCCCTGAGGAATTTTTAATTTCGTAACTCCTTCAAGGGTGGGAACTTCTATCTCAGCGCCGAGCGCAGCCTGAGGAAAAGATACAGGCACCTTGCAGTATAAGTTCATTCCTTCTCTCTTAAAGAACTGATGTTCTTCAACGTTCAGAAAAATATACAAGTCGCCCGGAGGCCCGCCGTAAACTCCAAGCTCTCCTTCGCCCGACATCCTCAGCTTTGAACCTGTATCAACACCGGCAGGAATCCTGATGCTTACCTCTCTATATTTTTTAGTCTTTCCCTGTCCTTTGCATGCCTTGCAAGGATCAGTGATAATCCTTCCTTCTCCGGCGCATTTGCCGCAGGTCTTGGACACGCTGAAAAAACCCTGCTGGAATCTGACCTGTCCCGAGCCTTTGCAATTAGGGCATGTTACCGGAGCTTTCCCTGCGGCAGCTCCTGTTCCTTTGCAGTCGGAGCAGTTTTCCCATCTCGGCACCTCAATAGTTTTTTCGGTTCCGAATGCGGCTTCCATCAGCGTTATATCCAGGTCATATCTGAGGTCCTGGCCTTTTGCAGGCCGTCTTCTTCTCTGCCCTGTGAATGTGCCGAAGAAATCTCCGAAGATATCTTCAAATACATCGCCGAAATCGCCTCCAAAAGGACCGTATCCTGCTCCAACGCCTTCCGCAGTTCCGAACCTGTCATAGTTAGACCTTTTTTCAGGGTCAGCGAGGCATGAGTACGCCTCGTTTATTTCCTTGAATTTTTCTTCTGATTCTTTACTATCCGGGTTTCTGTCCGGATGGTATTTCATGGCAAGCTGCCTGAAGGCCTTTTTTATGTCGGCATCAGAAGCGTCTCTGGACACACCAAGGATTCCATAGTAGTCTTTCATATAGTGTCAGTGATTTGTGTCAGTAATCAGTAACTGTCACTGTTCACTGACACTATTCACTTTTTATTTCTCCTTCTTCTTATCCACATCCTCAAATTCGGCTTCAACAACATCTTCTTCCGAAGGCTTTGCGCCTGCGGCCCCTGCTCCGGCGCCTGCTCCGCCTGAGGCGGACTTGTATATATGCTCCGCAAGCTTGTGGGATGCCTTCATAAGGCTTTCAATTGAGGATTTTATCTCGGAAATATCTGCGCCTGAGTCCTTTGCCTTTCTGCATTTTTCAAGCGCGGCCTCTACATCCTTTTTCTCGGATTCGCTCAGTTTGTCTCCGTATTCCTTAAGGGATTTTTCCACACTGTAAATAAGGGTATCAGCTTCATTTCTCGTCTGCGCAAGCTCTTTCTTATTTTTGTCTTCCTCTGCATGAGACTCTGCATCTCGCTTCATCTTTTTCACTTCTTCTTCATTCAGGCCGCTTGACGCGGTTATCCTTATTGACTGTTCCTTTCCTGTGCCGAGGTCTTTAGCCGCGACATGCAGTATGCCGTTTGCGTCTATGTCAAATGTAACCTCAATCTGCGGAATGCCTCTCGGCGCGGGAGGAATGCCGATAAGCTCAAAGTTTCCGAGCAGTTTATTGTCAGCCGCCATCTCTCTTTCGCCCTGACATATCTTGATTGTGACGGCAGGCTGGTTGTCTGCCGCTGTTGAGAATATCTGGCTCTTTTTAGTCGGAATTGTTGTATTCCTTTCTATTATCTTTGTGAATACTCCGCCGAGAGTCTCTATGCCCAGGGAAAGCGGAGTTACGTCAAGAAGGAGAACCTCTTTTACATCGCCTTTTAAAACCGCGCCCTGTATTGCCGCGCCGACAGCAACAACTTCATCCGGGTTAACTGTCTTATTCGGTTCTTTTCCAAAGAAGCTCTGTACGGTCTGAACAACTTTCGGGGTCCTGGTCTGACCGCCGACAAGGAGGACTTCGTCTATGTTTGAGGCGGACAGGTTTGCATCACTAAGAGCGTTCTTGCACGGCCCGGTTGTCTTCTCAATAAGGTCTCCTGTAAGCTGTTCAAGCTTGGCCCTCGTGAGCTTCATAAGAAGATGCTTTGGACCGGTTGCATCCGCGGTTATGAACGGAAGGTTTATCTCGGTTTCCATTGCGGTTGAAAGCTCTATCTTGGCCCTTTCAGCGCCTTCCTTGAGCCTCTGAAGCGCCATCTTATCGTTCTTAAGGTCAATACCCTGATCCTTTTTAAACTCTTCCACCATCCAGTCAATTATCTTGAGGTCAAAATCGTCTCCGCCGAGATATGTATCTCCGTTTGTGGACTTAACCTCAATTACGCCCTCTCCTATCTCAAGAACTGAGATATCAAATGTGCCTCCGCCCAGGTCATAAACAGCAATCTTTTCTTCTTTTTTCTTATCCATACCGTAAGCGAGTGAAGCTGCTGTCGGTTCATTTATTATTCTAAGGACATTAAGCCCCGCAATCTTTCCTGCGTCTTTTGTAGCCTGACGCTGGCTGTCATCAAAATATGCAGGCACAGTTATAACCGCATCGGTTACCGTCTCTCCAAGATAATCTTCAGCAGCCTGTTTAAGTTTCTGTAAAATCATTGCGGATATCTCAGGCGGGGAATAACGCTTGCCCCTTATCTCAACATGAGCGTCTCCGTTAGGCGCTTCCACCATTTTGTAGGGAAGGCGTTTTTTTGCGTGATCAACTTCGGGAGAATTGTATTTTCTGCCCATTAATCTCTTTATTGAAAAAATCGTATTTTCAGGATTTGTAATAGCCTGCCTCTTTGCTATCTGGCCTACGAGCCTCTCGCCCTTCTCTGTAAAAGCAACCACAGAAGGCGTGGTCCTCGTTCCCTCCTGATTGGGGATTACTATAGTTTCTCCTCCTTGAACCACCGCGACAACAGAGTTTGTTGTGCCGAGGTCTATTCCTATTGCCTTTGCCATTTTATAATTCCTCCTCTATATTTTTATTTCGTGTCAGTCTCAGTATTCAGTGTCAGTCATTTCTTCGCTGACACTGTCACTGCGCACTGTTTTTTTTGATACTGCAACCAATGACGGCCTTAACACCTTATCTCTCAGCATATAGCCCTTTCTTAATTCTTCTACAACCATATTCTCATCAAGGTCATCCCTTTCTACCCGAAGCATCGCATGATGAAGCGAAGGGTCAAACATCTTGCCTGACGCCTCAATCGCCGAAAGCCCGAATTTATCCACAACCCTGAGAAATTCCTTAAGCGTAATCTCAACTCCCTGCACAAGCCCGGCTGCAGTATCATTTGCCGCATGCTTCATAGCCATTTCAAGATTGTCAATAACAGGAAGCAGCTCATAAAGGAGCGACTCATTGCCGTATTTTATTAACTCCTCCCGGTCTCTGGCGACCCGCTTCTTGTAATTGTCAAACTCGGCATAGAGCCTGAGATATTTGTCTTTCTCCTGTTCAAGCTCTTCCTCAAAATTCCTCTCAGGCTTTGCAGTTTCCGGAACAGGGCCTTCCGGAGTTTCCGCGGTAATTGCGGCTGGCTCCTCAGCCGGGGCGGATCCGCCTCCGGCTGCTGAATTCTCTACAGGAGATTCCTGCTGAGAATTATTCTTTGCTGCATTTTCCTTTGTATTGTTTTTTGTTTTGTGCCTCACTTATCTACCCTCAATTACCTGTGTTATAAACCTTGAAACTATATCAACCATAGCTATAGTCTTCGGATAATCCATGCGCGTAGGGCCTATTACTCCGACGCTGCCTACAGGCCTGCGGCCTTCCTTGTAATTTGCCGCCACAAGGCTGAAGCCTTTCATCTCTGCCAGAGAATTTTCAGCGCCTATTAGGACCTGCACTCCTTCTCCGGCTGATTCTGAAAGTTTATCAAGCAGCCTGACAATCAGGCGCTTATCTTCCATGGCCCTGGAAATCTCTTTTATCCTCTCAATGTCCGAAAAATCAGGCAATCCAAGCACCTCGGAGAATCCTGAAATAAACAGGTCGCCGTAAGGAGATGAAAGCGCATCCCTGCATATCGCCATCGCCCTGGAGATAAGGCTGTCGCATAATATCTTTTCCTCGGCCAGCTCTTTTATTATTCTCGCCTGTATTTCATTAAACGTATATCCGTAGAATTCGGAATTTAAGTAAGAGGCTGTCCTGTTGAGATCGCGCTGGGTCAGATCGCAGCCCACGTTAATCACCTTGTTTTTCACCAGTCCTTCATCCGTAAAAAGAACCGCCACAACATGATGCCTCCTGTGTTTTAACAGCTTAATAGTGTTGAAGGTCGCCGAACCCGCCTTTGGAGAAAGCGCCACGCCGAGGTAATGCGAAAAATTGGACAGCTTTCTTGTAGCCTCGCTGAGCAGCATGTCTATATCGTTTTTAATGGACTCAAGCTCTTTTGTAATCTCATAAAGAAAGGTCCTGTTTTCATACCTCCGGCCATGGGCATATAGATAATCAACATAAAATCTATAGCCTTTATCGGTAGGCACCCTTCCGGCTGACGTGTGCGGCTGCATGAGAAACTCCATCTCTTCCAGGTCGGACATTATGTTTCTTATAGTTGCCGGTGAAAGGCTGAAGGCATACTTCCTGGTGATAAACCTGGACCCTACCGGATCCGGATTATTTATATAGCTCTGGACTATAGCACAGAGCACTTCGCTGTCTCTTTCATCAAGCATATCAGATACCTCAAACCTCATTAGCACTCTCAAGCCGAGAGTGCTAATAATTTATCAGGAAACCGATTATCGTGTCAAGATGGGCCCATTTTTACCACTCAAGCTTCCTCTGCATCAGCTTCTCATACAGGCCTTTCGGAAGAAACGCCTGTTGGTGTATCTCATCGCTGTAATATTTCGTATTTATCTCAAATTTCTTCCTCAGCTCGCGCGGCGAAGGCCCCTTTGAGGCAACGGAAAAGGTCCACCAGTTGCCGGCATAAGTGGCTATGGGAGCGGTATATATGTCCACTACAGGGAAGATTGCCTTCATCGTCTCCTGAACCTCAATAACAATGTCCTTATGGAAATGGAGCGATTCCGACAAAGTAACATAGTATCCGTTTTCGGTCAGACAGTTTTTAATCGCAGTAAAAAATTCCTTGGTAAAAAGGCTTGTCGCAAAGCCCACTATATCCGTTGAATCAACGATAACCGCATCAATATCTGAAGTCCGCCCCTTTACAAATTCGGCTCCGTCCAGGCATTTTATCTCCACGCGCGGGTCGTCAACAGCGCAGGCAACCGTTGGAAAGAACTTTTTGGATACGTTTATCACCTCTTCGTCTATCTCAATGAAATACACCTTTTCCACCGTCTTATGCTTAAGGACTTCACGGACAGCGCCTCCGTCTCCGCCTCCGATGACAAGCACCCTCTTGGGCGCAGGATGCGCATGCAGCGCAACATGGGTAAGCATTTCGTGGTAGAAAAACTCATCCCTCTCGGTTATCTGGACCACTCCGTCAAGAATAAGCATCTTTCCGAAATGAGGATTCCTGATAACCTGAATCTCCTGAAACTTGCTCTTCCCGTTGTAGAGAACGTCCTCAACCTCGTAGGTATACTGAATAGGCGCGTATGGATCTTTTTCATAAAACCTTATCATTTTTAACCTCCATTTTTATTAATCACAAACAGCAGGATATAGTATTTGAGCGGATTCTTTTGCCGATATTCATTGACGTCTTACAAATCATGAGGCAAAAGCCCTCGGAGTCCCGCTCCGCCAGAGGCGGATAGGGACGAGAATGAGCGAGAATACTATAGCCTGCTGTTTCTTCATATAGGAATTATATTAATATCGTTTTCGGTATTGAAAACCCGTTAAATTCCGAAGCGTAAGATATTGTATAGGCCCCGCCTGAGAGTATCAGCATCAGTTTGCCTATCTCAGGCTCGGGCAGGTTTATGTTCTTATCTATGACATCAAAGCTGTCGCAGCTTGGCCCTGCAAGCGTCCATTTCTTCTTGGTCCTGGTCTCTCTCGGCGTCTCAACAATATAACTGTATTTTATTCCGCCGACGCTCTCCATCAAACCGTTAAACACGCCTACATCTATATAAAGCCAGTTATCATCTCCCCTTCCTGCCTTGCCGATAACGGATGTAACAAATATGCCGGCATCTCCCACAACTGCCCTTCCCGGCTCTATAAATATCCTTATGTCGCGCGGAAATTTTTCACGGATGAGCCGGTCCACATTTTTTTCTATCGCATCAACGTCAACAACATTTTTTGTATATTTTATCGGATACCCTCCGCCTATATTCAGAACTTCCAGCTTCATCCCTTTTCTTTCAGCGATATCCCACAAAGCCCTGGCCTTATCCAGCGCGCTGTTCCAGTTATATACATTTGTGCACTGCGAGCCGACATGAAACGTAACGCCGACAGGGTTAAGCCCTTTTCCCCTCGCATATAAAAGAAGCTCTGCCGCCCTATTAACCTCAACCCCGAATTTTTTGCTCAAGGGCCATTCGCTCCCCTCATTGGGCACAGAAAGCCTGACATAGACCTTGCAGCCCGGAAGCAACTTCGCCATTTTATTTGCCTCATCCTCGGAATCATACGCAAAATAGTCCACGCCGTACGAAGCTGCTATCTTCAGGAATTTAAAGGTCTTGACCGGGTTGCTTGATATGATTCTTTCCGGCTTTACGCCTATGGACGAAAGCAGTTTCAGTTCGCCTTCAGAGGCTATTTCAAAACCCATTCCAAGCTGGTCCGCAAGCTTGATTACCTCAATATCCGGGTTTGCCTTAACCGCGTAAAAGACCGTGGAGTTTCTTATGTTCTGCCCTATCAGAGACGCCTTTTCCTTCACCTTTTCCCGGTCTATGAGAAGAAACGGCGTCTCAATATTTTTTCTGTCCAGGTATTTAAGCGCCTTGAACAGGGTGCCTTTTGAAACTATTTCTGTATGGTATTTTTCTACTTTAAAGGTCCTCGGCATAATACTCCTAACTCAAGCGTCAAAGTATCACAGTATCAGAGCGTCATTCGCCTCAGGCGAACCCGCCGAGGCGGGGAGTCTTTTACTCTGACCCTTTGACCCTTTGATACTTAACGGATGTTCATTATAAAACATTTATGGATTTTTGCGTAATGTTTTTTGAGCGTTATTCGCCTGAACCGGCAGCAGGCAGATAAATATAAAAAGTTGTCCCGGCCCCTGCCTTTGATTCCACCGTGATGGCGCCTTCATGTTTCTTTATGATTGAATAACAGACCGCAAGCCCGAGTCCGGTCCCTTTCGTGCTGCCCATTTCCTTTGTGGTAAAGTAAGGGTCAAATATCCGCCGGAGATTTTCTTCGGTCATCCCTGCTCCGCTGTCTTTCATTGTTAGCTCAAGATACGCTCCTTTTTTCAAACGAAGAGCATTCCCTTCGGCAAGCGCAATATTTTTTAAGCCTATCCGGAACAATCCGCCGTCAGGCATAGCCTCCTTAGCATTGACAGTCATATTCTCTATCACCTGTCTTATCTGTTCTTCGTCTATCGCCGCAAGATACGGCTTCTCGGGAAAATCAAACACAGCGGCGATATTCGTGCCTTTAAGCATAGCGCCTATGGCATCTCTTAACAGCCGGGTTATCGGCGCTATCTTTCTTAACGGTTCTCCCCCCATAGAAAAGGTAAGCAGCCTGTTGCTTAATTCCTTTGCTTTTTGGCAGGCCCCTTCAGCGGCTCTTAATACCTCATGCGCTTTATCGTCTTTATCAAGTTTATTCCTCAAAAGAGAAACACCGCCCCAGATTACCATAAGGAGATTATTGAAATCATGCGCTATTCCTCCCGCAAGAGTTCCTAAGGACTCAAGCCTGCTCAGTCTTTCGTGTTCTTCCGCCGCCCTCTTGCGCGCGGTAATATCCCTTATTATCGCTGTGAAAAAGATGTGGCCCTGAGATGTCCAGTTCGCAATGGATATCTCAGCAGGAAATTCGCTTCTGTCTTTTCTCAATGCAGATACCTCATAGACCCCTCCTGCAACATGTATCCTGCCTTCTGAAACAGCCCTTGCAAAACCCATCTCATGGGCCTTATGATAACGCTCGGGCATTAAGACCCTTACGTTCTTTCCAATAAGCTCGTCAAGCTTATAGCCGAACTGCTTTTCCACCGAGCTGTTGCATAAGACAATAATACCTTTAGAGTCAATCGTGACGATTGAATCAACTGCTGTTTCGGTTATAGCGCGCAGACGCTGCTCGCTTTCATGCAGGACATTCTTTGCCTGCTCAACCGAATCAGTGTAACGCTTAAGGCTTAACATATATACTCCGACAAGCCCTGTAATAAACAGTCCTGTTATCAAAATACCCCAGACGATATAAGGGTATTCACTCACCAAATATTTTTGTTCCTGCCTCTGCACAATCATGGCTGTGACAATGGAGAGTAAAATCCCGGCTCCGAATACTATTGCAACAGGCAAAAAACTACGCATGAAGCCGCGCGCCAGGTCATAAATTATCCTTACCTCAATGCGGGAGTACAGAGCAGAGGCTGCTAACAAACCCGCTCCAAGCATAAGAAAAGCAAAAGAGGTAGGCAGGGCCACCGGAATAACAGCCCAGCCGTAAAGAAGCGGCGTGCCCAAAACATACGCAGCCATCAGCATTGAGCCTATACCCGTGACCATAACGGACAACAATACTGCAATATATCTTACATAGAGAAGCCTCTCCGAAGATGTTCCCAAGGACAACAGCGTTAATCCTGCCAAAAGGAAGGCAGCTGCCGTTACAGGGGACATGCGGCCTACAGGGACTCCGCGCAGCGTCTCGGCGCCCGGGTAAAGCACGCGTTCCAGCCCGATATCAAAGTCTGCGATAAACTGTATCAGCATCAAACAGCTGAAAAGCAAAATAAAAAAAGCTGTATACTTAAGCGCGGTCCTGCTGAGTGCATGAGACTGCCATTTGACACAAACAAACAGTACGCCTCCGCTTATTGCAAACAATATCGCAGTGCTCGGAGCCATAGGTATATAATCAGGCTTAAGCTGAGTTATAACCCTGAGGTTAAAAATCCAGCCTGCAATTACGGCAAGCGCTACGGCAAAGGTAATAAAAGAGCAAATCAGGGCTGTAATCCTGTAGGGATTTCCGGAAAGCTTACCGGCTTTTTCGGTATAAACACGGCCCGTCATTGTTGCCTCTTATCCAATATCTCCCTTACCTTTTTCAAAAGCTCATGAGGAGAAACAGGTTTTGAAACAAGTTCGTATCCTTCTTCAAGCATCCCCTGTTTGTGTATAAAGTCCGCAGGATAGCCGCTTGAAAAAAGGGCCTTTATCTCAGGCTTTATCTTTTTGGCCTCTTCGTAAACTGTTCTGCCGTTCATACCCGGCATTATAACGTCAAGCAAAAGAAGGTCTATCCTGTCTCTATTTTCTGTAAATTTATTTATTGCTTCATATCCGTCCGCAGCTTCTATTACTTTATAACCTACTTCTTCAAGCGCTAACTTTATCAGCTTTCTTACCGCTTCTTCGTCTTCTGCAAAAAGTATCGTCTCTGTCCCTGTCGCAAGCGCAACCTGTTCTTTTTTCATTGCCGTTTCCGCTTCTTCTTCAATCAAGGGCAGATATATCTTAAATGTGGCGCCTTTGCCTAATTCGCTGTAGCAGTTGATATATCCGTTGTGCTGCTTGATTATGCCGTAGACCATTGACATTCCAAGCCCTGTGCCCTTGCCTACTTCTTTTGTTGTGAAGAACGGCTCAAATATCCTCTGCCTTGTATTTTCATCCATGCCGAGGCCTGTGTCCGAGACGCTGATCTCTACAAAATCAGCGAGTTCACGGTTCTCTGTTCTCTGTTCACCGATGACCTCTCTTCTGTGAACCGTTAACTGTGAACTGTCAACTTTCTTTACCTCTATTGTGAGCGTTCCGCCTTTCGGCATTGCGTCTCTGGCATTTGCAGCCAGGTTCATTAAGACCTGCTCAAGCTGTCCTGCATCAGCCCTTATCCTCAGGTCCGTACCGCCGAGTATGGTCCTGAGTTCTATATCTTCGCCTATTATCCTCAGTAGGAGTTTTTCTATGCCTGCCACTACCTCATTGAGGTTTACGGGCTTGGGATTTATTACCTGTTTTCTGCTGAAGGCAAGAAGGCGGTGTGTGAGGTTGGCAGCCCGCTCCGCAGACGCAAGTATCTGGTCTGCGTATGTCATGAGCGCGCTGTCTTTTTCAAGCTTCATCTTAAGTATATTGCCGTAGCCTATTATTGCAGTAAGTATGTTATTAAAGTCATGCGCTATGCCGCCTGTAAGCGTGCCTACCGCCTCCATCTTCTGAGCCTGCCGGAGCTGGTCTTCAAGTTTGCGGTGTTCCGTGATGTCCCTTGCCGCCACAATGACGCTGATAGTTTTCCCCTCGGCATCTTTTATGGGCACGGTCCTAATGTCCCATAACCTGCCGCCGGCAGAGGACCTTGTTGCGCTTGCCGTTTCTCCTGTATCAAAACTTTTTTTCACAGGGCAGTCCTCGCAGGGTTCATTGCAGTTTTGCCATATGCGGTAACATTCCTGTCCTATCAATTCGTAGAGATTCTTGCCTGCATCTGTCGCAGCCGCCTGATTTGCCCACACTACCTTCATGTCAGGAGAAAGCAACACCAGTGTGTCAGGAATGGCGTCCAAAAGCGCATTAAATTCCTGCGAGAGCTTTCTGAATTCGTCCTCTCTTTTGCAGAGCGCCATTTCTCCTTTTTCGCGCCTTTCGATCTCAGCCTTTAATTCATCAATAAATTTCTCAATTTTTTCTGTCATCGCATTAACGGCATTTACAATCCGGAATACTTCATCCGCGCTTTCTTCGGATACAGGCCGGCCTTTAAGCCTCAACCTGCCCAGACTTCCCAGTTCCGCCTGCTTAAAATAATCTGCTATGGTCCTCAGGTGTCTTATCACAAAGAAATTGACTATCAGGAACATGCCCAATGATACGACAAGAATCTGAATGCCGTTGGACGCCAGATTTATCAAGGCCCTTTTATAAAGTTCGGCATAAATATCTTTCAGGCCTAAGGTTATATAGACTGTGCCGAGGTAAACCTTTTTTCCTGCAGAATCACGATAGAGGGGGAATTCCTTGCTTACAATCTCTTTTGATTGACGCTCGCCTGCTGAGGCAACAATCCTGTCTTCATGTTTTATTGTGACCTGTTCAATATTCGGAAAGTTTAAAAGTCCGTTAAGCGACAGCCTGATGTCGTCCAGGTCCATTTCCCAGAGGCCTTCTTTTATAACAGGCAGAAAAATTCTCTCTACCTTTCCCATCTCCTTTTCAATTCTATTGAGTTCATTACGATATTGAACACGCATGGAAATTGCAGTCGTAATCATAGTCAAAAACAGGCTTAAAATAATAAACGAAAGAAGAATTTTGTAGGTAATGCTTTTCTTGATTTTATTTGCCATTTGCAGGCACCGCGTATGACGCCAAAACTTCATTAACAATCTTTTTATATGTGCCGTTTTTCTTCATCTTGCGTATGACAGATGCAAGTTTGGGCGCAAGTTCTTTGTGCCTTTGATGCAGATAGACATACATGCCCTTTTCCGCCAGAGGCGGTTCTATGATGTGTATATCCTTCATACCCAATTCCTTGAGCAGTACAAAACCCTGTCTTTTATCATAAACTATTACCTCAACCCTGTCTGCCTTCAGCAAATTAAATAATGCGGCTCCGTCCTTAACCTTTGTTAAAGACTTCGTACCGATGATATTGGTTTCAAGTATCTTCCAGCCCGTAACGATTCCCACATGAAAGTGTTTAAGGCCTTTCCAGTTTCTTATTTTGGTGTCTTTGCTTTTGCAAAATACAACAAATTCAAACCTTGTTACTTCCTCAGGCACTTGAATAAGATTAGGATAGATTGAAGACAGCCCTTCAACGCGGGCAAAATTTCCGTCTTCTACGCCGTCATTAGCATTGATGAGAGCCCTTTCAGACGGCAGACGGATAATTTTTAAATCATACCCTATTCTCTTAAAAGCCTCCTTAAGCACCAGATCGTTGATGCCCTTGAAGTCTTTTGTAGAATTCGGCGGTTCATTGGCGGTATTAAGCGTTATTGTTTGCTGGGCATGAATACTTATTGTTGATGCGGATAAAAGTATAACAATACCGATAAAAACCCCTATAAAGAACTTCCACATGTTAATCCTCTTTTTATCATAGAACATTCGCCGTGTCAAGAATTCATCACAATCACAATTCGCTGTAGACAAAGCTTTACTTGATTACGGATTATGGAATCCATCATGATACTGGCTGCTGCAACCGCCATGATGATATAATGACTTCATGTATATTTATTTAAACGATAAGATTATCCCTGCCTCCGATGCAAAGATTTCCGTTTTTGACCACGGTTTTTTATACGGCGACGGCATATACGAGACCCTGCGCGCTTATGACGGAGTTATGTTCATGCTTGATGAGCATATCCGGAGGCTCTACCGTTCGGCCTCGTTTATAAAACTTAAAATCCCAAAGAGCGCGGCAGAGATAAAATCTGCGATTTATAAAACCCTTAAGGCAAATTCTCTGAAAAATGCGTATGTAAGGCTAACCATCTCAAGGGGAGCGGGCAAGATTGGGCTGGACCCCGCGCTATGCGAAAAACCCACTTTTGTAATAGTGACCAATGAGTTCAAGGATTATCCCGCTTCTTTTTACAAAAAAGGCGTGACGCTCATCATCCCTTCTGTGAGAAGAAACCTGAAGGAAGCGCTAAACCCGCAGATAAAATCTCTTAATTTCTTGAACAACATCCTCGCAAAGATTGAGTCAAAGAAAAAAAAGGCTTATGAGGCGCTCATGCTGAATTCAAAGGGGCATCTGGCCGAGGGCGCTATATGCAATGTCTTTTTTGTTACCCCCCCATCCCGAGGAGGGGCGCTTTGCACGCCTTCTCTTGACTGCGGCATCCTTGACGGCATTACTCGGAATATAGTGATAGAACTTGCGAAAAAGAACGGCATAGCCGTAAATGAAGGAAAGTTCACAAGCGCGGACCTCTCCCGCGCCTCAGAAGTCTTTATTACAAATACGACAATGGAAGTTATGCCCGTACGCAAAGTTGATTCAACGCGATTTAAAGTAGGCGCAGTCACCAAACTCCTTCAAGAGGCGTATGAGGAAGAGGTTAAGAAGTATCTTGCAAGGCAGGTATGAAAAAGTGATTATAACTTTTTCATAGTATATTTAAAGATGATTTAAAAACTTTTTACTTTATTTGATTTAATCGCACCAATAACTGCCGGATTCAATAATCCAAGCAACCAACCCAATAATATATATTACACTCTGATAGAGACCTTCGGTGTTTAAAAGGCAACCTTACTTGAAAATCTAAGGGGAGCTTTGTCACCAGTTCTCAAAACCCTTTGAGCTGGACCAGACCTTGCCTGTGGCTTTGTCGTAGGCAAAAGGCAGGTCAAAGGGATCAACAAGATTCTTGTTTCGATCCATCGCGTAATGCTCAAGATATTTAGAGCTGATTATGTCATCCTTGTACGGCGTAACAAAACGGGCGCTAACCAATTCTTTCAGGCTCTCAGGGGGCCTGCCGTTTTTTATTTGAAATAGGATAATAGCCTGCCTGATGTTATTCAATTCGGCCTTAAGCGCAACCTTTTTTGCCTCTTCGGCAATAGTCTCATAACGGTCCATAACAACAACTACAAGAATGCTGACAACGATAAGAACCAGCATGGATTCAACAATCCCGCTGCCCTTTTCATTAAAAAAGCGCTTCAGAAATATTTTCCTCACTTTTATTTCTTTTTGCTCCTGTAATCTTCTATCGCTTTTTTAAGCGCGTCAGCGCCTAAATTAGAACAGTGCATTTTCTGGGGAGGCAGCCCTTCCAGTTCAT
>Ga0172369_10006300_pt1 | contig 14177 bp, 8 predicted proteins | sample LakKiv25m_FD_114539 | JGI IMG/M metagenome (GOLD analysis project Ga0172369, IMG submission 114539) | Freshwater microbial communities from Kabuno Bay, South-Kivu, Congo - kab_022012_11.25m | ecosystem: Environmental > Aquatic > Freshwater > Lake | place: Democratic Republic of the Congo...
CGGGGCGCAGTCGAACTCGCCCTGCGGCGGGCCTGTGGCGGCGGCCCGCGGCGGCAGCTCGGTCGGAAGTCCGAGACATTCCAGAATCGCCTTCGCCACGGCGCCTTTTTCGATCGCGGCGAGAGCGACTTGGACACGCTCGTCGGACTCGAGAAGCAGCGGCAGATGGCAGGGTGCAGCGACAACGTGAGCTGCATCGCGGAGCTCGCGGGCGCGCTCGGGGTCGAGACGGTCGCCGTTGCGGACGTGGGGCGGCTCGGCTCGCAGACCATCGTGAGCGTGAAGGTAATTGACGCGCGCCGCGCGACCGTGCGGCTGCGGGCAAAGCGGGTCGCCCGATCCGACGAGCAGCTCGTGCGGGTCTCCGAGGAGCTGGCCGGGGAGGTCGTCGCAACGATGACCGGAGCGCCGGTCGTGCTGCCGCCGCGCGCGGTCGCGCCGGCGCCGGGGCCGACGAGCGCGCCCGTGGACTCGCCGCGCGGCGGAGCATGGCGGGTCGCCGGCTACGTCGCGGGAGGGCTGGGGCTCGCGGCACTTGGCGTCGGCGCGTTCGCGGGTCTGCGTGCAAACGAGGCGGGCTCGACGCTGCTGTCCAAGCCGGCCTCCAGCCGGACCGAGGTGCAGCGCACTTGGGATTCCGAGAAGTCGAACGCGTCGCTCGCGAGCGGGCTCTTCGTCGCGGGCGGCCTTCTGCTCGGCTTTCCGCGTGCAGACAGGTTCGCACCGCTTCGCCTCTTTTTCGTGCCCATGTTGTCCTCCGTGGCCGAGTCCGCCAGGAAGAAAAGCAGAACGCCGGGAAATCGGCGCGCGAATGACGCAAAGCGGCAGCCCTGTCGGCGCTCCGGTACCGGAGCGCCGTGAGTGCTACAGGGTGAACGAAGCGGTGCCACAATCATCTAGCCCTGTCGGCGCTCCGATTTCCGGAGCGCCGGGAGCGGTGTCGGTCACATGGAACAGCGGCCGACGGCAGGGGCTTCCCGGCGAGTCGCACCGGCCGCACGGGACGCCCGGCCGAGGTAGGCTCCGGGCATCGGAGCGCCGTTCAGCCGGAGGCGACTCGGGGCGGCACCGGCGCGGGGAGACGACTTCATGGCAGGCGACACGGTGCCGGGGTCGGGGGCGATGGTCCGGGTGCGCCAGCGCACCTGGCTCGTGCAGGGTGTCGAGGACTCCGGGACGGATCCCGCCTGCTCGCCGGTGGTGCGCCTGGCGTGCGTCGACGACGACGCGCTCGGGCAGCCGCTGTCGGTCGCCTGGGCCGCGGAGCTCGACGCGCGGGTGCTGCCCGCCGGCGTGTCGCGCCTGTCGACGGCCGGCGGGCCGGACGACCCACGCACGTTCGCCGCGTACGTGCACGCGCTGCGCTGGGGGTGCGTCACCTCGACGGACCCGACGCTGTTCCAGTCGCCGCTGCGGGCGGGAATCGTGCCCAAGACCTACCAGCTCGAGCCGTTGCGAAAGGCGCTCCTGCTGCCGCGCGCGAACCTTTTCATCGCGGACGACGTGGGCCTCGGCAAGACCATCGAGGCGGGGCTGGTCGTGCAGGAGCTGCTGCTGCGCCAGCGGGTCGACCGGGCGGTCGTGGCCGCGCCCGCCTCCGTGCTGCTGCAATGGCGCGACGAGCTCAAGCAGCGCTTCGGACTGACCTTCGCCGTGCTCGACCGCGAGTACGTGAACGCGAGACGCCGCGAACGCGGGTTCGCCGTGAACCCGTGGAGAACGGGGCGCTTCTTCCTCGTCAGCCACAACCTCGTGCGCGACGAAACCTACCTCGGTCCGCTGCGCGACTGGCTCGGCGAGCGCGCTCCGCGCAGCCTGCTCGTGCTCGACGAGGCGCACGCGGCCGCGCCCTCGTCGGCGAGCAAGTACGCCGTGGACTCGCTGCTCACGGATTGCATCCGCGACCTGGCGCGACGCTTCGAGCACAAGCTCTTCCTGTCCGCGACGCCGCACAACGGACACGAGAACTCGTTCTCCGCGCTGCTGGAGATACTGGATCCGTATCGTTTCACGCGCGGGGTGCCCGTCACCGACGCGGCACGCGACGCGGTGCTCGTGCGCCGTCTCAAGCGCGACCTGAAGGCCGTCGGAGCCGCGGAGCAGATCCCGGATCGCAACGTCGAGCCCATTGTGCTCGACGAGCCGGCGACGGCTCCCGAACTGTCGCTCGCGACGAAGCTCGCCGCCTACACGGACGCCCTCGGCGCGGCGACCCGCGGGTTGCCCGCGCGCAAGCGGTCCGCGGCCCGGCTCGTCGCGATCCATCTGCAGACGCGGCTGCTGTCGTCCGTCGAGGCCTTCGCGCGCTCGCTCGCGAAGCACCGCGAGTGGGTCGCGGCGAATCCCGTTCCGGCCGCCCAGCCGACCCTCTTCGACGCCGAATCCGAGGAGTTCGACCGGCTCGCCGCCGCTTCGCGGGTCGTCGGGGAAGTGCCGGTGGCGACCGCCGAGTCGCTTCTCGCAGAGCTTCAGGAGCTCGCCGACGAAGCGCGCAGTCGGCCCGACGCAAAGGTCCGCCGGCTGCTCGACTGGATCCGTGCCAGCCAGTGTCCCGGCCTCGGGCGCGCCGGCGCCGAGTGGAAGCCCCGTCGTGTCATCGTCTTCACCGAGTGGGACGCGACGCGCTCGTACCTGCGCGACATGCTCCTGCCGCTCGTGCTGCCGACGGAGCTCGGCGACGAGCGCGTCCTGGAGATCCACGGCGAGGTCGACGAGGCGGACCGGGAGCTCGTCAAGAGCGCGTTCAACGACCCGTCGCACCCCGTGCGCATCCTCGTCGCGACCGATGCCGCGCGCGAGGGCATCAACCTCCAGGGGAGCTGCTCGGACCTCCTCCACTTCGACCTGCCGTGGAACCCCGCGCGTCTGGAACAGCGAAACGGGCGCATCGACCGCATCCTGCAGGAAGCGCCGGTCGTGAACTGCCGCTACTTCGTCTACGCGAACCGGCCCGAGGACGCGGTGCTCGACGCGCTCGTGCGCAAGTGCGAGACCATCCGCGAGCAGCTCGGGTCGCTCGCCGCGGTCGTCCACGAGGAGGTGCACGCAACCTTCAAGGAGGGCATCTCGCGTCGGTCGGCCTCGGACCAGATCGCGCGCATCCGGGATGCGGGCGAGTCGCGCAGGGCGCCCGCGGGGCTCGGCGAGGAGGCCGCGGAGAAGCTGCAGAAGAACGTCGAGCGGCTGCGAGTGCTGCACGAAAAGGCGCTGGAACAGGTGGGCGGCGCGGGCGGGCGGCTGGAGACGCGGCTGCGTGCGGTCGTCGACGAGGGGCTTGCCCTGGCGGACCTCGCGCCGCTCGTGCCGGAAACGGCGCCGGCCGGCTCGTTCCGTCTGCAGGTGCCGGAGCGCCTGGGCGAGGATGCCGCCTGGGCGGAGGTGCTCGACACGCTGCGCAAGCCGCAGACGAGGCACCAGTCCGCGGTCGACTGGCGCCGCGAGAACCCTCCGCGGCCGCTGTCGTTCCGGCCCGCGACGAGCCTCGCCTCGGAGACCGTGCAGATACACCTGCACCACAAGCTGACCCAGCGCGCCCTCGCGCAGTTCCGCTCGCAGGCGTTCGGAGAGGACCGGCTCGCCCGCGTCACGGTCCTTCGCGATCCGACGCACGCGCAGCGGCGTGTCGTCGTGCTCGGGCGCCTGAGCGTCTACGGCCACGGCGCGTCGCGCCTGCACGAGGAGCTCGTGGCGGTGGGCGCGGTCTGGACCGAAGGCGCGGATCCGCTGCGCCTGAAGCCCTTTACGGAAGAAGGCAGGGCCGAGGATCGCGCGCTCGACGCCCTGTGGTCGGTGCTGGAGCGCGACGAGTCGAAGCCCCTGGACGCGGGCATCGTGAAGCTGCTGATGCGCCACGCGCGCGACGACGAGGAGGCGCTCTGGAAGACGCTCCAGGCTCGCGCGATGCAACGGCGGCAGTGGGCGGAGCAGAAGCTCGCCGAGCGCGCCGCCAAGGAGGAGCGGGATCTGCGCGCCATCATCGACGAGCAGCAGGCGGCCATCGGCAAGGAGCTGAAACGGCGCGAGCAGCTCTCCCTGGGCTTCGGCCCCGACGAGGCCGACCAGCGCGCGCAGTACGAGCGCGACGGCAGGTTCATCCGCGACCGGGCGGCGAGCCTTGCGCACGAGCGCAGCACCGCGCCGCAGGGCATCCGGGAGCTGTACGAGGTCGTCGACCACCGGCTGGAACGGCTCGGCCTCGTATACCTCTGGCCGGAGCGCGGGTAGGGGGCTGGCATGCTGAAGCAGCACCAGGAATGGCTCGGCATGGCGCAGCCCGAGGGGCTGGTCGTCACCGCGCATGCGCTGCACGAGGCCCAGGCATCCGTCCTGTGGCCGGTGACCGAGCTGCAGGAGACGCTGCGGCGAATTTCGCCCGACCCGCATTTCCCGCTGGATCTGCGCCGTTTCCTGCGCGAGGTGCTCGGCTGGGAGGACGACTTCGTCGTCGAGTCGGAGCACCTTCCCGACACGCTGTCGGTGCGGCTGGAGAGCGGCGAGGTCATCGCGCCGCGGCTCGCGCTGCGTGGCACCGACGGCGAGTACGCGATCCTGGTCGGGCAGACGAGCCAGCCGGGAGCGAATCTCGACTCGGCGGACGCCGACCGCACGCGCGGCGGCACCGAGGCCCAGCGCTTCGAGCGGCTGCTGCGCGACTCCGGCGTCGGCGTCGGACTGCTCGTGAACGGGCTCGAATTCAGGCTCGTTTGCGCTCCCAGGGGCGAGACCGCCGGCTGGATCTCCTTCCAGCGCGAGCACCTCCTGAGTCCCGACGGACGCCTGCTGCTCGCGGCGTTCCACATGCTCCTGAACCAGGCGCGGCTCATCGCGCTCGCCCCGGCACAGCGGCTGAGCGGCCTGTTGCGCGCGAGCCGCGAGTTCCAGTCGGGCGTCTCGGAACAGCTCGGAAAGCAGGTGGTTTCGGCGCTGCGCGAGCTGCTCGCGGGGATGCAGGCCGCGGACCGGCTCGTCGGCGGAGCCGTACTGCGCGAATGGATGGAGCACGACCCGCGGCAGGTCTACTCGGGCCTCGTCACGGTGCTCATGCGCATGGTGTTCATCCTGTACGCCGAGGAGCGTCGGCTGCTGCCCGTGGACCATGCGCTCTACGGCGAGGGCTACTCGCTGACGAAGCTCTACTCGCAGCTCCTGGAGGACCGCGACCGCTTCGGCACGGACGGGCTCGCCTCCCGCCACGGCGCGTGGGCGCGCGTGCTCACGCTCTTTCGCATCCTGTTCCTCGGGCTGAAAGCGGGCTCGGGCCCGGGCGCGCTCGTCATCCCGCCGCGCGAGGGCTCGTTCTTCGACCCGGACCGCTACCCGTTTCTGGAAGGGCGCGGCCGCGCGGGCTCGTTCCAGCCGGGGGCGCGGCTGGACAGCATCCCGAAGGTCGCGGACTCGGTCGTGTTCCGCATGCTCGAGGATCTGCTGGTGCTGAACGGCGAGCGGCTGCAGTACAAGGGGCTCGACGTCGAGCAGATCGGCAGCGTGTACGAAGGCCTCATGGGTTTCGACGTGGAGACCGCACGCCACGCGAGCCGGTGCCTCGGCAAGCACCACGTCGTCGCGGACCTCGAGGAGCTGCTCGCGGTCGAGGGCTCCAAACGCGCGAGCGGGCTGGAAAAAGGCTTCGGCGTGAAGATGACGGGCAAGGCCGCCGAGCGGTTGAAGACCGCGACGACCGTCGACGAACTCGAATCGGCACTCGCCGGACGCATCTCCGAGGAGTATCCGGGCCGCATCCCGCCGGGGACGCTGTTCCTGCAGCCGGGCGAGGAGCGCCGGCGCAGCGGCTCGCACTACACGCCGCGCAAACTCACGCAGCCCATCGTGGAGCGGACGCTGCGGCCGGCGCTGGAGTCGCTGGGACCCGAGCCGACGCCGGAGCAGCTTCTTTCGCTGCGGATCTGCGATCCGGCCATGGGCTCCGGGGCGTTTCTCGTCGAGACGTGCCGGCAGCTTGCGGATCACCTGGTCGCCGCGTGGCGCCGCACGAACACGACGCCGACGGTGCCCGACGACGAGGACCTGGCGACCCACGCGCGCCGTCTCGTCGCGTGCCGATGCCTCTACGGCGTCGATCGCAATCCGCTCGCCGCGGACCTCGCGCGCCTTTCGCTGTGGCTCGTGACCTTCGCGAAGAACCATCCGTTCACGTTCGTGGACCACTCGCTGCGCCATGGGGACGCGCTCGTCGGGCTGACGAACCGGCAAATCGAGGCGTTTTCGTGGGACCCGGACCGTCCCGCGGTGAAGGCCACGTTCCACGCGGAAATCGTGAAGCGGCTCGGCAAGGTCGCGGCGCACCGGGCGGCCATCCACGCCGCGGGCGACCCGCCGGATCTGAAGGAGCTGCGGCGCCACTGGGACGAGGCCGAGTCGGAGCTGCGCGCGATGCGCCTCACGGGCGACCTTGTCGTGGCCGCATGGTTCGCGAAGGACTCGGAGCGCGGACGGCGCACGACGTTGGAGACGCTGGGCGCCCGCACGTCCCTGTGGATCGGCATCGGCGGCGACGCGGACGAGCTGCGCGAGCCCGTGCGCGAGCTGCGCGAGGAGGGAAAGCCGCTGCCGCCGCTGCACTGGGAGCTGGAGTTCCCCGAGGTGTTCGGCGAGCACGGCGGATTCGACTGCATCGTCGGAAACCCTCCGTTTCAGGGCAAAAACGGCATCATCGGAGGGAACCGGCCGGGCTACCTCGACTGGCTGCAGAGCCTGCACGAGGGCTCGCACGGGAACGCCGACCTCGTGGCGCACTTCTTCCGGCGCGCGTTCGGACTGCTGCGCCCCGGCGGCACGTTCGGGCTCATCGCGACGAACACGATTTCGCAGGGCGACACGCGCGAGAGCGGACTCGCGTGGATCGTCACGAAGGGCGGCGGGACGATCTTCGCAGCGATCAAGCGCTACAAGTGGCCCGTGCGCACCGCGGCCGTGGTCGTGAGCGTCGTCCACGTGCGCAAGGGGCCGCACGCCGCGTTCGAGCTGAGCGGCAGGCCGGTCGACCGCATCACGACGTTCCTCGTCGCGCGCGGGCCGAACGAGAGCCCCCGCCGGCTTGTCGAGAACATCGGGCTGAGCTTCCAAGGCAGCATCGTGCTTGGTATGGGCTTCACGTTCGACGACAAGAACCTCGCGCGCGGGTCGTCGCCGCTCGCCAAGATGCACGAGCTCGTCGCCAAGGACCCGCGCAACCGCGAGCGCATCTTCCCGTACATCGGCGGCGAGGAGCTCAACGACGACCCCGAGCAGAAGCACCGGCGATACGTCATCAACTTCGGCGAGCTGAGCGAAGAGGAGGCACGCAACTGGCCTGATTTGATGGCGATTGTCGAGGAGAGGGTGAAGCCCGGCCGAGATGCTCTTACCGGGTCCGGACGAGATGCGAGGATTCGGCGCGAACGATGGTGGTTGTGGGGTCGGTTCACGCCTGCGTTGTTTCAAGGGCTCCGGGCCACGAGCCGATGTTTGGCGATCGCTCGGGTAGGCAATGATTGCTCGCTTGCGTTCCTGCCAAGCGGGGTCGTTCCATCGGAGCAACTTGTGGTGTTTCCCGTCGAATCCGCCTCATTCTTCGGGATACAGCAGTCTCGCATCCATGAGGTTTGGGCCCGGTGCTTCGGGTCGTCGATGAAGGACGACCTGCGCTATTCGCCCTCCGACTGCTTCGAGACCTTCCCGTTGCCGCCGGACTGGCGGACGAACGCGGCGCTGGAGGACATCGGGCGGCGGTACCACGAGTTCCGCGCCAGGCTCATGATCGACACGAAAAAGGGCATGACGAAGACCTACAACGACTTCCACGACGAGGGCTGCGACTCGGCGGGCATCGCTGAGTTGCGCCGTCTGCACGCGGAAATGGACGCGGCGGTATGGCGCGCGTACGGCTGGGAGGGCGAGCCTCCGCGGTGCGAGTTCCTGCCGGACTGGCCGCCTCCGCCGCCCGACTCCGACGAGAAGCAGCCTCCGTACCGGCTGCGCTGGCCCGACGACGAGCGCGACGACGTGCTCGCGCGCCTGCTCGACCTGAACGCGCGGCGGCCCGGCACCGACGAGCGCGCCGCGGCGGACGAGGAGGGCGGGGACGACGAGGGCGAGGCGCCTGCGGCAAAGAATTCCGCGAACCCGCGCACGAAACGAGCGACGGGCGAGCTGTTCTGAGCGCTTGCTGACGCCCGCGTGGACTACGCGCGGCGGGACAGCAGGGCGCGTTTCGGGTAGCCTCGAAGGCGTGGCCCGGCAGGGCGACGCGCAGCCCGGTTGCCGGACCCGGCAAGGGAGCACAAGATGAACCCGATGTCCGCAGGCATTGAAGAGGACCTGTTGGCTCGACTCCGGGGGCTCCCGCCCGACCGGCAGCGGGAGGTTCTCGACTTCGCGGAGTTCCTGGCGCGCCAGCCCCCCGGCGACACGGCGCGCGGGCGCACCGATGTCGCCGAGGTAATCGCCTCGCTGCGGGGCGGGAAGCGTACGAAGGAAGAGATCGATCGCCAGCTCGCAGAAGAACGCGACTGGGATCGGCGATGACGCGGCTCTACCTGGACGCGTCCGCCATCATCTACATGGTGGAGACCCACCCCGCTCTCGGCGAGCCCACGCGGCTGCGTGTCCTCGAACACCTGAAGGGACAGGAAGCTGAGCTGGCCACCTCGCGGCTGTCGCGCCTGGAGTGCAGGGTCCAGCCTCTGCGCGACGGGAACGCGTCGGTGCTGGCGGACTACGACCGCTTCTTCGAGGGCGCGCGTCTGACGCTGGTCGACGTGTCGCCCTCGGTTGTCGAAAGGGCGACCGAACTGCGCGCGCGCCACGGGTTCAAGACTCCGGACGCGCTGCACCTCGCCACTGCCCTCGAATGCGGCGCGGCCTCGGTCCTCACCGGAGACGCCAAATGGAAGCAGTGCGCGGAAATCGGCGTCGAGGTCGTCGCCGAGCCAAAGTAGCGTGCGCGCGTCGTCCCCGCGCAGGTTCCGGCCCGACTGGCCGCCTCCGCCGCCAGACTCCGACGAGAAGCAGCCACCGTACCGCCTGCGCTGGCCCGACGATGAGCGCGACGACGTGCTCGCGCGCCTGCTCGACCTGAACGCCCGGCGGCCCGGCACCGACGAGCGCGCCGCGGCGGAGGAGGACGGCGACGAGGACGCTGGAGGCGGCGACGATCCGCCTCTGGCGTCCACGCCGAAGGCAAGGGGCGGAGCGCGCAAGGCGCGCGCCGGCCGGGAACTGTTCTGAATCGCTGTTCACTCGTCCGGGGCAGGAGTCGCGCGAACGGCGCCCTCGTAGCATAATGGTTTCGCCCGACGGCGATTGGCCGCCGTGGCGATGGAGAGGCGGGGCGTTCGATGTCGTCGCTGGCAGGCGTGGCAGGTTTCGGACCGGTGTTCCCGGCACTGGACTTCGAGGCGCTTCGGGCGCTGCTCGCACGCCTGAGCGGCGAAGAGGCGGCCGTCCAGAGGGCGCAGGCGAAGGCTTGGCAACTCGACGCCGAGGCGATCCAGCCCGTCTTCCGAGCCGCGTCGCGCGAGGAGTTCTGGGATGTCCGTGACCGGATGCTGGTCGATCCGGACCACTGGTTTCACCTCTACTCGTCGGCGATGCAGGCCATCGCGCAGGCGCGGCAAGACCTCCCCGTTCCCGAGGAGCTGATCGGTGGTGCGCTCGACTCGCTCGAGCGGTCGCCGCCCCGGTTCCTCTCTGCCGCCGCGCGTCGGAACCTCGCCGACGGGATGCACCTCGTCCAACGCCTGCTGCACCTGCCGGGGGTGGAGGGCGCAGCCATCGGCGCCGAGATGGTGAAGCAGGTGCTGGAGGCCCCCCCGCGGCAGCGCCGAATCCACGCTTCGCTGCTGCTCTCGTCCATGTGGGCCGGCCTTCTCATGAACGGCGTGCGGCCGCAGTCGGACGACGTGGCCGACAGCATCGCCAAGGGTTTCGCCAACCTCGTCGCCGGCTGGAGCGGGCTCGTGCAGGCGCAGTCCAGCGACCAGCCCGATGCCGACGATCCGTCGGCCTGACCAGCGATGCCAAGGCGTGTGCTCTTCGACACGAGTGTGGTCGTCGCCGGGCTGCGGCTGCGCGCGAGCCGCACGGGTATCCGCTATTCGGCCGACGGCTTGGCCCGGTGGAAACGCGGCCAGGTCCACGGCGTGGTGGGGCCTCCGCTCCTCGACGAGTACGACGACGCTCTGCGCCGCCAAGGCCCGGACGTTCCCGACGAGGCGCGCGAGCGGCTGCGGGCGACCATCGACGACCGGACGGTGACGGAGCACTTCGCGGTCGAGCCGCCGCCCCACGTGCGCGTCTCGAAGGATCCGGGCGACGATCACCTGTTCGCCCTGGTGCGCGCGTCCGACCCGGACTTCCTTTGCACCAACGACGTCGAGGGCCTGCTGGAGTTGCACGTCTACCGCGACACCGTGATCGTTGCCCCCGCCGTGCTGCACGGGTACGCGGTCGTCGAGGAGCTCGTCGAGGGCGCCGTGGCCGCGGATGCGGCGCGCAGCTCCGGCGGTGCCCTCTCCTGAACATCCGCTCAGGTTGTCGCGCTTTCGGAGGCCGCTCTTCCTGAAAACCGGTCGCTCGTCTGGCGCCTGCGGTAGAACGGCCTCCTCGGGAGGCGCCATGCGCTCGAAGGACGTTCGCGACTCGCTGGTCGGGACGCTCGGGCTCGATCTGGTCGGCCCGGGTCCGGACGACGCTGCGTTCCAGCGCGAGGTGCTGCCGGCGCAGCCGTCGGTCTGGTACCTCGCGGGCTTCCTGGCGCCCAACGGCTCGGCCGGGGGGCTCGACTTGGAGGGCGAGCTCGACGCGAGCGAAGCGCCCGTCGCGCCCGGCGACAAGGACGACGAAGGCGAAACCGAAACGGCGCCGGCACGCCCGCCGCCGTTTCCGTCGAGCTTCGGCGTGAGCGTGCTGCTGAGGCCCGAGGCCACCGACCTCGAGGTGCGGGTCACGTTCGGCACCTACGGGCATTCGGTCGTCGAGCCGCACGGCGGCGCTGCCGACGGCGCGGCTCCTCGGAAGCAGTGGACCCGCACGCCGCACGACCAGACCCTGTCCTTTCCCGTCGGCGACAAGCCTTCGCGGTACGTCGTCGAGGATTCGGGCGGCGTGTACGTTCAGGTGGTGCCGCAGTCCGTGCCGAAGGACGAGTCCGGCCTTCTTCCGGACAACACCCGATTCGTGACCGTCTTCGTCGTGAACGGCCGCAACCCGGTGCCGAAGCCCGACCAGGACCGCGGGTTCATCTTCCAGACGAGGCTCGAGCTGCGCTGCGACGACGGCTTCGTCGGCCGGTGCAACCCGCGCGGCGCGCGCCCCCGCGACGACCTCGACGAGCGCATCGCCGACCTGCAGTACCGCGACGTGTTCCAGTTCGCCGTCGGGCACGGGGTTTCGGTGGAGGCGGTCGACGCCATCGGCGACGGCGAATTCGCCTACGTCCAGCAGGTCGCCTCGTCCTGGCTGCCGACGGCGGACGTACACAAGGTCGGCCCCGCGAAGGTGCAGCCGGTGCAGCTTGAGATGGCGGCGCTCGCAGGGCTTCCGGATGGCGCGTCGGTCCGCAGCGCGCTCGGCCGGCTCGTGCCGGCGTACCGCGACTGGATCGCCGGGCAGCGGCGCGCGCGCATTCCGCCCGGCGTGCGCCAGAAGGTGCGCGCGGACACGGCGAAGACGCTGCTCGACGCCGCCGAAAGGCTCGCCGACCGGATCGAAGAGGGAATCCGGCTGCTCGAAACGGACCCGGTGTGCCTCGAAGCATTCAAGCTCGCGAACAAGGCGATGGACGCACAGTCGCGCCAGCGCTCGAAGGTGCGCAGCGGGGGCGCGCCTGCGTCGGCGCCTCCGACCTGGTACCCGTTCCAGCTTGCGTTCCTGCTGATGAACCTCGCGGGCCAGACGGACCCGAGGCACGCCGACCGCGAGACCGTGGACCTCATCTTCTTCCCGACGGGCGGAGGCAAGACCGAGGCGTACCTCGGCCTCGCGGCGTTCACGCTCGTCCTGCGCAGGCTCTGCCACAAGGGCGATGCGTCCGCAGGCGTGGCCGTGCTCATGCGCTACACGCTGAGGCTGCTCACGCTCGACCAGCTCGAGCGCGCCTCGGCGCTGATCTGCGCGCTGGAGCTGGAGCGCCGGGCCGCGCCGGAAAGGCTCGGAAACAGGCGTTTTTCGATCGGGCTGTGGGTCGGCAAGGCCGCGACCCCCAACCGCTTCGGCGCGAAGGGCGACGGGAAGGACGACACCGCCCGCAGCCGCGTGCTCAAGTTCAAGTCCCGCCAGGGCGGCGAATCGCCCCTGCCGCTGGAACGCTGCCCGTGGTGCGGCAAGGAGTTCGGCAAAGACACCTTCAATCTGCTCCCCGACGAGAACGTGCCGGACCAGCTCCGCCTGCTGTGTACCGACCCGCGCTGTCCGTTCCGGTTCCAGCCGGAAGCTCCCGGCGGGATCCCGGTGGTCGGGGTGGACGAGGAAATCTACCGCGAGCTGCCGTGCTTCCTCATCGCCACCGTGGACAAGTTCGCCGGCCTTCCGTGGGTCGGCGAGTCGGGCACGCTGCTCGGCCGATCCGTCACGCACCAGGACGGGAAGGGTTTCTACGGCCCGGCAGGAAAGCCTCCGGGCGCGCGCCGTCTCGACGCGCCGCTGCTGCCGCCCGACCTGATCATCCAGGACGAACTCCACCTCATTTCCGGGCCGCTGGGCAGCATGACGGGGCTGTACGAAACCGTGCTGGACGCATTGTCGGCGCGCAAGGACGGCGACCACACGATCCGGCCGAAGATCGTCGCGTCGACGGCGACCGTGCGCGCCGCGAGGGCTCAGATCCAGGCGCTGTTCGCGCGCCGGACGGTCGACGTGTTCCCGCCGCCGGGACCCGACCGGCGCGACTCGTTCTTCGCGAAGGAGATTCCGCCCGCGACCGATCCGGGCCGCCGCTACGTCGGCATCGCGGCGCCCGGGCGAAGCCAGAAAGTGTCGATGATGCGCACGGCCATCGCCCTGCTCGGAGCAGCGCAGAAGGCCTCCGAGACGGACCTTGCCGCCGCCGATCCGTACCTGACGCTGGTCGCGTATTTCAACACGCTGCGCGAGCTGGGAGGTGCGAGGCGCATCTTCGAGGAGGAGGTGCGCGACCGCGTGATGCGCGTCGCCCGGACCCGCAGGCGCGTCCAGCCGCCGGCGAGCGCCTTCTCCAACCGCACCGTCGAATACGACTGCGTGGAGCTGACGAGCCGCGAGTCGATCGACCGGATCAAGACGGCCAAGGCGCGCCTGGCCTACTCGTTCGTCGGCGCCTCGAAAGACCGCAAGCCGATCGACGTGGCGCTCGCCAGCAACATGATTTCGGTCGGCGTGGACATCCCGAGGCTCGGGCTGATGCTCGTGAACGGCCAGCCGAAGGCCACGGCCGAGTACATCCAGGCGACGAGCCGCGTCGGGCGCACTGCCGGCGGACCCGGCCTGGTCGTCACGCTGCTGAACGTCCACAAGCCCCGCGACCGCTCGCACTTCGAGCATTTCGAGCACTATCACGCGTCGTTCTACCGCGCCGTCGAGGCCTCGAGCGTCACGCCCTTCTCGCCGAGGGCGCTGGACCGCGGGCTGGCGGCCATCACGGTGGCGCTGGCCCGGCTCGGCCTCCCGGCGCTGACGCCCGCTGCCGCCGCCGCCGCGCTGGACGCGCACCGCACGGAGCTTTCGTTCGTCGCCGACGCGATTGCGGATCGCCTGCTCGCGCACCGCCCGGGAAGCGCCGGGCGCGAGAATCCGACCGACGCGGCGGCGCGCCTGCGCTCCCGCGTCGAGGCGCTGCTGGACCGCTGGGGCAAGGTCGCACGGGACCAGACGATGCCGATTGCGCTCACGTATCAGCCGTTCGAGGGCCCCTCGGGCAGGAGACCGCTGTTGCGGGCTCCGCTGGACCCGGACCTGCCGAACCTCAACTTCGACGAGGTTCAGTTCGTCGCCGGACGCTCGATGCGCGACGTCGAGGGGGCCTCCGACGTGTACATGCTCGACTTGCGGCAGGTGCGCAAGTTCAAGGGGAGTGCTGCATGACCGACGCGTGGAGGCAGGGGGTCACGTTCGAGCAGCGACCGGACGGCGCCGTGCGCCACAGCCAGCTCCTCACGACGTACGGTCCGGGCGCGCTCGTCGACCTGGTCAAGGACGCCGGCGTC
>Ga0172369_10006301_pt1 | contig 14175 bp, 17 predicted proteins | sample LakKiv25m_FD_114539 | JGI IMG/M metagenome (GOLD analysis project Ga0172369, IMG submission 114539) | Freshwater microbial communities from Kabuno Bay, South-Kivu, Congo - kab_022012_11.25m | ecosystem: Environmental > Aquatic > Freshwater > Lake | place: Democratic Republic of the Congo...
AGAAGATGTCTTCAAAATATACTAAGGGATAAAACTTTAGTGAAGCCCAGCGATTTATCAAAAGAGATAGACCAAATTATTGCTAGCAATAGCTTGCCTTCATATTTAAGTGAAAGTATTGATGCAATTCGAAACATTGGCAATTTTGCCGCTCACCCAATTAAGAGCACATCAAGTGGTGAAATTGTAGAAGTTGAACAAGGCGAAGCAGAATGGTTATTGGATGTACTTGAATCCATGTTTGATTTTTATTTTGTGCAACCTTCATTGCTTCAAAAAAAGAAAGATGCATTAAATAAAAAACTTATTGATGCTAATAAACCACCAATGAAATAAAAATCATTTATGTCTAAGAAAAATCCTGTTGTTTTTATACACTATTCTTGGGATAGTGAGCAACATAAAGATTGGATATTATCTCTCGCCAATAGATTAGTTGCTGATGGAGTTGATGTAATTTTTGATAGATTTGATTTAAGACTGGGGACAAATACTACATATTTTATGGAAAAGGTTACAACCGCTGATAAAATACTAGTAATAATGACAACTTCTTATAAACTAAAGGCAGATGATAGAAGTGGGGGTGCAGGATATGAATTTCAGATTATTGCAAGTGAAATCAATAGTAATTTGAAATCAACGAAAATACTTCCTTTGCTTAAAGAAGGAAACAAAAATGTTAGTATCCCAAAAATTCTTCAATCATTTACTTACTTAGATATAATTAACGATATTGATTTTGAAAAAAATTATATAACATTACTAAGTGAGATATATAATGAACCCATAATCAAAAAACCCCCATTGGGGAAGAAACCGAAATTTATTTCTTCTAAAGGAGAGACAATAACACCATCAATTGAAGAAATTGTTGATGTTGGCTTCACCCGAGAAAAAATACATAAATTATTAGGCAAACCTCAACAATCAACATATTTAGAGGATTTATTTTGGTCTCATGGTATAATAGTATATTATAATAGGCATGAAGATAGGTCTGATGGGGTTATCTTAACAAGATTAGAATCTGGAATAGAATATCCTAATCAATTTAAAGATATTAGGCTAGGGGATTCATTTGCAAAGGCAAAAACAAAATTAGGAAATCCATTAAATTGGGGCCTACCATATAAAGATATTTCATTTGCTCATTATGACCTAAAAAATAAATTTTTAACATTATCAATTTGGAGAGACAAACCCGAAAATCCTCCAACTGATTTTAAAGTTGGGAATATTCAGGGGATTGGTTATTGTCAAAAATATAGTGTTTTGGCCTGTCAACCACTAGTAGCAATCACCATTGAGGAGATTAAAAATGGGTTATCCCCGACTTATTTAGAACCTCTAAGTGAAAAATCTATTGCATTAGATTTTTCATCCTCCTTTTTTCATGAGCCTTATGAAATGTCACAAATGCAATATGGAAAATATGGTGGATACTATATTTATGTCCATTTTGTAATAAGCAAAAAAACAATTGCAATATGGTTGTATGATTTATCCTGGAGTGAAATGGTTATAAGATCAATGAGAGATCTTGAGGAATTAAAAAAATAAATTTAACTTATATAATTATAATCACTTTTGTTTCTCTTTAGAATATTGCCATAAGGCTCTATCAAGTACTCTCATTGATACCCCACATTCATTTGATAACTTTTTGCAATAGTTTGAATAAGAACTCCATAACTCAAAATCATATGGCCTGAGTTGATTTACACTCAATGACCACAAAGCCCTGAAATCTAATATTGGGTATTCATTGTCTTTACCAAAATGTAAGATTGTACTTGCAACAGGCCAACTTACACCTTTTAACAATGTTAGAACTTCAATTGATAATTTTGGATTAGTTGTTGTTAAAGCAATACTTGTAACTTCTTTAATAAACCCCTCATCATTTTTCAATGCTTGCTTAATAGGTCTTGGGCTTTTCCACCTACACACAAATAAAAAATCTTCTTTTGTCAAATACTTTTGTCTTTGAATCTTGGGTGCAAATTGATTGCACATCACATCTTCATTGTTGTACACATATCTTGAAGCCCAATAGCCAATTTTTAATTTAGAAAATTTTAGTTTGAATGTTCGCATTTTGAGATTTTGATTGAATAAACCACTTAAATATGAAAAAATATTTTAGCCGTGGAGAGTTGAGTAGTCACCATTACTCACAGAATAAGTATCAACATTACTGCTCATTTGTAAACCACAATATAATTACAAACTAACTTACAGGTCTAATTAATGATGAACTAACGAATTATACAACAAGATTAAATATCGACTTGTTTGTTAGTAAGTTACACGGCTAAATAAAAACCTCCCACAAGATGATACCCTCCTTTCTAATCAATATCAAAATACTTTAGTTTTGATTTGATCAATTGTTATCCTTACTACTACAAATATATTGTGTTCAAATAGGTTGAGTCAAGTTTTAAATAAAAATGTTTTAGTGCTTTTGATTTTGATATTTTGTATTGATTACATAAACCTCATTTCTTTTTGCTTAACCTTGTTTTTACTTCTATTTGTTTTTTTATTTGAATTGTCAATTCAAATAATTATTTAAATTACAATGTTTGAGGGTGCCATGAATAAATTTATTGCTGTTTTAATAATAGCATCTCTTTTTTTCACCGCCGGTTGTCAGAAAGAAAAACATATTACTGGATATGATACAAAGGTTGTTTTTATTGCTGATGATGAAAGTTCTTATAAAGATATAAATGATGAAACTAAACAAGGGTGGGAAATTAAAAGCACTCGAAGAGCTTGGAAGTATGGAGGGTTTGATGGGTTACAACATGTCTGGGGGACAGAATATACTTTACAAAAAGCTATGTACGATGATGATTAGATAAAATCTTATTCTTAAATAGAATTTTACAAACTATAAGTAATATGTTAGAGATTCAAGCATTGATTAGAATCTTAACTAAAAAAGGCATTACAAATGAAGATGAGATAATGCAAGAGATTGTAAAACTAAAAACTGAAATGGAGACCAAGGTCGCAAATAGCAAAAAGATGAATTAAGATTTGGGGTAAAAAACCAACACTTTTATTGAATCTAAATATTCAAACTAAAAATAATTTTTTGCTAATAACAAAACGAAAGAATTACTAATATAGTAGGCTTAGAGGTACGTGATACAACCTGCTTTATTGAAATTTAACCTCATTACCTAAAAAGATAATTAATTAAAAATTATTGTAATCAAAAGTATCAAAAGTGTAAAATGTATTATCCATATATACTCTAATAAAATATATATGAATAAGAGATTAGCTTAATAAGTTTTACTTTTGATACTTTTTATACTTTTGATTTGAGTATTATTTAAATATTTAAGTTTTAGATTGAATGAAAATATAAGTTGCCACCTCTATTGAGGTGGCTATTCTTTAGTTACTCATATTACCATTTTTCATTTGGGTCTGGATTATCAATGAAGTCATCTTCTTGTGGCTCTTGTCCATCTTTCTTTTCTACTAGTTTGTAAAAACCATATTTTGAGCCTTTAGTTAGATGAGTTATAAACATCTTTCTACATAAGGTAGATATTGTAGATTGAGTTTTGCCTAATCTACTTGCAATATATGAGGTGCTTAGTTCTTCTGGATGTTTCTCTTTAAAGATTTGAAGAATATCTTCTCTTTCTGGTGTTAGTTCTATTTCAATTTTTTCTTCTTCAGAAATACTCCATTCTAAATTTAATTCATTGAAGCTAAGAGAATAATGTTTTTCAGCGATATATCTACCTCTAAAAGATAATACTGCTTTGTTCTTTTCTCGGCTATGAAGCACCATCATTGTGTCAGCAGCAGCCAGTAAACCTCTTGATCCAAGAAGTTCATCAAAAATATCTTGCCTTGTGCTTTTTGTTGTGTGATGTATAAGTATAACACATAAATTGTACTCATCTATGAGTTCTTTTATTTCATTTGCAAATTGGTAATCAGCGACAAAAGAATTAGAACCCATATTTGTGCCATCCAAAAATTTAACCAATGGATCAATGATAATTAGTTTAAAATATTGTTCAGCATATTCAAGAATAATGTCATACAAAGTATCACCTTCTTCAAAACTCTCCATATCATCTATATAGCAATTTGCTATTAAAGATTTTTCAAGTTCTCTATTCTCAAGACCCCTTTCAACTTTTAGAGATAAGTCATTGACACTTTCTTCTCCAGATAAGTAAATGGATTTCACTTTGTTTGCCGAAAGTTTACCCAATACTTTTCTATTATGAGAAATATCAACCATTAATTGAACCCCCATTAAAGTCTTACCAATTTTAGGCCTTGCACCTAACACACATAAGCCTTCTGAAAGATGACCCTTGATAATAAAGTTTCTTTCATTAGGATTTAATTGTGAAAATTGATTTATGGATATCATAGTTACTCCTATTGTTTTTAAAATTTTTATTAGACTTGACCTTTTGGTCACTATATAATATCCCACATGTCATGAAAAAGTACTCCCCTCGAGGACTCATTTTTAAAAGAGAGTATTAGGTTTATGTGACGGATTGAATGTTTTAGTGAAGAAAAAATATTTTTTTACTTTTAGATCATTTGATTTCTTAGAGTTTTAATGATAAGTTTTTATTGATTAAATCATAGATCACATATTTTAAATCACAAATTTGATATTGACATTTAAACAATTTTTCTTTTTAAAGATGAATTTAAAGAGGTTAACTTATGAGAAGAGTAAGGATAGACTACAACATCATTCTTGAAAAGTTAGATAAGATTGAATCGCTTTTAAAATTACAAACTGATGAACCACTTACAATCGAGAGAACAAGCGAGTTTCTTGGTATAAAAAAATCAACAATCTATCAACTGGTATTTGAAAGAAAGATACCGTTCTACAAACCAAATAAAAGATTATTCTTTTCTAAAAATGATTTGATGCAATGAGCATTAGGCAACAAAATAAAAAGTGTTCAAGAGTTAGAAATTGAATATCAAAAGTATGGGAGATTTTCGTAATGCTTTCTTTAATTATTAAATTACTTTAGTATATTTATAATTATAAAATATTCTACTTGTTCCATCTTTAAAAATTTAGTTTTTCAAATTTACTCTATATATGGGTGATGCTCTAAAAATAATACAGTTATCAGACCTACATATTGGGCTAGAGGGGGCCAGTAAAATCTTTGATAATATTAAAACTAGACTACGCGAACTGAGCCCAGATCTAATTTTAATTACAGGGGATATTGTTGATACTCCCTCTAAAAAAAATGCTGATTATGCATTTGATGAACTCAAAGAGTTAAACAATATTGCTCGGACATTTATAGTATTAGGCAATCACGATCGATGGATTAAAGGAAATGCTTTTTTAAGAAAACTATTCGGGCCAAGCAAAAATGTTAGTGATAAATTAGCAGAATTTATAATAAATCAAAAAAACCAATTTGATTTGAAAAATCTAAAAATTGGGTTAGTTGGACTCGACTCTTCTAATGAATCTAATTTTCTTGCCCAAGGATATATTAGCTCCTCACAATTAAAAAAATTTGAAACAGAAATCAGAGATCTATCCAAGAGCAATTGTGATATACTAATTACCTGTGTTCATCATCATCCAATAAAGATTGCAGAAACAGAAAACAGTCCTATAGAAGAAGCAGCTCTAACATTTGTAAATTCTGCTCAGTTTCTACGAACTGTTATACGAGTAAAACCTGATTTCATTTTTCACGGACATCACCACCATGAACGATTATGTTGGTATAGTGAAGAATATAATTATTCAGTCCCAATAATTTCTGCGGGTTCTGCTGTTGGAGCAAGTGCAATAAATTGTGATATCTCAAAAAGTTCTTTTAACGAAATTTTAATCAAATCTAAAAATAATATTACCTTAATTACTAATAATTGGGATAAAGTGGGTAATCAATGGGTTTGTAAAGAAAGAATAATTAAAAGTCCTGACTTGGGACGAACAGACCATGCTCATATGGTAATTCGTACAATTCAACAAGAAATGAACATGATTGATGGCTCATATATAATAACAAACTCCACATACGAAAATGGTAGTGTTGCAGCGAGTTTATACAAACATTTGAATGGGACTGTAATCGGGACTTCATTTTACGAAAATCCGATTAAATACGGTCATAATGATTTTGCAAAGGCCCTGAAACAAGGATGCAAGTTTTATAGAATAACTGGTGAAGAACTGTTAACAAATAGCGATCTCAAAACTATAAAAAAACAAATGAAAAATTATAAAGCCGAGAGTAAAATTGTTTGTTTAAAGAATTCAGCTGGTTTTTCAAAGATTTCTGGGATTTATAGCAAATTAAATGATAATAGTTACCTTTCATTTATTGCCTTAAATAGTATTGATGGAGAAAATAATAAAGGGTTGGTTTTTTGTGGTAATCTGGCTAAAGAGGTATTCGATTATTATTATTCATTAATCCCAAATGTTAATAAATGATTTTGGAACCAATTATTTTTCTTCTAATTGCAAAATAGGCTCATATCAACTCCTCACTTTTACATAACTTGATTTAGTATTAGAGAACACGTCAGTCCTATGCCGATAGAATTTTGTAGCAAATTGACTTTGGCATTTCACTTTACCACACTCCTTTGACTAACAAAAGTCAAAAGAGATTGAGGTTAATTGAGTTGATTTATTGCTTGAACTAAGTCTTCTTTTCTTAGATGTGAGTATCTTTGGGTAGTGGAGATTTGGGAGTGACCAAGAAGTTTTTGAATGAAGTATAGATTAACCCCTTTTTGTACCAAGTAACTTGCAAACGAATGTCTAAGAGTATGAAAGTGTATTCTCTCATTTAACTTTGCATCTCTTACTCTTTCTTTAAATCTTTTGCTTAGATAAATCTTTTCAATCTTTCTTCCATTCATTACAAATACATATCTTGAATTCATTTTTAACTTAGAAAGAATTGAATAAACTTTTTCATTCATAGGTATCATTCTTTCTCTTTTGCTTTTAGTTGTAAATTCTTCTTTGTTCTGCACCTTCATTTCTCTTGTCATAAAATTGATGTCAGACCATTCAAGATTTACAATTTCACTAATTCGCATACCAGTTAAAAAAGCAAACTCATAGATTAGCTTAAATCCTTCATCCTTTTCTTTCTTGATGATCATTTGAAGTTCATCTATTGAAATGAAAGTTGGATTGTTCTCTGGCAATCTAAGTTTCATTAGTCTAAGGGGATTCTTTTCAAGATAGTTGGCTTGGATTGCTTTGTTGAAAAATGCTTTTAGATGTCTAAGTTGTAAAGCGGCGTGGTGTTTTGCTGTTGCATAAGTTTTAAGAATGTAAGATTCACAAATTGGTTGAGTGACTTCTTTTAATTTAAGTTCTTTGCCAACACCATCAACAAAATTATTGATAAGTCTTTTAGTAAGATTATATGATTCTCGAGTATGTGTTATTGATATTGTTTTAAGGTACTGAAATGCAAAGTCTTTAATTAAAATATCATTTGTGATTGGTTTTGATCTAAACTTGCTTTCAAATTGACTTAAAAAATAAAGTGCTTCTTTTTTGATTGTTGTCTTTGTGCTTACCCTTGTTTTCTTGCCATTTTGCTTTGTGTAATACAAATAATAGATGCCTGATTTTTTTCTTTTACTTAAATACATAATGACCTCAAATCTCAAAATTGATGTTTGCAATGAGAACCATTTTTAGAACCCTGTTTTGCCAATCAACATCAAAATTGACATTGCCATTTAATTGTTGAGTATTATGGCAAGGCTCTAGATATTTTTTAGATTCATTAGGATTAACAGGCCAATCCCTTTGAACTATTTTATTGATCAACAATTGGCTGACCTTAACAATCTTGTCAAAATGATTTTTCTTGAACCAAGCATATTTTAATTCAACCTTAACCCAATAAGGTTTCTTTAGCAACAATTCAATTGGTCTAAAATCATAAATGAATTTATAGTTTATGAGGCCTCCATATAGTTTACACTCAATTTCTTCTTCTTTGAATAACATACTAATGCGATTCGATTGAAGTTCAACATTGTGAACTTTCAAAAATCTTTTGATATGTTCTTTGTCTTTTTGGGCAAGAGATTTAAGTATTCTTTTTCTCTTGATCATAAGGGTACTCCTCTCTGATTACAAATCTGATGATGAAATTTTGATGGATGTGTGTTTTGTAAGTAAAGTTTAGGTAACGGGTAAAAAGCCTTAGATTTGAAGAAAAACACGTTTTAAAACAAAAAGAGCAGGCTAATTGACCTGCTTCATCGTGTTTTAGTACACCCGGGGGGACTCGAACCCCCGACCAATAGATTAAGAGTCTACTGCTCTACCAACTGAGCTACGGATGCGCTGCAAAAATACGCAAAAGCCGTAGTTTCTCAAAGTTTGTATAAGATTGCTTATAACAAAAACTTTTATTTAAAATAAAAAAGACCACACATTGTGTGGTCTTAAAAATTTGCTGTTTACTGTTTTTTATCTAAACAAATTGCTTATTTCTTTCTTCTCTTCTTTAACTGCACTTTTCCAGAGCGTATAACAGAATGCAACAATTACTACAAACATTATTGATAAAACTATTGTTTCCATTATTTCTCCTATTCTAAATATTCAAATGTAATTACAAAATAATTATGCAAAACTGCTGATTGCTTCTTCAACATTTCTGTAAAGATTAAGAACACTGTATAATCCGGTTATCTTAAACAAGTACAATGCTGATGGCTGTGGAATAATGTATTTAATTTCTCCACCTTTTTCTGCCATTTTTTTTAGCACTACAACAAGCACTCCAAGAAATGTTGAATCTATATAATCACAAGAGCTTAAATCAATAATTACTTTTTGATTATTTGCTGTAATATCAAAAACTACTCTGTCTTTAAAATCTTGTGCTTCCTTAAAGGTTGCCCTGGAAATGTTTACTTTTTCAATAACAACATCTCCAATTACTTCTCTGTGAAAATCTTCAAATCCTACTGTCATATCTGATTTCATTATCGGGACTTCCTGAAACATTTTTAATCCTTTTAATTTTTTTGATGACTTACAAATACAAAGCCAGAGAAAAAATGTTTTATTTTTAATCTAAAAACAGCCTTTTGGGCGATATATTTGTCGAATTGTGTAGTTTATTTGATCAATTAATTGAACCGAACTGAATCAGAAACCTACCTTGCCTCATTTTGAGTATTCTGATTTTCTCAAAAAGTGAATGGCTGCCTTTTTTAGCGATACCAAAAAATTTACATAAAATTATTTATAACTAACATTTTTACGTCTGTTTTACAATTTGCGCCTAATTTACTTGTTTTTTGCTGAGTAAAACTGGTTTGGATTTTGTAATTGCATAATGTGTAAATCTGTTAGCTAAATTTTTTACAAAGGAGTGCCAATGAAAAAGTTTTTAATTTTTATAATACTTGTTGCGGCTGGATATTTTGCTTATGATAATTTTATAAAGGAAAAACTCCCTTATGAAATAAAAGATTCTTACAATAAGCAGCGTGAAGGTGTTGATATAGAAAATCCTGCAATTCAACCAAGAGATTTTGCAAGTTACCAGGGAACGATAAAAAACTTAAGCGAAAAACCTTTAACTAATATTGTAATAAACTATTTGATTGACGCTAAACCTGTTTCTGTTAAGATAGATAGACTTGAACCTGGAGAGGAAAAAGATTTTAAAACCAATTCTATTATGTTATTACATATGGATGCTGCTCACCATTTAACCGAAGTAACATTTGATAAACAATAATTGTCTTAAAGATTTATTTTAAAAGAATATTTTTTGCGAACTGATAATTCTTGTTGAATGTGATAAGATTTTGATGTTTGTGTAAAATCATGTTACAACTTTTTAATTATTTTTTTCTTTGCAAGAAAAAAGTTTTAATAATTTTTCATGTTTCTTCTTTTTATTAGTAAATATTTTTACTTTAGCCACACAAAATTTTTGAATCACGTAAAAAATTTTTTGTTACCTGCTTGCTATGAAAAAGAAAAAACAAAAAAAATCTTCTGAAGAAAATCCAAATCAATTAGCTTTTGATTTTTTATTTAAAGAACAAACTATTGATGTGCATGTTCCCAAATCATCAACTTCCGTTTTTAGTATTCAGTTAAACACTGCCAAAAGATTGGCAATACAACTTGCCGAAGGATAAGTTTATTTATTAAAAGTTTAAAACAAAAAAACCATGGCTTTAACCATGGTTTTTTATTTTTAAATATTTTTTAATTTTATCTTTTATTAAGAATATTTTTTACAGCCTTATCAATCCACTTATCAAGCAGCACTAAAAGATTATCGCCAGAAAGCACCAAAGCCTGATTTTTAGGGCTTAAAAAGATTGTTTCACCAACAGCATTTTCAGATTCAATTTTAGTTTTTAACCATTCAGATAATCTCTTTAACCAGAGGTCTCTGTCTTTATCTCTAACATCACCCTCAAACACTATAAGATCTTCTTCCTTAAATACACATCTAACTTCGTTAAATTTAAACTTCTGTCCATCGGCGCCTAATTGATTAAAAAGCGAATTGGACAAATAATTTACTTTATATTCACTTACAGCCTGATCAATATCCTTCCAAACTTTTGCCACAGGATCTTTATCCATTTTAACCGGAGCATTTACCTGGCATAAATTGTATTGATTAAACATTGTTTCAAGAAATTGTGATATTTCAAACAATCTTTGATTTGTATCCAGGCTATCCCATCTTTTGCGGGAATTTGTTAAACGTTTATTTTCAATAGATGCAATGTTATTGTATCCTTCTTTTACATTTTGCAGGTTTGCCCATTTTTCTAACGGATTATCCTGGTAAACCCAGCAATTATTTGTAATCCAGCTTTGTGATTCGCTGTCAAGTGCATCTGTAAAGAAAGAAAAATAATTTGAATCAACTGAGTTGGTTAATTTATATTGTGCAAAAACTGATTTAATAAACTTAACTGCTTTTTGCTGATCATCAACAACACCAACAGAATTTATTGCTTTACTTATTGATTCTTCTCTTATACTTTTTGTAGTTACAGAATTTGAAGTGTCAAGCCAGGAAAGAAATGTAATTGGTGTATCGTTGCGGCTTAGTTCACCAATCATATTTAAGCAGCTTAGGTATAAATAAGTTCTTAGTGATGGAAGCTCATAAGAATCATTAGAAGCGTTAATCCATTTTGATGCTTCATCATCTTGCAGAGATTTTGCAAGACTAACTCGCTTCAAAATCATCTGAATTTTATTTTGAAGATTTGCATCTGCTTTATTCCAGTTTGGCAAATCGGTTTGCAGCATTGCTTTGGTTACAGTTTTATCAAAATCTGCTTCAAACTCATCTGTAACTTTTGATTTAACAACCTCTTTAACTAATTGATCTTCCACTTTTTACCTCAAATAAATAATTGTTGTATCCAGCCAGTCAAAAACCTTAAATCATTAAAAAATTGCAGCTAAAGGTCTTAACTGGTTTTGTTCATTTTTTGCCTTTAATGGCAATTATTATTCCAATGTTGGAACTTGAATTGTTATAAATTTTCAATCTAACTAATGACATTAAAGGTTATTAATGGTTTTATTGGTAAAATTTACAGGCTATAGCCCACTTTAACATATCCAAATTTACGCAGTATTGCTGCAATAGAAATCCAGAATTTATAAGAAATATGATTAGTTTTACGCTCAAAAAAAATTAAGAAATATGGATTTAATTTTAGGATATTCAGCTGCTTTTTGCACCACGGCTGCATTTATTCCGCAGGCATTAAAAGTATATAAATCAAAACACACAAAAGATATTTCTATTGGAATGTTCTCTTTAATGAATGTGGGTATTGTTCTTTGGTTAATTTATGGATTGCTGATTACATCTTACCCAATAATAATTGCAAATTCTGTTACAATTATTTTTGCAATGTATATTTTAATTACAAAAATAAGATTAGATGTTATTTCATCAGATAAAAAGATTGATTAAAAGTTGAGCGAAAAAAAACATATTACAGATTCAAAATTCTTTTCACCATCACTGGTAATTACTGCCGCATCTTTATGGGCTGTTGATGGAATTGTGCTTACTCCATCACTTTATAGCTTACCCGTTACACTTGTAGTTTTTATTGAAAGTTTTGTGGTTGCACTTTTACTTTCGCCCTTCTTTAAAAAATATTCTAACCAGATTAAATCATTAACACCAAAAGATTGGTTAGCATTTCTTGGGGTTGCATTATTCGGCGGTGCAATTGGTACAATGGCAATAACCCGCGCATTATTTTATGTTGATTATGTTAATCTTTCAATTGTTGTCTTCATTCAAAAAATGCAGCCAATTTTTGCGATCGCTCTTGCCGGAATTATATTAAAAGAAAAACTTAATAAAGAGTTCTTTATCTGGGCATCATTAGCAATTATAAGTGCCTATGTAATGACCTTTGGTTTTAATCTTCCTAATTTTAACACAGGAGATAAAACTACAATTGCGGCTTTGTTTGCATTACTTGCTGCGGCAAGTTTTGGATCATCAACAGTGTTAAGTAAACGGGCACTTAAAAATGTTAGTTACGAAGTTGGAACTTATTTAAGATTTTCTTTAACTGCATTAATAATGTTGATAATTGTTTTATAATCAGGTACAATTTATTCAATTGATCAGGTTACGAATACCCAGATTTTAGTTTTTACAATTATTGCTTTTACAACCGGCGGACCTGCAATTTTTCTTTACTATTATGGATTAAAGAACATCAGCGCCTCTGTTGCTACAATATGCGAGCTGGCTTTTCCGTTAGTTGCAGTTGCACTTGAGTATTTTGTTCACGGAAACATTTTATCACCTGTTCAATGGATTGGTGCTGCATTTTTGCTAATCAGCATTTTAAGAATAAGCGGATTAAATCTTCTGGATTTGATTTTTGAAAGTCGGAAATAAAATAAGTTAAAGTAAAAGTTAAATCACAACATCACTCCTTTCACTCATCTTAAAGTTTAGCTCCACAATATTTACAATGCACTGCATCATTATCGTGTCCTTCTTTTAAACATTGCGGGCATACCTGTGTGGTTATATTTTTTTTACTTGCCTCCGCTATTTCTACAGAAACTATTCCTGTAGGAACAGCAATAATTGCATATCCAATTATCATAACAAAAGAAGCGATCAATTGCCCTATTGGGGTTTGCGGTGATATGTCTCCATAGCCAACTGTTGTCATTGTAACAATTGCCCAATACATACTTGTGGGAATACTGGTAAAGCCATTTTCCGGTCCTTCAATTACATACATTATTGTACCAATTACCACAATTGTAGTTAATACTGTAAAAAGAAAAACTGCAATTTTACTTTTACTTGCTTTCAATGCACGTGTTAACAGTTCTGCCTGGGCTAAAAGCGAACGTATTTTAAAAATTCTAAAAACTCTTAACAGTCTTAAAATTCTTATGGCAAGCAGATACTGGCTGCCTGTAATAACCAGACTAAGATACGTTGGGATAATCGCAAGTAAATCAATAACCCCATAAAAACTAAAAATATAGCGATATGGATTTTTAACGGAAATAATTCTAAAGAGATATTCGATTGTAAAGAGAATTGTAAACACCCATTCCAGTATATGAAAATAAAGAGAATATTTTTCACCAAGAACCTGAATACTTTCAAGAAATATAACCACCACACTTAATAGAATGCACCATAAGACAATAACATCAAATAATTTGCCTTCTCTTGTGTCCGCCTCAAAAATTATTTCATAAAACTTTCTTCGCCATTTTGCATTATTTTCTACTGGTTGTAATACTTTTTTTTTCATTGTGATTTAATTTATCCTTGTTAAATACCGACTTAAATTTAACAAAATATTTTTGTAGATATAATAAACAGGCTAAACCTGTCTCTTAGTAACCACAGTTATTTCTGGATATAGGGAGGAGTTCTGTTTGCTTCTTTTAGAAAAGACATAAGAAATAAATAGATAAATTAAAATAATCCCGATTGATAACAATGTTGAAAGCAGCTCTTTGTTACTTGCAAAGATTTGCATTCCTAAAAACAAACCACCAATTAAAAGTATCAATGGAATTCCATACAACATAAAAGATGCAGAAAGAATTTTACTTCCTTTTATTGATACTCT
>Ga0172369_10006303_pt1 | contig 14171 bp, 14 predicted proteins | sample LakKiv25m_FD_114539 | JGI IMG/M metagenome (GOLD analysis project Ga0172369, IMG submission 114539) | Freshwater microbial communities from Kabuno Bay, South-Kivu, Congo - kab_022012_11.25m | ecosystem: Environmental > Aquatic > Freshwater > Lake | place: Democratic Republic of the Congo...
ACTTTCCTGATCCGTCCCACCCGCTATGGGGCGCGGGACATCTCCATGGCAGTCACCGATTCGCGCAGCATTGCCCTGGCGGCGCCGATACGCACGGCGATCGTTTCATCCAACGCCGGTACGGCGCGCATCAGCGCCGGTGAAGTCAGCGATGTGGCGGCAACTCTGTCCGCTCCCTTTAACCTTACCTACGAGGAAGGACCGCCGGCGAGTCTGTTTGGTTTTCCCGTCGGCACTTCGGTGGATGCGGCCGGACAGACCTACAAGATCACCAGTCCCAATACGCGGGTGCCCTATGTTTCCGGATCGAACATCAGCTTCAACGGTGTTGCGATAACCCTGTCGGACGGGGCGGCGCCGCCAGCGAACGGCGACATCTTCACCATCCCTCCTGCCTTGTTCAAGCCACTGTTTGGCAACCCCACGACGAGCGCGCTGACCGGGGTGGCGCTGGGCAGCGTTGCGCCAACCACGCCCCTGACGGTGATCGAGGGCGTCAACGACAAGTTTGACCTTTCACTCGATGGCAGTGCGCCGGTGACCGTCACGCTGGCTGCGGGCACTTACCGGACGCCGGGAGCGATCGCATCGCAAATGCAAACCGCCGTGGATAACGCGCTGGGAGACAATACGGTGGATGTCACTCTGGCGCAGAACAACCTGCTTCAATTGACTTCCGCTTCCAGCGGCGGAACGGTCGATTTGTCGGCGTACCTGGAGCAGACACCGATCGACCTGAGCGTGACTCCGCTGGCTTCCGCAACGCTCTCCAACCTCGGCGATGGTGTCCTGACCGCAGGCGTGGTGAGCAGAACCAGCAGCTTGCCGACATCGCCGATTACCCTCCAATATCTTGAGGCTTCGACCGACCCGGTGACTTCGGCAGATTTGCCCGCCCGCCTGACCGGGTTGCCCGTGGGCAGCGTGGTCACGGTGACGCCTGTCGGAGGCGGTGCCGCGACCAGCTATACGATCCTGCAACCCACCGATTACATACCCTATACCTCGGAATCCAGTATTGCCTTCAATGGCATCAGTTTCAGCATCAGCGGCATACCGCTGAATGGCGACTCATTCATGATCGGGCCGAATCCGACCGGCGTCAGCGACAACCGCAATGCTTTGCTGCTGGGCAGTCTGCAGACGAAAAATACCCTGGCCGGAGGTACCGCGAGCTATCAGACGGCTTACTCCCAGATGGTCGCCGAAGTTGGCAACAAGGCTCGGGAGGTGCAGGTTGCTTCCAGTGCGCAAGAAACTCTGGTCAAGCAGGGGCAGGACATGATCCAGTCGGCGTCGGGCGTTAACCTCGATGAAGAAGCCGCAAATTTGATTCGCTACCAGCAGGCCTATCAGGCCTCGGCAAAAATGATCGATGTGGCCAGCAAGCTGTTCGCCGAAGTGCTGGCCCTGGGCAAATAGAGCCGTCAATCGGCAGCAGCACGGAGAAAGACATGCGTATCAGCACCGGAATGATCTATGACACTGGCCTAAGAAGCGTGCAGAGCCAGACCAGTACCCTGTTGCGCGCGCAGCAGCAGATTTCGACCGGACGCAGGATGCTCTCCCCTTCCGACGATCCGGTGGCTTCGGCACGAGCGCTGGATGTCAATCAGGCCAAGGAAATCAATGCACAGTACAGCGTGACACAGAGCAACGCGAAGAGCCTCATCGGCCTGGTCGATGGCCAGCTTGCGGCAGTCGGCGATCTGCTCACGCGCGTGCGCGAACTGGCGGTTCAGGCCGGCGATGCCGCGCTGTCGTCGAGCGATCTGCGGGCGATCTCCAGCGAATTGCGGGCGCATTACGATGAATTGATCGGGCTCGCCAACAGTACCGACGGTACCGGACAATATCTGTTCTCGGGCTACCAGGGTTCCAACAAGCCCTTTGCCGGCAGTGTCGAAAGCGGCGTGATATACCAGGGCGATGACGGGCAGCGTGCGTTGCGCCTGTCCAGTTCGCGCAACATACCGGTGAGCGATTCCGGCAACAACATTTTCATGAACATCAAGAATGGCAATGGCGTATTTGCCACGAACTCGCAGCAGAGCCATTCGATCAATGCCTATGGCATCACTGCGGACAAAGTCACGCTGACCAGCAATCCGCCGGCAACCACCGGCGACCTGGAGATGCGGTTCTGGGTGGATACGGCAGGCGACCTCGGCGCCCCGGACCAGGTGTATTACGACCTCGTCGACACGCTTACGCAAAACTCGATTTTTACCGGCACACACTCCACAACGGGTGCAGCAGGAACCTTCACCAATGCCTATACCGCGGGCATCCCGATTACCATCGGCGATGGCGCCGGGCTGGACTACGGTGCGACGGTCGCGGTGACCGGCGCGCCGCAAACCGGCGATATTTTCACGCTGCAGCGCAGTGCTTCCGACCTGAAGGTCATACCCAAAACCATGGTCGGACAATCGGTGCGGGCGACCATCGACAAAGGGCAACTCGACCCCGCCGATCCGATGGCGCTGGCCAAATGGACCAACAGCGCGAACAGCGGCAATCTCGAGGTGCGCTTCTGGGTCGATACCGATGACGATATGGGCGGCGGTGCCGGCCAGACCTATTACGACCTGGTCAATGCCGGCACGGGCAATTCCCTGTTCACCGGAACCACATCGACGACGGGTGCCAGCGGCACGTACACCAATGTGTTTACCAGCGGAGATCCGATCCCGTTGAACGATACCGCGAGCGGAGCGACCTTCGATTACGGCGCCAGCGTCACGGTCAGCGGAGCCCCGGCCTCGGGAGATACCTTTACGATCAAATCCAGCACCGATGTTTCCGGCAACGGCTACTTCGTGACGGGACCCAAGCGTGCCGTAGCAGGCAATACCGGGACGGGCATCATCGGCACGGGTGAAATACTGGATGCCGCCAAATGGAACAGTCTGGCGAACAGCGGCAAACTCGAAGTGCGTTTCTGGAATGACACTTCGATCGTACCCAACAAGCAATATTACGACCTGGTCGATTCAGCCAGCGAGAAATCACTGTTCACCGACACGTTATCCACCAGCGGCGGCCCCAATAACACCTATACCCACCAGTTCACGAGCGGCGATCCAATTGTCTTCAGCGGATTGGCTGCGGCCTACGACGACTTCGGTGTGTCTGTCACCATCAATGGCACGCCGGCCAGCGGGGATGTGTTTACTCTGAACAACAGTTCCAGCGAGAGCACCTTTGCCTCCCTGGCACGCTTGATCAAGGCCCTGGAGGCGCCCGACGACCCCAGCGGTAACAGCAAGATCGAGTTGCAAAACCAGTTGGGTGCCGTGTTGACCAATTTCGACATGTCCATAGACAACAATCTGCGCATCCGAGCCGAGGTTGGCTCGCGCTTGGGTGAGGTGGATTCGCTGGACAGCGTATCGCAGGATTTGAATCTGCAATACTCGACAACCTTATCAACCCTGCAGGATCTCGACTACGCCAAGGCAATCACCGAAATGACGCGCAACCAGACCCAGCTTGAAGCGGCCCAGAAGTCGTTCGTGAATGTTTCCAAACTCTCGCTGTTCAATTACTTCTGATGACAAGCCAGCGCACCGCATGGTTGTTGATCCTGGGGCTGCTTTGTCTGGCCGGGTGCAGTGGCTATGCTTCGCGACTCACCGGGAATATTCCGAGACAAGGTACGACGATTCCCAATTCGACGCTGATGCTGAGTCCATCGGTAGCGGTCCCGCTTGAGAAGGTCGTGTTCTGGGGAGTCTACGCCGGAACCGCCTACGCGGTGCTCGATCCGTTCGCGCCGAACTGGGAGATCGAGGAAGCCCGGTTTCCCGGCAACCATATACACTTGTCATTGAAGATGAAGCGTTACTACGCCGGCGGTGCGGGCGAGGCACGCGTCGCATTTCACCGCCGTGCACGAGAACTGGTTCAGTTTGGCGGCTTCGAAGGTTACGAAGTCCTCGAATACAGCGAGGGACTGGAGTCCTCGGTGCTGGGTTCGCAAAGAGTTTCGGAGGGCGTGGTTCGGCTGACGGGTCTTGGTCTTGAAGTCTCTCCGGTTCAGGGTAACCCGCCGCCCGCCCGCATGACGCCAGCCAGCGCATCGAATCCGCGCTCATAGAGCCGCTCCAGCACGGTGCCGAAATAGGGCATGGCGAGCATCAGCACGGCAAATCCGGAAACGATGGTGACCGGGAATCCCACCGCGAAAATGTTGAGGGCCGGCGCGACCCGTGCCAGCACTCCCAGCGAGATGTTGACTATCAACAAGGCAGCGATCAAAGGCAGAGCCAGCATCAATCCAGCCGAAAACAATGTTGCCGACCAACTCAGTACCGCTGCCAGACCGCCGGCGGCAAAGGGTGTCGCCGAAATCGGCAACAGCTTGAAGCTCTCTCCCAGTACCGAAAGCGTCAGCAGATGGCCGTTCATCGCCAGAAACAGCAACAACATCATCAAGCCCAAGAATTCGCTGATGACGGGTGTCTGTGCCGAGGTCTGCGGATCGTAAAAGGTTGCAAAAGAAAGACCCATTTGCAAGCCGATCAACTCGCCCGCCATGTCGACCGCCGAGAAAGTGATGCGCAGCGTGAAACCAAGTACCGCACCGATCAACATCTGCTGCACCAGCACCAGGAAACCCAGCCACGAGCCCGGCGAAACGGCAGGCATCGGCGGTAGCGCCGGTACCAAGGCAAGGCCGATCGCCAGCCCGATCACCAGGCGGATCTGCTTGGGCAGGCCGGCATTATTGAAGACGGGCGCGATGGCCAGCAAGGTCAGGATCCGCGCCAGCGGGTAGATAAACAGCGACACCCAGGTGTCGAGTTGCGCCGCGGTGAAAGAAATCATGTCGTGGGAGCGCTCAGTGCGCTGATTAGCGCCTCCCTAGCCGATGATGCCGGGAATGCCTTCGAACAATCGACGCATGTAGTCGGTGATCAAGGTCAGCATCCACGGACCGGCGACGACCAGGGTGACGAAGATCACCAGGAGTTTGGGAACGAAGGACAGGGTTGCTTCGTTGATCTGGGTGGCCGCCTGGAAAATGCTGACGAGCAGGCCGGTAGCCAGCGCGGCGATGAACAGCGGAGCCGAAACCAACAGCATGATTTCCAGCGCTTCACGGCCGAGGTTGATGACAGTTGTTGGCGTCACGATTTGCGATCCTTATCCGAAGCTCTGAACGAGCGAGCCAATCAGCAGATTCCAGCCATCCACGAGCACGAACAGCATGATCTTGAAGGGAAGGGAAACGATCACCGGCGACATCATCATCATGCCCATCGACATCAGCACCGAGGCGACCACCATGTCGATGATCAAAAACGGAATGAAAACGATGAAGCCGATCTGGAAGGCGGTTTTCAGTTCGCTGGTCACAAATGCCGGAATCAGGACGCGCATCGGCACCTGGTCGGCAGAGGCCGGTTTGGGTTGCTTGGCAATTTTGGTGAACAGGGCCAGATCGGGCTCGCGAGTCTGTTTGATCATGAAACCACGCAATGGCACGGCACCGCGTTCGAGTGCCTCGCTAAAGCCGATTTTGTTTTCGGCAAGCGGCAGATAGGCATCGGTATAGATCTTGTCGGCGACGGGGGCCATGATGAAGAAGGTGAGAAACAAAGCCAGCCCCGCCAATACCTGGTTCGGCGGCGCGCTCTGGGTGCCAAGGGCGTGCCGCAACAGCGACAGTACGATGATGATGCGGGTGAAGCTGGTCATCATGAGGATGATGGCCGGCAGGAAGCTCAGACTGGTGAGGAGCAGCAAAGTCTGGATCGACAGCGACCATTGCGTGCCGCCTCCCGCGGCCTGGGTGCTGGTTATGGCGGGCAATGCTTGCGCCGCGGCCAGTGCGGGCAGTAGCAGTCCTACTAAAGGGAGAAGCGGCTTAAGGCGCATGACGACGTTCTGTGACCTGCTTCAGCCAGCCGGCAAAATCCAAACCACCGGAACTGACCGGCGTGTCGCGCGGCACATCCATGCGCGGCAACTGGTGCAGCGCAGAGACGCTGCCAGGTGCGACACCCAGTACCAGCCAAGCGTCACCGACTTCCACCACCACGACTCGTTCGCGCGTCCCCACTGCGGCGGCAGCGACCACGCGCAACAGGCCGGCACCGGCGCCGCGCGGCGCGGACAAACGTTTGAGGAGGTAAAGCGCACCCAGCAGCAGCAGCACGACCACGGCCAGACTGAGCATGATCTGGAGCAGGCTGCTACCCGCTTCCAGGGGGGAGGGCGAAGATTCGGCGTTTGCCAAGGCAGGCAGCGCCGCGAGAATTGAAAAAAGAATGTAGGGGCGTTGTGTGTTCATCGGCTGGCAAGGTTTTCGACCTTGCCAGCTTAGCGCGGGGTAGTTCGGATTAGACGCGGATCAGAAAGGAAAATCGCTGCCTATTTGGGCCATTGGTCCTCAGCGCAACTTGTTGAGCCGCTCGTGAGGCGTTGCGATATCGGTAAGACGTATGCCGAACTTGTCATTGACCACCACCACTTCACCCTGGGCGATCAGTGTGCCATTCACCAGCACAACCATCGGTTCTCCAGCCAGACCATCCAGTTCGACGACCGAGCCGTGCGCCAACTGCAGCAAATCGCGGATCGAGATATGCGTGCGGCCGAGCTCCACGGTGAGGCTGACCGGGATATCGAGAATCATGCTGTAGTCGTTGAGATTCCCCTGCCTGTCGGCACCCTCGGAAAATTGCTCGAAGACCGAGGCTGCCGGCGTCGGCTCCGGTTGAGCTGCCTCGGCCTGCGCCTGCTCCCCCATGGCTGCTGCCCAATCGTCGTCGGAGACTTGTCCCTCTTCATCGCTCATCGTCTTCTCCTGCCGGGTGAGTTTTCACTGTTGCTGCTCCTGCTCGTCCTGCGCCAGGAAGCGGTCAACCTTCAGCGCATATTGACCGTTCCGGATGCCGTATTTCGCCGCAATCACCGGCATTTCGTTGATATGGACATTGATCAGGTGGGGTATCGGAATCGGAATAATGTCGCCCACCTTCAATTTCATGATCTCGCCCAGCGTGATTCTTCGCGTGGCCAACGGAGCGACCAGGTCAAGTTCGGCTTTTTGCAACTGCCGCCGCAGCATGGCGGTCCAGCGCTTGTCGGACGAGACCTGATCGCTGTGCATGGTGCTGTACAGGATTTCGCGGATCGGCTCGACCATCGAATACGGCAGGCAGATATGCATTTCCGACGAAGCGCCGGAGAACTCGATATTGAACGTGACGGCGACAATCACTTCCGCCGGCGTCGCGATATTGGCGAACTGGGTATTCATTTCCGAACGCAAATATTCGAAAGTCAGTTCATACACCGGTTTCCACGATTTTTCGTATTCGGCGAATATGACACCGAGCAGCCCCTGGATGATGCGCTGCTCGGTCGCGGTGAAATCGCGGCCTTCAACACGGCTGTGAAAACGCCCGTCGCCGCCGAACATGTTGTCCACCACCAGGAAGACCAGATTGGGATCCAGCACGATCAGGCCCGTGCCGCGCAACGGTTTGACCTGGACCAGGTTCAAGTTGGTCGGCACCACCAGATTGCGAATGAACTCGCTGTATTTCTGCACCCGCACCGGACCCACCGAAATTTCGGCATTGCGATGCATGTAATTGAACAATCCAATGCGCAGGAAGCGGGCGAAACGCTCGTTGATGAGTTCGAGCGTCGGCATGCGACCGCGGACAATGCGTTCCTGGCGGCCGATATCGTAAGACTTGACTGCGCTGGCACCATCGCCATCGGCAGCGGCCACTTCTTCGACATCGCCCGTCACACCCTTTAACAGGGCATCGACTTCTTCCTGGGAGAGAAAGTCCTGGCTCATGTCTCAAGCGAGCATTACTGGATGATGAAAGTTGAAAACAGAACGGCCTGGATGGAATCGTCAGGACCGGCCTTGTTGTCATCGTGCGCGGACTCATTCTCGGATTTCGCGCCTTCCTTTTTGCCGGATTTCGGCTTGGGGGCGCCGTCGAGGATCTGGTTGACGACGTTGCGAATGTCTACAGAAAGTTTTTCCATACCTTGCGGCGTCGAGAGTTCCGCAGGTCTCCGGCTCGACAGCAAGAGCAGGATGTTATGGCGAATTTCCGGCATGTAGTTCTTGACGTTTTCGGCGACATGCGGATTGAGTACCTTGAACTCCGGCACGGTCTGCATGAACTGCTGCTCCTGCTTGCCCTCATCGGGCAGCAGCTTGACCGTAAACGCCTCGAGCTTGACGAAAGTTGGTTTTGCCTCGGGTTTGGCATGGGCAGCGGCGGCTTCTTCCTCGTCGCCGACGGGTGCTTTTTTCTTCATCAAAAAAAAGGCCGCACCGCCGCCGATCGCCAGAACCACAATCAGGCCGACGACGATGAGCAGAATCAATTTGCTCTTTGGTTTTGCGGGCGCTGCCTCTTCGGCGGCTTTGTCTTCTTTGGCGGGGGCTTTTGCCATCCGATGCTCCTAACGCTGATGTCTCAAATACCGAATATGCCGCTGCGCTGCATAAGAAACGGTGATCTCATTTTGAGCGGCAATTTACGCGAACACGTCAACCAGGCCATTCGACTGTTTGAGCCATTGCGGGGAAGCAAGAGGACGCAGGCTCTCTAGGGTGCTGGCCGAGTCCGGGCGGTTCATGGCGCGCTCCGGATTATCCCAGCTTTCGCGCTGGTTTGTCGATTGGTTGGCTGCGCCATTGCTGCTCGTGTCGGCACCAACTTGAGCCTGCCCGAGATTGATGCCGGCGTCGGCGAGTATTTCGCGCAGGCGCGGCATCGCGGCTTCCAGTGCATCACGCACTGCGGGATTGGCCGAGACGAATACGGCGTTGGTCTGAGTGGCATTCATCGACAAGGAAACCTCGACACGCCCGAGTTGCGGCGGATTCAGAACCAGTTCGGCGCGCTGCTCCTGGCGGCCGATCATCCAGATGACCTTGTTGCCGACTTCGCCATCCCAACCGTGCGAACCGACCGGAGTGTCGACTGGCAAGCGGCTGGGTGCCTGGCTGCTGCTGGACGCATGGGCGCCCGCCGTGCGTCCCTGGCTGAACGCATGGGCGGCTGCGAGCAGGGTCTGGAAATCGCCGTCGGTGGATAATGCCTCGCTCTTGGGGCGTTTCTGTCCCATGTCGTCGAGGACGTTCAGGGTTGCGGCAAATTCTGCCGTCTTGTCTGCCGCCAAGGGTGAAGTTTCGGCAAGATTTGGTGCGCTATCAGGGAGAGGCGCCTGTTTCTGCATTTGCAAGGCGCCGACCAACCGGCCTGCAGCGACTTGCGCTGCGGTAACGACCTCGGCTGAGGATTCGCCTGTCTCCGCAGCAGCAGCTTGATCAAGCCTGACTGCCGGCTGCGCCAGTATCGCCACCGGGTATGGCGACGCGCCTGTCGAGGCATCGTCGCCGATGGCCTTGCCCTGGTCATCGGGCTTGACCAGCAGGCCGCTGTCCTTCGCAACGATCTCCGCTCTGGCCGGCATGCCAGGCAATGCAATCAAACTCGTATCCGCGACGGGAGCCGCTGTAGGTATTGTCTCCCGATGCTGGGCGAGCGCAACGGCCGGCAAGTTTTGCGGGGAGGCGTCCGGTGCGGAAAGCAGAGACCGCTGCGCAGTGTCCAACACCAGCGCGGCGTCTGCCAGTGGAGAAGAGGTTTCGTCAAGTACCGGCAGCTCGTCCGGAGCAAAGATTTGGGCCGCTTCGACCATCGGCTTGGCTGCCGCCTGGGGCGGGACCGCCGCCCCGTCCATCTGTTTTTGCAGCACCTGCGCAAAGGAATCCGGAGTGTCGTTCTGAACCGTGCCGGCTCCGGAGTTTGCATCACTGCTTTCCATGCCCTGCATACTGGCAGCGGGCTTTGTGTTCTCAGTGGGTGTGGTCCGATTGCCCGAAACTTGCGCAGGGTTGGCGGGAGCCACTGCCACTGGCAGGATGGGCATGGCTGTCATTTCCGGCATGTTGCTTTCCTCGCGATGCGGCAGACGTTATGCCTACCTGTCGCGACTTATTCAGCAAGCAGCGTGCCAGTTCTATTGCCGTGGCTCAACTGCCTAGTCATCTTCGGCAGCTTGCCTCAAGCGCGCGGCGTGCTCATCCTGAACTTTTTGCTCCTGCCGATTCTCGACGTACTGCTCGCGGCGGCGATGTCTTTCGAACAGGCTGTCAAAAGCCTGTACGCGACCGCGCTTGTCGAGCCACTCGCGCTGACCTGCGGCGGTGCGCTGCTTGGATTGTCCAACCAAAGCCTGTGCTTGCACGATGGCTTCATCGAGCCGGAATAAAAATGACTGGTAGTTGCTCCAGGCATCGCGTCCGATGCCACTTCGGGCAGCGGCGATAAAGCGTTGATGATATTCGTCGCGATATTGCTGAAGCAGCACGACGCGTGCGCCTGCTTCCTGTTCGCCGGTCAGCAGTTCGCCGAGCCGGCGCGCGGCTTCGTCCATGTGCACTTGCGACAGTTCGAGCAGAGTCTGGAGAGGGAAAGGTTTTGCCATGGCGTTGCAATGCGGAAATCAGATGTTATTGCTTGTTGAACAATAGATTGAGCTGACCCAGGCTTTCGGCGTAATTGGCATGTTCATGCAAGTCCTGCTGCAGGAAGCGCTCGAACTGCGGTTGCATGAGAATGGCCTGGTCGAGCACGGGATCCGATCCCGCTGCATAGGCGCCCACGGCGATCAGGTCGCGCGCCCGCTGGAAACGGGAATAGAGCAGCTTGAACTGGCGTACCTGGGCCAGATGTTTGGGTTCGATAAGATTGGTCATGGCGCGCGAAATCGATTGTTCGATATCGATCGCCGGATAATGTCCCGCATCCGAAAGGTGGCGCGAGAGCACGATATGTCCGTCGAGAATTGCCCGGGCTGCGTCGGCAATCGGGTCCTGCTGGTCATCGCCTTCGACCAGAACGGTATAGAAGGCAGTGATGGAACCGCCACCTTCCGCACCATTGCCGGCGCGTTCGACAAGTTGCGGCAGGCGCGCGAAAACCGAGGGTGGATAGCCGCGTGTGACCGGCGGCTCGCCGATGGCCAAGGCGATTTCGCGCTGAGCCATGGCGTAACGGGTCAGCGAATCCATCATCAGCAGCACATGGCGTCCCTGGTCGCGAAATTCTTCGGCAATCGCCGTGGCATAGGCCGCACCCTGCAGGCGCATCAGCGGGTTGGTATCGGCGGGAGCGGCCACCACGACGGAACGGCGCATGCCTTCCTTGCCCAGAATGTCCTCGATGAATTCCTTGACTTCACGGCCGCGTTCGCCGATCAGTCCGACCACGATCACTTCGGCTTCGGTGTACCGCGCCATCATCCCCATCAGGACGCTTTTTCCCAGGCCGGAGCCGGCGAACAATCCCAGGCGCTGGCCGCGTCCCACGGTGAGCAGGGCATTGATGGCGCGGATGCCAACATCCAGACTGCGCGATATCGGGGCGCGCGAAAGCGGATTGACCGAGCTGCCTTGTAGCGAACGAGACTGCTTGGTTTCAATCGGGCCGAAAGTGTCGAGCGGCCTGCCGTTGCCGTCAAGGACGCGGCCGAGCAGCGCGTCGCCGACCGGAACGTGCTTGACGCGATCGACATGATTATCCAGGATCGAAAAACGTTCACCGGCGCGCAGCATCGGTGGCGGTGTTTCCAGAGCCACCACCTGGGCACCCGGAGAGAGTCCATACACATCTTCACTGGGCATCATGAACAATTTTTCGCCGGCAAAGCCCACCACTTCGGCGTCCACGGTGCCGCCGTCGGGCGCCTGGATACGGCAGTTGGAACCGAGTGGCAGCTTGATGCCCGTGGCTTCCATCACCAGCCCGTTGATCCGTGTCAGGCGGCCGGACGCCTGAAATGGCGAGGCATATCCCGCTTGCTGCCGGCAGTCGGCGAGAAAATCACGCCATTTGGAGAGATGAGAATTATCCTGCGCGTTCATGGAATCTATTTTGGCGTGTCGTTCTCGCCATCCGATGCGGCGACGTCTGCGACCAGCCATTCGGCATTGCTGCCGAGGGTGGCCACCACGCGTTGCCAGCGCGTTGCCAGACGGGCATCGATTTGGCTCCCGCCTGCCTCGATGATGCAATCACCGCGCTGCAGCCGCTTGTCTTCCTGAATCCGATGGCCGGCATGTGCCAGTTGCTCGCCGAAATAGGTGCGTACCAGCGAGGCATCTTCCGGATGCAGGTGGATTGTCGCGTGGGAGTGGTGGGTCTGGGTCAGCGCTTCCTGGATGGTTTCAAGCAATACTTCGGGCTTGACCGCAACGGTCTGGCGGATCACCTGGCGTGCTACATCCAGCGCCAGGGCGAGCAGATCTTCGGCGACCTGCTGATCGAAAACTTTCAGGGCGCCGTCGAGTTGCGTGACAAGCGCCGCCAGGCGCGCCCCTTCGGTACGGGCGCGCATTTGACCTTCGGCATAGCCGGCCGCCTTGCCGGCCGCGTGTCCGGCCTCCTGAGCCTCCTGCTTGAGCTTCTCGATTTCCTCTGCGGTCGACAGGGTGATCGCAGCATCGCCCGCCGCGAGCGGATGATTCGGATCGAGGGGCGGATCGAAGTTCGACATTTCCCAGCGTTCCCAGGCAGTGAGCTTGCTGTCGCTGATTTTTGCCGACATTGCGATTAGAGCCTATCCGTGAATAATTGAGGGATGTATCTTACGCCTGGATGTGCCGCAGATGCGCATGGCCAGCTGCGCTTTGCAGGCTGCTAGATATACGCATCTTGAGCACCGGCGCCGAGCTGGATCTGGCCTTCGTCGGCCAGGCGACGCGCGATCTTGAGGATTTCCTTCTGCTCGGCTTCGACTTCGACGAGGCGCACCGGGCCTTTCGCTTCGAGATCCTCACGCAGCATTTCCGATGCGCGGGAAGACATGTTCTTGAAGATTTTCTCGCGCAGCTCTTCGGAAGCACCCTTGAGGGCCAGGATCAGCGAATCCGACTGGATTTCGCGTAGCAACAACTGGATGCCGCGATCGTCGACATCGAGCAGGTTTTCGAACACAAACATTTCATCGAGGATCTGTTGCGCCAGATCCGGGTCATATTCGCGGACGCTGTCGATGATTGCGGTCTCCGCCGCCTGTCCGACGAAATTGAGGATTTCAGCGGCATGCCGCACACCACCCATGGCGGCTTTCTTGATGTTGGAGGAGCTGGCCAGGAGCCGCTTCAGCACGTCGTTCAACTCAGCCAGGGCGGCAGGCTGCACGCCTTCCAGTGTGGCGATGCGCAGCACCACGTCGTTGCGCAAGCGTTCGGTGAACAGCTTGAGGATTTCGCCGACCTGGTCAAACTCCAGATGCACCAGGATGGTCGCGATGATTTGCGGATGTTCGTTGCGGATCATGTCGGCCACGGTGGGAGCGTCCATCCACTTGAGCCCTTCGATACCCGCGGTGTCGCTGCCCTGCATGATGCGCGAGATCAGGCCGGCGGCGCGGTCTTCACCCAGCGCCTTGACCAGCATGGCCTTGATCATTTCTTCGTCGGAGGAGATGGTGGTGCCCATCTCCGTGTCGTGATCGAGATCGTCGAGCACCGCCTCGATCTTGTCGCGCGGGGTGGCCTTCAGTTTGGCCATGGCATGACTCAGCTTATTGACTTCCTTGGGGCCGAGGTGCTTGAGCACCTCGGCGGCGTGATCCTCGCCCAGGGCGAGCAGCAGAACCGCGCCTTTCTCTATGCCTTTGTCAATTTCCTCAGCCATCGTCACTCATTGGCGCCAGCCCATGACTTGATCACGTCGGCGACCACCCGTGGATCGGATTGCGCCAGATCGCGTGCGCTCTCGAGCTTGGCATCGAATGCCCTCTGCTTGCGGTTGAGTTGCTTCTTCTGTACCACCGGTGCCTCCTCTTCACCTGTCGGCGGCGGCTTCTCGCGTTCTTCCTTCAGTGCGGCAAGGTCGTACATTATTCTCTCATAGAGTGGTTTCAACATTTTGCTCCACGTCAGGAAGGCAACCAAGGTGATCAGGATGTATTTCAGGCTTTCCCGCAACATGCCCATCAGCTCGGGGTTTTTCCAGATCGGCAAGTCGGGCACGATTTCTTTTTCGGGAACCTCAGCGGTAATTGTGGGTAGTTTGTCATATTTTGTGGCGCACGCAGAAAGATTTCGTGCGAGGCTTTCACCCTCCTGGGGCGCTGCCCCAGACCCCGCACTCGCCGTGAGGCAGCCG
>Ga0172369_10006305_pt1 | contig 14170 bp, 10 predicted proteins | sample LakKiv25m_FD_114539 | JGI IMG/M metagenome (GOLD analysis project Ga0172369, IMG submission 114539) | Freshwater microbial communities from Kabuno Bay, South-Kivu, Congo - kab_022012_11.25m | ecosystem: Environmental > Aquatic > Freshwater > Lake | place: Democratic Republic of the Congo...
AACGAAGATTTCCTGTCCCCTCCCGATCATCGCGACCTCGTGCCCGTGAAGACGGGCACAGCAATGATAGCCCGCCAATTCATTGGCCGGGAAGGGGATCGGGCCTGGCGATGCGCCTTGACCGGCCCGGAAACTGGCTGGGGATGCGCCCCACAGACGGACTCCCCGTCCAGCACGCCAACGTGACGCACCCCACCCCCCGTGCTAGCCTCCGCGCAGCTTTCCCAGGCAGCTTGCGCCGACGCCACGCGACCCCATGACCCCGCATCTCGTCGCCCTGTCCCAGTTCCCACCCCAAGACCTGGCCGCGGCAGCGCGCGCCCTGGTCACCTGCTGCGGCGGGACCCTGGGCGATCGCACCGTCCAGTTGCGACGGTGCCGCGGCATCCTGGCCGACAACCTGCCGCAGGATCTGGCCCAGGCGATGGCCGCGGCGCTGCTGGCCGCCCACTGCCCGGCGTGGGCCCTGCCAGCGGCCGCGATTCCCGCCTTGCCGCGCCCCGTGACCGCGCGCAGCCTAGACGCCCGCGATGCGGAGCACCTCAAAGCGCAAGTGCATTTCTCAGGTCCGCCCGAACTGCTGGCGTGGCGCCATATCGTCGCCCTGCTGCCCGCGCGCTGGCAGGTGACGCAGGTCGCGGAGGAGCGCGCGCCCGCCAAGCGCCAGAACTTCGCGACGACCGCGTTCGATGTGGCGACGACCGGCGGGATGCGCACGCTGCTCAAGAAACCGTCGGGCGACAAGACCGGCAAGCGCATCGAGTCCGTGCAGAGCGATGCCATGCTGGAGATCGTGGCGCTGCAGCCCCTGCGCCGCATCCACGCATTTGCCAACCGCATGGATCATGGCCCGTTGGCGGGGCGAGGATTGCAGGGTGCCGACAACTGGAAGCTGTTGCTGCAGGCGCTGCACGACCGCACGCGGCTCGAGACGGTGGGGCGCGCGTGGCTGGAGGCGGAGCTGCGCGCCGAGCCGTTGCCGGCCAGCCTGACCGTGCAGGACCAGAACGATCTCGGGCGCACGACGCGGTGGCTGCTGATTCTGGCGACGCTGGAAAAGAGGGGGCAGCGGGCGTGATCAGTCGACGTCCAGCTCCGGCCGCGATTCGAGCAGGTACCAGGCGGCGAAAGCCGTCACGAGGTGCAGAATCAACGTGATGCCCGTCTGCAGGATGAGCTCGCGCGTCGAGTGCGCCGGCTTCAAACGGCTGAACAAGAAGGCGGCAAGGCCCGAGGGCGCCGTCACCAGCGCCAGCCGCCAGGCACGCGAGCGCCAGAACCGCCACGGCACGATCGCCAGATGGTTCAAGGCGTGGTGCGGCGCCAGCCAGGCCGTCGTGGCAAGCTGGGCGAGGATCATGGCCCAGACGACACCCGGCAAACCGAGCGGCGCGAGCAGGGTCAGCGCCAACAGCACCGACACCAGCAACTGCGCCACCGCCGTCACGGTCAGGCGCGACTGCAAGCCTGCACGCACGAGGTACTGCGTGCCGACGGCGACGGGCGCGGAGGTCAGCATCAGCAGGCCAAAGGCCGGCATGAGCCCCGTCGGCAGACCGCGGGTGCCGAGCCAGGCAGTGACGATGCGCGCTCCGAATGCGGCGACCAGCAAGGCACAAGCGGATGCGGTGATGAATGCGGCGTCCATGGCGCGGCGAAAAACCCAGCGGGAGCGCAAGCGCTGGGCTTGGGCGCCCAGGCCCGTGAAAGCGGGCACGAAGGAGCGCGACGCACTGAGCGCGAGCAAGGCGAGCAGGCGCGTGCCCGCGGCGGCGATGGCGAACACGGCGACTGCCTCGATGCCGACTGCCACGGCGACCACGAGGGTACCGACGTCGCAGACGACGAGGAACGCGGCGGCCTGCCCCGCCCCCAGCAGGCTGGCACTTGCGAGATCCTTGGCGATCTTGGTATCGACGCGCAGCATGGGCAGGCCGAGCCGGGGCATCGCACGGTAGAGGGCGACGGTGTGCAAAGCGCCGGCCGCCAGCGTGGCAACGAGGCTCAGCACGCCCAGTGCGACCAGACCAAAGCCCGCGGCGACGACGGCAAGGCCGATGGCGAACTGCGCGAGCGTCAAGGCGCCGCGCACGGCGCTGACATCCTGGGCGCGGCCCGCACCTTGCACGCCGGCCTCGACAGCGCCCAGCGGCATGGCGAAGGCAAAGCGCGCGGCTTCGATGTACAGGAAGGTCGTGCAGGCAGCGGCGAGGCGCGGTTCGATGCCGAGCCACGTGGGCAGCCAGGGGCAAAGGAGCGCCACCGCCAGGCCACCCGCGCCACCGAGTGCGGCGAGCAGCGCCAAGGCGGCGCTCAGCAGCGCGCGCAGGCGCCCCCAGTCGCCGACGTGGTGCGCGGCGCGGGCACGGCGCGAAGTCTCCAGCGCCAAGCCGCGTTGCGCGACACCCAGGACACCGAACAGCGCGGCCGACAGCGCCAGCACACCAAAGGCCGCCAGACCCAGATGGCTGAGCAACAGGGGTACCAGCACGACGTAGCCGAGCAAGCGAAACGGCGCTGCATCGAAGAACGCCAACAAGCGGTGCAACCAGGTCGCCGAGTGGTCGGCGAAACCCGGTACGAGCTCCAGCCACGGGGTCGAAGGGAACATCGGCACTCGGGCAGGCAAGGCCTGGTCTGGCGGAAAGGTATCCGAGTTCATTGCGCTTCTCCTCGATTGCCATCAGCGTAGCAAACGGGGCGGGGGCGCTCCAAAGCGATGCGGCAAGACCTGAGACAATTCACGAGGCAGCGAGCGCTGACGCATCGCTAGCGTGCCACGGTGCCGGGCGCGCGCAAGCCCCCGGCCCTTTTGGCCAACCTTGACCGTTGAAGTCCGCCCGGAGGATGCTATCATGGCGGCAGTCACTTCACCTCTTTCCCTCATCCCAAGCGGAAATCCGCAGGAGGATCCTCGCATGCCGTTCACGCAGCCCGCCCTTCCCTATGCCCTCGGAGCCCTGGCGCCGCGCCTGTCCGAAGAGCAGATGACCTACCACTACGCCAAGCACCATGCTGCCTACTTCAAGAACCTGAACGCGCTGACGGAAGGCAAGCCGGAAGCGGATCAGACGCTAGAGCAGTTGATTGCCACGGCGTCGGGCCCGATCTTCAACAATGCCGCACAGGCGTGGAACCACACGTTCTTCTGGAATTGCATGTCGCCCTCTGGCGGCGGCGCACCGTCGGGCAAGCTGGGCGCGGCGATCGATCGCGACTTCGGCAGCTTCGAAGCGTTCAAGCAAAAGATGAGCGCCGCAACCGTCGGCGTCTTCGGCTCGGGCTGGGGCTGGCTGGCCGCGGACAAGGACGGCAAGCTCAGCATCGTCGGCACGAGCAACGCCGGCAACCCCCTGCAACAAGGCTTCAAGCCTCTCTTGACCATCGACGTGTGGGAGCACGCCTACTACGTCGACTACCGCAACGAGCGCCCGCGTTTTGTCGAAACGTTCTGGCAGATGGCCAACTGGGCGTTCATCGAGAGCCAGTACGCGTAGACGTCACAGCGTCTCGGGCTGCTCGATGCCCTTGCGGAACACGTCCAGCACTTTGGCCCAATAGAGGCCATCGGCGATGCGTTCATCGACGGTGTAGCGCATCGTGATGCCATCATATTCGCGCATCTGGCCGTCGTCGCCGAATTCGCGCACCTTGGCGATCCGCCCCACGGCCACGAAGATCGGGATCGTGCCATAATCGTACAGGTGGTGGTACGGCGCATCGATGCCAAGGCTCCCGAGATTGGCAAGGAACGCGCTGGCATACATCGGATCATTGGCCAGCATCGACGCTGGCAGCAGGTTGCAGGCGTCGAGCAGCTTCTGCAGCTTGAGCAACAAGGCCAGCAGCAGCGTCGGCATCCAGACCGTCCATTTCATTTCCTTTTCCGACACCGTCAGCGCATCGCCACGCCCCACACCGATGGCGGCATCGACCTTGCTCGCGACCTCCAGCAGCGAATCCTTGGCATCAAAGCCGACCTTGACCGCCGTCAGCGCCGCGGATTCCTCGAAGCGCTTCTTGACCGCAAACGACAGCTCGATCTTCTTGCGTTGCCAGGTCTTGCGCCCGACGATAAAGCGGTGCACGCCCGGCTTTTCCGCCATCACGCGCACGGTCGCCGCCAGCACGATGTGGAAGAATGTCAGCTGCTGCCCGCCTTTGGCGTTGTGGTCCTGCAACCATGCCAGCGTGTGCGACAGGTTCAGCCTCTGTTCGAAGTAGATCGCCGCGCTGTTCGCCGTCGGGAACAAATGCGGCATGATGATGCGCATCGGTGCGAGATTCGGGATGAGATCGCCATCTGGACGGGTCCACAACATCGCGCGCCTCCTCGCCAGAGGTCAGTCGCGCGGCGTCGAACTCCAGCGCGCGATGTGACACCCTGATTCCATATCCTGTCCCGGCAGCCACAGCGCAGCAAACGAGCCATCCTCACCTGCCAGCAGCTTTTGCGGATCGATGGCGACGACGTAGATCTGCGGTGACGGCGACGCGCCCGCATGCAGGAAACCGTAGTTGCGGCGCGACGAGAACGCCATCCAGTAGTACTTGCCCACCACATTGCCAAACGTCGGCCAGGAGTTGGTCAAGGGGTCGGTGGACTGGTTGGCGTTGTCGAGGCGCAGCGCCTTGCCGCCCGCGGCGGGGATCATCCAGAGCTCGGCGTTGCAATTATCGTAGGTGCCTGCACCGCCGGTGCTCGGACCGCCGCCGCTGCCGCTCGACCCACAAGGCGGGGCGGCAGCATCGACACGGTTGTAGGCGATCCACTGGCCATCGACGCTGAAAGCTGGATAGTACTGGAATGCGCCCGCATCTGCCGCGCCCGTGAGCACGGTCGCCGTGCCACCCTTGCCGCCATTGAACGGCACACTGTAGAGCGAGGTCGGTTGCGTCGCGGAAAAGCCGTTGCCGACATCGGCCGCCGAGGCATAGACGACAAGGTCGCCATCGGGAGACCATGTTGGAAACGCCTGCTTGCCCAGGTCGCCTCCCGTGACGAGCGCAGTAGCCGTGCCCTTGATGAGGTCGATGGCCATCAGTTTGGTCGGCAGCGGGATGAAGCTGGCTGAACCGCTCGTCGGCACGACCAGCCATTTGTCCGTCGGCGTGAAGTACTTGGGCGAGAACGCCGCGGCGATGGTGAAGGAGCTGGCCAGCACCGCTTCGGCTTTGGCATGCAACCACGGCGGCTTGTTGCCACTCTTGGCCGAGACGAGCGTCATCGACATGCTGGTCATGGCGGCGCCCATCATGTGGCTGACGGCCACCGTGGAGCCATCCGGGCTGATGCTGTGACATCCCGCGCACATGCCGCCGCCGGTCGCCACGGAGGTCGCCACCGTCTTGCCAGCCTCGATGACGCGGACGGATTGCATCATCGTGTTCCAGTAGTAGACGGCACCGCCCGCCTTCATCGCGGAAACATGCAGGTTCAGCGGTTTGGAAGCCAGCAGGTTGCCGACCAGCTTGCCGCCCTGCACGGTCGCCGCGAGCACGCGCACCTGCCACTTCGGATGATCGGGAAAATCAAACAGCTTCTTCCAAATCGACTTTGGAATCGTCAGCACGTACCCCGGACCGCTTGCCCACTTGCCCGCATCGCCGATGACGTCGATCTGCGCTTCATCGTTTTCGAAACGCACCACGAACACGTCCGGCGTACCTGTGTACTTCCACTGCACGGTGATCGGCGCAAAATCCACAGGAGCCAGTGCACCATCCGGCGGATAGACCACTTCGATATCGCCCGTCAGCGTCGACTTCTGCCCGGCAATGGCGCCAGCCGCCAGCGGATCCGTGGTCGCAGTCGTGTCGACAACTAGGGTCACTTCCACAGGAATCGTCGCAGCATCCGTGCCTTCCACCGGGACATCGGGCGCGAGATCCGGCGCTGCCTCATCCGCTTGGACATCGGGCACCGCGTCGGCGCTCGGCGCATCCGTCAGCGCCGCCGTGTCGGTTGGCGAGGCAATGTCCGCCTTGGCGGCACCTTTGCCCGTCGTCGGCGTGCTGCAAGACAACTGCAGGAGGCTAAGAACCACAAGGATAGCAAGGATGGATGTCTTCATGCGTGGCAGCCTACCAGGATGGAGCGCAGCGGCAAGATGGATGCACAGCTACTTGCCATCGCCGCGGCGTGCGACGCCGATGACTTGGCGAAAAAACGATACGATCTCATTCCGTTCGAGGCCGATTACCTGCGCCTGACCGGCCATGCGATCGAGAATGACGCGCTCCCGTTCGGGGTCGCTGCGCTGCAACGCCTTGCTTCGCTTCAAGGCCCAGATCTCCGCCACGACCGCCGCACGCTCGGCCAGAGCCGCGAGCAACTGATCATCAATTGCATCAATGCGCAAACGAAGGTCTGCAAGCCGGGCAAGATCATTGGTCTTGTCCATGTCACCTCATCGCAACGGCAGCAACGTCTGCATGGTGCCCGCTGTCACACCGAATTGCTCGTGGCCGCCGGCCTGGCGCAGCACTTCCACTGCCGTCCTGCTACCTTGCAGAAGACCGGCATACGCCGCGAGCACTTGTGCCGCCTGCGCGTCGGTCTCGCCGACGAACTCGACGCGAAACCGGCGCACGCCGCGCGCCAGCAACCGCGGCACGACCGGCGCTGCGCTCTGCGCCTGGGCATTGAACACCGTATTGCGACAGCCCACGTCGACCAGCACCGGATGCTCCAAGCCACGCTGGTCGCGCAGGGCGATCGCGTGCGCTTCGCAAGCGCGGCCACAATCGTTGAAGTCTTTGCCCTGACTCAATAAGTGCGCATACACGCAGTGCTCTGTGTGGAACGTGGCGATGTGGTGGTGCACCGTCACCGTCAGCCTGTCCGCCGGCACACGGTCCAGCAGCGCGTGCAGTTGGGTCTCGTCGAGGTCATGGGCGGCCGTCAGCGTGTCTGCCCCCAACGCGAACAAGTGGTGTGCCGTCAATGAGTTCGTCACGTTCAGCGAAAAGTCCCCATGCACCGCTGGCCGCCGCGGCCCGTCGCACTGCGCCGCCGGGTCCCGCGACGCGGCGAAATGCATCAATCCGCCCCAATGGCGCACCAAGACGCCATCGGGCTGCAAGCGCGCAATGCGGCGATCATAGCCCTGCTCGCCCGGCTTCTGCACCCGCACTGTGGCAATCGTCACGCGCAATCCAGCGTTGCGCGCCTTCTGCACGGCGCGCGTCAGGCCCACGAACTCCATCCAGTCGAGTTCGACTTCGGGCAGCCCGGCGGCGATGGCAGCATCGAGCTGTGCGTCGCTGCGGCATAGTGCAAGAAGTTGCGGCACATCGAGAGGTTGCCATCCAGGACGAAAGCTTGCGTCAAGGCGCAAGTGTTCCAGCAGCACCGCGGCGTCCACGGCGTGACGCTGTCGCGCCAGGAACGCGGACAGCAAGCGTTCCACCAGGTCGCGCCGCAGCGACTTGAGTGCGGAAACCGGCAAGTGCAGCCCCGGACCCAGCTTTTCGGTTCCGAGCACCGCCAGGCGTAGGGGCGTGCCACCGAACGCGCCCAGCTTCTCGGTCAGCAGCTTCGCGTCGAGACCTGCCGTTTGCGCCGGCTGCAACGGCTCGCGACTGGCCACGGTCACGGTCACCGGCTCGCGTCCCGGCGCAGCAATTGTTGCATCAACACGCAAATGTTCGCCGGCCAGACCTGAGACCTGCAGCACACAAGGCAGGCGGCCGTCGGGCTCCGCCGCGCGCACGAGACGGTCGGCCTGGACCGCGAGCGCCGGATCGCTGCTGATCCACACGCGAAAGCCAGGGCGAACGCGCGCCAGATCGGGTCCGGGAACGCCAAACCCGAGCCACCAACCGCCTTGGCCTGCAGCGACGCGGAACACTGGACCGCCCGGTTCGTCCTTGGCCTCGGGGTGGCCGTCTTCGAAGACGACGCCGAGACCTGGCCGCGGATCGGCGTTGGTATCGCATGCGACAAAGACCTCGCGGCCGCGCAATTGGGTCACGGTGCCGAGAAACAGACCGCGGTGCTTGGGAAACCGGCCTTCGACGAGAGACTGGTGATCGCTGCCGGCCAAGAAGCCGCTGGAAAAGCCGCGCGAGAAGGACAGGGCCATGTCGCGCAGGGCAACGTGGGTCGCCGAACCCGAACCCGAAAGACCATCCACCGCACGGCGGTAGCCTGCGAGCGCCGTCATCACGTACTGCGCATTCTTCTGCCGCCCCTCGATCTTGAGGCCCGCCACGCCGATGCGCGCCAATTCCGGCACGGCGTTGATGCCGGCGAGGTCCTTCGGACTCAGCAAGTACCGGACTTCTCCCAAGTCTCGGCGGTGGCCGTCGACGACGGCGTCATAGGGCATCCGGCACGACTGTGCGCACTGGCCGCGGTTGGCCGAGCGGCCGCCCCAGGCCTCGCTGGTCAGGCACTGGCCACTCCACGACACGCACAGGGCACCGTGGATGAATACTTCCAGTTCGAGATCCGAGCCTTGTGCCATCTGACCGATCTCTGCGATCGACAGTTCGCGCGGCACCACGACACGCCGGCAGCCCAATTGCCGGGCAAAGCCGGCCGCCTCTGGACTGGAGATCGTCATTTGCGTACTTGCATGAACATGCAAGGATGGCGCAACCGCGCGCGCAATCAGCGCAACCGCTGGGTCCTGCGCGATCAGCGCATCGACGCCGGCGGCAGCGACACGGCGCACGATGAGCAGGGCCGTGTCCAGCTCCGGTTCAAAAACCAATGTGTTCAAGGTCAGATAGGCACGAGCACCCGCGCGGTGGATGCGATCGCACGTCTCCGCCAGCCCATCCAGGCTGAAGTTCGTCGCACGCGCGCGCGCATTGAAGCCGTCATCAAGGCCAAAGTAGACGGCGTCTGCGCCAGCGGCGAGGGCCGCACGCAATGCGTCAGAATCACCAGCGGGAGCAAGAAGTTCGGGCGCAGTTCCCCGGACAGCGACCGTCATTTCTTGCAGTCCGTCGGGCAGTTCTTCGGGTCCGGGCCGCCGGGAGCCGACACGCTGCACACGCAGTCGCCACAGAAGCCGCAGTCGACCGGGCAGCCGATCTCGGTCTCGCCGGGCTCGCACTTCTGGTTGCCGCACGCGTTGCCGCAGTCGACCGGGCAACTCGTGGTGCTTTCTCCGGGCTCACAGGTCTCGTTGCCGCACGCGGAACACCAGCAGTCCTCGGGGCATTGCGCCGTTCCTTCGCCCACTTGGCATATACCGTCGCCGCAACCGCCGTCACCATTGCACTTGTTGTTGTCGCAAGCCTGCGCGCCGCAATCGCGCCGGCAGTTGACCGAGCCCTCACCGTTGTCGCACACGCCGTCGCCGCACGTCGCGGTCGCGCAGTCTGCCGGACAGAACTTCTTGTTTTCGCAGCCGTTACAGATGCCGTCGCCACACGTCTCCGGACAATCGCGTACGCACGTCTTCGCGGTCTCCGCGCAGTTGCAGATGCCGTCACCGCACATGTCGTACGGCGCCGAGCTGCACTTGGCCGCGCTGCACGTCTCCTTGGTGCAGACGTCACCGTCGTCGCAAGCGAGAAAGGCCCCTTCGTCGATCAAGCCATCGCCGTCGTCGTCGACGCCATTGCACTGTTCTTTTACTTGGTTGGAGCAGCCCTGCGGCTTCGCTGCGTCCATCATCGGCGCGACATCGACGACCTCTTGGGCCAGCACGGTCGCCGTGTCTATCGGCGCAGCGTCGACCACGTCTGGTGCACTGTCCATTGATGCGTCTGGCAGACTGTCCGCAGGCGCATCGCCGGATCCAGCCGACGCAGCCTCGCCCGCGGTCGGACTACAGGCGCCGAGGCCGAGGGCCAGCAGCCACGACAGAGTGATGATTGCAGCTTGATGCAAATGTGGTGCGCGCATGGCCCCAACTTTCGCGCCGCGGTTCATGGAAACGGCACGTCGATCAGTTCGTGTTCATACGCGAATGCCGCGCCGTTGCCTAGCACTTTGACGACGCGCACGCGCGGCGGCCCGCTGAAGGTCGATGCCGTGACGAAGAGCGTCATGCCGACGTCCTCTTCCACCTGCTCGTAATCGAAATGAAAGTGTCCGCCAAAGGTCGCGCTGACCAACTGGCCCACCGGCGCCAGGACACCAGCGATGGCCAGCCACTCGGCCTTCAGGAAGCCACCGGGGCTTTCGTGCATCGGAATGTGCGAGAACAGCACCACGCTCTCGGCCGCTCGGGGACCCAGGCCCGCCATCTGCTTGACCAGCCAGGGGAAAGTCGCGCCCGGGTAGTCGTGCAGATCGCCCTGCTCACCGGCGATCGTTCCTTCGACGCGCGCCGCCCAATCCAGACCGACGAAGCGCACACCGCCGTGCTCGAACGCGACGTTCTGGAACCACGACTTCTTGGCATCCGCCGGGTCAGTGGTCGGTGTTGGTGCGCGCTCGAACCCCTCGATTTGCGTAGTTAAAGTCGCGTAGTGCGGCTCAAAGACCGCATCGAACGCCTGTTCGCTGCCGCCGTGCACTTCGTTGTCGCCCAGAATCGGAACGTACGGAATGGCCAGCTTGTCCAGGGCGTTGCGCGCCAGGGTCAAGCCGCCGCCGGTGCCCCAACCGATGTCCCCGAGCACGAGCACGAGTTCGATGCCGCGCGCCTGGCGTTCGGCATTGATCCACGCGACCACCTTCTGCAATCTGCTGAAACTCGCCGATTTTCCGACTACGTGCGTGTCAGTGATGATGGCGAATGAAAACTGCGGATGCATTGGCGAGACATCGGCCGGTACATCCGCCGGAACTGAATCTGCTGACACATCCGTTGCTTGCACATCGGTCGCCGCGACACCATCCGCGGCAAACGCCGCATCCTCGAGCGCGGCATCGACAGAATCCGTGCTGGAGGCATCGGCCCACGCAGCGCGCGGCGCCTCCTTGGCCGCTGCACACGCAGTACAAAGGACCAAGAAGGCAACCGCCCGCATTCGCATGGGTTACGCCGCAGCAGTGGTCTTGGTCTCGGCGGCGCCCTGCTCGGCCAGCTCGGCCAGCAGTTCGTCGCCATGCTCCTCGATCTCGGCCAGCCAGTGACGGCAACGCAACTCAGAGCGGCGCATGAACTTCTCGGCATAGATGCGGCGCTCGGGGAAGCGCATGCCGTACTTCACGAGAATGCGCGCAATCGACACATCCGCGAGAATCTTGGTCAAACGCTCGGCGTGCAAGAGGCCCGGCGCAAAATCGAGCTTCGGATCCCACTGCGAGAACAGCGCGTCGGTCCAGGAACCGATCGGCATGTCGTAGGTGCTCTTGAGCTTGTTGCGCGCGATCCTCACGAGAATCGTCTGCAATCCCTTGTACTTGTACGCAAAGAGCCGCGAAAGGTTGCGCTCCATCGGCTCCTGCTCGGCGACGCGCTTCCAGTTGGCACGCGCCATCTTGACGATGAAGCGCTTGGGATCGCGAAGTCCTTGCATCAGCTGATCTTTCAAGACCATGAGCGACTGGATCTGGCTCGTGCCTTCATAGATCGGCAACACCAGCGCGTCGCGCAGCAGCTTCTCGGGCGCGTACTCCGTCGTGTAGCCCACACCGCCGAGGATCTGCATCGCCATGCGCGACATTTCGACGGCCTTCTCGGATGCAATGTACTTGACAAGCGGCGTCAAATCGCGGGCTTGGCGCTTGGCGCGCTGCATCTTGCGCTCTAGCGCAGCGCGCTCCGCTTCATCGGCCGGCGGATCGAACTTGAGGATCTGCTCCAATCGCTTGGCACGTTCCACCTTTTGCGACGCCTCGAAGCACAACGCGCGAATGCCGCGCAGGTACATCTCCATATCTTCGAGGTAATCCGCAATCATTTCATGGCGCTCGATCGGCTTGCCCATGGTGATGCGCTGGCCGGCAAACTCCTTGGCGCAGCGGTAGGCCGCTTCACAGACGCCGAGCGCCTCGAACCCCACGCCGATACGCGCGAAATTCATCAGCAAGAGCATCTGCTCAAAGCCTTCGCCACGCCGCCCGATCAACTCGCCGACCGAGTCCTCATAGACCAGCGACACGGTGGGCGAGCTTTGGTGGCCGATCTTGTGCTCGACCTTGCCGATGCGCACGTTGGTCTTTCCATTGATCTTCTGGCGGCACAGCATCAGCGACAGGCCCTTCAAGCCAGGCGATTGCACGGGATCCTCGGTGCGCGCCAGGACCAACTGGTACTGACCGTGTCCCGAGGTGATGAAGATCTTTTCGCCATTCAAGATGTAGGTGCCGTCGGGCTGCTCGACCGCGCGCGTGCGAATCTGCGCGAGATCGGAGCCGGCGCCCGGCTCGGTCAGCACCATGCAACCCCAAGCGTTGCCAGCGCAAATCTCGCGAATGACGTCATCGTAGGGCGTCTCGGTCGGCCGGCCATTGGCCCACTTGGTGCGCGGATCGCGCATGGCATAGGTCAGCAGCGACAGCGCGATGCCGGCGTGAAAGCCGAAGTGCGTCATCAGCGACGTGTCGGCGCGGGCAATCATTTCAGAAGCAGCGAGGTACACGGTCGCCGGGGCGTTGAGGCCGCCGAGTTCGCGCGGAATCGGCAGCCCGTAGACGTCCAGCTTTTTCAAGCCTTTGAAGATTTTGGCAAAAGTCGGCGAAACCACGACTTCGCCGTCGACCAGTGAGAGGTGCTCGGACTCCATCTGCCGCACGTAGGGGTCGATGGACCTGGCGACGTACTTGCCGATTTCCTTGAGGATATCCTCGTAGTTGTCGCGGGCATCACGCACCGATGCCGGGCGATCGTCCGCGGGCGTGCCGTGCTCGACGAGATCGAACAACATGTCCCAGTCGACCGCCTTCTCAATGTAGAAGCGCAAATCGTCGTTGTCAGAATAGAAATTGTCGCTCATGGCCGGCTCCTGGTCTTCTGCGGTCCTTTGGTGCGGCAGCGCTCCCGCTTCGACATGAAGCTTCTCTCGGGCTGCAGCAGGGAACAGGTGCGCACGCCTCTGAAGACCGTGGCGGGCAAGACGCACCTCAGCCGCGCAAGACGCGACCGTTCAGGCAGGACAATGCGAGCTATGGCGCGATGCGTCAAGAGCGCTTTGTGAGGCGGCGTCATGGGAATGTCACCGTTCTGCGCTTGAATGCGGCCAGCGCCGATCAAGGCATTCCCCTTGCTCCACAGCCAAACCCACGGGATGATGCACGTCCAGCGCCCTGCCCTGCGCTACCGAGGCTGCCATGCGCCGCATCTTGTGCTTGCTTGTTCTCGCTGCCTGCAGCACGCCCGCCAACACACGTTCGACTGGCACGACCGACGTCGCCACCAGCTTGGATGTCGTGATTTTGCCCAAGGACGCAGTCGTGGACACGTCGGGGTTCTACGACAACTCCGCCTTCACCTGCACTGGCTCTGAAGTGGCATGCTTTAGTGACACGACCGCCAAGGTGTGCGTGAACGGCGCTTGGGTCGCCACGAAGTGCGAAGGCGTCACGATCTGCGTGGCCGGCTACTGCGCCACGCCGGTCGACGCGCCGTGCACGCCTGGCGAGATCAAGTGGTGCGAAGGTCTCAATTCTGCGCGCGTCTGCGCGGCGGATGGCCAGTCGGTCCTGACCAAGACCTGCCCCGGCAAGCAGCAGTGCGCCCAAGGCCAGTGCCAGGATGTGCTGTGCACGCCCGGGGTTGCCGAATGCGTCGGCCAGATCAGCTACCACACCTGCACGGAGGATGGCCAGGGCTATGGCGCAGAGACGGCGTGCAAAACGGGCGCGAGTTGCTTTGGCGGCAAGTGCGTGTCGCTCTGCGAATCGAACCTGAAGATCGTCAGCAACATCGGCTGCGAATACTGGAGCGTGGATCTGGACAACGATTCCGGTACGAATCCAGGCACGGGCACCAGGGCAGACATGGTGCCGCACAGCGTCGTCATCGCGAATCCGGGCATCTACGAGGCGGAGATCACATTTACGGTCGAGGCGAGCTGCGCCGATGGCTCGTCTTGTTCTCCCTCCAAAACCACTTGCAACAACAAGCAGAACACGGTGTGCGACACGCTTGCCGCGCCTGATGACCTGATCTTTGCGGGCAACAAGGTGCCGGCTGGCGGCTCGAAGGAATTCAAGATGCCGGTCATGAACGTGAGCGGTTCATCGCTGACGTCCAAGGCAATTCACATCAAGTCGACGCAGCCGGTGGTGGCTTTTCAGTTCAATCCCTTCAACTCG